>Ga0081538_10005045_pt1 | contig 12014 bp, 12 predicted proteins | sample TabmetS5T2R1_FD_71022 | JGI IMG/M metagenome (GOLD analysis project Ga0081538, IMG submission 71022) | Tabebuia heterophylla rhizosphere microbial communities from the University of Puerto Rico - S5T2R1 | ecosystem: Host-associated > Plants > Roots > Rhizosphere ... | reverse complement strand
CGCAGTACGTACGTCGAGCACGCGGGCGTAACCCAACCGGCGCCGGCGCCGCGGTTCTCCCGTACTCCGGCGGCGCTGTCGACGCCACCCCGACCGCCCGGCGTCGACGGCCGAGCCGCCTTGCGGCGTTGGGGGATCGCCGACGTCGAGGCCTTGATCGACGACGGAGTCGTCACCGTGCCGGCCACCGACCACCCGAGGGAGTGAGCATGCGGCGGACCATCTTCGAGCCCGAGCACGACGCGTTCCGCGAGTCGGTGCGGGCGTTCTGCGAGAAGGAGATCGTGCCGCACCACAAGGAGTGGGAGGCGGCCGGCATCGTCCCGAGAGAGCTCTGGCTCGAAGCCGGCCGGCAGGGGTTCCTCGGCTTCATGGTCCCCGAGGAGTACGGCGGCGGCGGTCAGCGCGACTTCCGGTTCAACACCGTGCTCATCGAGGAGCTGACCCGGTGCGGGGCGAGCGGACCCGGGTTCGCCGTGCACACCGACATCAACTCGGCGTACCTGCTCGACCTCGCCACCGACGAGCAGAAGGCGCGCTGGCTCCCGGGGTTCGTGTCCGGCGAGCTCATCACGGCGATCGCCATGACCGAGCCCGGCGCCGGCTCCGACCTGCAGGGCATCACGACGACCGCGACCCGCGACGGCGACCACTACGTCCTCAACGGCGCCAAGACGTTCATCACCAACGGCATCCTGTCCGACCTGGTCATCGTGGTCGCCAAGACGACGCCGGACCAGGGCTACCAGGGCATCTCGCTGCTCGTCGTCGAGCGCGGCATGGCCGGGTTCGAGCGTGGTCGCAACCTCGACAAGATCGGGCTCAAGGCGCAGGACACCGCCGAGATGTTCTTCGACGACGTACGCCTGCCGGTGTCGAACCTGCTCGGCGAGGAGGGACAGGGCTTCGTCTACCTCATGGAGCGGCTGCCGCAGGAGCGGTTGGCGATCGCGGTCGTCGCGGCGGCCGCGTGCGAGAAGGTCCTCGAGCTGACGACCGAGTACGTGAAGTCGCGGACCGCGTTCGGTCGGCCGGTCGGGTCGTTCCAGAACTCGCGATTCGCGATGGCCGAGATGGCGACCGAGACCCAGATCGCCCGCGTCTACGTCGACCGCTGCATCGAGGAGCTCGCCGCCGGCACCCTGACGGTCGCCGACGCCGCGATGGCGAAGTGGTGGACGACCGAGTTGCAGAAGCGGGTCGTCGACCAGTGCCTGCAACTGCACGGCGGCTACGGGTACATGAGCGAGTACCCCATCTCGAAGGCGTACCTCGACACCCGGATCCAGACGATCTACGGCGGCACGACCGAGGTCATGAAGGAGATCATCGGCCGCACCATGGGTCTCTGACGGCCCTGCCTGCGACGGATCTTGAGGGCTTTGGGCTGCCCTGGCTACCCGAACCCCTCAAGATCCGTGGCTCAGTGACGCCGGCGTACGGACTCGCGCTGCGTCTCGTTGACCGCCGTCTCGTACGACGCGACGAGCGCCTGGACCGACACCGGCTTGAACCGCTCGACCATCGCCTGCAGGGTCTCGGCGGAGACGCCGGACTCCTTGTAGTGCGGCCAGACCTGGGTCCGGAACAGCTCGTTCAGCTCCCTCGCGACCGCGGTCCCGTGCTCGTGGAAGATCCGCTGGGCGGCGACCGCCGCGTCGCGGGGGAGTCCGAGATCGAGCAGCTCCATGCCGAGGCCGAGCAGGGCGGAGGCGACCCGGAAGACGTCGTCGTCCGGCGTCGGCTCGACGAGCCGGAGCGCGATCAGGGTCTCGAGATCGTCGTCGGAAAGGCTTCGCCCGCACCGGTCGTCGAGGGCGGCCCGGTCGAGCGTCTCGGGCAGGTCCGGCATCCACGGCGCGAGGAGGGTCCGGTGCAGCGCGATGTCCTGGGGCGAGGCGCTGGCCGGGATCCGGTCGAGGTAGCCCTCGATCGCCGACAGCCGGAAGCCGTGCGCCTGCAGCTCGCGGACCAGCTCGAGCCGGGCGATGTGGTGCGCGCCGTAGTAGCCGTTGCGGCCGGCCCGCCGGGGTGGCGGAATCAGGCCGCGGCCGGCGTAGAAGCGGACCGTGCGGACCGACATGCCGACCCGGCGGGCCAGCTCGTCGACGCTGAGGTCCTCGTCCTCGGTCGGCGGAGACGGCGGGGACGGCGGAGCGGCGGCGTCGACAGGCGGGTCCGTCATGGGTCGAGGGTAGGCCGCCGGTACGGATACGCCGGGCCCGGTCGTGGCGACTCCGCCCTTCTCGCTTGCAAGCATTCCCTGTCACGTGTAATCTTTTCCTGACAGGTAACAGAACAAGTCGACAGGTACGGAGGGAGCATGCCGGGACCCGAGCCGCTCGACGGCGACCAGCTCCTGCTGGCGCTGAGCGCACTCGCCAACCCGCATCGGCTCCGGATCGTCGCCGCGCTGGCCCGCGGGAGCACGTACGTGAGCCAGCTGGCCCGCGATCTTCGGCTCAGCCGCCCGTTGCTGCACATGCATCTGCAGCGGCTGGAGGCGGCCGGGCTGGTCGAGGGCCACATCGAGGTGTCGGACGACGGCAAGGCGATGCGCTACTACGCGGTGACGGACTTCGCGATCCGGCTCGACGCGCAGGCGATCGCCGAGGCGACCCGCACGCTCACCCAGTCCGAGCCCACCGGACGGAGGAAAGGAAAACAGTCATGACCGACGAGGACACCGAGTTCTGGTACGGCCTGGTCTTCGGTTTCGGGGTCCTGGTGCTCATCACGGTCCTGGTGGTCGTGCTCCTGCACCAGGGCAGCACCTTCGCGCGGGCCCGCATCGCCCGCCGGGAGCTCGCCCAGGATCGGGAGTTGCTCGACAGGTACGAGTCGCTCGCCGACCGATCGGCCGAGCAGCAGAAGGTCACCAGTACCGAGCTCACCACGATCCGCGAGCGTCTCGACTCCATCGAAGCGATGCTCCGCGAAGTCGAATAGCCGACCAGGCCGACAGGCGTGGGTCGCCGAGCTGCCACTCGGCGACCCACCAGCGACCGCACCCGACTGACGTGCCCCGCCAGCCCACGTACGTATCGCCGAAAGGACCCTACCCATGGCTACGTCGCTCAGCGACCGCCCCACACGACAATCCCGCCGTACCTCCCGCCTGAGCCGGCTCGCCTCGGTCCCCGGCGGGCGGCGCTCCAAGATCCTCGTCCTGCTCGGCGTCATCGGCGTCCTGTTCATCGCCGGACCGCAGGCCGGCAAGGTCGGCGAGGTCGAGGACAACGGCCCGACCCAGTTCCTGCCTCGCGGCGCGGAGTCCACCCAGGTCGAGGAGGAGCTGCCGGCGTTCGACGCCGACGGCCAGCAGACCGCCGCGGTGGTCTTCGTCCGCGACGGTGGCCTCACCGCCGCCGACCGCGAGGCCGTCGCGGACACCCGCGACGACCTCGCCGCGTACGCCGCCGACGCCGTGTCGCCGCCGCGCGTCTCGGCCGACGGCGAGGCCGCCACGCTCACGCTCGGGATGGACTTCCAGGCCGACGACGCGTTCGACCGGTTCGAGGACCTGCGGGCGGCCGTCGACGACCAGGCGACGAACGGCCTCGAAGCCCAGGTGACGGGCCCGGCCGCCGTCACGTACGACGGCGTCAGCGTCTTCGACGGCGTCGACGGTCGGATCCTCGGGGCGTCGATCCTCGTCGTCGCGATCCTGCTGCTGCTCACGTACCGGAGTCCGGTGCTCTGGGTCGTCCCGCTGCTCAGCATCGGCGTCGCGATGGCGATGTCCCAGGCCGCGATCTACCTGCTCGGCAAGCATGCCGGGCTGCCGGTCGACGGGCAGAGCGGCGGCATCCTGCCGGTCTTGCTGTTCGGGGTCGGCACCGACTACGCCCTGCTGCTGATCGCCCGGTACCGAGAGGAGCTGCACCTGCATGCCGACCGGCACGTCGCGATGCGGCGCGCCATCCGGCGGGCCGGCCCGGCCATTCTGGCGTCAGCGGCGACCGTGGTGGCCGGCCTCAGCTGCCTGATGCTCGCCGACATCAACTCGACGCGCGGTCTCGGAGCCGTGAGCGCCGTGGGCGTCGCCTTCGCGGCCCTCGCGATGCTGACCGTGCTGCCGATGCTGCTGACCCTGCTGGGTCGGTGGATCTTCTGGCCGTTCACCCCCCGGGTCGAGGCGGCGGCGACCGCCGTCGGCGCTACCGACGCCGCCGACGTGACCCGCTGGCACGGCCGCTGGGCCAAGGTCGCCGCCGTCGTCACGCGAGCGCCGAGGACGGTGTGGACTCTGACCGCGGTGGCGCTCGCCGCGCTGGCGCTGTCGGCGATCGGGCTCAACGTGGGCACCTCCGACGAGGAGGCGTTCAGCACCACCCCCGAGTCGGTGACGGGTCAGCGGATGCTCGCCGAGCACTTTCCGGCGGGCGACTCGGCCCCGGCCCAGGTGATCGCCGACGCGTCGGACGCCGGTGCGGTACGCGACACGATCGGCGACGTCGCCGGCGTCGACCGGGTGGCGCAGCCACAGCTGTCGGCCGACGGCGACCGGGTCCGCTTCGAGGTGGTCATGACCGACGCCGCCGACTCGGCGGAGGCCGAGGCGACGGTGGGCGCGCTTCGCACCGCCCTCGACGACGTCGACGGCAACGCCCTCGTCGGCGGGCCGACCGCCGAGACGATGGACGTGGCGGACGCCGCGACGAGCGATGCGTTGCTGGTGATCCCGGTCGTCCTGGTCGTGGTGGTGCTGGTCCTCATGGCACTGCTACGGGCCGTCGTCGGACCCCTGGTGCTGCTCGGCACGGTGCTGTTGTCGTACGCCGCGGCGCTCGGCGCCGGTGGGCTGCTGATGCGGGCCATGGGGTTCGACGCGGTCGACGTCTCGTTGCCGCTGCTGGCCTTCGTGTTCCTGGTCGCGCTCGGCGTGGACTACACGATCTTCCTGATGTCGCGCGTACGCGAGGAGGTCGGTCGGGTCGGCCACCGCGACGGTGTGGCCCGTGGGCTCGTCGTGACCGGCGGCGTCATCACCAGCGCCGGGCTGGTGCTCGCCGCGACGTTCGGCGTCCTCGCGGTGATGCCGATCGTGTTCATGATCGGACTCGGCGTGGTCGTGGCCCTCGGGGTGCTGCTCGACACGTTCGTCGTCCGCTCACTGCTGGTGCCGGCGCTGGCGCTCGACGTCGGTCCACGCTTCTGGTCGCCGTCCCGCCTCGGCTCGAGGGTGCGGCGATGAGCGGCGTCGCGTCACCCGGTCGCGGCGTCGAAGCTCGCCCGGTTGGTCTCGATCTCGTCGCGGTGGTCGAGGGCCCACTGGGCGAGCGAGGAGACCGTGTCCAACAGCGTCTCGCCCAGCGGGGTCAGGCTGTACTCGACGCGAGGCGGCACCTCGGCGTAGGCGACCCGGTCGACCAGCCCGTCGCGTTGCAACTGCCGCAGCGTCAGCGTGAGCATCCGCTGCGAGAGGCCGGGGATGGCGGCGTGCAGGTCGGAGTAGCGCATCGGCGTCGTGCTCAGCGTGCCGATGACCAGGATGCTCCACTTGTCGCCGACCCGGTTGAGGATCTCGCGGATCAACGGGCCGTCGCCGTCGCGCCACTGCGCGCACGGACCGCAACGGGCCGTATCGGTCGTCGGGCGGATCGCCATCAAATCGCTCCACGAGCCTAGAAATCCTTTGGAACCATCTTGATTCTGACGCACCATGGGGCTACGAACAAGTCGTAAGAATTGTGCGCGAGAAGGGGTGTGCCGGTCGACGTGTCGGGTGTTGGCGTACGCGGGGGTCGGCGGTCCCTGAGGCGAGGTGGGGGTAGCCCCAGGGTCTTTCGGGGCCGATCCCCATATCGCGCGCGCGATCGGCTCGGAAGGCTGAGGGCAGCGAGGATCTGAGAGGCGGACATGGCACTGGCGCGAGGGCTGCGGCTCGAGGAGTGGGGTGACAGTGCCACGTCGCGCCGCCGTTTCTGGCTCACCCAGACCGGGATCGTCGTCGGCGCGATCGTCGTCTACTTCGGCGTCCGCACCCTCACCGAGGGCTCGCCGGAGACCGCCGCGCGCCACGCCGGCTGGATCATGGACCTCGAGCGGTGGCTCGGCATCGACGTCGAGCCCGCGATGCAGGAGTACGTCGTCAGCAGCGACGGGCTCGCCAAGGTCGCCAACTGGGTCTACATCTGGGGCCACTGGCCGGTCATCGTCGCGGTCCTGGCATGGCTGGCGGTCCGGGCGCCGGACCGGTTCACGCTCTACCGCAACGCGATGCTGATCTCGGGGCTGGTCGGCATCGTGATCTTCGCGACGTTCCCGGTCGCGCCGCCGCGACTGCTCGACGTCGGCCTCATCGACACCGTGACCCAGCAGTCCCACGCGTACCGGGTGCTGCAACCGCCGTCGCTGGTGAACCAGTACGCCGCGATGCCGAGCTTCCACGCCGGGTGGGACCTGCTCATGGGTATCGCGCTGGTCCGGGAGGGCCGGCGGTTGTGGGTCCGCGTCGTCGGGCTCGTGCTGCCGGTCGCCATGGCGCTCAGCGTGGTCGTCACGGCCAACCACTACCTGCTCGACGTGGTCGCCGGGGCGGCGATCGTCGTCGGCGCCCTCGCCCTCGCGACCCGGCTGCGGGAGCGCCGGCACCGGCGACCGCTGGTCCTCGCCAGTCACGAGTCGAGGCCGAGCCCGCTGCCCGCACCCGCGCCGGCCCCCGCGCTGGTCCAGAAACAGGCGTCATGACCGATCCCGGCCGAGTCCGTCTAAGGACCCGCGGCGACGCCGCGCTCGAAGATAAGGCGATGTTCCTATGGGGCGACCCTCCTCAGGCGGTCAGGCTCGAAGCATCACCTCGAGCCCGTCAGGAGTGTCCGATGCTGTCGCCGTATACGCCGTATGTGATCGCCGAGCTCTCGTATCGGCGCCGGCGGCGCGCCCTCCTGTCAACAGCGGCGCGACGGCGACGAGAGTCCCGCCGACCGACTCCCCCGTCCGGGCTAGGTGAGGCCCACGAGTAGGTGGGCCTAGGCCCCGGGGCATTCGGGGTCTATCCCCATGTCATGCGCCGGCCCGAATCACCAGGGTTGAAGACACCGACAACGACAACGACAGCGCGAAGGACGACGACCATGAGTACGACAGAACGCAGCGGGCGGGGTTCGCTGCTGCGTACGGTCGGCCTCGAGCTGCTCGTCGTGGCGGCGCTGTACGTCGCGTACCGCTATGCGCGGCTGCTGGTCGGGCATTCCAGCGCCGTGGCCTTCGGCAACGCCTCCGACCTGATCGGGTGGGAGCGGGCGCTGCGGCTGCCGAACGAGCTCGTCGTGCAGCAGATGCTGCTGTCGAGCGAGCCGGTGACACGCCTGGCCAACATCTACTACGCGACGGTGCACTTCCCGCTGACGATCGCGTTCCTGATCTGGCTGTTCATCCGGGCGCGGGACCACTATCGCCAGATCCGTACCTCCATGGCCTTGCTGACCGGGATGGCCATGGTGGTTCACGCCGCGTTCCCGCTGGCGCCGGCGCGGATGCTCGACGGGCTCGGGTTCGTCGACACCGCCGCGATGTACGGGCCGTCCGTCTACACCGAGGCGCCGAAGGCCGACAGCGTCGCGAACCAGTTCGCGGCGATGCCGAGCCTGCACTTCGGCTGGGCCGTGGTCGTCGCCATGGGCGTCGTCCGGGTCAGTCGGTCCCGGTGGCGCTGGCTGTGGATCGCGCACCCGGCGATCACGCTGCTCGTCATCGTCGGTACGGGCAACCACTACTGGATGGACGCTGCCGTCGCGGGGCTGCTCCTGCTCGCGGCCGAATGGGCGGTCCGGACCTGGTACGGCCTGGGTCGGACGGCCCCGGTCCGGAGTCTCGACGACGCGCGAGTCGTGGCGCCGCTGGGCTCGTCACCGGCGAGCGCCTTCGCCCTCGTGGCGGCGCCGGCCGTCCGGCCGTCCCACGTGCGTCGACTGCCGAGCCGGCGGGGCCCACCCATCCGGGCCGGGCCCCGCGTGGCCTCGGCCGCGGCCGTCGGATGACGCGCCGCGGTCAGTCCGCGTCGAGCAGTCGGTCGAGGACGACCCGCGTGAGCTGGGGACTCAGCTCCTCGGCGTTCCACCCGGCGGCGGCATCGCGGTACTGGTTGGTGATCCAGAACAGCATCACGCCCCTGTCGAGGAGGCGGGTCACCTCTCCGTACGACCAGCCGTTGCCGCCGTTGTGCCACGCGACCTCCCCCTCGTCGGTCGTCACGATCACCCAGCCGTACCCGTAGTACGAGCGGCCGCCCGGCTCCTCGAGCACGTACGGCTCGAACAGCTTCTCCTTCGCCCGTCGGTCGAGGACGGTCTCGCCCTCGAGGGCCAGCTGCCAGCGCGCCATGTCGCGGGCGGTGGAGAGCATCCCGCCGTTGCCGCGCAGGTTCCAGTACGGGCCGTCGTCGGCCCACGGATGCTCGTACGGCCGGCCGTGCGAGTCGCCGCGCGGTCCGTACTCGACCGCGACCCGATCCGGATCCCACTTCGGTCGGACGTACCCGGTCTGCGTCATGCCGGCCGGTCCGAACAGCTGCTCGGCGAGGAAGCGCTCGTAGTCCATCCCCGACGCGGTCTCGACGATCGCGGCCAGCACGCTGTAGCCGACGTTCGAGTAGCGGTAGACCGCGCCCGGCGCGGATCGCAGCCGAGAGTCGAAGGCCGCGGCGAGCAGGCTCTGGCGGGTCTGCGGCTGGTAGTCGCCGCCGAGCGTCTCGACGAGCCCGGATGTGTGCGTCAACAGCTGATGCACGGTGATGTTGCGCTTGTCGGCCGGTACGCCGTCGAGGTGGGCGGTGATCGGGTCCGTCACCCGCAGCTCGCCCAGCATCTCCAGCTTCAGGATCGCGGCCGCCGTGAACTGCTTGGTCATCGACATGACGTCGTACACGGTGTCGCAGCTCGCCGGGATCTTCGCCTCGCGGTCGGCCATCCCGAAACCGCGGCAGTGCACCAGCTCACCGTCGCGGACCGCGGCCAATGAGCCGCTCGCTCCCTCGGGCAGCGCGCCGGCGAGGTACCGCTGGATCGACGGGTCGGTCGGTCCGTCCCGATCGGGTGCCGACGTATCGTCGTCGCCGCCGTTCCCGCACGCCGCGACCGCCAGCACGGCAAGGCCGGCGACGCCGACTCGGATCCGGCTCAGAACCGAAGCCACGTGACCGCCTCGGACTCCAGGACGCAGTCCCAGGTGGTCGACTGCCGGCCGCCCGCGGCGTCCACCCGCGCCGTGCAGTCCCACCCGTCCTGTTCCCTGGCGGTGACCAGTCGCGCGGTCGCGGCGCAGCCGGCATCGCCCGCCGGCGGGATCTGGCTCGTCGCGGAGCTGTCCGCCTCGACGCAGGCGAACTGCTCGACCTCCTGGGCACCCGTGGCGGTGCCGACCAGTCCGCCGGCGGCCACGGCGAGGGCGGTGAGGGCCAACCCGGCGGCAACGGCCCGGCCGGCCCAGGTCAACCGACGCGGACGTCGACGGCGACGGATCGCGATCCGCTCCTTGACTCCTCCACCGAGCAGCGACCAGGCCTGCCGGGCGAACCCCTGGGACTCGGCGAGATCCAGCCCGAGGTCGGACAGGTAGTCCCGATCCCGCTCCCGCGTGGCGCGCGGATACGCGAGGACGCACAGCGCGAGCAGCCGTCGGCCCGGCTCGCGGCCACTCATGCCAGTCCCGGCCGCGGCTTCGCACCGACCGACGTCCGGGCCCGCAGCGACGCCGCCATCGAGTGCAGCCGCGCCACCTCCGCGTCGAGCACCGCCGCGCCCTCACCCGTCAGCCGGTAGTAGCGCCGTCGCCGGCCACCCACCACCTGCTCCCGCGTCTGCGCGACGAGGCCCTCCGCCGTCAGCCGGTTGAGCGCACCGTAGAGGGTGCCGGCGGTGAGTCGCACCCGGCCTTCGGACAGCTCGTCGACGTCGCGAGCGATCCCGTAGCCGTGGAGCTCGCCGCTCGTGAGGCTCGCCAGGATGAACAGCGTCTGCTCGGTCACGTGAGCATGATACATCGCATGACGATGTATCGGCCGTCGACCTACCACTCGATCCGGCCTTCGGTCGGTCGAGCCGTACCTCCGCATGACGAGCGCCACAGCCGATCGGCTTGACCACCGTGACAGTTCCGGTGTCAGAATTCAGGGGCAGGTTACTTTGGAGTAAACAAGCCCGACGGCAGAGGACTCGCTATGACCGAGGCGTACGTCTACGACGCGATTCGGACCCCACGCGGGCGCGGCAAGCAGACCGGATCGCTCCACGAGGTCAAGCCCATCACGTTGATGACCGGGCTGCTGCGAGAGATCCAGCGCCGCCATCCCGACCTCGACCCGGCCCAGGTCGAGGACGTCGTCCTCGGCGTCGTCGGCCCGATCGGCGACCAGGGCGGCGACATCGCCAAGACGGCCGCGCTCGCCGCCGGTCTGCCGTACACGGTCGCCGGCGTGCAGCTCAACCGCTTCTGCTCGTCGGGCCTGGAGGCGGTCAACCAGGCGGCCGCCCGCGTCCGATCCGGTTGGGAGGACCTGATCCTGGCCGGCGGCGTCGAGTCGATGAGCCGGGTGCCGATGGCCTCCGACGGCGGCGCCTGGTACACCGACCCCGAGACCGCCTTCCAGACCGACTTCGTCCCCCAGGGCGTCAGCGCCGACCTGATCGCGACCATCGAGGGCTACGACCGCACGGCCGTCGACACGTTCGCGGCGGAGTCGCAGGCCCGGGCCGCGAAGGCCACCGCCAACGGGTTGTTCTCCGAGTCGCTGGTCCCGGTGACCGACCGCAACGGGCTGACGATCCTCGACCACGACGAGCACATCCGGCCGGGCACCACCGTCGAGACCCTGGCCGGCCTCCCGCCGTCGTTCGCCGGCATCGGTGACTTCGGCGGCTTCGACTCGGTCGCGCTGGAGAAGTACCACTGGGTCGAGCGGATCGACCACGTCCACCACGCCGGCAACTCGTCGGGCATCGTCGACGGCGCGGCCCTCGTCGTGGTGGGCAGCGAGGCCGCCGGCAAGCGCAACGGCCTGACGCCACGGGCGCGGATCCTCGCCACCGCGGTCAGCGGCTCCGAGCCGACCATCATGCTCACCGGGCCGGCACCGGCCAGCCACAAGGCGCTCGCCAAGGCGGGTCTCGACGTCTCCGACATCGACCTGTTCGAGATGAACGAGGCGTTCGCCGCCGTCGTGCTCCGGTTCATGAAGGACCTGTCGATCCCGCACGACATCGTCAACGTCAACGGCGGCGCCATCGCGATGGGGCATCCCCTGGGCGCCACCGGCGCGATGATCCTCGGCACCCTGATCGACGAGCTGCACCGGCGCGACCTGCGGTACGGCCTCGCGACCCTCTGCGTGGGCGGCGGCATGGGCTGCGCCACGGTGGTCGAGGCACTGTGACCGGCCCCACGGCTGAGGAAGGACTGCCCATGACCGAGGCTTCCGCCGTCCGGTACGAGCGCGGTGACGACGGCATCGTCACCCTGGTGATCGACGACCCGGAGCAGGCCGCCAACACGATGAACGAGCGCTACACCCGTGGCATGCGGGCAGCGGTCGACCGGCTGGCCACCGAGCGCGACGACATCGCCGGCGTGATCGTGACCAGCGGCAAGAAGACGTTCTTCGCCGGCGGCGACCTCGAGCTCCTCGTGCAGGCGACACCGGCCGACGCCGCCCGGCTCTTCGAGGAGGTCGAGGAGCTCAAGGCCCAGCTGCGGGCCCTCGAGACCCTGGGCAAGCCCGTCGTCGCGGCCCTCAACGGCAGCGCGCTCGGCGGCGGTCTCGAGATCGCGCTGGCCTGTCACCACCGGATCGCGGTCGACGACGGACGCAGCGAGTTCGGCCTGCCGGAGGTGACCCTCGGCCTGCTCCCCGGCGTCGGCGGCGTCACCCGGACGGTGCGGATGTTCGGGCTGCAGAAGGCGCTCATGGACGTCCTCCTGCAAGGCCCCCGGATGAAGCCCGCTCGGGCCAAGGACACCGGCCTGGTCGACGAGCTGGTCTCCAGCACCGACGACCTGATCCCGGCCGCGAAGGC
>Ga0081538_10005044_pt1 | contig 12014 bp, 11 predicted proteins | sample TabmetS5T2R1_FD_71022 | JGI IMG/M metagenome (GOLD analysis project Ga0081538, IMG submission 71022) | Tabebuia heterophylla rhizosphere microbial communities from the University of Puerto Rico - S5T2R1 | ecosystem: Host-associated > Plants > Roots > Rhizosphere ... | reverse complement strand
ATTGGATGCACGCATACGCCGAGCTGGTGGGCGAGCTCGGGTTGACGCTCGAGCCGAGCTACACGGCGATCGACCTGCCGCCGGCCTGGGGCGCCGTCGAGGGCGTGGCCGTCGGTGAGCGCGCGCCCTGGATGGACGAGGCGGACGAGGCCGACCTGGCCCGTCTCGGCGAGCTGTTCGCCAGGCTTGCGCGAAGCGTCGACCCCGCCGATCCCTGGCGCCATCCGGAGGCCGAGCGGCTCGACCGCCTCAGCGTCGGCGCTTGGCTGCGCTCGGAGGGCGCGCGCCCGGGAGCGATCCGCTACGTCGACCACATGCAGCGCTCGCTCTCGATCGACTCGGTGGAGCGCACCTCGCTGCTCGCGCAGCTGCGCAAGGAGGCGGCCGCCGGCGGCCACGGCTTCTACGACGAGCGCCGCTGGGAGCACCTGCGCGTGGCGCAGGGCTCGGCCACGGTGGCGCTGCGCGTGGCCGGCGAGCTCGGCGAGCGCGTCCGGCTCGGCAGCGTCGTCGTCGCGCTCGGCGTCAGCGCGAACCGCTGCACGGCCTTCCTGCGCGACGGCGACCGGATCGAGGGCGAGGCCGTGGTCTGCGCGCTGCCCGTGGGGCCGCTCCGCGACGTGATGGTCAGTGGCGTGTCGGACGCGCGGCTCGAGTCGCTTCACCGCCAGCGCAGCGCGCTCGCCGCCAAGACCGTGGTGGCCTATCCGAGCTCGTTCTGGGACGTCGGCGGCGCAACGGCGGACGGCGTCTGGAGCTCGGTCTGGATCCAGCGCGACGGCGTGCTCTCCTCGCTCACTCCGCCCGATCGCCTCGGCCCCTTCCTGGCCACGCCCGAACCGCTACGGCGGCGCGAGTTCCTCGTATTCCTCTCCTCGCTGATCGGCGATGAGGCGCTCGACCCGATCCTGTACGGCACGCGTGCGTGGGGCGTCGATCCGTTCACGAAGGGCTACGTCACCGGTTGGCGGCCCGGCGACGTGATGGCGGTCGGCCCGCTGCACGGCACGCACGAGCCACCGTTCTACGTCTGCGGCTCGGACCAGTGGGTGGCCGGCTACATGGAGGGCGCCGTGCGCACCGGCCGCGATGCGGCGTCGCAGGCGCTCGGACGCGGGCCGCGCGACTACCCCGAGCCGCGCCGCTCGGCGAAGGCCCTGGCACCCTCGACGAACTCCGAGGCCGCGATCGCGCGCGAGTAGGCGGGGAAGCGGCCCGCCGCCATCTCCGCGAACGTCTGCTCGACCGAGAGGCCCTCGGCCCGCCGTGCGATCTCCTTGGTGGCCTGAACAGCGAGCGGAGGGCAGTTCGCGATCTGATCGGCGAGCCGGCGCGCCTCGTCCATCAGCGCCGGGCCGGGCGCGACCGAGCAGACGAGCCCGCGCCGCTCCGCCTCCTCGGCGCCCATGCGCCTGCTGGTCAGGAGTAGCTCCATGGCGAGGAACCAGGGCAGCCTGCGCGGCAGCCGCTGGGCGCCGCCGGCGTCGGGGACGATGCCGAGGCTCAGCTCGGGGAGGAAGAACTCGGCGTGCTCGGCCGCGACGATCAGGTCGCAGGCCAGCACGAGCTCGAAGCCGCCGCCGGCGGCGAGCCCGTTGACCGCGGCGATCACCGGCTTGTCGAGATCGAACATCTCGGTCAGCCCCGCGAAGCCCCCGGGCCCGAAGTCCGTCGAGGTGTCCTCGTCGCCCGCAGCGGCCGCCTTCAGGTCCCAGCCGGCCGAGAAGAAGCGCTCGCCCGCGCCGGTGAGGATGCCGACGCGCAGGTCGGGATCGTCGCGCAGGCGAACGAAGGCCTCGTACAGCTCCATCCCTGTGGCGCGGTCGATCGCGTTCGCCTTGGGGCGGTCGAGCACGACCTCGAGTACGTGCCCGCGCACCTCGCTTCGGACAGCGCTCATCGGACGCGGAAGGTCGTCTCGGCGAGCACGCTATAGCCGTCGTCGAGCATCAGCGCGGCACGGTACCGCCCGCGCGCGAGCGTCCCGAGGTCGGCCTTGGTGAAGCTCATGCGTCCGCTCGGGCGCGCGCCCGTGTACTTGAAGCCGAGGTAGTTGTAGAGGTCGTGCTCGCCAGCGCGGTAGATGCCGACCCAGTCGAGCTTGTTCGCCGGCGCACCGGCGAAACGCAGCCTGACCGGCTTGCCGCGAGCGAACCCTGCGCTCGTCGCGCGGATGGATGGCCGCGTGCCCGGCGCCTCGATCCAGAAGCGGTAGCTCGCTGCAATGGACCCATCGCCGCGCAGCAGCGCGGCGCGGTAGGCGCCAGGCCGCAGCGAGCGGGTGCCGAAGTAGGCGGCCAGGTGGTCGGAGGCGTCGTAGATCGGGAGCGACATCAGCGGCCTGCGCCCGCGCAGGATCGCGATCTTCCTGCCGGGGCCGCCGCGCGTCTGCGTGTAGCGGATGCTGACCCGCTCGCCGCGCGTGGCGACGCGCGGCTCGGCGCTCACGAGCGCGGGTGCGCGGCTAGGCGTGATCGCGAACGTGGAAGCGACGGCGCGGTGGTCCGACGGGTAGGGATCGAGCCCGATGTCGACGTCCGGGCCGCCGCGCTCGCCGACGAGCCTCGCGGCGAGCGTGCGCGCCGGCCCGCCGGCCATGACCCAATCGATGCGGTCGAGCGTCTCCTTGCGCCGGATGCGCGGAGGCGGCGTGCCCGGCGTCCAGGTGTAGCCCGGGGTCGCCACCGGGTCGGGGTGCGCCTGGCGGTACGAGTCGCCGAAGCCTGCCCTTGCGAGCGCGCTCGACACCGGCCAGGCGAGCGGGAACGGCACGCGCTCCGGGCGCGCCTGGGCCACGGCCTCGGTCCAGTCGAGGTGCGAGGGCGAATTGAAGTCGCCTGTGATGAACGTCGGCACGCCGCGCCGCGCGAGCCGCCCGAGCCTACGCACGTAGGGCCGGATCTCCGGCAGCCGCAGCGAGCGCTCGAGCCTCAGCACGCGCTCCCGGCCCTTGCCGGCGGCGGCCTCCTCGGGTCCGTACGGGCAGCAGGTGAGGTGGACGTTCCCGATCGCCACCACATGGTCGAGGTCGAGCGCGACGTAGGCGAAGCGCTCGGCCCCGCTGCCGACGGCGTAGAGGGGATAGCGCGAGATCAGGTGCAGGCTGTCGTCGACGTACGGCATGCCGGTCGCCGCCGCAAGCCTGCGCACGTTGCCCTCGGGCTCCTGCACGCCGACGACGTCGGCGTCGGCGGCGCGGATCGCGCGCGCCACCTGCGCGAAGTCGATCTGGACGCCCCCGTACCAGATGTTGAAGGTCATAACGGTGAGCTCGCGCTCCGCCGCCTCGGCGGAGCACCCGGCTTGGCCGGGTGCGCAGCTTCCCGCTTGGGCGGAGCACCCGGCTTGGCCGGGTGCGCAGCTTCCCGCCTCGGCCGCACCCGCCGGCGGCGCGGCCCCCACCGCGCCGCCGGGCAGGAGTGCGAGTCCTCCCACCGCCAGCGTGGCCAGCGCGGCGAGCCGCCTTCGCACGACCGAGGGCCCTTGTGCGACTGACCACAAAGTCAACGGGTGTCAACGCTACCTGAGCGAGCTGCGCGAGGCAAGCGGGAAACGCGCGGCGCCCGCCGGATGGGCGGGCGCCGCACTGCCTCGGTTGTCTTCCGGCCTAGGCCTCGGCCGGCTGCGGGTCGGGACGCGGCTGGACGCGCCGCTCCTCGACCGGCTCGCCCGAGCCCTCGATTGCAGGGCCCTTCGGCAGCCACTCGAGCCACTTCGGCAGGTACCAGTTCCAGTCGCCGAGCAGCTTCATTGTCGCCGGCAGCAGCACGCCGCGGACGAGCGTTGCGTCGAGCAGGACCGCCACTGCCAGGCCAACGCCGAACTGCTTCATGTCGATGAACGACAGCGTGGCGAAGATGGAGAACACGCCGACCATCACGAGCGCCGCCGCAGTCACCACCCCGGCCGTCGACTTGATGCCGTGAGCGACGGCCTCGTCGGTCGACTCGCCGCGGTCCACCGCTTCCTTGATCCGGCTCAGGATGAACACGTGGTAGTCCATCGAGAGGCCGAACAGGATCACGAACAGCATCAGCGGGAACCAGGCCGTGATCGCGCCGGTGGAGTCGAAGTTGAGGAAGTCCTCCAGATGCCCGTCCTGGAAGACCCAGGTCACGACTCCGAGCGCTGCGGCCACCGACATGACGTTCAGGACGATCGCCTTGATCGGGATGACGATCGAACGGAACGTCACCAGCAGCAGCAGGAACGCCATCGCGAAGACGAACGCGAACACGTACCAGATGCGCTCCGCCATCAGGTCGTTGAAGTCCATCGACCCGGCGGTGAAGCCAGTCACGCCGACGAGCTCGCCGCCCTGCACGTTCCCGAACACGCTCGGGACAACGTCCTCGCGTAGGGTCGTCACCGCGTCCATCGAGGTCTCGTCGGTGCCAGTGCCGGCCACCGGGACCTCGAGCACGGCGACGTTGCCGTTGGGGCTCACGTCGACGGTCACGGGCTCGTGGAACTGGTCCGACTCGGCCGCGAGCTGGCGCAGCTCCTGCGCGTAGCCCTGAATCTCGGCCTTGTCGAGGTTCTGGCCCTCGAGCACGATGTCCGCCGTGAACTGCTCACCGGGGAAGGCGGCCTGCATCCGGTCGTAGGTCTGCATGACCTCGAGCGAGCGCGGCAGGCCGTCGACGCCCGAGTCTGCGGTGTGGATGTGCAACACCGGGATCGCGAGGACGACGAGCACCGCGCCGGCCGCGATCACGGAGGTCAGCGGGCGCGCAAGCACCCGATTCAGGATCCAGGACCACAAGCGCGGCTCACCGGTACGGCGCTCCGGCTTGAGGAACGGGATCCTGCCCTTGTTGACGCGGTCGCCGAGCTTCGAGAGCACGGCGGGCAGCACCGTCAGCGAGCCGAGCACGGCGATCGCCACCACGAGGATGGTGCCCGTGGCGAACGAGATGAACGTCGGGGCGCCGCCGAGGTACATGCCGGCCATCGCCGCGATCACGGTGAAGCCGGACACGAGTACCGCACGCCCTGAGGTCGCGGCCGCGGCCTCCAGCGCCGCCTCCTCTGAACGCCCGCGTGCGCGCTCCTCGCGCTCACGGCGGATGTAGAAGAGGGCGTAGTCGACACCCACGGCCAGGCCGATCAGCAGCACGACCGAGTTGATCGACTCATCCACCGGCCAGATCTGGGAGATCGGGCCGATCAGGCCGATCGCCGCCGCCACCGCGGTGATGGCGAGCAGCAGGGGGACGAACGCCGCGAGCAGCGCTCCAAAAGCGAGGATGAGGATGATCAGCGTGATCGGCAGAGAGGTGATCTCCGCCCGCTGGAAGTCATCCGAGAACGCCTGCGACAGCGCGCGGTCGGCACTCGCATCGCCGAACTCCTCGATGCTGTAACCGGCGTGCTGCTTGTCCAGCTTGGCGACGGTGGCCAGCGGAGCCACGACTAGGTCCTCGGCCTGTCCGTCCTTGTCGGGCAGCTCGAAGGTGATGAGCGCCGAGTGGCCGTCCTTCGACAGTTGGCCCTCGTTGCCCTCGCCGTACGGGCTACTGATGTTCCTGACGCCCTTGTCGTTCTTGAGCGCGGCCTCGACGTCGGCCACCACGGCCTTGAACTCCGGGTCGCGGACCGAACCGTTCTTGCTCTGCACCATCACGCTCTCGGACGACTTGTCCGGGAAGTTCTGCGAGATCGCAGTGTCAGCCCGACCGGACTCGCCGATGCCGCTGTCGTCGACGTCATCGAGCGTCTTGGTGCCCACGGAGCCGCCGATGAAGACGGCCAAGATCACGAAGAGAAGCCATCCAACGATGGCCTTCTTCCGGTGTTGTGCGCTCCACCTTCCGGCGCGCGCAGCGATGTTGTTGGTCTTCGAATGGCTCATGCGGGGATCGTGCGCTTGCGCGATCCTCGATCCAATGCGGAATTCCCCCTAAGGGAGGTGCGGGTAGCCGCACGCTTTTCGAGGACGGCCGCGATCGTCCGTGCGACGCGCTCGGGCTCCTCCGTCAGCTGGCGCCAGGTGAAGCGCAGCGTGATGTAGCCGGCCTCGGCGAGGAGCTGGTCGCGCCGGCGGTCGGCCTCAAAGCCCTCTTGGTTTGATGATTGCCGCCATCGGTCTCGACGATGAGCTTCTGCCTCGGCCAGAGGAAGTCGGGCGAGAAGCCGATGCCGGCCAGTTGGATCCAGCCGTTAACTACTGGCTGGGGAAGGGGGTGGGTGCGGCAGAGCGCCAGCATGAGGCGCTCGATCTCGGAGCGGGTCTCGGGGCCCAGGGGGTCGAGGTTGTCGAGGACGTCTCGCAGGCGCCTTGTTCCGCGCGCGCCCGGCATGCGCGCGAGCAGCTCGTCGATTGCCCGGCCGTTGAAGAGGCGGAGTTGCTCGGCGCGGTCGCAGGCTTTCTCGAGCGAGTCCGCCGAGACCACCGAGGCGAGGTCGAGCAGGGTAAAGGGAACGGACGTGCAGGGGATCCCGTCGCAGGCGGCCACGTCGACGGCAGCGAGCGATGGACGCCAATGCACCCGGATGCCGGCGCGGATTCTTCCCATTCTGCGCGGAGCAGTCACGTCAATGCGTGACCCGCCTCCTTCACGTAATCCCCAGAGCGCTGCCGCCGAGCCGTGGGAAAGCGCCGAGCCGTCACCGCAAGCGAGCACGGCGGCCATCCAATGCCCGCGCCCGCTGAGCGAGGCGTGACCGACGGCATACACCGCGCGGTGAATGCCGTGCAGCCGGCCGCTCCGGACCCTTTCGCGCACAGCGCTCGGAAGGAGGCCGAGGGCGGTCAGCTGCTTCAGCGAGACGACCCCATGTTGCCGTTCCGCCAGCGCCGCGACTGCCGCATCCGGACCGCGAGTGGCGAATTCCGTCTGTATGTCTGGCGCAATTCGCCACTCGCGAGTCATGGGGCGATGGTGGCGCTATCCCCGTGACGGTTCAGCACCCGCGCGTGACAACTCGGCTACGCGCGCGTTACGAAAAGCGCATCCGCTTGGGCGCCTCGCGCATGCGTATCACGTGGGCCGGCACGCCGCCGACGACGGCGTTGGCCGGGACGTCGCGGGTCACCACGGCGTTGGTGCCGATCACGGCGTTGTCGCCGATGGACACGCCGCGCAGGATGCAGGCGCCGTAGCCGATCCAGACGTTGTTGCCGACGCGCACGTCGCGCTTGTAGATGCCCTGAAGGCGGATCGGGCGCTCGACCTCGACCATGCCGTGGTCGAAGTCGATCATCATCACGCGGTCGGCGACCACGCACTCACGGCCGATCGACACGTGTTGGAATGAGGAGATCGTGCACTCCTGGCCGAGCACGGTCTTCGCTCCGATCGACACGGCGCCCTCGTGCGCGCGGATCTTGCAGCCGTGGCCGACCCAGGACCAGCGGCCGAGCTCGACCGTGGCGTTACGGCCGACCTCGAGCGAGCAGCCCGGTCCGATAAAGGCGAGGCCGTCGAGCAGGAGGCGCCCGCGCAAGCGCAGCTTCCACCAGCCGAGCCGCGCGACCAGGCGTCCGTACTTCAGGTTCAGCATGCCCTTCGCGCGCATGAAGCGGATCAGCGCGAGCAGCCCGCCGTGGCGCGGTGGAGGCTCGCCGCGGATCTCCGGGGGGAGCTCCGACGGCGGAGCTGCTATCGGCTCGGTGGCGCCCTCCATGAGGAGGGCGGATCATAGGCGGGCCCGGTGGTGTGGCTATCCGTATTGGCTATATGCCGGGCCGGGTACACAATCCGCGTTGAGATGGCCATAACTGTCCTCATCGTCGACGACCACCCGAGCTTCCGGGCGAGCGCTCGCATGCTGCTCGAGGCAGAGGGTTTCGAGGTGGTGGGCGAGGCTGCCGACGGCCTCACGGCGATCGAAGCCGTGCACGAGCTGCAGCCACAGATGGTGCTGCTCGACGTGCAGCTGCCCGACATCGATGGCTTTGAGGTCGCCGCCCGCCTCACGGCGAACGGCTCGGCTCCGGCCGTGGTGCTCACGTCGAGCCGCGACGTCGGCGACCTGGGCCCGCTGGGGGAGAGCGCCCAGGTCCGCGGCTTCATCCCGAAGTCGGAGCTGTCGGGCGCGGCCCTGGAGGCCCTCCTCTGACCTCACTCCGGCGTGCCCTGTGGGGACTAGGGCTCGCCGCGGTCGCGCTTGGCCTCATCGACCTCGCGCTGATCCTCACGAGCAACCACCTCCCGCTGCGCGGAGCGGTTGCCTCGCTCGGGCTGTTCGTCGGCTGGGGCTGGGTCGGGACGGGCCTGTTCGCCTGGTCGCGAGATCCCGAAAGTCGCGTCGGCATGCTGATGGCGGCCACCGGCTTCCTCTGGCTGCTCAGCCTCGTGGGCGTATCCGACATCGCGATCCTGTTCACCTTCGGCCAGGCCATCGGCTCGCTCTTCTTCGTGACCGCAGTGCAGATGCTCCTGTCGGCGCCGGAAGGGGAGCTCCACACGACCTTCGAGCGACGACTTGTGGCGAGCGCCTACGTGCTCACGCTGCTCGTGCTTCCGCTCTACCTGTTCGCAGACCCGCAGACCGCATTCGACTGCGACGACTGTCCCGACAACGTCCTGCTGATCTCTGCGAACGACACTGTCGTCGACCTATTCAGCGCGGCTCTCGACGCCGCGGCGCTCACCATCGTGGTGCTGGTGTTCGTTGTCCTGATCCGACGCTACCGGCGCGCGACCGGCCCGGAGCGGCGCCTCTACGGGCCGCTCTACCTCACGGGCATCGCGCTGATGGTGGCCCTGGTGGCGACGGTGGCCGTGAACGCCGCCGCCACAAGCAGCGACGCCGCCAACGTCGCGTGGATATCCGCGATGGCCCTGCTGGGGCTGATCCCCTTCGTCTTCCTCGCCGCGCTCGTGCGGGCGCGCATGCTCCAGGGTGGGGCAGTCGGGGAGTTGGTCTCGCGGCTCGGGGAGGCTCCGCGTCCGGGCGAGCTGCGCGACGCGCTCGCCGAGGCGCTCTCCGACCCGTCGCTTGAGCTCGTCTACTGGCTGCCTGAGAGCGCACGCTTCGTCGATGCGGCCGGGCGCGCATTCGCCTTGCCTCAGCAGGGCTCGGGGCGCGCCGTGGCGCCGGTCGAGCGCGACGGCGAGACGATCGCGGCGATCGTCTACGACGCCTCGCTCACAGGGGCGCGCGACCACGTCCGCGCCGTCGGCGGCGCCGCGGCGCTCGCGATCCAGAACGAGCGGCTCGATGCCGAGCTGCGCGCGAAGCTCGAGGAACTGCGTGCGTCGCGCGAGCGGATGCTCCGCATCGGCCTCGAGGAGCGCCGCCGACTCGAGCGCAATCTCCACGACGGCGCCCAACAGCGGCTCGTCTCACTGGCGCTCAACCTCAGGGTCGCGCGCTCGAAGCTGCGCCAGGACCCCGGCGGCGCAGAGGAGCTGCTCGCCGAAGCCGGCGACGAGCTCAACTCGGCACTGGAGGAGCTGCGCGAGCTCGCCCGGGGGCTGCACCCGGCGGTCCTTTCCGAGCGCGGCCTGCGCACAGCCGTCGAGAGCCTGGCGCTGCGCGCGCCCGTGCCGGTTGAGCTGGGACCGCTGCCGTCCGAGCGCCTGCCTGAGGAGATCGAGCTGGCGACCTACTTCGTCATCTCGGAGGCCCTGACCAACGTCGCGAAGTACGCTTGCGCCACTCAGGCAACAGTGAGAGTCGAGCGTCACAACGGGCGGGTCGTGGTCGCCGTCGCCGACGACGGCGTCGGGGGCGCGGATCCCGGCAAGGGCAGCGGCCTGCGCGGCCTCGCAGACCGGATGGCGGTGCTCGAGGGCCGTCTCGAGGTGGAATCGGAGCCGGGAAGAGGAACGACCGTGAAGGCCAGCATCCCATGCGGGTAGTCGTTGCCGACGACTCCGTTCTCCTGCGCGAGGGCGTCGTGCGGCTGCTCGAGGACTCAGGCTTCGAGGTCGTGGCGCAGGCGGGCGACGCCGAGGACCTGATCCGCAAGGTCGGAGCGCACAAGCCGGACGTCGCAGTCGTCGACATCCGCATGCCGCCGACCAACACGGACGACGGCCTCCGGGCCGCGCTCGAGATCCGCGCCACCCAGCCGGAGACCGGCGTGCTGGTCCTCTCCCAGTACGTCGAGGAGGGCTACGCGCTCGAGCTGGTGAGCGACAGCGCGGGCGGGGTCGGCTACCTGCTGAAGGACCGCGTGGCGGACGTCGAGCGCTTCGTCGACTCGGTCAGGCGCGTGGCCGAGGGCGGCTCGGCGCTTGACCCCGAGGTGGTTGCGCAGCTCGTCGGCCGCGCACGTCGCGACGACCCGCTCGCCGAGCTCACGCCGCGCGAGCGCGAGGTGCTCGAGCTGATGGCCGAGGGCCGTTCGAACCAGGCGATCGCGGAGCACCTGGTGGTGACGGAGCGGGCGGTCGAGAAGCACGTCACGAGCATCTTCGGGAAGCTCGGCCTGACGCCGGCGGCAGAGGACCACCGGCGCGTGCTCGCGGTGCTGACCTTCCTCAGGGCTTGATCACGGCTGAGAGGTACTCGCCGCGGAAGCGCAGCGTGCCGTCACTCTCGAGGTTCTCCTGCTCGAGGTACGCGATGAACGCGTCGCGCAGCTCGCCGGTCCGCTCGCCCAGCATCTCCTGAGCGTTCAGGAGCGGTCCGAAGCTGGTGAGCATGAAGTCCGCGTAGCCCTCGACGGAGGGGTCGCGCCACTCGACCTCGCGGCGCTCGAGAGTGGCGTCGTCACCGAGCAGCCGGCGCACGTGCTCGTCCGTGCCCCAGAGCAGCGGGGACGCACCGCCGGGCGGCGGGGGCACGAGCTGCGCGAGGATCCCGAACATCCGCCCGATCGCACCCCCCGGCGTCCAGCAGCAGACGCCGATCACGGCGCCGTCGCGGCAGACGCGCTTCATCTCCGCCGCGGTGCGCTCGTGATCCGGCGCAAACATGTGTCCGAACGTCGAGAGCACGCGCTCGAAGCTCGCGTCCTCGAACGGGAGCTGCTCGACATCGGCCTCGACCCAGTTGATCTCGACCATCGCGTCGGCGGCGCGCTCGCGCGCGATCGCGAGCAGATCCGGTGAGAAGTCGACGCCGGTTACCCGCGCACCGACACGCGCGGCCGGAATCGTGGCGTTTCCGGCGCCGCAGGCCACGTCCAGCACCTCCATCCCGGGCTCGACACCGGTCGCGTCCACGACGTGTTCGCCAACGGCCGAGATCTTGTCGGCGACGGCGGCGTAGTTGCCCGATCCCCACATCGTCCGCGGATCCATGCTGCGGATCAATAGCGGGTTACCCGTACTGCATGCGGTGGGGCCGTCTGGAACTCTCCCCCGCATGGATTCGATCGTCACCGCCACCGACGTGCGGCGCCGCTTCGGCGAGGGCGACGCCGCCGTCAATGCGCTCGCCGGCGTGAGCGTCGGCTTCGAACGCGGCCACTTCAGCGCGATCATGGGGCCGTCGGGATCGGGCAAGTCGACCCTCATGCACATCCTCGCCGGGCTCGACCGCCCGACCTCGGGCACCGTCACGCTCGACGGCACCGAGATCACGAGGCTCGACGACGCCGCCCTCACCCGCCTGCGCCGCGACAAGCTCGGCTTCATCTTCCAGTTCTTCAACCTGATCCCGGTGCTGACCGCGGAGGAGAACGTCGTGCTCCCGCTCTCGATCGCGGGCGTCAAGCCGGACGCCGCGTGGATCGAGCGCCTGATCAAGACGGTCGGGCTGGACGACCGGCGCACCCACCGCCCCTCCGAGCTGTCGGGCGGCCAGCAGCAACGCGTGGCCGTGGCGCGCGCGCTCGCCTCGAAGCCGGCCGTGGTCTTTGCCGACGAGCCGACCGGCAACCTCGACTCGAAGTCGAGCGAGGAGGTGCTTCAGCTCCTGCGCCAGTCGGTCGACGAGCTCGGCCAGTCGGTCGTGATGGTGACCCACGATCCCGAGGCGGCCTCGTATGCCGACCGCCTGATCGTGCTCCGCGACGGCCTCGTCGTGCACGACGCCCAGGCCGGCTCGGCGGACGAGGTCATCGAGCTGATGAAGGAAGTGGCGTGACGAAGGTCGCCCTGCGCGGCATCGCC
>Ga0081538_10005043_pt1 | contig 12015 bp, 8 predicted proteins | sample TabmetS5T2R1_FD_71022 | JGI IMG/M metagenome (GOLD analysis project Ga0081538, IMG submission 71022) | Tabebuia heterophylla rhizosphere microbial communities from the University of Puerto Rico - S5T2R1 | ecosystem: Host-associated > Plants > Roots > Rhizosphere ... | reverse complement strand
GCGCCCCGCGCCCGCACCGTGGCCGGGGGCGAGCAGGCCCGCCGCCGCCGGACCGGCGTACAGGGACGGCCGGGTGGTGGCCGCCGGAGCGGGCCCGGCCGCGGCAGGGACGTACGCGGCCTCCCGCTCCCGCCCGGGGCTGGCGTAGGTCCGCAGATGGCCCATGGCGCCTACCGCCCCCGTCCCGCGGGGGCGGCCCGGTGCTCCCCGAGGGGGGTGGCCGCCGTCTCGGTCGCCTCCCGGCAGCAGGCCTGGCAGCCCTGGCCGGACCGTCCCCGACAGCCAAGGCGGCGTGCCTCCTCGCGGGCGTCGCTCCAGGCTCCCGGCCCGAGCAGCAAGTCAAGGGCGCCGTCCAGGACCTCGGCCGGCAGGGTCCACAGCTGCGGTAGGCGGCAGGCGGCGGCCAGGTCGCAGAACACGGCGCAGCACTCCCGTACCTGGCCGGCCGCGGCCACGGCCCGCGCCTGCCAGCGCACGATGCAGTGGGCCTGCTGCTCGGTGATGCCCGCCGCCACCAGCCCGGGATCGGTCGCCGCGGCGGCTGGAGGCGCCGCCCGGCCGAGCAGGGCGGCCGGCCCGCGCCACCGCTCCCGCACCCTGGCCTGGCCGGCCATGCTCGCGTCGCGCCGGTTCGGCCCGATCGGGCCGCCCCCGATCCCGTTGCCCACGACCAGGTCGGCAACGCGGCGGGCCTCGCGCTCGTAGCGGTCTCCCGGCGTCGTGGCGGCGAGCGGGTCGGGGCGCCGCCGTCCGTGCTCCTGCTGCAGCACGTGGGCCAGCTCGAGCGCGAGCAGCCGCCGCCCCCCGTGGGAATGCGGGTCGTACCGGCCCGCCGCGAAGAAGAGGTCGTCCCCGGCCGTGAAGGCGGCCCCGCCAAGCTGCCGGGTCGCCTGGCGCGCGTGCGCCCCGGTGTGGACCCGCACGCCGGCGAGGCTGGCGCCGAAGGCCGCCTCCATCAGCGACCGCACCGCCGGCTCGAGGGGCCGGCCCGGGCCGCGGCCGGCCCGGAGCCCGAGCGCGCCGTCCCCGGCCGGCGCGGCGGGTTGGGGCCGGCGGGCCGCCTGGGCGATCCGCCGCACGGCCCGGTTCCCGGCCGCACGTTGCAGCGCGTGCAAGGCGTCCGCCGCCCCCGCCCGGGGCGAGGACCGCGCCGCCGGTCCTCCCGGCGCCCGGGGCGAGGACTGCGGCGCCACCGGCCGGCGCGCCTGCCCCAGACGCCCCGTCGGCGCGGCGCGCAGGCGGGTCGGCCGGCCCGCCACCCGCCACGCTCGCTGCACCGCCGTCCCCCTTGCTCGGCCCGCTCGATCGCCCCGCCCGGCACGCGCCCAGCCGCCGGGAGGACCCGTCACTACCTCGCCCCCGGCTCCTCCCAGGCCTGGCCGACCTTCTGGAACTCCCGTTTCGCCGCGCGCAGCAGCTGCGCCATCCCGATCGGCTTCGACTCGGCCGCGGCCAGGAAGGCGGCGGCGACCGCGACGTTCTTGATGTTGCCGCCGCTCAGCTTGAACGACCTGGCCAGCGCGGCGATGTCGACGTCGCCGGCCAGCGGCGCCTCGGGCGGGAAGATGCCCCGCCAGATGCGGAGGCGATGCTCCTCGTCCGGGAACGGGAACTCCACCGTGAAGTGCATCCGGCGGGCGAACGCCGCGTCCAGGTTGGCACGGAGGTTGGTCGCCAGGATCGCGACCCCCTCGTACTCCTCCATCTTCTGCAGCAGGTACCCGGTCTCGATGTTGGCGTAGCGGTCGTGGGCGTCCTTGACCTCGGAGCGCTTGCCGAACAGCGCATCCGCCTCGTCGAACATCAGGATGCCGTTGCTGCTGTGCGCCTCCCGGAAGATCCGGTCGAGGTTCTTCTCGGTGTCGCCGATGTACTTGCTGACGACCTGGGACAGGTCGACCTTGTACAGCTCAAGGGCGAGGTCGCCGGCGATCACCTCGGCGGCCATCGTCTTCCCGGTGCCCGACGGCCCCGAGAACAGGACGTTCAGGCCCGTGCCGAGCGACAGCCTGCGGCCGAACCCCCAGTCGTCGTAGACGACATGACGGTGCTTGACCGAGCTCACGATCTCACGGAGCTGGGCCGCGGCGTTGGCCGGCAGGACGATGTCGGACCAGCCGAACGCCGGCTCGATCTTCCGGGCCAGGGTGGCGAGGTTGTGGTTCGACTGGGCTCGGGCGGCCGCGAACAGCTCCTCGACGGTCGGCCGGGCCCGCTGGGCCGTGCCCGTGCCGCCGGGCCGGGCGGCGGCACGCCAGGCCGTCGTATCGCCGGCGGCGGCCACCGCATCGCTGATCTGACCCGGGGTCAGGCGGAAGCGGTCGGAGAGCGCATCCAGGCCCCGATCGTCGAGGGCGACCCCGATCGGCGCCAGGCTTCGCTCCCAGCAGGCCCTCTGCTGGGCGAACGACGGCACCGGGAAGGCGACGCCGAGCACCCCCAGCGGGCCGAGGGCGGAGCGGGGCGCCGGGGTCCACGGCTGCTCGCCGGCGAGGACGGTGATGCCGGGTTGCTCGGCCAGCAGGTCGACGAGGCATCGGTGGGTCCAGGCCTGCTCGTCGCCGCGGACCGCATCGAGCCCGTCGAGGTAGAGCACGGCGTCGTAAAGGCGCGCCTCGCGGAACGCGAGGGCCAGGGAGGCGGCAGGCTCAGCCCCTGCCACCAGGGCGGGAAGGTCCACCACGAGCAGGCCCATTCCCAGCGAGCCGGCCAGCGCCTCCCCCGTGCGGCACTTGCCCGAGCCGCGGGGGCCGTGGAAGTACAGGCGCAGCGGCCGCTCCGCGTCGCGAGCCTGGGTGGCGAGGGTCGCCAGTGCGTGCTTGGCCGCATCGCCGAGGACCAGCTCCTCGAAGGCGAAGGCGGGCGCCACCACCCGGCAGCACGGCCGGAGACGTGGGTCGACTCCCTCCTGGCCCAGCAGCCAGCGAAGGATCTGCTCGTCGATGGTGAGGTACAGGGCGAGCAGCGGCGGCTGGGGCTGGCTCGGGTCGGGAACCAGCCGGACGATGCCGTTGCGGATGAGCGGAGCGCCCGGGGCGACGTGGTCCCGCCTGGCCAGCTTCGTCTCGGCAGAGGAGCAGAGCAGGTTGAGGGCGAGATCGATGGTCGGACGCCTGCGCGTGACGTCGTCCTGGAGGTAGGCATAGAGCCGCTCGTAGCGGAGGTCGAGCTCCGGCGCCACCCCGACGAGGATGAGGTCCTGGTCGAACGCTGACAGGCCGAAGGTTCGGGCGAGGCCGGCCAGGCGGGCGCTGGCGTCGCTCCCCTCCGGCCAGAGGTGCGCGTGCGCCGCCTGGTCCGCCTGGAGCATGGGCTCACCAGGCTGGCGCGCCAGCAGGCGCGCCAGCTCCTCGTCGTCGATGTAGAGCCCGCGGAAGGGGTCGTCGGTGCTGTGCTGGGCCTCGCCCGCCTGCGCGGCCGAGATGGCCCGCCCGAGCAGGCGATCCAAGCGCCGCAGCGCCGGCAGCAGTCCGTCGAGGCGCGGCGCCGCCGCGCTGGCTGTGCTTGGCATGGTTCCGTTCCCAGCCTCGTACGAGGGAGCCGTCAGGAACGGGCGTCGTTGGCGATGATCGATCGGCGGACGGAGGACCGTGGTCATGGCAGGGCACGTCGGGTCTCGACGCCTGGGATGTACCGGTTCTTGCAGGCTAAGACTATGCATCAAGCATGTCAAGCTTCACAATTCCGGCATCGCGCCGAGCCGGTCCTGAACGAACGGGGCGCCAGCTCGGCCGGCGCTAGCCACCAGTCGGCGGTGGGCTGGTTCCGGTGCCATCACTGGGAATGGACGGTAAGAGGATCGATCGCTGACTGTGGTCGGCCGACAGCCTGCTCGACTTGGCGGCTTAGAGGGTGCGCCAGTAGGGCGTGACATGCGGCCGGATTCGTGAGGCAGGCACGGGGTTGCCTGAATCTGGGCATGTGCCACCACACCCAGCTGAGGTGCCCCGTGCCTGCCCTTCCATCCTGCATCCTGGAACCCCTCTGGGACCAGGTCGCCGCGCTGCTCCCACCCCGCCAGGTCTACCACCCGCTGGGCTGCCACCGCCCCCGCATCCCCGACCGCATCGTCTTCGACAAGCTCATCCAGGTGCTGGTGTTCGGCTGTGGCTACCGCCGCATCCCCGACGCCACCTGCTCGGCCACCACCCTGCGCCGCCGCCGGGACGAGTGGAGCAGCGCTGGCGTGGCCGAGCAGCTTCGCCTGCTGGTGCTGGCCGCCTACGACCGGCTGTTCGGCCTGGAACTGGAGCAGCAGGCAGTGGATGGTGGAGTTCTGGCTGGCGTTGGCCAGCGCCGCCATCGTCTGTGGCCGGCTCGTCCGCCGCGCCTGGGCCTGCTACCGCTGGGACGGCCGTCCCCGCCGCCACCCATGACGCCTACTGGCGCAGGCTGTTAGCCACCCCGGGATGTGCGGGGTAGCGCCGCCCGACTATGCGTGCGGAAGCGACCAGGCACCCGCAGCGGCGGAGGCGGCCATCGTCGAGGTCGCCGCGGCGGTCGCCCGCACGATGGAGGGGCGGGCGTGACGGGACAGCACGAGGGCGGCTTCAGCACCTGTCTACCGGGCCTATGAACGCCCGAGCACCATGATCGTGGTTCCCGCCGGCGGCCGTCCGTAACCCGACCAGCCATTGTCACAGTGTGGGCAGCCGCCGGACAGCTCCAGACCAACGGGAGCTGTGCCCATGGGCCAGCACTGGGCGGTCGAGCCTACGCTCCTGCCCTCGACCGCGTAGCCAGCGTCCTCCCAGTCAGCGAGCCCACCGCGGTAGCAGCAGACGTTGCCGTATCCGTGAGCCCTCGGCGCGTCGAACGCGGCCACCACGTCCTGGCGGTACTGGTTGGTCGAGTAGAGGATGATCTGGTCGTCGTGACCCAACTCGCGCAGCGCACAGCAGAGCTGGGGAAGCTCAACGAGCCGGGGATGTGCCTGGCGCGGAAGACCCACCCGCATGACAGCCGTCGGGCGCTCGATTGAGCGCGGCGGATTGGCGCCCAACGCTCGTATCGCTACTCAAGGGGCTCGATCAGCAGGTCGTCGACGTACGCGGCGCCGGTCACGCCCGTGTCGAGGCGCAGTCGGATGGTAAGGCGCTCGGCACCGGGCGGGGCGGTAAGGATGGAGCTGACGAACCGGTAGGCGCCCTCGCTGGTCGACTGGGCCACGATCTGGTTGCCGCCCACGTTGAAGCGGGCAGAGATTGTAGGTGCTTCGCTGAGCCCGGTGGTCTTGAGCCATGCCGACACGCGGTAGCGGGGCGCGCCCGGAAGGCGCCGGATCTCCTGGGTGACTTGGCGGAAGTCGTTCGGGATGCCCTCGAGCGCCACGGCGCGCTCTCCGCTGTGCACGTTCGCTGGCTCGGTGACGATCCGGGCGCCTCCGGCCTCGAAACGCCACCCGGGCGCCCGGTTGTCCTGGCCGGTCGGTGTTCGCGTCTCGAACCCCCCGTTGACCAGCAGGTTGGCGTCCAGGACGCGCACGTCGTCAAGGAAGGCCGGGTGCCCCGCCAGGTTGCCGCCGACAACGAGGTCCATCGCGACCGCGCGTCGAGGCGCCACAACGGCGCCTTCGCTGTAGCCGTACTCGGCGCCTGCGGTGAACGGGAGATCGGTGGTCTGCAACGGCTCGCCGTCGTCGTCGACGAAGACGGCGCGGACCGTCATCGGCGGTACGAGCACCCTGACCCGCCGGACCCACGCCGAGATCCGGTAGGTCGCTCCTGGGCTGACGCCGACCCGCTGGTGCGCCACCGTGCCCTGGAGCGGGTCCATCCGCAGGGCGCGCCGGCCCGTGTGCACCGGCGAGGACACGATCGACGCGCCGGTGAGCTCCCAGCCGCACGGCGTCTCCTCGAAGCCAGGGCAGCGCAGCAGGTTGTCGCCGTGTGGCGCCGGTGGGCTGATCAGGATCCGGAGGCCGTCGGTATCGGTGTTGCCGGCGCTGTTGGTCACTGTGAGTCGCAGGTAGTGGTCTCCTTCTGGCAGAAAGATCGTGGCGACCGCATCCAGTGCCAGGGTCACGCCGTCCTCGGTCCACGCGTACGCGCGGATCGCTCCGCCCGGATCGACGCTTCCCCTGCCGTCGACCGTGACCCACTCGAACCCGTCGCCGTCGGTGTCGGCGCGAAACTGGTCCGGACCGGCCCGGGCGATGGGAGTGCCCGGCGCAGGCAGCACGACCGCCTCGTCGACGCCGAAGCGTGGCGGCGGGCTGCCGGCCGCCAGCGCGCCGATGTCCGGAGGGGCGCCGTCCGGCGGGCGGTCGGGGTCGACCAGCTCAGGGGGGAGGATCACGCCGGCCGCGGTCGCCGGGCTACCGGGCGCGGGGCGGAAGTCGTTGCTCGGGTACGCCTCGCCGAGGTACCGCCCGTGGTCGAAGAACTCGTCGTCGAAGTTGGCCAGTTCGGGCTCGGCGAACTGGCTCCCGGCCTCCCAGTCCGCGTCGAGGCGCCGGAGCTCGCCGACCGTCTCGACCGGTTCAGAGGACCCGTCCGGGTGCTGGAACCGGAACAACGGTGCGTCGTCCCGGTGGGGCTGATGCCACAGGTTGTTCCGGGACTGGCGGTTGGCGGAGGTTGGCATGGCCCAGGAGTGCAACAGGTCGGTGTTCAGGCCGACGAGCAGGTTGTTGAGGTGGACGCGCCGTGCGTCGGGCGATCGGAAGCCGTCGTTGAACAACGGCGAGAGGGCGGACGAGTCCTTGTCGTCGGGATGGGAGGAGATGAGCGTGTTCTGGTACACCGAGACATCCGGCATGGGATGGCCCAGCTTGTACGTCGTCCCGTAGCGCCAGATGTGGGGTGCCGGCGCGTCTGGTGGCAGCGTCCGGAAGCCGCGGGTGGGCAGGCGCTGGTCGATGACGTTGCGGTAGACAAAGATCGGCCCACCGCCCTGCTCGAGCGCGAAGCTGATCGGGTGCAGCGCCTGCCGGATGAGGTTCTTGTAGACATGGGCGTTCGACGTGGCGTGAAACTGCACGACCTCGTCGTTCAAGTCCTCGAACTGGCAGTGGTGGACCGAGACGTCGGTTCCTCCGAGCTGCAGGGCGTCGTGGGCGCGGCGGAAGCAACAGTGGGCGAACTCGACGTTGTCCGCCGCATGGCTGATGACCAGGATGTCGTGCGTCTCCGCCCCGAGCCCGTTGCGGATCGGCCCGAGGTCGGGATCGAGGAAGGTGTAGCTGGACTTGACGTCGCTGCGGACGGTCCAGGGCGCCAAGGCGCCGTCGAAGGTGCAGTGCCGGAACCGGACGCCATCGGCCAGGCCGCTCACCCGCACCCCGAACCGTCCTCCGTACACGGTGCAATGGTCGAAGGTGACGTTGCGAGCGGTCTCGGTGACGTTGAGCGTCGTGGTGCCACCGTTGGCGATGACGAGGTTGCGAAACCGCACGTTCGACGCGGCCACCCTGACCACGATGCGGCCCTCTGGCGTCAGCGCCAGCGCGACCTGGTTGGGGTCGGTCGGGCCCGTGTAGTCGCCGGTCCCCGGGGCTGACAAGTGGGTCTGGCCGAGCCGGACGTGCACACGTCCCCGCCGGTCCTGAGGATCGGACGGGTTCTCGAAGACCCAGATGAGGCCCGGGCCGAGGTAGGTCCACGGTATCTTCCGGGTCGGATGGTCTTCGACCGGCCCGCCGGCGGGCCGGGGATCCGAGAGCGGCACGCCGAAGCCGACGAAGGACTCGTTCTCCGCTCGCAGGTCCTCGATTCTGGCGTAGGTGATGAGCCGGATCCGTGAACGGGCGAACGCGCCGTAGCGCACCCTCGCCTGTTGCGGGCCTCCCGGTTGCGGCACGTCGAGGAGCTGGCGGGTACGCCACTCTCCCGAGTGCCCCGGGACCGGCTCCCACTCGCTGTTGGGCACGGTGGCGAAGTCCGGGTCGGTGATCCGGCCGTCGAAGACCACCTCGGTCCCCGCGTACGGCTCGACGACGATCGGAGATTCGGGCGTGCCGACCATCTGGGCGAAGACAACGTCCGGGCCGAAGATCGAGCCGGCGTGCAGGCGAAGGGTATCGCCCGCCCCCAGCTCCTGGCTCGCGCGCGCGATGGTCTCGAACGGCGTCTCCGGGCTTCGCCCATCGTTGGTGTCGTCCCCGGTCGCGGGGTCGACAAAGTAGCTGCCGGTCATGTCACATGTCCCGCCGACCGCCCTGTAGCATGGGAATCCCTCTTGGAGAAGAATAGGCGCGGTCCTGGGCTACCGCCCGGGCCGTCGGGTGGCCGTGTCGCACACTCCCGGCCCCTCGCTGAGTCGCTCGAGCACCCTGACTCGCCGGGAGTCGTGTTACCTGGACGCTCCGGCGGGCCGGAGGCGCCATCGATCCGTCCCGCCAGTTAGTTTTGGCACGCTGTAGGGCTGTTCAGCGAGCTGGCCAGCGTGAAGGCCCGGACAAAACGCAGTGACGTCGCCAAGTTCCAGGACGCGCGCCGCCAAGGTGAGCTGGCGATATCGTCTTGGCTGCAACGTGCTGGCGAGAAGGTGGGCTGCTTGCCGTGGCTGGAGTCAACCACGATCGAGGCAGGCGGCCAACCTCGGTCGTCCCCCTGGCGCTTGACGTCGCGGCATCGCTACTCATATCCGCCACGAAGTCCAGGACCCAGGCAGTTAGCGTCCACGGACGTGGTGTCGAGGCCTCTCAGGTCCCACAGCAGCAAGGACCACCGCGTCATCCTCACGAGGTTCTGTCCAAGGAACTCGCGGAGGAGGATCGCGGTGGTCGCATCGACCATGGACTTGGTGGGCTGGCTGCGCAAGCACCTGGAGCAGCCGACACCGACCTGCTACGGGAGATGGTGGTGGGCTTTGTGCAGGCACTGCTGAGCGCGGAGGCTGACGCACTGTGCGGCGCGCCGGTGGGCGAGCGCAGCCCGGATCGGGTCAACCAGCGCAACGGCTACCGGCCACGACGGCTGGATACCCGAGTCGGCACCCTGGATTTGGAGATTCCCAAGCTCCGGCAGGGCAGCTTCCCGGACTGGCTGCTGGAGCCGCGCCGGCGGGCCGAACGGGCCCTGGTCGCGGTGGTAGCCGAGTGCTATGTGCGCGGGGTGTCCACTCGCCGGGTCGAGGGCCTGGTGGCGACCCTCGGCATCCAGAGCCTGTCCAAGGTCGCAGGTGAGTGAGCTGGCCAAGACCCTGGACGACCAGGTCGCGGCGTTTCGGGCCCGGCCGCTGGACGCGGGCCCTTACCCCTATGTCTGGGTGGACGCGTTGGCGGTCAAGTGCCGGGAGGCTGGCCGGATCGTCGACGTGGCCTGCGTGGTGGCCACCGCCTGCAACGCCGACGGCGGCCGCGAGGTCCTCGGGCTGGACGTTGGTGACTCCGAGGACGGCGCTGGCTGGACGGCGTTCCTGCGCTCGCTGAAGGCCCGCGGACTCTCGGGTGTCCAGCTCGTGGTGTCTGACGCCCATACCGGACTGAAGCAGGCGATCGCGGCGGTCATGGCCGGGGCCGGCTGGCAGCGGTCAGCTGTGCAGACTTCCCGGCGGCGGGGGGATCCCGCCCGCCGGCTTCACCGCCGGGAGAGGACCTTGGCAGCGTGACCTTCGAGGTCCGGCGTGCAGACCTGTCCCTCCCAGCGGTGGCGGGCTTGGCACTGGCCAGTGGGAGTCGTGCCGCGAGCACCGAGATGAGCCTCCAGCCGAGCGCGCCGGAAGGGTGGCGGCGCTCGATGAAGGAGGACGCTGGTGCAGAGATTGCTGCACGCCGACGAGACTCAGCTCTTTGTCGGGATCGACTGGGGCGCCAGTCACCAGCAGCTGTGCGCGGTCGACGCCGGCGGCGCCAAGCGCCGCCAGGTCCGCCTGGCCCACGACGTCGCCGGATCGCCCAGCTCGACAACGAGCTCGGCGGGCTTGGGGCACGGCTGCCGGTGGCGGTGGAGCGGGCCGAGGGCTGCTGGTCGAGCACCTGCAACCCCGCGGGCATGTGGTCTATCCGGTCTCCCCACGGATCGCGGCCGGGCCAGGGAGCGCTATCAGACCGCCAGCAGCAACGACGACGTCTTCGACGCGTTCGTGCTGGCCGACACCCTGGGCCATGAGCACGCGCACTGGCGGCCGCTGCCGATCCCGAGCCCGGCCCTGGCCGACCTACGCGCTCTGACCCGTGACCGGGACCGGCTGTTGGCCACCCAGCAGCGCACCGAGGCCCAGCTGCGCGCCATCCTGGAGGCCTACCACCCGGCGGCCGGGCGGCTGTTCTCCTCGGTCGACCGCCAGATCACCCTGGCCTTCATCGGCGACTACCCGACCCCGCAGGCGGCCGCGGTGGTGGGCGAGCAGGGCATGGTCCGGTTCCTGGCTCGTACCGCTACACCGGCCGGGTCAAGCCCCAGGTGCTGGTCCAGCGGCTGCGCGCCAACCTGCTGGCGGGCACGTCGGGCACCGTGGCCGGCAAGGCGCACTCGGCGCTGGTCTTCGCCGAGCTGCTGGGGCTGCTCAACCAGCAGCTGGCCGACTACGACCAGGCAATCGCGCTGGCGGTCGAGCGCCACCCAGACGCGCCCATCTTCGCCAGCTTCCCGGGCGTCGGGCCGATCGGGACCGCGGTCCTGCTGGCCGAGATCGGTGAAGACCGCAGCCACTACCCGACGGTCGAGATCCTGCTGGCCGAGGCCGGACTGGCCCCGGTCACCCGGGCTTGGGGGCGCAGCTGTCGAGTCCGGTTCCGCTACGCCGCCGACCGCAACCTCCGCCAGGCCTGCACCTGGTGGGCCGACAACTCGCTGAAGGAATCAACCTGGGCCAGCCAGGCCTACCGACAGGCGCGGGCCCGCGGCCAGCACCTACCGGGCCCTGCGCGGCGGTGGGGCCCGCTGGATGCGGGTGCTGTGGCGCTGCTGGACCGACCGTGTCCCCTACGACCCCGCCAAGCACCACGGGCCCACCGCCCAGCCGGCCGACCAGGAGAGCGCCTCGGCCTGAACAGCACCGACCCAGACACCGCGTGCCCGACGCGGCAGTTCCGTCTGCCCCCATAAAGCAAGCCAAGCCACCGCCAGGTTGACAGCGGGAGTCTGCCGGGTGCGGACCCGGAACCCCGGGGGACCCCGACACGGTTGTTGCCGGCCCGGTTGGTGAAGGCCCGCCACCCGTCCGGCAGCTGGCCTTGGGCAGCGGCCGTAGTGGGGGTCGTAGGTGCCTGGGTGGTCGCGGGTCTCTTGGTAGTCGAGACGGCAGGCTGGGTGGTCCCGCTCACAGCGGCGCCACCCCGAGTCGGGGCAGGCGCTGCTCGCTCCTGGCCTGAGTTGACCCCGGCATTTGTGCTGGTTGTGGCCGGGGCTGCCCGATCCTCGATGGGGTCGGACGGGAAGGTGTCGGTGAGCCAGGCGGTCAGTATCCCACCGATGAGCAGCAGGGCAACCAGGCCGAGGAGTCGCCGCCCGGCCGGGCGGGGCACCGGTGGGGCGGGTGGAGGACCGGGCGGCCCGGCCGCTGGACCGGCTCCGCCCGAGGCGCTTGCGCCGGCGCCTGGGTTGGCTCGAACCCCGAGGTCTGTACGGATCGCTGCGGGAGGCCAGCGGACGGCGCGCCAGCAGGTGGGGCTGGCGCTGCTGCGGATGCAGAGGCGGTAGAGGGCCGAGCAAGGGATCCGGCACGCCCTTGTCTCTGGGCCCGGAGGAGCTCAGCGTGCGCGGATGGAAGGGCCACGGCCCGTAGCCAGTCCAGCCAGGCCCCGACCTTGGGGCCGGTGGGGCGGGAGCTCGGGTCCTTGGCGAGGAGGGCGGTGATGAGGGGGGTGAGGGCACCGGCGCGGCGGGGACGGCGGGGCGGGTCGTTGACCACCGCGGCCAGGGTGGCGATCGAGGCGCCGCGGTCGAAGGGGGGCTCGCCCTCGACGGCGTAGAACATCGTCGCCCCCAGGGCCCAGAAGTCGGCCGCCGGGCCGCTCTCCTCCCCCTTGGCCTGCTCGGGGGCCATGTAGGCGGGCGACCCGATCACCAGCCCGGTCGAGGTCAGCTGCGGGTCGCCCTGCAGCGAGGCGATGCCGAAGTCGGCCAGCTT
>Ga0081538_10005042_pt1 | contig 12017 bp, 11 predicted proteins | sample TabmetS5T2R1_FD_71022 | JGI IMG/M metagenome (GOLD analysis project Ga0081538, IMG submission 71022) | Tabebuia heterophylla rhizosphere microbial communities from the University of Puerto Rico - S5T2R1 | ecosystem: Host-associated > Plants > Roots > Rhizosphere ... | reverse complement strand
TGCAACAGGCCGATGGCCATCAATGTCGTGAGCACCGACGACCCTCCATATGACATTAGAGGCAGGGGGATGCCGGTGATGGGCATGATCCCGATGGTCATGCCGACGTTGACGAAGACCTGGAACATCAGCATCGCGGTGATGCCGCCGGCGACGAGGGCGCCGTAGAAGTTCTTCGACATCGTCAGGATCCTGAGCGCTCTCCAGATCAGGAGCGCGAACAGGGACAGCACGAGCGCCGCCCCCACGAAGCCGAACTCCTCCCCGACCACGGAGAAGATGAAGTCCGTGTGGTGCTCGGGGAGGAAGTCGAGCCGCGTCTGCGTCGACTCGTCGCCGCGGCCGGTCTTCCCGCCCGACCCGATCGCGGTCAGCGACTGGTTGATCTGGTAGCCCTCCTTGCGAGGATCGTCGGTCGGGTTGAGGAACGCCGTGAGCCGATCCTTCTGGTACGGCTTCATGACCTCGACACCGAGCGTCGGCGCCACCAGCAGCACGACCGTTATCGCGAGGGCGGCGAGCCCGGCCAGTGCCGCGAAGTGGGTCCACTTGGCCCCCGCGACGAACAGGATCGCCGTCGCGATCGCGAGATAGACGAGTCCGGAGCCCAGGTCCGGCTGCGCGATCACGAGCATCGCGGGTATGACCGCGAGCAGGACGATGCGGCTGGTCGTCTCGGGCTCGTTCAAGCGGCGTAGCCGCTCGACCATGAAGCCGGCGAGCGCGACCACGAGCAGGACCTTGCCGAGCTCCGACGCCTGGAAGTTGAAGAATCCGAGCTCGATCGCCCTCCGTGAGCCGCGGGCCGAGACTCCCATCGCGTAGACCAGGAGGATCCCCACGATGACCAACCCGTAGAGGCCGATCCTCCACTCGCGCAGACGCGAGTAGTCGATCCGCGACAGCACGAACATGAGGACCAGCCCGATCCCCGCGTAGGCGAGCTGCCGGTACATGTAGTAGTTCGGGTCGCCCGGGATATCGTCCACGGTCGCCGCCCGCACGACGTAGGCGCTCGCGGACACGAGCCCGAGCGTCGCCAGCAAGAGGAGCGGGTCGAGCCGCAGCAGGCGCGGCCCCGTCTCCCGAAAATCCTTGACGGCGGGGCCGGCGGGCTGCATCAGTCGGGCGCCCCTCCGCCGGCGACGATCCGCTTCTCGCCGACGTCGAACAGCTCCGCCAGGATTCGCCGCGCCATCGGGGCGGCGGTCTCGGCGCCGAAGCCGCCGGCCTCGTCGGTCACCGCCACCACGTACTTCGGATCCGGATACGGAGCCAGGGCTACGTACCAGGACTGGTCTGCGCGCCCCAGTCCCTTCTCCGCCGTGCCGGTCTTGCCCGCGACGGGGATCGGGAAGCCCGCGAACACCTCGGTCGAGGTGCCGCCGCCGGCGCTCGCCGCGCCGCGCAGCCCCTCCAGGATCGCGTAGCGGAAGCTCGGATCGATCTTCAGCCGCCGCGCCGTCGGCGCGTCGAGCTGTTGCAGCGCCCGCCCGGCGGAGTCCTCGATCCGCATCCCGAGCCGCGGTCGGAGCACGCGCCCCCCGTTGGCGATCGTCGCGTACGCCACCGCCATCTGCAGCGGATTGGCCGCGAGGTCGCCCTGCCCGACCGACAGGTTGACGTTGTCGCCCACCGACCAAGGGCGATCCGTCAGCTTCTTCTTGAAGAGCCGGTTGCGCCACTTCGGCCTCGGAAGCCTCCCCGGCTCCTCGGCCGGCAGGTCGATCCCGGTGCGGCGACCGATGCCGAGGCGCCCCGCCCAGCGCTGGAGCGCCAGCCCGTCGCCACGCCCGTCCATGTCGCGACCGAGCTGGTAGAAGAAGACGTCGCTCGAGACGGTCAGCGCCAGCGGCAGCGCGAGCGCGCCGTACGAGGCGCCGCCGGCATTGTTGAAGACGATGTCGCCGATCGTGATCGACCCGCCGTCGTAGAGCACGGTGGCGGGCGTGATCAGCCCGCTCTCGAGCGCCGCCGTGGCGGTGATGAGCTTGAAGGTCGAGCCGGTGGGGTAGCCGCCCTGGATGGCGCGGTTGAACAGGGGCTTGCCGTACTCCTCGGACTGCAGGCGCCTGTAGTCGGACAGCTTGACCGCCTTGGCGAAGATGTTCGGGTCGAAGGACGGCTGAGAGCCGAGCGCGATCATCTCGCCGTTCCGGACATCCATTACGGCGAACGCGCCGGCGCCGGTGCCCGAGGCGAGGGCCTCCTGCCCGACCCGCTGGACGTCGAGGTCAACCGACAGGCGCAGCTGGCGGCCCTGCTGCGGGGGGCGCGTCCTGAGCTCGCGACTGAGGTTGCCGAGCGCATCTACCTGCACGCGCGTCGCGCCGTTCTTGCCGCGCAGGAAGCGGTCGTACTCGGCCTCTACTCCCGACTGCCCGACCCGGTCGCCGAGATCGACGCCCCTGTACCGCTCGCCGTCGAGCTGTTCCTGGGTGACCTCGCCGACCGTGCCGAAGAGGTGAGCACCGATCTCGCGGTGCGGGTACTCGCGCAGGAAGACCCGCTCGATCGTCACGCCCGGGAACCGCTCCTGGCGCTCCAGCAGGTACGCAAAGAGCTCCTCCTGGACGTCCGTCTTGACCGTGGCGGTGGCGAAGGGCAATGCCCGCAGCTGCTTCTCCACGCGCCGCTCGATGCGCCGCGGGCGCATGCCGAGCACCCTGCCGAGCCGCTCGTACATCTCGCGGCGCTCGGCCAGGTCCTCCGGCAGCGACGCGGGCGTGACCTTGACCGCGTAGCCCACTCGGTTGCGGACCAGCACGCGACCCTCACGGTCGACGATCTCGCCGCGGGGCGCCTGCACCTTGATCTCCCGCACGCGGTTGTCGTTCGCCTCGGCCAGGTACTTGTCGCCCGACAGCACCTGGAGGAACCACAACCGGAAGAAGATGATCGCGAACGCGACGAGCGCGATTCCGCCGATGATCGCCACCCGGACCGCGAGCTGGGGAGTGAGCGTGGGCCTGCGCTCGTTGTCGAGGTACATCAGTGGCCTCTCCGCGAAGTACGGTCCCGCTCTGCCGAGCGAAAAGTGAGCACGCCAAGGACGCAGGGAGCGTGGCGCACTTGAAAAGTGCGCGAGCGACCGAGGACGCCGGCGGGCGAAGCTTCGCAGCCGGCAGACGGGATCGTGCTGAGCGGAGAGGCCACTCCTAGACCTCCATGCCGCGCAGGCCGATCGGGCCGGCCTCGCGCGGCGGCCGGAGCCGGCGGCGCGCCTCGAGCGGATCTCTCACGAGCGACGGCCGCAGGAGCCGGCGGCAGCCGGCGAACACCGGCAGCGCGAGCAGCGCGTTCAAGAGCACGGTGACGACCATGTCGCGGATCACGAGCGGGCTGACCCTCGCTCCGATGTCGAGCATGAACGAAACGGCGGCGAAGGCAACCACCCACCCGGCCGTCGCGGCCGCAGCTACCGGGATCGGCAGCAGCCCGTGGCTCGGGTCGCGAACCTCACGGAGACGACCGACCCCGTATCCGACGGCCGTCAGGACAAGGGACGAGGCTCCCATCGTCGCGCCGGTCGCGAGGTCGAGCAGGAACCCGGCTGCGAACCCCGTGGCGCAGCCCGAGACGCTGCCCGCGTAGTACGCGACCGCCGCTACCACCAGCACGACCAGGTCGGCCTGGCCGCCCACGATGTGGATCTGGCTCAGCACGGAGAGCTGCAGGACGAGCGCGACCAGAAGCAGCAGACCAACTCGCAGAAGCGCTCCGGGCGACAGGATCACGCGGTCACCTCGGCGGGCGGCGCCGCGGCGGGGCTGCGGCCGAGCGCGGTCACGGCGTCACCACGTCCGCGGTCTCCGCGGCCGGCGGCTTGCGGGTCAGCACCTGCACCATGTCGATTCGCCTGAAATCGGCGAACGGGCGGATGTGCACGCGCTGGTAGAGCTCGACCTCGTCGAGGTCGACCCTGGTCACCTCGCCGATCGGGATCCCCCGGGGAAACAGCGATTCCACTCTGGATGCCTTGAAGCCCGACGTCACGACGATCGTTCCCTCTGTGACGCGTTTTCCACCCTCGACGAAGTCGAGCAGGAGGTCGCGCGGGTTGCCGACCTCCGGCTTGACGACCCCGGCAGCCCCGGCCGGCATGATCTGCGCCGCGACCCCGCTCGAGCCGTCCGTGAGCAGGGTGACCTCGGCCGTGCCGCCCGTCACGCGGGTGACCTTGCCGGCCAGCCCGCCTACCGGGCCGCGACGGGACGGATCACTCGTGGCCGCGATCACCGGCTGGTTGAGCCTGATCCCGTCGCCCGAGCCCTTGTCGATCTTGAGGCTCGAGTACCAGACGTTCGGCGAGCGGGCGATCACCCGAGCGGCCACCGGCTCGGTTCCCTCCGGGAAGCCTTCTTGGCGCTGCAGACCGACGAGGCCCCGGAGCTGTCGCACGTCTCGGCGACGGGTCTGCGCCTGGGCCAGCTCGGAGCGGAGCCGCTCCACCTCCTCCTTCAGCTGCTCGTTCTGGTCCTTGGCGTCGATCGAGTCGCCGGCCCAGTCGAAGAAGTCACGGACCGGCTTCAGGGCTTTGCTCGCCCCGGTCTCGATCGGCGCGAACGCCTCCTGCGCACCGCGTTGGAGGGCGTGAAAGAAGCCGCCGGCCGATTCGCCGAAGTAGGCGGTGAGGATGACGAGGGAGAGCGCGACGAAACCAGCGAGCGCCGCCCGCCGCCTCCGAACCGCCTTCTTGTCGTACACGCCTTGCGCCCTCCGCGCGCGGCGGTGCTACCGCCGCCGCGCCGTTCGGGAATTCTTGGCGCTGCGGTGGATGGCCTCGAACTCCTCGAGGCTGCGACCGGAGCCGACCGCCACGCACGTAAGCGGTGACTCGGCCAGGTGCGCGGGCATCTGCGTCTCGTCGCGCAGGCGCTCGTCGAGCCCCTGCAGCATGGCGCCGCCGCCGGCCAGCATGATGCCGCGGTCCATGATGTCGGAGGCGAGCTCGGGCGGCGTGCGATCGAGGGTCTCCTTGACTGCGTCGATGATCGACTGGAGCGGCTCCTCGAGCGCCATTCGCACCTCTTCGCTCGTGAGAACGATCGTCTTCGGCAGCCCCGAGACGAGATCGCGGCCGCGGATCTCGGCCTGGACCTCCTCGTCCAGCGGGAAGGCCGAGCCGATCTCGAGCTTGACCTCCTCGGCCGTCTGCTGGCCGATCATCAGCTTGTACTCGCGCTTGACGTAGTTGATGATCGCGTCGTCGAGCTCGTCGCCGCCGATGCGGATCGACTGGGAGACGACGATCCCGCCGAGCGAGATCACCGCCACCTCGCTCGTTCCACCCCCGACGTCCACGACCATGTTGCCGGTCGGCTCGCCCACGGGGAGCCCGGCGCCGATGGCGGCCGCCATGGGCTCCTCGATCAGATACGCCTGGCGCGCGCCCGCACTCAGGCATGCTTCCTCGACCGCGCGCTTCTCCACTCCCGTCACGCCGGAGGGCACGCAGACCACCACGCGCGGGTGGGCCCAGCGGTTCTGGTGCACCTTCTGGATGAAATGGCGCAGCATCTGCTCGGTGACGTCGAAGTCGGCGATGACGCCGTCCTTGAGCGGACGGATCGCCTGGATCGTCCCCGGCGTGCGGCCGAGCATCCGCTTGGCCTCGATCCCGACGGCGTGAACCTCCTGGGTGCGGGAATCAATCGCCACGACCGACGGCTCCGAGAGCACGATGCCGCGGCCGCGAACGTATACGAGCGTATTGGCGGTCCCGAGGTCGACCGCCATGTCGCGGCCGCCCATGCCGGTGAGGTACGAGAAGAAACCCATTTGGCGCGGTTGAGTCGTGAGGATAAGCGCCGGGGCGGCAGCCCGCATCTTTCGGCGCCTCGGGGGGACGGCGCCGGGGCTGGCCCCGGCAAGGCGGCGGGAAGTTTAGCGACGCCGCACGAGGTCGGGGGCAAGCCGCAGCAGCGCCGCGACCGGAAGCCCGACCACGTTCCAGTAGTCCCCCTCTATCTCCTCGACCAGCGCCGCCCCGCGGCCCTGGATCGCGTAGCCGCCGGCCCGCTCGCGCCATTCCCCGCTCGCCAGGTACCAGGCGAGGTCGGGCGGCTCGAGCCGGCGGAAGCGCACCCGGGTCACCGCCACGTCGGACCGCTCCTCCCGCCCGACCCGGAGAGCGATCCCGCTCATCACTTCGTGGGTTCGCCCGGACAGCCGGCGCAGGAACGTCTCGGCCTCGGCCTCGTCGGTCGGTTTGCCGAACGGCCGCCCGTCGAGCACCACGGTGGTGTCCACCCCCAGCACCCGGTGCCCCTCGACGGCGGCGGCCTTGCGCCTGGCGTTCTCCGCGACGAGCCGGCGCGGGTCGCCGGAGGCCAGCTCTTCGACCTCGGGCTCCTCCACGCGGAAGTCGATCCCGAGCTGCTCCAGGATCGCCCGCCGCTGGGGCGAGCGGGAGGCGAGGATCAGCGGTTCAACCGTCAAGCTCTGGGAAGAACAGCGCGGACTCGCGCCCGGACGACTCGGGTGAGTCCGCGCCGTGGACGAGGTTCGTCTGCACCTCGAGGCCGAAGTCGCCGCGAATCGACCCGGGGGCGGCCTCGAGCGGGTTCGTCGCGCCGATCACCTGCCGTGCCGCCGTGACCGCCTCGTATCCCTCCAGGACCATCGCCACGAGCGGGCCGCCGGTGATGAACTCGACGAGATCGCCGTAGAAGGGCTTCCCCCGGTGCTCGGCGTAGTGCTCCTCGGCGAGTGCCCGGTCGACCGTCATGTGCTTCATGGCGACGATCTTGAGGCCCTTGCGCTCGAAGCGGGCGATCACCTCGCCGGTCAGGCCGCGCTCGAACGCGTCCGGCTTCACCAGGATCAGGGTCCGGACCATCGATCTCCTCTCGGGTCGTGAGGCGGTGAAGTTCTACCCGGCGGACTGCGGCCGGTCGCGTGTCGCGCGCGCCGGACGGTCGACGGATCGCGGCGACGACGCCGCGGCGGCCGCTCGTCGTGGACGCCGGGGCCGTCCCTCGGGCGGGAGCTGCCCGACCTCGGCCTCGCAGTACGGGCAGATCTTCCACCGCGGGTCGAGTGGCTGGCCGCAGACCGTGCACGGTTCCTTCAGCCGACGAAGGCAGCTCGGGCAGCGAAGGAAGGCCTTCTCGACCTCGAAATCGCAGTACGGGCAGGCGAGGTGCTCGGTGCTCGCCAGCCGTGCTTCGGCGGCGGCGATCTCGAGCTCGCGCTCGCGCACGTCCTCCAGGTATTCCGGCGGCCGCACAATCAGGTAGACGATCGTGCCGACGAACGGAAACAATGACGCTGCGGTGGCGCAGCCCACGAGCAGCGGGTCCGCGATCCGGCGGCGGGCGTCCGCGTAGGTCCAGTAGACCAGGGCGAGCCAGATCACGACGAGGAACAGGAGCAGCAGGTTGACCGCCAGGTTCAGCCCGTCGTTCTCGATGCCGAAGACGGCTAGGGAACCCATTGAAGGCGCGAGTGTAATGGTCGGGGTTACAGGAAAAGCCGTCCGAGGGCGTAGCCGATACCGAAGAAGACCAGGATCACCGTGGCGACGACCACGGCGACGAGGGCGATCATCACTCCGAAACGGGGGCCGTCGCCGTCCATCGGCCTGAATCGTGGCAGGCGCGCCCGGGTAAACAAGCCTCGCATGACGGGCAGGACGCTGGTGCTCGGCGACTGGGGGCGCGTTGTCCGCGACCCGATCGACGTGCTGCGCGCCGCGTTCTTCGCGGGAGCGCTCGTCTTTGCGATCCGAGGCGACCTGGGGGGCGTGGCAAATTTGGTGGTGGCCGGCGGCGCGCTCCTGCTCGCCCGGGCCGTGAACCTGCCGCGCCTCTACGACCTCGGCTTCACGATCGCGATGATCCTCACCGGCTGGGGCGAGGCGCTCGGCCTCTACGACGCCTGGAAGCCCTACGACAACGTCGTGCACTTCATCGTGCCGATGCTGACCTCGCAGGTCGCCTACATCGCTCTGGCCCGGATCGAGGTGCTGCCGGACCTCCGCGAGGAGTTCAGCCCTCGGCATCTGACGGGGGTCTTCGTCATCACCGCCGCTCTCGGGGTCGCGATCGGCGGCGTCTGGGAGCTGTTCGAATGGACATCCGACGAGCTGTTCGGCTCGAACCTCTCGATGGGTAACGACGACACCGTGACCGACCTCGCGTGCGACACGGCCGGAGCGCTCACCGGCGGCGCGCTGCTGGTCGCCTGGGCGAAGTACGGCTGGGGCTCGGTCCGGCGCGTGCCGGGCGAGAACCGCTTCGAGGACACGGACGCCTAGCCCGCTTCAGGGTTCGGTTCAGGGTGCCAGCCCGATGTATTCAGCGCGGGCGCGCGCGAAGGTGGCGCCATGACCGCTACCACGCTTTCGCGCCCTCGCCGCGTCCGCATTCCCCGGTCCTCCGGCCGGGTCCCGCGCGGCCAGATCCTGTTCGTCGCCCTCACGGCACTGATCGCGCTGCACGTGATCGACGACTCGTTCCTGCAGCCCCAGCCGGGCACCACGGCCGCCGATCACCTCGTCAGCGGGCTCGCTCCTCTTGCCGCCCTGGCGCTGGCGGCGGCCCTGTATCCGCGTGTGCGCGGTGGCTGGCAGGCGGCGCTCGCGCTGCTCGTCGGCTGCTCCGGAATCGTCGTGGGAATCGAGGGGGCCTACTACACCTCCCAGGTGGGCCCGTCCGGAGATGACTTCAGCGGTCTGCTGGCCATGGCGGCCGGCCTGGCACTGACCGGCTTCGGCGTCGTGCACCTCTGGCGCACACGCCGGCGTCACGGTGGGCTCGCACGGCGCTCGGCACGACGCGCCGGCATCGCCGTCGCGAGCGTCCTGGGCACGCTCCTCGTCCTCGTCCCGCTCGGCTATGCCTATGTCGGCACCCACGTGGCGCGCCCGCCGGTGGAGGACATCGATCTCGGCACGCCCGACGTGGAGGACGTCGAGCTGCACACCAGCGACGGCCTGACCCTGCAGGGCTCCTATGTCCCCTCGAAGAACCGCGCCGCGGTGATCGTCGCGTTCGGCCGCAAGGGCAGCCAGGACAAGGCCCGCATGCTGGCTCGCCACGGCTACGGCGTCCTGATCTTCGACCGCCGCGGCGAGGGCGAGAGCGACGGCGATCCGAACCCGTACGCGTGGGACGGCGGCGAGAAGGACATCGTCGCGGCCGTCGAGTTCCTTCGGCAGCGCCCCGACGTCGATCCCGAGCGGATCGGCGGGGTCGGCCTCTCCGTCGGCGGCGAGACGTTCCTGCAGGCGGCGGCCCGTCACGACGAGATCAAGGCGGTCGTCTCCGAGGGCGCGAGCGCTCGCTCCGGTGGCGAGCTCGCCAGCGTCGAGGGCAGCGCTGCGGGGCCGCTCTGGTTCAACCACGTGGTCAGCGCCGGCACGGCCGTGTTCTCGAACGCGAGCCCGCCGGAGCACCTGATCGACCAGGTCGACGAGATCGCTCCGCGGGCGATGTTCCTGATCTCGGCCCCGAGCGCCGACCCCGACGAGGAGCGCTTCAACCGCGCGTACTACCGCGCCGCGGGCGGCCCGAAGGCTCTCTGGGAGGTCCGTGACGCCGGGCACGTGGGCGCCCAGGAAGCACATCCGCTCGAGTACGAGCGCCGCGTGACGCGCTTCCTCGACCGCGCTCTGCTCGGCTAGATGGTCGAGGCGCGCGCGTCGGCGTGCTCGCGCACCAGGTCGGCGATCAGGTAGATCGACCCGGTCGCGAGCACGCTGCCGTCCGGGCCGGCGAGCTCGCGCGCCCGCGCGAGCGCGGCGCGCGGGTCGGCGACGGTCTCGGACGGCGGGCCACCGAGCTGCTCCTCGAGGGTCGTGAGCGTGGCCGGGGAGAGCGAGCGCGGGTTCTGCGACCGCGTGAACACGATCCGGTCCACGTGCGGGAGCAGCGCCTCGAGCATCCCCGCCGCGTCCTTGTCGTCGAGGACGCCGATCACGGCGACACGCGGCCGGCGCTCCCCCAGCACGGCGTCGAGCGAGTCTGCCAGGGCGCGCGCGCCGGACGGATTGTGCGCGCCGTCGAGCACGGTCAGCGGACGCTCGGCCACCAGCTCGAGGCGGCCGGGCACGATCGTCTCGGCGGCCGCGGCCTCAATCGCCGCGCGATCGAGCGGCTGGCCGATGAAGGCCTCGGCCGCAGCGGCCGCGAGCGCGAAGTTGGCGCGCTGGAAGCCACCGGCGGCACGCAGCGGCGGGTCGCCGGCGCGTTCCGGCCGGATGAGGCGCGCGTTACGCTCGGCGGCGACGCGCTCGGCGACTGCGAGCGACTCGGGATCCAGCTCTCCGAGCACGAGCGTGCCCTGGTCGGGAACGACGGCGAGCTTCTCGCCCGCGATGTCGGTCAGCGTCGGCCCGAGCCAGCGCGTGTGCTCGAGGCTCACGCCGGTCAGCACCTGCACCTTCGAGGGGATCACGTTGGTCGCGTCGAAGCGGCCGCCGAGGCCCGCCTCGACCACCGCCACCTCCACCCTATGCCGAGCGAGCGCGTAGTAGGCCGCGGCGGTCAGCGCCTCGAACTGGGTCACACGGTCGTCAGGCTCGGCGGTGCGGTCGACCAGCTCGGCCGCATGCGCGGCGCGCTCGACAGCCGCGGCGAAGTCCGCCTCGGAGATCGGCGCCTCGCGCACCTCGATCCGCTCGCGGAAGGAGCGCAGGTGCGGTGACGTGTAGCTCCCCGTGCGCAGCCCGTGACGCTCGAGGATCGCCGCGATGAAGCGGACCGTCGACGACTTCCCGTTCGAGCCGACCACATGAATCGAGGCGAAGCGGCGCTGCGGCAGGCCCAGGACGGTCATCAGGCGGTGCATGCGATCGAGGCCGAAGCGCATGCCGAACAGCTCCAGCCCGAGCAGGTACTCCTCCGCCTGGCGGAAGGTCATGGGCCGTCGAGGCGGCGGAGCGCCTCGCGATACTCGTCGAGCTTGCGCCGCTCCTCGTCGACGACGTCGGCGGGCGCCTTGGCCACGAAGTTTTCGTTGGCGAGCTTGCGCTGGGCGCGCTCGACCTCGCCGAGCAGGTGCTGGCGACGCTTCTCGATGCGGGCGAGCGCCTCCTCGGCGTCGAATGCCTCCGAGGGCAGCACCTGCACGCCGCCCCCCGGGATCGGCACGGTCGCGAGGACGTCGCCGTTCGAGGCATCCGGCTCGGCCCATTCGAAGCGCCCGAGCCGGGCGATCTGCTCGCGCACGTTGTCGTAGCCGTCCGCGAGCAGGCGGCCGCGCACCGCCGCGCCTGCGCGCGCCCCGACCTCGTCGCGGTAGCGGCGCAGCGAGCTCACGGCCTCGATGAGCCGCTCGAGGTCGGCCTCGGCGCCGTCGTCGAAGCGCGCGGCGTCGGCCACCGGCCAGTCGGCGGCGGCGAGCAGGCCGCGGTCATCACCCGGCATCAGCGACCAGATCTCCTCGGTCACGAACGGCATGACCGGGTGGAGCAGCCGCAGCGTGCGCTCGAGCGCCCACAGCAGCACGGCCGACACCTCGGCGTTGTCCTCCTCGTAGAGGCGCGGCTTGGCCAGTTCGAGATACCAGTCGCACAGCTCGGACCAGAAGGCGGCGTAGAGGTCGAGCGACGCGTGCGCGAAGCGGAAGTCGTCGATCAGCTCAGTCACGCGCTCGGTGTGCCGCTCGAGCCGCGAGACGATCCAACGGTCCTCGACCGTCGCGGCCGCGCCGGGATCGGGCGCGACGTCGGAGACGCGCAGCAGGATCAGCCGCGATGCGTTCCAGAGCTTGTTGGCGAGGTCGCGGCCCTGCTTGACGCGCTCCTCGTTGAAGCGGACGTCCTGTGAGGACGACATCGCGAGCAGCCCGAAGCGGAGCGCGTCGGCGCCGTAGGCCGGGAACTCGCCGCCCTCCTTATAGACGGGCGGGCGCGGGCCGCCGTGGATCAGGTCCGACGGGTCGATGCCGGTGCCGAGCGACTTCGACATCCGGCGCCCGTCCGGCGCCTGGATCACGGAGTGGATGTTCACGTCCGTGAACGGGACCTGCTCCGTCAGCTCCTTGCCGAACATCACCATCCGCGCGACCCA
>Ga0081538_10005041_pt1 | contig 12017 bp, 10 predicted proteins | sample TabmetS5T2R1_FD_71022 | JGI IMG/M metagenome (GOLD analysis project Ga0081538, IMG submission 71022) | Tabebuia heterophylla rhizosphere microbial communities from the University of Puerto Rico - S5T2R1 | ecosystem: Host-associated > Plants > Roots > Rhizosphere ... | reverse complement strand
CTGCAGAAACAGTCCCGTTGCCATCAGCGGACGCGAGCCGAGCCGGTCGGACAGGATGCCCGCGACCGGGGCGACCAGCATCGGCATGCCGGTCCACGGCAGCGTGCGCAGTCCGGCCTCGAGCGGCGAGTAGCCCTGGACCGTCTGGAAGAACTGCGCCAACAGGAAGATCGAGCCGAAGATCCCGAACGTCATCGCGAGCGAGACGCCGTTCGTCGCGGCGAACTGGCGCGAGCGGAAGAACCGCAGCGGCAGCATGGGCGCCCGCGCACGCAGCTCCCAGGCGACGAACGCGACGAGCAGCGCGGTGCCGGCGGCGATCGACCCGACGACCTCGGTCGATCCCCAGCCCGCCGGGTTGCCGCGCACGACGCCGTACACGACGCCGAGCAGGCCGGCCGACGCGAGCGCGAGCCCGGGCACGTCGAGCCGGCGCGCAGGCCCGTGGCTCTCGTCGAGCCGCCGCGCGGCGAGCGGGGCCAGCGCCAAGCCGACCGGGACGTTGAGCCAGAAGATCCACTGCCACGAGATGCCCTCGATCACGGCGCCGCCGACGAGCGGGCCGAGCGCCACGCCGAGGCCGCTTACGCCGGACCAGATGCCGAGCGCGAGTCCGCGCTTCGCGGCTGGCGCGGCGGTGCTCAGCAGCGTCAGGCTGAGCGGCGCGAGGATCGCGGCGCCGACGCCCTGAATCGCCCGCGCGCCGATCAGCGCGCCGGTGCTCGGCGCCAGCGCCGCCGCCGCGGAGGCGGCGGTGAAGATGGTGAGGCCGGCGAGGAACGTGCGCTCGCGTCCGAATCGATCGCCGAGGGCAGCGCCGGTCAGGAGGAACACCGCGAACGCGAGCGTGTAGGCGTTGACGGTCCACTCGAGGCTCTCCACGGAGGCGCCCAGATCCTCGCGGATGCTCGTGAGCGCGTTCGTGACGACGAGGTTGTCGAGGCTGACCATGAAGATCGCCAGCGACGTGACGGCGAGGGTCCAGGCTGGAATGCGGTTCGGCACAGAGGCTCCACTGGTGAGTGAGTACTAACTAGGTGCGTAAGGTAGTACTCACTAACTGCGGTGTCAAGGGCCCGAAACTGCGGGCTTTGAACGAGGACCCGAGCCGGCGCGGCGGCTCGGTCGCGACGTGACGGCGCATATCGCGGTCAAGTCGCGACGGGCTGCGGACCGGGTTCAGCGGATCAGCACGGGCGTGCCGATCGAGACGCGCGCGAAGAGGTCGATCACGTCGGGCACCGTCATCCGGATGCAGCCGTGCGACGCGCGCGTGCCGATCGACCACGGCATCCCGGTGCCGTGGATGCCGACCGAGCCGTTGACGCCCATCCAGCGCGCCTTGAGCGGGTTGTTCGCGGCGCCGCCGGCGACCTGCTGGCCGGCCATCTCGCCCGCCCACGGCGAGTTCGGCGCGGTCCAGACAGGGTTGACCTGCTTGCTCTGGATCGCGAACAGGCCCGTCGGCGTCGGGTACTCGGGCAGGCCGACTGCGACGCCATAGCCCTTGACGAACCGCAGGCGCTTGAACAGCCGCAGGCGGAAGTGCGCGCGGTCGATCGTGATCACGGTGCGATAGACGCGGCGCAGCTCCTTCGTGCGCACCTTCGGCCTGACCGTCTTGCGACCCGGCTTGATCGTGCGGCTCGCGAGCGGGTCGTCCAGCGTCGCCTGGATCTTGGCGACCAGCGCGCGAACCGGCAGCTTGCGGCCGGTGCGGCCCTTGCGCTTGATCATCCGCGTGAGCGTGATGCGCACGCGCGCGTTGCGCGGAGCGAGGTCGACGGCCTTGCCGGTCCGCTTGGCGAAGCGCCAGACCGGCGCGCGCTTGTAGGCGACGGACGGCTCGGCGGACGCGGGCGGCAGCGAGCCGTCCGGCGCGGGTGGGTTCTCCTGCCCGGCGTAGAGCGCGCGCAGCGCGGTGTTGTCCGCGCGGAACTCGAATCCGATCCGCGCCATCTTCAGTGTGAACGTGCGGCGCGCGGTGGTCACGACGATGTCCTGAGCGAGCACCGGACCGAGCGTCTGCTCGAGCTTCGTCGTCGCCTCCGGCACGGTGAGGTTGCCGACGTCGACGCCCGACACGGTGACGCCCGCGCGGATCCGCGGCTCCTCGGCCGGCACCTGCGCGGCCGCTGCGGACGCTGCGGCCGCGGTCACGAGGACCGCGAGAACAAGCGTGCCCAGCGCCCGTCGCATCGGCAGCAGGGTAGCCGTCTCGCGGCGCAGGGCCGCAAGCGCCGCTGCGCGCTCAGGCCGCGCGCCGGCGCCGGCGACGCGCCTGGAGCGGCGCCTCGTGCGCGGCGAGGAACTCGTCGAGCAGCGCCCACGTCGTGGCACGCGCAGCGCGGCCGGTCAGCACGCCGAGGTGCCCGCCGGGTGCCGTCTCCAGCTGCACCGACGGTGCGTTCGGCAGCAGGCCGGCGACGTGATGGCACGCCGCGACGGGCGCGATCCCGTCGCCGCGGCCGGCGATCGACAGCACCGGGACGCGGACGTCGGCGAGGTCGAGCGTGCGGTCCGTCAGCGACAGCCGCCCGTCGGCGAGGTCGTTCGTGCGGAAGAAGCGGTGGTACAGCTGGCCGAACGTGCGGCCGGGATAGGCGTGCATGCCGTCCATGAACTCGTCGACCGCCTCGATCTGCGCGAGCAGGTCGCGGTCGTGCAGGTTGCGGGCGACGGTCCACGGCTTCATCACGTACTTGTCGAACCCGGCCAGCTGGTAGCCGCGCTTGACGAGCGGCGCCGGCGCGCCGCCGAGCACGCGGTAGAGCTGCGTCACGAGCTGCCCCTGCGTGACCGCCGCGATCGGGCGCAGGGGTGCGACGAGCGGGACGCGCGCGAAGTCGAACGGGCTCGCGACGAGCGCCGTCGAGGCGACGCGCAGGTCGCCGTCGGCGCACTGGGCGAGCAGGCCGAGGATCCCGCCGAGGCACCAGCCGACGAGCTGGACCGGACGGCCCCCGGCGTCGTCGGACGCCGCGCGGACGGCGTCCGGGATCACGCGCTCGATCCAGTGCTCGAGCCCGAGCGAGCGGTCGCTGAAGCGGACCGGCCCGTAGTCGACGAGGTAGGTCTCGCGACCGCGCCGCAGCAGGTGCTCGGCGACCGAGCAGCCGCGGCGCAGGTCGAAGCAGCTCGCGGGCGCGGCGAGCGGCGGCACCAGCAGCACGGGGAGGGCGGCCGCGCGTCTTCCGCCACGGGCGAGCGGGAGGTAGCGGTGAACGCGCCGCTGCGGCCCCTCGTCGATCAGCACCGACGGCATCCGGCGCGTGTCGGCCAGCCCGCCGCGGACCGTCGCGTCGAACAGGTTGACGGCGGCCGTGACGGCGTCGGAGGCGCTTGGAACACCGAGCATCGGACGGAGATGATGACGGCGCCCTCTAACCTCGGCCGGGTGGCGACCACCGAAGAGGCAATCCGCGAGCTGCCGCCGGGACTGTGGGACCGGCTGCGGCTGGATCCGATCCGCGCGCCCGAGCACATCGCGCTCGCGGCCGCGCGCACGTTCGCGCCGCAGGCCGAGCGGTGGGCCGCCAGCAAGCGCGCCCGCTTCGCCGTGCGGCCGGACGAGCTGGCGAAGATGGCGAAGAAGCGGCACGCGACGATGGCGCGCTTCGAGGGCGCCGCGACCGGCGTCGGGGGCGTCGTGACGATGGTCCCCGACCTGGTCGCGCTCGCGTGGATCCAGTCGCGGCTCGTGTTCTACGTCGCCGCCGCGTACGGCTACGACCCGCGCGACCCGATGCGGCCGGCGGAGCTGCTCGTGCTGCATGACTTCTACTCCGACCCGGTAACCGCGCGGCGCGCCCTGGACGGCGTCGGCACGACGGTCGTAGAGGCCTACATCGGCTCGAAGATGCAGCGCGAGGAGGCGCTCGCGCTGCGGCTCGCGAAGTTCCTCGGCGTGCGCTCGGCGCGCAAGCTCGCCGGCCGGCTGATCCCCGGCGTCGCGATCGCGTTCAACGCGATCGGCAACGAGCGCCGCACGCGCGCGCTCGCCGACCGGGCGATGCGCTTCTACGGCGGCTGACGCTCAAGGGCCGCCGTACACAGGGATCGCCGCGCCCGTCGTTGGCGCGGACTCGTCGCTGCAGAGGAAGCGGATCACGCTCGCGACCTCGGCCGGCGGCGTCAGCGAGGCGTGCTGCTCGGGCGGCATCGCCGCCCGGTTGGCGGGCGTGTCGATCGCCTTCGGCAGCACGGCGTTGCAGCGCACGCCGTCATCGGCGTGCTCGCGCGCGACGACCTGGGCGAACGCGATCACCGCCGCCTTGGAGGCGCAGTAGCCGGCGGCGCCCGCGAACGGGTGCAGTGCCGACCGCGACGAGACGCACACGATCGAGCCGCCGCCGCCGCCGACGAGCGCCGGGAGCGCCGCCTGTGTGACGAGGTACGTCGGGCGCAGGTTGAGCGCGAACTGCGCCTCGAAGTCGTCGACCGGCGTCGAGGCGACCGGCTGGCCCGCCGCGAACCCGCCGACGAGGTTGGCGAGCGCGCGCAGCGGAGCGCCGGCGTCGCCGGTGGCGACCTTCACGGCGCGCGCCACGTCGTCCACGTCGGTCAGGTCGGCCTCGACCACCTCGGCGCCCTGCAGCTCGGCGGGCCGCACGTCGAGCACGACGACGCGCCAGTCGTTCGCCGCGAACGCCGCGACGACCGCGCGCCCGAGGCCGCCGGTGCCGCCCGTGATGATCACCGTGCGCTCCACCCCGGGCGCACGCTATCGCGTCCGATGGCGACCCTAGGTTTCGAGTCCCATGATCGTGCGCCATCTCACCGACGGACAGGAGCTCGACTGCGTCCTGCTCGTCCGGGCGTGCGAGCTGCGCTCGAAGCGCGACGGCAGCGAGTTCCTGCTGCTGACGCTGGGCGATCGGTCGGGATCGATCCCGGCGGTCGTGTGCGACGGCGTCGCGGACTTGTTCGCGCTGTGTGCGAGCGGCGCCGCTGTGCGCGTCCACGGCCGCTTCACGATCCATCCCCGCTACGGCGGTCAGATCGCGATCCGTACGCTGCGCGCCGCGCACTTCGACGAGGTCGACTGGTCGCAGCTGCTCGACGGCCCGCCGCGCGACGCGGCGCAGATGGAGGCCGACCTGCGCGAGCTGATCGCGACCGTCCACAACCCGTACCTGCGCGCGCTGCTCGACGCCGTGCTCGGCCCGGATGCGGAGACATGGCCGCGCTTCCGCGACGCGCCGGCGGCCAAGCGCTACCACCAGGCATATCGCCACGGCCTGCTCGAGCACTCGCTCTCGGTCGCGCGCTCTGTCGCCGTCGTCTCGCAGAACTTCCCCGGCATCGACCGCGACGTCGCGGTCTGCGGGGCGCTGCTGCACGACATCGGCAAGCTCGACGCGTACACGGCGGACCCGCTTGCGATCGACCTGACGGATGCCGGCAAGCTGCAGGGCGAGATCGCGCTCGGCTACTACCGGCTGCGGCGGCTGATCGAGGACCTGCCCGGATTCCCGCGGGAGCTCGCCGCGGCGGTGCTGCACATCATCCTCAGCCACCATGGCGCGCTCGAGCACGGCTCGCCGGTCGTGCCGTGCACGCGCGAGGCGACGCTCGTGCACATGATCGACAACCTCGGCGGGCGGCTCGGCTCGTTCGACCGGCTCGAGAAGGAGCTGCCGGACGGCTCGCGCTGGTCGGGCTACGACCGCGCGCTCCGCAGCGGCGCCTACTTCGCCGCCAGGGAAGCCGCGTAACCGCAAAGAGCGCAAAAACGTAGCGCCGGAACAGCGCAGCGCCGGCGTGGCTCCGCGGGCCGCGGTCTAAGGTGGCTGTGTGGCGAAGGACACCGAGAAGCTGATCCGCCAGCTGTCGTTGATCTCGTACCTGATGGCCGAGCGGCGTCCCGTCACCGCGACCGAGATCAGGCGCGACGTCGAGGGCTACTCGGACATGACCGAGGACGCGTTCGCGCGCCGCTTCTACGCCGACCGCGCCGAGCTCGACTCGCTCGGGATCCACCTCTCGGTCGACCGCCCTGCGGACGGCTTCTCCGAGCAGGAGAACTACTCGCTCGCGCCGGAGGCGTTCTTCCTCCCGGCCGTCGAGTTCAGCGACGCAGAGCTCGCCGCGCTGCAGACGGCGCTCAGCCTGCTCGACGGCGAGTTCGCCTACGCCGAGCCGCTGCGGCTCGCGCTCCAGCAGCTCACCTGGGGCCGCCCGAGCCCGCTCGGCTCCCCGGCGCAGCGGGCGATCGGTCTCGGCATCACGGGCTCCGCGGGCGGCGCCGAGCTGAGCGCGCGGCTTGCGAAGGTCGACACCGCGATCTACCGCCGCAAGCGGATCGAGTTCGACTACTTCACGATGCAGACCGGCGCGACCGCGTTGCGCAAGGTCGATCCCTACGAGCTGCTGTTCGAGGGCGGGCAGTTCTACCTCGTCGGCTGGTCGCACGAGCGCGGCGCCATCCGCGTCTTCCGGCTCTCGCGCATCCGGGGCAAGGTGGCGTACGCCACCAAGGCCGAGCACGACTTCCAGCGGCCCGCCGACTTCGACCCGCGCGCGTACGCGAACCGCATCCCGTGGCAGCTCGGCGACGCGCGCGGCACGGCGGAGATCTGGGTCTCGGACCGGATCGCGTGGCACGTGCAGCGCAACTTCGGCCGCTACGGCGAGCTGCGGGAGCCGCCCGGATACGAGGACGGCGGGCAGCTGTTCCGCACGGACTATGCGATCCCGCGGTTGCTGCTCGCATGGGTGATCGGCTACGAGCAGCACGCCCGGCTCGAGGGTCCGCCCGAGCTGGTCGACGAGCTGCACGGGCGGCTCGACCGCGTCGCCGAGCTGCACCGCGGCGAGCCGTCCGTGTCGGTCGCCGACGGGCGCCCGCCCGCGCCTGCGCAGCCCGAGCGCGAGGCGGGCGCGCGCCAGCGCGAGGCCGCCGGCATCCGGCCCGAGCGCTTCGCCCGCCTCGTCACGCTCGCGTCGGTGCTGATCCAGGCGGGGCGCGCGGGCGAGCGGCTCGACTCCGGCGAGGTCTGCGAGCGGCTCCAGATCTCCCCGCAGGAGCTGCGCGAGGACGTGTCGGTGCTGAACGTCGTCAACTTCGGCGGCGGCGCCTACGTCCTCTACGCCGAGGTGCTGCCGAACGGCGAGATCGAGGTCGACCCCGAGCCGTACTCCGACACGTTCGACCGCCCGGCGCGGCTGCTGCCGATCGAGGCGCGCGCGCTGCTCGCCGCGATCGAGCTGCTCGGCGTGCGCCTGTCCGAGCACCTCGTGACGGTGCGCGAGAAGCTCGAGCGCGCGCTCGGCGACATCGCCAAGGAGGGCCTGCTCGTGTCGAACGCGCGCGCCGACGACGAGATCGCGCGCAAGGTCGGCGAGGCGATCGAGGCGCGGCGGCTGATCGAGCTCGAGTACTACGCCGAGAACGAGGACGAGTTCTCGACGCGGATCGCCGAGCCGTACGCGCTGATGAACGGGCTCGAGGGCTGGTACGTCAAGGTCTTCGACCCCGCGAAGGACGACGTGCGCAGCTTCCGGCTCGACCGGATCAAGCGCGTCGACGTGCTCGACGAGACCTACCAGCCGCGCGCCGACCTCGACCCGATCGCCGACGTCGAGGGCTGGCCGCGGACCGGCCAGGTCGACGGGTCGCGCATCGCGCATGTCTGGATCTCGCCCGAGCACGCGCGCTGGGTCGCGGAGGAGCGCACGGTGCTGGCGGAGCTCGACGACGGTGCCGTGATCGTCGAATGGGCGTTCAAGGGCGAGCGCTACCTCGTCAAGGAGATCCTCAAGGAGGCCGGCGACGCCGCGGTGCTGGAGCCCGCCGACGTGCGCGAGGCCGTGCTGGCCGCCGCCGAGCGGCTTCTGGCACCCTCCTCCCCGTGAAGGGGATCATCCTCGCCGGCGGGTCGGGCACGCGGCTGTACCCGATCACGCAGGGCATCTCCAAGCAGCTGATGCCCGTCTACGACAAGCCGATGATCTACTACCCGCTGTCGACGCTGATGATGGCGGGCATCAGCGACGTCCTGGTCATCACGACGCCCGAGGATCAGGACCAGTTCCGGCGCCTGCTCGGCGACGGGTCGCAGTTCGGCTGCCGCTTTTCCTACGCCGCGCAGCCGACGCCGCGCGGGCTGGCCGACGCCTTCCTGATCGGCGCCGACCACATCGGCGACGACTCCGTCGCGATGATCCTCGGCGACAACATCTTCTACGGCTACGGGCTCGGCGCGCAGCTCAAGCAGCTGACCGATCCGGACGGCGGAGCGGTCTTCGCCTACCACGTGGCCGACCCCGAGCGCTACGGCGTCGTCGAGTTCGACGGCGACCGCAACGCCGTCTCGATCGAGGAGAAGCCGGCGCGGCCGAAGTCCAACTACGCGGTCGTCGGCCTCTACTTCTACGACAACGACGTCGTCGAGATCGCACGCGGCGTGGAGCCGAGCGGGCGCGGCGAGATCGAGATCACCGACGTCAACCGCGAGTACCTGCGGCGCGGCAAGCTGCGCGTCGGCGTGCTCGACCGCGGGACCGCGTGGCTCGACACCGGCACGTTCGACTCGATGATGCAGGCGGCCGAGTTCGTCCGCGTGATCGAGGAGCGGCAGGGTCTGCGGATCGGGTCGCCGGAGGAGATCGCGTGGCGCGAGGGCTTCATCGACGACACGGCGCTGCGCGCGCTCGCGGAGCCGCTCGTGAGGAGCGGCTACGGGACGTACCTGCTGCGCCTGCTCGAGGGCGACCCCGGCCGCTGAGCCTTACGCGGCGGATCGCTCCGACAGGTCGGCCAGCAGCTCCGGCAGCCCTGCGGCGACGCGGTGCGCATCCGCGAGCTCCGACGCAGCATGCGTCGTCGTGACCGCCCACACCGTCATGCCGGCCGCGCGGCCCGCGGCGATCCCGCTCGGCGCGTCCTCGAGAACGAGGCAATCCGCGGGGTCGACGCCGAGCCGCTCGGCGGCGAGCAAGTACGGGTCCGGCGCCGGCTTGCCGTGCCGGACCTGATCGGCGGTGACGAGCACGCCGGGCATCCGCAGGCGGGCCGCGCGCACGCGCACGACGGCGAGGGGATGGGTGCACGACGTGGCGATCGCGACGACCGGCAGCGCCACAACGCCGGCGGCGCCCGGGAACGCGACCACTCCGCGGTCGTCCGCCACCTCGGCCTCCAGCAGCAGCGCCGCCTCGGCGTCGACGATCTCCTCCGGGACGAGCTCGGCGATGACGTCGCGCGAGGGCCGGCCGTGGTTGGCCGCCTGGATCGCGGCGCCGTCGAGCCCGTGGCGCGCGGCCCACGCCGTCCACGCGCGCGTCGTCGCGGCCGCGGAGTCGACGAGCACGCCGTCGAGGTCGGAGATGACCGCGGCGAACGTCACGGCACCGTCACCGGGCAGCGGGCGGGCGGATGCTCCTCCTGCGCGGGCTCGGGCTGCGTCCGCCCCGCCGCTCGGCGCGCGAGCGCGAACACGACCGCGGCGCCGAGGATCAGCGTCGCGAGTGCCCACGGCAGCGAGGTCGCGTCGGCGAGCAGGCCGATGAACGGCGGCCCGGCCAGGAAGCCGAGCGAGCCCATCGACGAGACGGCGGCGATCCCGGGGCCGGGCGGCGTGTCCGGTTGCCGCCCGGCGGCGCTGAACATCAGCGGCACGCCGTTCGAGACGCCGAGACCGACGACGAAGAGCCCGACGAGCGCGGCAGCCGGCTGCCCGATCAGCAGCATCGCCGCGAGCGGCACGCCGGTCAGCAGCGCGCCCCAGCGCAGCAGCGCGACGGGCCCGATGCGGTGGTTGATCCAGTCGCCGACGACGCGGCCCGCGGTCATCCCGGCCGTGAAGAACGAGTAGGCGAGCGCCGCGAGCGCCGCGCTCGCGCCGAGGTCCTGACGCAGGTACAGGCCGCCCCAGTCGGCCATCGCGCCCTCCGTGACCATCACGAGCAGGCAGAGGATCGCCAGCAGCACGACGCCGCGCGACGGCAGCGTGAAGCCGGGCGTCTCGTCGCCCGCGGCGGCCGAGCCGTGGCCGATCCGGCTCGCCGTCGCGGCGAGCGTGGCGAGCAGCAGCGCCGAGCCGAGCGCAACGGCGACCCGCGCGTCGAGCCCGAGCGCCGCGCACGCGGCCGCGAAGCCGGCGCCGGCCATGCCGCCGAACGCCCAGCCGGCGTGCAGCGACGACATGATCGGCCGGGCCATGTCCTTCTCGACCTTGACGCCGTGGCTGTTCATCGCGACGTCCTGCGTCGCGCTCGACGCGCCGAGCACCGCGAGGCCAAGCGCGACCAGCAGCGGATGCGGAGCCAGCACGGGCAGATTGACGGCAAGCGCGCACGCGATGCCGCCGACCCACACGATCCGCTCCGAGCCGTGGCGCACTATCGCCTGGCCGGCGACCGGGAACGCGAGGATGACGGCGAGCGCCATCCCGACGAGCACGACGCCCATGGCGCTCTTGGACAGGTCGAAGCGCTCCTGCACCCACGGGATGTGGGCGACCCAGATCCCGATCGCGGCGCCGTTGACGACGAAGACGCCGGTGGTGGCCCAGCGCGGGGTCACGCGCGCGTCACGCTCACGCCGGCTTCGCGGTACGGGTCGAGCAGCTCGTCGCTTGCTCCGGCCTCGGCGACGACGTGCGTGAGCTCGGCGACCGGGGCGACCAGGTAGGGGCTCCCGGCGCGGAGCTTGTCGGCGGTCGCCAGGGCGATCACGTCGGCGGCGGCCTCGACCATCGCGCGCTTGACGTGCGCCTCCTCGAGGTCGTCGGTCGAGAGCCCGACGTCCGGGTGCAGCGCGCAGACGCCGAGCACGCACGCGTCGGCGCGGATCGAGCGGATGAAGTCGACGGCCGCGGCGCCGGTCGTGACCTGTGCGCGCTTGTCGAGCGAGCCGCCGATCACGACGACGTCGGCGATCGGGTGCTGCGCGAGGGCGGCGGCAATCGGCGGCGAGTTCGTCAGCACGGTGCACGGCCGGTCGGCCGGCAGCCTGCGCGCGACCTCGAGGTTCGTGGTCGAGCCGTCGAGCAGCACTACGCGGGCCTCTTTCAGCAGCCCGACCGCCGCCTCGGCGAGCGCGGCCTTCTCCGCGCTGCACGTCTCGCGGCGGTGCTCGAACGAGCCCGGCTGTGGCGCCGGCGGCAACGCGCCGCCGTGGACGCGCTGGACGAGCCCTTGCGCCGCGAGCTCGCGCAGGTCGCGCCGGACCGTGTCCTCGGAGACGCCGAGCTCGTGCACGAGCCGGGCCGCGACAACCTTGCCGTCGCGCGCCAGCGCGTCGAGGATCGCCCGGCGCCGCTCGGCGGTGAGAAGCTGCGCGTTGCCTGCACGTTCTTGCACGAACGTGCAGGTTACTGCATGGTCGCCCGGTCCGATCCGGCGCGCGCTCGGCTTGAAGTCATGTAACGAATGGTCGCTGCGCAGATCGGATCGCTGTTCGCCGGTCTGTAGCCTCATGACAATGAAGCTGGCTTCGCGGCCGTACGAGCTCGTCCCGCCCGACGCGGCCGCGGTCCTGCGCCCGGTGCTCCCCGGGCTCGCAGACGAGATGATCGCCGCGATCGCGCGCGAGGTGCCCGGCTACGCGCGCGACATGGAGGGCGAGTTCGGGCGTGTCGTGCGGTTCGGCGTCGAGGTCGCGCTGAACCGCTTCGTCGACCTGCTGGCCGACCCCGATCCCGGCGCCGCCGACGGCGGGCGGACGTACGTCGATCTCGGGCGCGGCGAGTTCCGCGCGGGGCGCAGCCTCGAGGCCCTCCTGGCGGCATACCGGGTCGGCGCGCGGCTGGCGTGGCGGCGGTTCGTCGAGGCCGGCGTGGCGGCAGGGCTTGCTCCCGATGCGATCTACGCGCTCGGCGAGGCGATCTTCGCGTATATCGACGAGCTGTCGGCCGAGTCGGCCGAGGGCTATGCCGAGGAGCAGACCGCCGCGGCGGGCGAGAGCGAGCGGCGCCGGCGCCGGCTCGTGCGGCTGCTGGCGCAGGATCCGCCCGCGGCCGAGGACGCCGTGCGGGCGGCCGCGGTCGCGGCGGCTTGGACGCTGCCGCGCG
>Ga0081538_10005040_pt1 | contig 12021 bp, 11 predicted proteins | sample TabmetS5T2R1_FD_71022 | JGI IMG/M metagenome (GOLD analysis project Ga0081538, IMG submission 71022) | Tabebuia heterophylla rhizosphere microbial communities from the University of Puerto Rico - S5T2R1 | ecosystem: Host-associated > Plants > Roots > Rhizosphere ... | reverse complement strand
CGATCGCGCAACGATACGATCGGCTGGACGAAGTTCGGCCCCTGATCCCACGGGAACAGGATCCAGGTATCCTGGCTCACCTCGGTGACGTAGGTGTCGACCACCGATCGCCCCGCCGGCTTGGCATAGACCGTGGCGAAATGCGCCTTCGGCAGCATGTCGCGCACGAGCCGCCCGGTCCGGCCCGTATCCACCAGGTCGTCGACGATCAGCCAGCCTTCGCCCGTCCCCTCGACGCTCTTCAGGATCTCGGGGTCGCGCGGCCGCTGGTGATCGTAGGACGAGACGCAGATCGTATCGATCAGGCGGATCTCCAGCTCGCGGGCGACGATCTGGGCCGGCACCAGCCCGCCGCGTGCGACCGCGACGATCCCTTGCCACGGGCTGTGGTCGGCGAGCCGCCAGGACAGGGCTCTGGCATCGCGATGCATCTCTTCCCAGGACACCGGGAAGTAGCGACGAACGGCCTCGGTCAAGGCAGGTCTCCTCTCGTTCGGCGTGGCCGGATATGGCCGCGCACGAGCGCGCCGTGTCAAGAGTCTCGCCCGGTGTCCTGCGGCGGTCCGGCTCGGCCACGCTGCTGGCGGGCTGCTGTACAAGCCGGCGATTCTCACTTAGGTTCCCGGCAGCCCGTGCGCCGTCGCTCGACGCACCCGGACCGTGGAGAAGCATGCTCAAACGTAACCTGAACGCGGCGCCACGCCTTGCCGACGACCAGATCTACGAGCTGGCCGAGATGTTCCGGCTGATGAGCGATCCGAGCCGGCTCAGCATCGTGCTGAGCTGCCTGGCGGAACGGGTCTCGGTGGGCGAGATGGCGCAGCGGCTCGGGCTCTCGCCGTCCCTGGTCAGTCATCATCTGCGCCTGCTGCGCGCGGCGCGCCTCCTGCAGGCCGACCGGCAGGGCCGCCAGGTGTTCTATCAGATCACCGACGAGCATGTTCTGCGCATGCTGCGCGACATGGTCGCCCATGTCGCCGAGGAGCACGATCTCGAGGCGCCCTGAACGGGCTTGTGCCGATGCAGGATTGCTGGTGATGGCAGAGGATCCGGACGACCTGCCGCAAAGGCGAACTTCCAAGCCGCCCGATCTCGCGACCTGGTCGGTCGAGGAGGTCCAGGCCTACATCGCGAGGCTCGAGGCCGAGATCGTGCGCGCCCGGGCCGCGATCGAGGCGAAGCAGTCGATCCGCGGCGCCGCCGACGCTCTGTTCAAGAAACGCTGATCGGCCGGCCGGCGCCGGCGGGCGATCCCGGTCGAACGAGCGCGGCATCGCTCGCTTCGAGGTCATGGGGATGGACGCCGATCGTGAACTGATCCGGACGCTCGCACGGAAGCTCGCCGACGAGGGACCGGAAGCAGCGCGGATTCGGGCTATCGTCCAGCGGGCAATCGCGGGCGAGCTGCCGAAGAGGGGCGGCATCCTCGAGGCTCTGCGGCGCTCGCCGCTGGTCGGTGCCGATCTCGATCTCAGTCGTGCCAACGAGAAAGGGCGCAGGATCGATCTGTGACCCATTGTCTTCTCGATACCAACATCGTCAGCAACATCATCAAGCCGGTAGCTTCGAAAGCCCTGCTCGCCGCGGTGACATCCGATTCGGGCTCTCGCTGATCAATCGCAGGGCGGATGCAAAGACGCTGGAGTCTGCGCGCCGGTTGTCACGAGCAGCTCAGGCTGTAGTCGCGTACGGCTCGATCCGGGGCCGCCGGCGCCGGCGTGCGGTCGGCGGCTTTCGCCGCGCCTGCGCCAAAGGTATATCTGGGTTGGACACAAGGCTTGGAGGCAAAGCACGCGCCCATGCTGACGATCGGCGCGATCGGCGACGTCGAGGAAATCGAGAACGTCTGGATCCCGATGTCGGACGGCTGCCGCATCGCGGCCCGCATCTGGCTGCCGCGCTCGGCCGAGCGCACGCCGGTGCCGGCGATCATGGAGTGCATCCCCTATCGCAAGCGCGACTTCACGCGGGGCCGCGACGAGCCGATCCATGGCTACTTCGCCCGCAGCGGCTATGCCGCGGTGCGGGTCGACCTGCGCGGCTCGGGCGATTCCGACGGCGTGCTGTCCGACGAATACTCCTGGCAGGAGCACGAGGACGCGCTCGAGATCATCGCCTGGATCGCCAGGCAGCCCTGGTGCGACGGTGCGGTCGGCATGATGGGCATCTCCTGGGGCGGCTTCAACTCGCTCCAGGTCGCAGCGCTGCGGCCGCCCGCGCTGAAGGCGATCATCACCCTCTGCTCGACCGACGACCGCTATGCCGACGACGCGCACTACATGGGCGGCTGCCTGCTGAACGAGAACATGCAGTGGGGCTCGGTCCTGCTCAATCACGGCGCCTATCCGCCCGATCCGCACATCGTGGGCGACCGCTGGCGCGCGATGTGGCGCGAGCGGATCGACGACCTGGTGCCCTTTCCGGCCCTGTGGATGCAGCACCAGCGGCGCGACGACTACTGGAAGCACGGCTCGGTCTGCGAGGACTACGGCGCCATCGAATGCGCGGTCTATGCGATCGGCGGCTGGGCTGACGGTTACTCCAACGCCATTCCGCGTCTGCTCGAGGGCCTGAAGTGCCCCAGGAAGGGCCTGATCGGGCCGTGGGCGCATCTCTTTCCGCATGATGGCGTGCCGGGCCCGGCGATCGGCTTCCTGCAGGAAGCGGTCCGCTGGTGGGACCAGTGGCTGCGCGGCGTCGACACCGGCATCATGGCTGAGCCGCCGCTGCGCGTCTGGATGCAGGAGAACGTGGCGCCGCAGCCCTACTACGACGAGCGCCCGGGCCGCTGGGTCGCCGAGGAGACCTGGCCCTCGCCGCGCATCCAGGAGCTCAGGCTCCAGCTCGAACCGGGCCGCCTTGCGCCGCCCCAGCCCGGTGCAGAACCCGGTCCGCCGCAGGTGCTGTTGCTCGGCTCGCCCCAGACGACCGGCCGCGCCGCCGGCGAGTGGTGCTGCTTCGGTGGCGAGGGCGAGATGCCGCAGGATCAGCGCCCGGACGACGGCTGCTCGCTGACCTTCGACAGCGAGCCGCTGGCCGAGCGTCTGGAGATTCTGGGCGCGCCGGTGGTCGAGCTGGAGGTCGCCGCCGACGTGCCGGTCGCGCTGTTCGCGGTCCGTCTCAACGCGGTGCAGCCGGATGGCGTGTCCAGCCTCGTGACCTACGGTGTGCTCAATCTGACCCATCGCGACGGCCACGAGTGGCCCGAGCCGCTCGAGCCCGGCACCTTCTATCCCGTGCGGATCAAGCTCAACGACATCGCGCACGCCTTTCCGGCCGGCTGCCGGATCCGCCTCGCTTTGTCGACGAGCTACTGGCCGATCGTGTGGCCCGCACCGCAGGCGGTGCTGCTCTCGGTGCGTACCGGGCAGAGCGTCTTGCGTCTGCCGATGCGGCCGCCGCGCCCCGAGGATGCGAAGCTGCGGCCCTTCGAGCCGCCGGCCGCCGCCCCGAGCAGCCTCCACAAGACGCTGCGCCGCTTGCCGATGCGCCGTCTGGTCGAGGTCGACCTCGCGACCAACGAGACCGTGCATACCGTGCACATGGGCGAGTTCGGTGCGGCGCTGACCCGGATCGAGCCGATCGACATGGATCTCGGGTTCACGTTCCTCAAGCGCCATCGGATCACCGAATCCGATCCGCTTTCCGCTCAGACCGAGATCGTCCAGAAGACCACGATGCGGCGCACGGGCTGGGCGGTGCGCGTCGAGTGCCGCAGCCACCTGACCGCGACCGCCGAAAGCTTTCAGTTCGGCGCCGACCTCGAAGCGTTCGAGGGCGATCAGCTGTTCGCCCGCCGCACCTGGCGGATCGCCATCCCGCGGCTGCTCGGCTGAAACTTGCCTGAGCGCGACAGTCATCCTACATCGTGTAGGACATTGTGAGGACAGAGACCGTGCAAAGATCTGTCTCGGCAAGGGAGGCGAACCAACACTTCTCGCGGATCCTGCGGGACGTGGAGGCCGGAGCGGAGATCGTCGTGACTCGCCGGGGTCAACCGGTGGCGCGGATCGTGCCGGCATCGCGGGCAGGTGGGCGCCAACTGACCCCGGAGCAGGAAGCCGCGCACGCGCGCAGCATGAAACGTCTGCGCGCAGGCTGGGCTCTTGGCGGGGGGAAGTTCAGCCGCGACGAGCTGTATGACGACTGAGCGGTTCTCGCTCGACACCAACATCCTTGTTTACGCCGCCGACATGGCGGCCGGCGAGCGCCACGAGCGCGCCCTTGAGATCCTCGATCGCGCCGTGCGGCGGGACTGCGTGTTGACGCTGCAGGCTCTCGCCGAGTTCTTTCATGCGGCGACGCGCAAACGAATGATGACCAGAACCGAAGCTGCCGACCAGCTGCGCGATTGGGCTACCGCGTTTCCGACTGTCTCGGCCGATCCGGGCACTCTCTGGATGGCGCTCGAGTTCGCAGCCGACGAGCGGCTGAGTTTGTGGGACGCACTCCTCCTCGCGACGGCCGAGCACCACGCCTGCGCGTTCGTGCTGAGCGAAGACATGCAAGATGGCGCCCGCTTTGGCGGGGTCACGATTCTCGATCCGTTCATTGGAGAAGTGCTGCCTGCTCGGGTCGCCGCACTGCTGGGCTGACGGGTCAGTCCAGGCCGGTGCGGCGCAGGGCCGCGTCGACGATCCGCTCGAGCATTCCCGGATAGTCGATGCCGGCAAAGCCGGCCATGAAGGCGAGCTTGCCGTCGTAGGCCCAGGCGGGGTTGGGATTGACCTCCATCAGCTTCGGCTCGCCGTCGGCGGCGACGCGGAAGTCGAACCGGGCGTAGTCGCGGCAGCCCAGCCGCGCGAACAGCCGCTTGGCATGCGCCGCGATCGCCGTCTGGATCTGTGGCGCGGCCTCGGCCGGCTTGAACTTGATCTCGGTCCAATAGGGCGAATCGGGCAGCGCCTTCGATTCGAACGACAGGATCGGCGCGAGCCCGGCCGGCAGCCGCGTATAGTCGACCTCGAGCGGCGGCAGCGCGACCAGCTCGCCTTCCGGATTGCCGATCAGGCCGACGCCGTACTCCGGGCCCGGCAGATATTCCTGGATGAGCACGGCGCGGCCGGGCAGCTCCCGGCGCAACCAGGCGAGATAGGCATCGGCCTCGGCGCGCGAGCGGACAACCGCGTCCTTGGTGATGCCGACGCTGCCGTCCGCCTGGTTGGGCTTGATCAGCGCCGGCAACAGCGGCTCTGCAGCATCCAGGCCCTCGCCGGGCGCAAGATACGTCTCGCGCGGCACCGGGATGCCGAGCGCTTGCGCCACCAGGCGCACGATCTGCTTGTCGTAGCAGATCGCCATGCAGGCCGGGGTCGCACCGCTATAGCGGATGCCGAGCAGCTCGAGCAGCGCCGGGACGTGCAGCTCCTGGGTCGCGACGTTGCGAAAGCCGGTATCGCAGAAATTCAGCACCAGATCGGGCGGGTCCCCGGCAAAGCGCTCGAGCAGCCGCGTGTGGTCGTCAAAGACCTCCACCTCGAACCGGCCGAGCCCCTGCAGCGCCGCCCGCATCGCCGCGTGCGTCGCGTCGTCCTCCTCGTTGTAGCGGTGACCGCGCTTGGTGAGGTCGGGCAGCCTGGGATCGCCGGTGAGGACGCAGAGCTTCAGCATGCGCACGGTTCCGAATATGGCGAGCCAAACCCCGGCGACCAACGCCGCATCGGCCGCTCGCGTCCACACCATCTTCCTGATGCGCGCCGAAGACTGGCGCGCACGGCAGGACTCGAACCTGCGACCTCTTGCTCCGGAGGCAAGCGCTCTATCCGGCTGAGCTACGCGCGCGTCGAACCTTCTATAGCGCAGGCCGTCCGGTCAGCAAAGGCCGCGTGCTGAACGGGCCATGGCAACTGCGCCACAACTGCATCCTGACGATGCACGCTACGGTGCAATTGTATTGACAACATTCTCCCTTTAGGAGTGAAGATCAAGACTCAATGTCGTGCACAGGTACGGCCTTGGCAGGCAGCGCATGCCGACCGGCGACGGCCGTTGCGTCCGGCTCGGCTGATCCGGTCAGACGCAGGAACAGCTCCTCGAGGTCGGCTTCGGTGGTCGCGAGATCGGTGATCGTGAGCCCCTCGGCGCGGATCGTATCGAGCAGGGCGCCGACGCGCGCGCGGCTCGGCCGATAATGCAGCACCAGCCGGCCTTCGGCGTCGAGACGCGCGCCCATGTTGACCAGCGCCGGCGGCAAGGCTCGCACCGGCTCCGCCACCGTCACCGTGAGCTGCTTCTCGTCGAGCCGGCCGATCAACTGCCGCTTGTCGTCACAGGCGACCACCTCACCCCGATCGATGATGGCGATCCGATCGCACATCGCCTCGGCTTCCTCGAGATAGTGCGTGGTGAGGATCACCGTAACGCCCTGGCGGTTGAGACGCCGCATATAGCTCCAGAGATTGCGTCTGAGCTCGACGTCGACGCCCGCGGTCGGCTCGTCCAGCACCACGACCGGCGGCTGGTGGACCAGCGCCTTGGCGACCAGCAGCCGCCGCCGCATCCCGCCGGAGAGCGTGCGGGCATAGGCGTCCGCCTGGTCCGTGAGACCGACCGCCGCGAGAATCTCCTCGGTCCGCCGCGCGCGCCTGGGCACGCCATAGAGGCCCGCCTGGATGTCGAGGATCTCGCGCGGCGTGAAAAACGCATCGATATGGAGCTCCTGCGGCACGACTCCGATCGAGCGACGGGCGCGGCGCGGATGGACGTCGATGTCGAAGTCCCAGATCCGTGCGCCGCCTGCGGTCTTCACCACCAGCCCGGCAAGGATGTTGATCAGGGTCGACTTGCCGGCGCCGTTCGGGCCGAGCAGGCCGAAGATGGTGCCGCGCGGCACGGCGAGATCGATGCCTTTCAGCGCCTCCTTGTCCGGCTGCCCGCCGCGGCCGCGATAGATCTTGCGCAACCCTTCGACCACGATCGCCTGCGGCGGCGCGCCATAGTGTCGGGCAATCTCACTGAGACGGTCCGGATCGAGCACCCGCCCTGTGGGCTCGCGGCCGTCCTCTGGCCCCTGGTCCATGGCGTGTTCCAAGCGCGGCGCCAGGCCGCGGCGGTTAACGATTTGGTAACCGTCAGGTGGTTAACCAAGCAGCGATGACAAGCGAGCTGGTGGCGGGCCTTGCGGGCTGGTCGATGCTGATGGCACGGATTCGCTCGGCGTTCACGGCGCCGGCGCTCGAATGGCGGGTCGATCCGGGCAGGCGCCCGGCGGCCGGCGCACGGCGCGACGGTCAGCCGATCGGCGCTCTGACGCTGATCATCGGCATGCTCTGGCTGGCGGTGGCGCTGCCGGCATTGCTCGGGGGCGGAGCGTTCCCGATCGCCGAGCTCGGCCGCGGCGGCGCCTGGGCGAGCCTCGGCATCGGCATCGCGTTTGTGCTCTGGGGCCTGCGGATCCTGTTGCGCCGCCATACCATCCGGATCGGCCACGATCGCGTCGAGGTCACGATCCGAGGCATCGCCGGCACCACTTCCTGGAGCGAGCCTCTGGCCAACTATCGTGGCACGGTGTGGCGCAGCGAGCCGATCTACCGCCGCGACCGCAGGCAGACGCTGCATCTGGTCGACCTGTGGCACGAAGATCCCTCGAGGACGGTGACGTTGCTCAGCTCCATGAGCGAGGTTGCGGCGCGGGATGCGTGGCAGGCCTGGGCGCAGAGTCTGGGCATTGCCGCGATCCGCCTGCACGAGGGGGACGAGGCGGCTCCGGCGCGCGAGGCCGCCAAGCCGCTGCCGAGCCCGCAATAGTGCCGGTAGCCGGCGTGGCGGACCTTTTTTCTGACCCACCCCAGGGCTGGTTCAGACGCTCTCCCAACGCCCGCTGGCAGCGGCCCGAAAGATCGCGTCGACCACCCGCATGTTCCGGACCGCGTTCTCAAGCGGGAACTCGAGCGGCCTGCCCTCGCGGATCGCGAGCGCGAAGGCGTCGCCCTGCAGCGCGTACTGATCGACCACCTCGAAGCTCTCGGTCTCGGCCGAGGCATCGGCGAGCTGGCTGCCGTCGTCGACGAAGATGCGGCATGGCCGGTCGGGCGGCGCATTGAACGGGATCTCGATCTCGATCCGGCCCTTGGTGCCGAAGATCTGCACGCGCTGGTAGGGCACGAGCTGGGTCGAGCAGACGAACAGGGCCTGGCCAGCGTCGAACGCCAGCAGCGCGCTGGTCAGACGATCGGTCTTGAAGTCGGGGTCGCGCTCGATCTGCGCCGCCACGCGCGTGGGCTCGGCCTCGAACAGAAAGCGCGCCGCGACGATCGGGTAGACGCCGATGTCGTACAGGGCCCCGCCGCCGATCGCGGCCTGATTGCGCACGTTCGACGGATCGACGTTCATGTAGCTGAAGCTGCCCTGGACCGCGCGCAGCTCGCCGATCCGGCCGGCGCGCACGAGTTCCCGCGCGCGCCGCCACTGGGGATGGTAGCGGATCATGAAGGCTTCCTGGATCAGGACGCCGGCATGGTCGCGCGCCTCGATCAGCTTCGCCGCCTCCGCGGCCGACAGCGCGATCGGCTTCTCGCACAGCACGTGCTTGCCGGCGGCGGCCGCCTCGATCGAGAGCGGCACGTGCAGATGGTTGGGCAGCGGATTGTAGACCGCCTCGATCGCAGGATCCGCGAGCAGCTCGGCATAGGAACCGTATGCTTTGGCGATGCCGAGCGCGTCGGCGGCGGCCCTGGCCCGCCCGAGCTCGCGCGAGGCGATGGCCTCGATCCGGCAATGCCGCGATTGCTGCATGCCCGCAATGACCTTCTGGGTACCGATCTTGGCTGTGCTGATGATGCCGAACCTGACGGGCTCCATGTGCTCCTCCCCGTGATCGAGGCCAGTTCTAGCCGGTCGTGATTCCCGAGACCATGGCCGATGGCGGAGCGGATCGCCACGGCTGGTCCGAGGCCGGCGGCTCGCCTATGCTGAGCGGACCCTCGCGACGTGATCAAGGCCAAGCCATGCCCGAAGGTTTTTCCGGAGGCTCCTCCGAAGTCGCCAAGCCCCGCCTCGTGCTCGTCGACGGGTCGGGCTACATCTTCCGCGCATTTTTTGCGCTGCCGCCGTTGACCGACCCCAAAGGCACGCCCGTCGGCGCCGTGTTCGGTTTCTGCAACATGCTGTTCCGCCTGGCCCAGGACATGCCGAACGATCAGCTGGTGGTGGTCTTCGACAAGGGCAGCCGGAGCTTCCGCAACGATGTCTACAATCTGTACAAGGCGAACCGGATGGAACCGCCCGACGACCTCGTGCCGCAGTTCCCGCTGGTTCGCGAGGCGGCGCATGCCTTCGCCCTGCCGGTGATCGAGCTGGAGGGCTACGAGGCCGACGACGTGATCGCGACCTATGCGCGCCATGCCCGCGAGCAGGATCGCGAGGTGATCATCGTCTCCTCCGACAAGGACCTGATGCAGCTGATCGGCGGCGGCATCCAGATGTACGACCCGATGAAGCAGAAGCCGATCGATCGCGACGAGGTGATCGTGCGCTTCGGGGTCGGGCCCGAGCAGGTCGCCGATGTCCTGGCGCTTGCCGGCGACAGCTCCGACAACGTGCCGGGGGTACCGGGGGTCGGGGTCAAGACGGCGGCGCAGCTGCTGATCGAGTTCGGCAGCCTGGAGGATCTGCTGGCCAGGGCGGAGACCATCAAGCAGCCCAAGCGCCGCCAGAGCCTGCTCGACTATGCGGAGCAGGCGCGCCTGTCGCGCCAGCTCGTGTCGTTGTGCGACACAGCACCCGTGCCGGCGACGCTCGACCAGCTGGACCACCGCGCGATCGACTACCGCAAGCTCCTGGCCTTCGCGCGCCAGCACAATTTCAAGTCGCTGGTGCAGCGCCTCGAGCCCTTGGCCGAGACCCAGCCCGCAGCGGCAGCCAGCCCCGAAGCCCCGCCGCCGAGCGTGAGCTATGCCACGATCGGCGACCGCGCCGGGCTCGAGGAATGGCTCGCGCGCGCGAGCGCGACCGGCATGCTGGCGTTGTCCCTGCAGACCACTTCAGCCAGCATCATGCGGGCGGAGCTGGTGGGCGTCGCGCTGGCAACCGACGAAGGCGAGGCCGCCTATGTGCCGCTGGCGCACAAGGATGATTTCGGCACCCGCGCAGCCGGTCAGCTGCCGCGTGAGGAGGTGCTGGCGCGTCTGCGCCCGGTGCTCGAGGACCCGGCGATCCTGAAGGTCGGTCACGACCTCAAGCATGCAGTGAGCGTGCTGGCGCGGCTTGGGATCGAGCTCGCGCCTTACGACGACACCATGCTGTTGTCCTACGTTTTGGACGGCGCCGCGCACGGCCATGGCCTCGCAGAGCTCGCGAGCCTGCATCTCGACCGACAGACGGCGGCCTATGAGACCGTCTGCGGCAGCGGCCGCAGCCGGATCGCGTTCGACCGGGCGCCGGTCGCCCGGGCCGCCCCCTACTGCGCCGAGATTGCCGACGTGACCCTGCGGCTGCACCGGGTACTGAAGCTCGCGGTCGCACGTGAGCGCCGCGCTCGGGTCTACGAGACCCTGGAGCGGCCGCTGGTCGCGGTGCTGGCGGCCATGGAGCGGCGCGGCATCCGCGTCGATCGCAAGGTGCTGCAGGACCTGTCGGCCGACTTCTCCGCGCGCATGGCCGAGCTCGAGGAGCAGGCGTACCGGCTGGCCGGGCGCGCCTTCAATCTCGGCTCGCCCAAGCAGCTGAGCGAGGTGCTGTTTCAGGAGCAGGGTCTCGCGGCCTCGCGCAAGACCAAGTCCGGCAGCCACACCACAGGTGCGAACGTGCTCGAGGCGCTGGCCGCCGAGGGCCATCCGCTGCCCTCGACGATCCTGGCCTGGCGCCAGCTGCAGAAGCTCACCGGCACCTACACCGACGCGCTGATGGGCGAGATCGAGCCGGCTGACGGCCGCGTCCACACCACCTACGCAATGGCCGCGACCTCGACCGGCCGGCTGTCGTCGAACGATCCCAACCTGCAGAACATCCCGATCCGCACCGAGGAGGGCAGAAAGATCCGGCGCGCGTTCGTCGCCGGGGACGGCCATCAGCTGATGTCCGCCGACTACTCGCAGATCGAGCTGCGCGTGCTCGCCCACATGGCCGGCATCGAGGCGCTCAAGGACGCGTTCGCCAAGGACATCGACGTCCACGCGGTCACCGCCTCGCAGATGTTCGGCGTACCGATCGAGGGCATGGACCCCCTGCTGCGGCGCAACGCCAAGATGATCAACTACGGCATCATCTACGGCATCGGCGCGTTCGGCCTCGCGCAGCGCCTGGGCATCGACTACGAGGTCGCCAAGCGCTACATCGAGGCGTACTTCGAGCAGTATCCCGGCATCCGCGACTACATGGAGCGCGCCAAGCAGGAGGCGCGGAGCAAGGGCTATGTGACCACGCTGTTCGGCCGGCTGTGCGCCACGCCCGAGATCCAAAGCGGCAATCCGTCGCGCCGCGGCTATGCCGAGCGGGCAGCGATCAACGCGCCGATCCAGGGCTCGGCCGCGGACATCATGCGCCGGGCGATGATCCGTGCCGAGCAGGCGCTGGATCGCTCCAACCTCGGCGCGCGCATGCTCCTGCAGGTGCATGACGAGCTGGTGTTCGAGGTGCCGCAGGACGAGATCGAGCCGACGGCCGAGCTGATCTCGGACGTGATGTCGAAGGCGGCCCATCTGGACGTGCCGCTGGTGGTCGACATCGGCCATGGCGCCAACTGGGACGCCGCCCATTGAGCGAGCGCCGCGACGGCGATGCGCAGCTCGCGGAGCGGGTTCTACGGGGCGACCGGCGGGCGCTGGCCCGCGCGATCACGCTGATCGAATCGCGCCGGCCCGATCATCAGGCGCAGGCGGAAAGCCTGCTCGCGCACCTGCTGCCGCAGACCGGCCAGGCGATCCGGCTCGGCATCTCGGGCACGCCCGGTGCCGGCAAGTCGACCTTCATCGAGGCTTTTGGCCGGCACGTGATCGGCCATGGCCAGAAGATTGCGGTGCTCGCCGTCGATCCCTCGAGCCAACGCAGCGGCGGCTCGATCCTGGGGGAAAAGACGCGCATGCA
>Ga0081538_10005039_pt1 | contig 12023 bp, 12 predicted proteins | sample TabmetS5T2R1_FD_71022 | JGI IMG/M metagenome (GOLD analysis project Ga0081538, IMG submission 71022) | Tabebuia heterophylla rhizosphere microbial communities from the University of Puerto Rico - S5T2R1 | ecosystem: Host-associated > Plants > Roots > Rhizosphere ... | reverse complement strand
GCCCATCGACGGTCGTATCGGCAGCTCTCGGTCCACGCCTTGCTTCCTCAGACCGAGGCCAATTTCAGGCCGTCACCGAGCTGCTGCAACGCCCACAGCCTCTAACGCTGCGCCAGCGGCTCATTGCCACCGCCGGGGAGACGGCCATGCTCGCCGGGACCTTGCGGTTCATCGACCTGTATGACTTCGAGCTCGGCCACAGCAACCTTCAGCTCGCGATGACCGCGGCCCAAGAGGCCGAGGCAGGCGAACTCGGAGCGTTCGTCCTCGGCTGCATGGGCTTCCATGCCCGCTATAGCGGCAAGCTCAAGGAGGCCGTCGGCCTCATTGAACAGGCCCGCACTGCCGCCGCAAGAGTGGCAAGCCCGCTGACACGAGGCTGGCTTGCCGCCGTGGCCTCCGAGGTCCATGCCGTCGCCGGTGACGATGCCGCCTCCCTGGCAGCACTCGACCAGGCCGGTCAGGCGCTGGACCAAGCAGATGAGGACGACGAGGCTTCCTGGATTGGAATCGGCACGTTCAACCGGCCAAAGCTGGAGGCCTACCACGGTGTCTGCTAGCTCCAGCTCGGCCGACCCGCAGACGCCATTCCTGCCCTGACCAAGGCGCTCGACACCCTCGACCCGGCGCTCAAGAAGCATCGCTGTACCGCCCTGGCCGACCTCGCCACCGGGCTCATCCAGCTGCGCGAAGACGAGGAGGGCTGCGAGCGGGCGAGCCCATCGCTCACCCTCGCCGCCGAGCTTCGTCATGCAGTCAGCATCGACCGCATCCGCAAGCTGGAGCGCCAGCTTCCGCCTTCGCACCGGAACCCAGCCGCTCGCCGGCTCAGAGAGCAGCTCGCAGCCGTCGCCTGGTACTCCAGCCGCACTTTGCTGCGGTAGCCTGCCCGCTTCGTGAACCCCGAGGCGAGGCGAGGCATGGAGACCGCACTCAAGCAGATCCACGACTGGGCCGCCGAACTGGAGACGCTGTGCGAGCAGATCGCGCCACGGTTTGGCCGCATTGAGGTCCGCCACCGCGCCAGCGGCTTCCTGCAGGGTCTGCTCAGCGCGGCCGAGCGCAAGAACGGCTGGCAGCTGGCCGAACAGGCCGGCGACCACACCCCCGATGGGATGCAACGGCTGCTCAACCACGCCCGCTGGGACGCTGAGGCGGTCCGCGACGACCTACGCGGCTACGTGGTCGAGCACCTGGGCGACCCTGGTGGGGTGCTGGTCATCGACGAGACCGGGTTCTTGAAGAAGGGGACCAAGTCGGCTGGGGTCAAGCGCCAGTACTCGGGCACGGCCGGGCGGATCGAGAACTGCCAGATCGGCGTGTTTGTGGCCTACGCCAGCCGCCGCGGGCACGCGCTCATCGACCGGGAGCTGTACCTGCCCGAGAGCTGGACGCAGGATCGGCCACGCTGCCGCCAGGCCGGCATCCCCGACAGCGTCGAGTTCCACACCAAGCCGCAGCTGGCCCGCAGGATGCTGGCACGGGTCCTGGAGGCGAAGGTGCCGACCGCCTGGGTGACCGCCGATGAGGTCTACGGCGGCGATGGCCGCCTGCGGCGTTGGCTGGAGGAGCGGGATGTGGCCCACGTGCTGGCCGTCAACTGCAACCAGTCGCTGGTGTCGGGCCTGTTCCGCTTCGAGCGCGCCGACCAGCTGGCCGCCCGGATCCCGGCGGGCGCCTGGCGGCACCTCAGCGCCGGCCAGGGCGCCAAGGGCGAACGCCGCTATGCCTGGGCCAGGGTGGCCATCCGGCCGCTGCGCGAGCCCGGCCGGGGCCACTGGCTGTTGGTTCGCCGCAGCCTGGCTGACCGTGAGCTGGCCTACTACGTCTGCTATGGCCCCGCCCAGACCAGCCTGGCCGAGCTGGTCCAGGTGGCGGGGGTGCGATGGACCGTGGAATGCGGCTTCCAACAGGGCAAGGGCGAGACCGGACTCGACCACTACCAGGTCCGCCGCTACCAGGCCTGGTACCGCCACGTCACCTTGTCGATGCTGGCCCAGGCGTTCCTGGCCGTCCAGCGCGCCCGCGCCGCGGTCGGCACGGGGGGCGGCTGAGCGCGCAGAACCGGCCGAGCCGCTGGTGGCCCTCAGCGTGCCGGAGATCCGCCGGCTGTTGTGCCTGCTGGTCTGGCCGCCGCCGGCCGAGCCGGTGCGGGTGCTTGGCTGGTCATGGTGGCGCCGGCGTCATCAGGCGCGTGCTCGTCGCAGTCACTGGCAGCGTCGTCAACGACGGCCAAAAGTGCGGCTGGAGTCCCAGTGAGGCTTCGCCTCAGACCGCCCAGAAAGGGTGGTTGGGCTGGGGCTTTCGCTGCGGGCTGGGGGATGATCGCCTCCTTGTTGGCGGATGTGGGAGGCGGTCATGGCCGGGCGGGTGGTGACGGTCAACGATGTCTTGGACGGGCACGTGGTGCTGGATCTGCAGTGCCTGGACCGCATCTACCTCAACGCCTACATCCCCACGCTGCAGACCAGCGCTCAGGTGGTGGCGTTCCTGTCAGGCCACCTGGGCTACCGGTTTCCGTCACCGGCGCTGTTCAACCAGCTCGGGCAGCGCTTCCGCCGCGCGGTCACCGCCTACGCCAAGACCCACCAGATCCCCTGGGTGCAGTTCGGCAAGGACGACGACAAGCTCGCGGTGATGCGAGCCCACCTTGACCGCCAGGCCGCCACCGGGATCTCCGGAGTCGCTGCGATCGGGGTGGGGCAGGAGTTCCAGCGGGTGTGGTCGGCGTCGGAGGGCAAGACCGCCACCGGCACACCACGGTGGTCCTTCTACAAGGCCGACCGTCGGGTGACCTGCTACTACTTCTACCTGTGGGACGTCGACTTCGGCCCCGCGTTCATCAAGGTCTGCGCCTGGTTCCCCTATCCGGGCAAGGTCTGGGTCAACGGCCACGAGTGGGCCAAACGCCAAGCCACCAAGGCCGGTCTCGGCTTCACCGAGCTGTCCAACGGCTTTGCCGCCTGTGACCAGCCGCAGGTGCTGCAGGCCATCTGCGACCGGCCCGGCCCAGGCACCATCCACGTCTTCGTCGAACGGTGGCTGGCGCAGCTGCCCCTGCCGCTGACCGCCACCGACCGGGACGGCGGCTACGGGTGGGAGACCTCCATGCGCCAGGTTGAGGTCGCCCGCACCATCGTCTTCGACGCCCCTCGGCATGCCCGCGGCTTCTTCGAGGCGCTGCTGGTCGACAACCTCGACCTGGGCCGTCCCCACAACGTGGAGATCATCTTCGGCCGGCGGGTCCGCCGCGACACCATCGGGACCTTCCGCACCGCCATCGACCGCCGCGACAACGGCGGGGTGCTGCTCAACGTCTTCTACCGCCACTCCCGCATCAAGCAGTACTTGAAAGACGGCCGCGCCATGCGCATCGAGACCGTCTGTAACACCCCCCGCGACCTGGGCTGCCACGCCCGCCTGCGCAACCTCGACGAGCTGCAGGCCAAGGCGCGTGCCTGCAACCAGCGGATCCTGCAAGCTGAACGGGTCGGTCAGGGCTGTGTGCTTGCGAGTCCAGCCTTTGAGCGGATCGCGCACCCTGCCGTTGACGCGACGGGGCGGAGGACCCCGGCCTTGCGGTTCGGCGATCCTCGGGTCATGGCCCTGACCGGCGCGCTGTGCCAGACGCTGCTTGCCGCGACCGGCTTCACTAACTCGAGCCTGCGCGCCGTGATCGCCGGGCTGCTCAGCAGCGACTACCGTCCCGGCCAGATGACCTACGACCTCAGGCGGCTCCGCCTGGCTGGGCTCATCCAACGACTGCCCCGCAGCAACCGCTACACCCTGACCGCCGACGGCATCCGCATCGCGGTGTTCTACACCAAGCTCTACAAGCGGCTGCTGCTGCCGCTCACCGCCGCCGACCAGCCCCAGGCACCTGCCGACCTGCGCGCCGCGCTGGCCACCATCACCCGCCACGTCGACGACTACGCTGCCCGCGCCCGCCTGCCCCACGCCGCGTGAAACTTGACACAGATGTGAAGAACCCAGCGACCAAAGATCGCTAGGCAGCACGTAGGGGAACCGGAAGGCAAGCCAGTAGGGCAGCTTGAACCGGGCCAGGGCGCCCACCGGGCCAGCAGGCCGAGGCGGGTGACGCGGTCGGGGAGGAACCGGGCGGCACAGGCCGCCGCCCAGCCGCCTTGGGATAGGCCCAGGATCGCGGTCTGGTCGACGCCCAGCGCGTCCAGGACGTCGCCGATCCAGGCGGCGCAGTCTTGTCGGCTCTGCAGGAGGTGGATCTGGCGGCTGCGTCCGGAGTCGAAGATGGTGTCCAGCGCATAGGTCCGGAACCGCTCGGCGTAGGTGGCGATGTTGGGGTACCAGGAGGTCGCCGACAGCCCGGCCCCATGCAACAGCAGCAGCGGTGGCGCGGTGGGCGGTCCGCTGACGATGGCGTGGGTGGAGCCGAAGCGGGTCGGGAGCTCGACCGACTCATAGGGCACGGGCCACAGCTCGGCGAGGACGTGGTCATAGGCAGCCAGGAAGGCAGCCCGACCCGCCTGGCTGGTGAAGCCCGACAGCTGCCTCTTCATCCCGGCGCTCCTTTCCCTGGTTCTCCGGTTCGACCGGCGGATGGGGGTCGCTGCGGTCAGCTCCGCGCTGCCGCGGCCGCGGTGACGGTCCCCGCGGCCTGCTCGGCCTGCTGGTTGCTCTGCTGCTGACAGTGGGCGGTGACGAGGCCCGCCGTCCATCCTGGCGCACGCCCACCGGCCGGAGGCCGGATCACATCGGTGGGCAGGCCGCTGCGGGCCAGCAGCCAGGCGATCACCGAGTTGGAGTTCCACATCTCCCCCGTGCCCAGCTCGTCGCGGCCCCAGACCGGGCTCGGCAGGGACCCGACCAGCGCCAGGAGGCGACGCGCCACGGCTGGGTCGTCGCTCAGCAGCTGGGGGCTGGCCACCGCCTCGTCGGCGTCGGCGATGATCCCGTTGCGCCAGCAGCGCACCTCATAGCGAAACACCCGCCAGCGCCCCAGCCGGCGGCTCCCGACGGGGCCGTCGACCAGCACGCCTCGTGAGGGGCCGTCGGCATCCGGGATGGGCCAGCAGTTCTCGACCACGAAGCGCCCCTCCGGGACGCGCACTACCAGGGCGGTGTGGTACAGGTCGAGCGGCTGGCGGTGCTCCAGGAGGGCGTGGGCGGCCTCCAACAGGCGCCCGTTCAGCTTGACGAACCAGCCCCCCGCCCCCAGCGGCAGCCAGTACAGCTCGATGCCGGCGCCGGATGCCGCCAACGCCAATGGGGGCGCGGCGGCGCCGGTCGGTTTGGGTTGGGTCACGACGGCCATCGCCGCCTCCTTGGGCCGTTCATGTCGTAGATGCGGGATCCCCCCAATCGCCCAAGTCACGGCGTTGCTGCCCCGCCAGGGGCCGCCGAGTGATCCCACGTGCTTCCACCTCCATCACACCTCCACTGTCGCGATCGACCTTGGCGCTCACCAGAGCCGGAAGCCCCCCAAGCGCAGGGATCTTCCATGGCACGACGCGACGCGGTCCCGAGCGGACCGTGGCTGTGGGGAGCGAGCCTCCGGCGCCCGGCCACGGGCGCAGCCGTCAGGTAGCAGCTGCCGGGTAAACTGCCTTGCCCGGTCGGCGTAAGCGGGACCGGCGCGGGCGCTGGCAGGATGAAGCCATGAGCGCTCCTCCACTGCGGGTCATGCCGGTCGACGACCACGAGGTCGTCCGCGACGGCATCAAGCTGCTGCTGGCCGACACCGACGACGTGGTGGTGTGCGCCGAGGCCGCCTCGGCGCGGGAGGCCGTGGCCACCGCCGCCCAGGCCCTGCCCGACGTGATCGTCATGGACGTCCGCCTGGGCGACGGCTCGGGGATCGAGGCCACCCGCGACATCCGCGCCGCCCGCCCCCAGACCACCGTGTTGATGCTGACCAGCTTCGCCGACGACGAGGCCCTGTTCGCCTCGATCATGGCCGGGGCGGCCGGCTATGTCCTCAAGCAGATCCGCGGCGAGGAGCTGGTCCGGGCCATCCGGACCGTCGGGGCCGGCCAGAGCCTGCTCGACCCGGCCGTGACCAAGGGCGTGTTCGAGCGGCTGCGCAAGGGCAAGCATCTACTCAAGGACGAGAAGCTGGCCCGCCTCTCGCCGCAGGAGGAGCGCATCCTCACTCTGGTCGCCGACGGCCGGACCAACGGCCAGATCGCCGCCGAGCTCGGCCTGGCCGAGAAGACGGTCAAGAACTACGTCTCGGCCATCTCTCCAAGCTCGAGGTCGCCCGCCGCGCCGAGGCCGCCGCTTACCTGGCCCGCCACACCACCCCGCCTGGCAGTTGACCGGCGACCGCCAAGCGACGGGATCGGCCCAGCGCGCAGGCGGCCAAAGGCTGGTCAGGTCGCGGCGGCTTGTTCGGCGCGCTGCTTGATGCCCAGCAGCATCTTGCGCTCCATGGCAAAGTGCACCGGCTCCAGCCCGTACTTGTTGGCAAAAAGGCCGAGCAGGGTGGGCTTGAAGTCGCTGCGCATGCGGACGATCAACCGCGTCGATCCATCGCCGAGCTCGCGCAGGACAAAGGTCCAGGTTGGCCAGGGCAGCCCTGGGCCAAGGCCTCCTCCCGGTCGCCGTGGGGACCCAGGACCAGTGCCTGGGGTGGCTGGAGGTCGAGGACCTGGTACCACAGCGGCACCGCCGAATCGCGGGGCGCCAGCCACACCTGATCCCCGACCTGAAGCTGCTGCAGCTCGGGGATGATCCGGTTGGCGCTGCGGAACCCCAACCCAAACAGGTTCTCCAGCCAGTCATAGCTGTACAGCCCACCACGACCCTGCCCCACCTGGACCAGCCACGGCCACACCTGGCCGGGTGGGGCCTTGATGGTGACGGCGTGGGTGGTCTGGTAGAGGGGCTGGCCGATCACCTCATCCCCGGGCAACGCCTCGGCGACCTCCTAGGTGGCCGGTGTTCTTCGACAAGTTGTAGCTGTTCTGTGGGTTGAGGTCGCAGGAGCGGGCAGCTGCTCCAGGGTGGCCACCGCCGTCAGGCGGGCTGGATCTGCCAGCCGGTGGCCGTCCATCGCAGCCCGAGGGCGGCGAAGCGGGCCAGGTTAACCGCGGCGGCCAGCAGCTTGAAGTCTTGGGCCACGCGCACCAGCCCTCGGACCCGGGCGCGGCGGCCGCCGTGGCGGCGACGCAACAGGTGGGCGAGCTTGCGCTCCACCTTGGGTCGAGTGGCCTGGTAGTCGGCCAGCCAAGCGGGGTCGCGCTGGCGGCTGCGGGCGGCGGCGAGGGCGGCCTCGTGGGGATGGACGGCGACGACTCGGCCGCGGACGCTGCTGGTGCAGGCCTGGCGTAGGGGACACACGCTGCATGCGACACCGAACCGGGCCCGGCCACCGCCACCGCGGGACGGGGTGATCGCCACGGTCACCCGGGCCGGGCAGGTGACCGTCTGGGCCTGCAGATCGATGCGGAACTGGTCTTTGGCGAACCGCCCGCCTGGGGCGGTCGGGAGCTGCGCCTTCACCATCGGCGTGAGCCGTTGCTGGGCCAGCCAGGCCAGGTGGGCGCCGGTGCCATAGGCGCTGTCGCCGTAGACCACCGCCTGGGCCGCGCCGCCGCCGCCCTGGCTGTTGGCGGTCAGGTCGCCGAGCAAGCTGGGCGCGACCACGGCGTCGCCGCTGGTGGCCGTGCTCACCTCGGCCGCAGTGATGATCTCCGAGTCAGGATCGGCCGCGATGTGGCCCTTGTAGCCGTCAAAGCCGTGCGCGGCCGTCTTGTGCCCGTGGCGCGCCTGGGGGTCCACCGTCGAGATGACCCGGTCAGGGGCGGTTCCCTCGAAGATCCGGAAGCGGCCGTCGTTGGTCTCTTCGATGTCTTGGCCGGTGACGATGGCCAACAGCGCCGCCGCCTCGGCCACCCGCGGGTCCAGCCGCTGGTCCCGCAGGGCGTAATGGGCCCGGTAGGCGTCGCGGACCAGCGCATCCACCAGCGCCTCCCGAGCCTGGCGATCGGTCCAGTCACAGGCGGGCTTGCCCGGCGCGGCATAGTCATCGTCGCGCTGCAGGCCCGCTCGGACCTTGGCCTTGAGCGCGGGTGGGCAGGCCCGCAGCAGCCCCCGGATCGCGCCCCTGATCATCGTGACCGTGTCCTGGGTGGTGACCGCGTCCTCCAACGGGGCCGAGTCCAGCACCCGCTTGATCCCCACCAGCCCCACCTGGCGGGCCAGCTGGCAGGTGACCCGGAAGATTCGGTCCGGGTCCTGGGAGCGGCGCAGCCGAGCCCGCAGGTCGACCAGGACGGTGTGGGCGAAGCTGGCCGTCTCCTCCCCGGCCACCGCATCGGCCACCCCAGCCGCGTAGCGCCAGCGCACGTCGAAGGCGAAGCGGTCGGCCGCCTCCCGGTCGCTCAGGCCTTCCAGGCGTTGCAGGACCATGACCACGGCCAGGATCGAGGGCGGCACCGAGCGGCGCCCGGTGGGCTCAAAGAGGTCGGCGAACAGCTCGGGTGGGAACAGCCGGCCGCGCTCGCGGGCCAGGAACCGGTACACCGAGCCCTCGGGCAGGGCCGCCTCACACCAGCGGGCACCGGCAGTGGGCAGACCGGGTCGGCGGAGCTGACGGCCAAGCGTCACGGCGGGATCCTCCGGGTCGATGACAGAAGCCCGGAGTCTGCCAGCTCAGCAGATCAACGACGAATCAGACACAGAACAGCAGCCACCTAGTGGGTTCCTCCACCGGGAGCTGACTCGGCCTGGACACATCCGGAGGTGAACGAGAGGTGGCCAGCAGGTACCAGCGCGACATGCAGCGCGCCTGGAGTCGGATCGCCGCCATCTCGACCGCGAAGCTCGAGACCCGCTTCGGGACCATCGAATACGCCGAAGGCGGGACAGGCCGGCCGATCCTGATTTGCCACGGCGTGTTCGGCTGCCATGCCGACGGCGTCGACGGCTGGTGGACCAGGATGCTGGGGGAGGGATTCCGGATCATCGCCCCCTCCCGCTTCGGCTACTTCGGCTCCACGCTCCCGCCCCACGCCACCCCCGCCGACCAGGCGGAGGTCTACGCGCTGCTGCTCGAGCATCTGGGGATCGACCGCGCCGCCGTCCTCGCCTACTCGGCCGGCAGCGCCTCGGCGCTGGAGCTGGCCCAGCGCCACCCCAACCGGGTTGTCGGGCTGGTCCTGGCCAACGCCCGCCTGGGCGGCCCCACCCCCAACAAGCTGCTGAAACCCATCCAGGCCAGGGTGTATGGCTGGGAGCGGCTGTGGTGGCTGTACCGGAGATTCATGCCCGCGACCTACGCGAGGATGATTGGGGTTCCCAAGGGCCACCGGCCGACGCCCGGCGACATGGCGTCGATCCGGGCCGTCAGCGAGCTGCAGTTCCCACTCAAGCCCCGCAAGCTCGGGGCCATCTTCGATGGGTTCGTGTCCAATATGGTCGCCGACCGATTCAGGTTCGAGGAGCTGACCCTCCCCACCCTGATCGTCAGCGCCGCCGACGACCACTGGGCCCGGCACCGCTACGCGGTCACCGCGGCGGCACGCATCCCGGGCGCGAAGCTGGTGACGATCGAGCAGGGTGGGCATCTGTTCCTCAGCCACCACGCCCAGGTCCGCGCCGCGATCGGCGCGTTCATCGAGGCGGCGGCGCAACCCGAAAGGCGACCAACGTGAGTCCTCGGTTCGCGTACCTGTACTTCATGAAGGACGACCCGGATCGGGTTCGGGCCACGGTAAGCAGGCATGTGGCCCACTGGCAGGGGCTGCGGCTGCCCGGCTACCTGGGCGGTCCCTTCCAGGACCGGTCCGGGGGCTGATCACCTTCGAGGCCCCGAACGGCGAGCGGGCCCGGCGGACCGTGGACGCCGACCCGTTCCTCCAAGACGGACTGCTGGAGGCGCACTGGCTCAAGCAGTGGACGCCCGAATGAGACCTCCACGACACCGGCCACGCCAGGGACCTTGGGGCCTGGCAGCCAGGAGGTGCTGAACATGGTCACCAACTCCGAGCAGCGGCCCATGCAGGGGCGGACGGTCCTGGTCACGGGCGGGACCGGGGGGATCGGCTACCAGACCGCCCGCCTTCTGGCCCGCGACGGCGCCCCATCGCTGCTCTCCTCACTTGATGGTCTGCTGCGGGTACGGTCCATGGAGGCGCAGTTGGTCGGTCTCACGCCGCAGGTTGGCGACCAGCATCCGCGTGGCTAGGGACCCGCCCGGCCGGCGCATCAGCCGACGTGGGAGCGCGGAGAGCCAGCCAGCCCATGGCGACGAACCAGGCGAGGACTTCGACGACCAGTAGCCGTTGGGTGAGGCCTGCCACCCCTTCCTGAGCGCCGGCGGCTGTCGGGACGAAGGTCAGGAAGAAGAGGACCACCAGTACCAGCGTCAGCGGACCGCCAAGCAGCAGCCAGCTGCCGAACCGCCGCCAGCCTGGGATGTCGCGGAGATATCGTCCCGTCACCACGAAACCCACGACCGGGGTGCCGACGGCCAGCAGGAAGCCCACCAGGTGGGCAAGGACCGCCTCGAGGGTGAAGATGCCAACGCTCACCATGCCCAACGGCGTCAGCGCCAGCAGCGCGACGCTCGCCCGGCGGGCCGCGGGCCTGGGGGTGTTGCCGATGGTCTGGAACACGCCGATCACGCCGGCGAAGAGCAGGAGCCCGCCGAGGATGAAGGCGGCGTTCATGAACGGGGCGGTGTCGCCCAGGCCTAGGCCGCTGATCGGCTGGCTGACGGGCGAGTAGGGCGCGATCCGGGTGCCGAAGAGGGTGTAGCCCGGGCTCACGAAGCCGAGGACGACCCAGGTGAGGGTGAACAGGATCGGGCTCGCAACGGCGCCGAGCGCCAGCCACCGGGCTGGTCGCGGGGTCGCCTGGGCCGCTGGGGCTGGTTTGGCGGGCAGGGTTGCACGGTCGACAGGACGCGCCATGGCGGAGCTCCTCTGGTCCGGGTAGTGGTGTGGTGCCCGTGGGAGGAGACCCGGCTATCCTTGCGGTGCTGCCTCGTGCGCCAGGTTCCGTTCCCGCGGGATCGGTACGAGGTCCGGACCCCGGTCGCGGTGTTCCCGCACCGCACCGGGGTCTTGTGTGCAGTCAGTCGCTCGACATTCCCCCGTCTTCTAATGTCTGCGTGAACTCGGCCGTTCGTGGCTGGTGGCGGCTTGGCCGTTAGACCTCCTCCCACTGTGGGCCCCAGCCGGTCTCCGGGTCGGTGATGCGGTCGATGAGCTGCTCGACGAAGACCGACTCGGCGTCCAGCAGCGCCAGCCGGTAGTCCTCCTCGACCAGGAACAGTGGGTGCACCCCTGCCGCTAGCGTGCCGTCGATCAGGCCGCGGACCTCGGCGCGCCGGGCGGTCAGCCGATCAAGCCGCCTGCCCAGCAGCTCCACGGCCTCACCCGGGGGCAGCGCCCCCATCAGCGACAGTGCGGCCACGAACTGCGGGTACTCGTGCTGGGGCTCCTCGACAAGCTCGCGCAGCCAGTCGCGTAGCTCGCGACGGCCGGCGTCGGTGAGCGCGTAGACGGTGCGCTCAGGGCGCTGGCCAGCGCGGCTCGTCTCCTGAGCGACGATGAAGCCGGCCCGGGTGAGCTGCTCGAAGACCATGTACAGCGAGCCCTGGTTGTACTTGATGCTGCGCGCGTCGTCGTGGTCGCGCAGGGTGCGGCCCAGCTGGTAGGGGTGCATGGGCTGCTTGGCCAGGTAGGCGAGCACCGCCAGCGCCAGTAGGTTGGCGACCTTGCGTCGCGTGGCCATCCGGACTCCGTGTTCGAGGATCTTAGTCGAGACCAAGTATCCAGGATTGTTTAGTCAGTGTCAACTATAACCCGCCAGGGTCACACTCGAGCTGTCGGGTCGCCGGCGACGCAGACCTGCTCGAGTCATGCGAGCTCGGCCTGGAGGGTCTCGGTCACGGGGCGGCGGCCGCCGAGGCGGGCGGGAACAGCGGTGAGCGCCGCCACCACGAGCACGGTCCCCGCCACCAGGGCGAGCAGCTGCCAGAGCGACGGAAGCGTGGCCCTGTCGCTGTCGCCGCCGGTGATCGCATTGATGGCGGC
>Ga0081538_10005038_pt1 | contig 12023 bp, 14 predicted proteins | sample TabmetS5T2R1_FD_71022 | JGI IMG/M metagenome (GOLD analysis project Ga0081538, IMG submission 71022) | Tabebuia heterophylla rhizosphere microbial communities from the University of Puerto Rico - S5T2R1 | ecosystem: Host-associated > Plants > Roots > Rhizosphere ... | reverse complement strand
CGGTGCGGAGCGCCGAGCGCCGGCGGGAGCCGCCGTACGGCGCGACCGGGCGGCCGCCAGCGGGTGCAGCGCGGCCGCCGACGGCGTGCCCCACCCCGGCGCCGCCGCCCGCCTGCGACCGCCCGGTCGCGTCGCCGGCCCGTTCCGTCGGCGGCCTCTCGATGGCCGAGCGCGGCGGCGCCGCCCAGTCGCGGGTCGCGCGCTGTCCGTTGTTTCCGCTCCAGAGGCGGACGGGCTCAGTCATGTCCGTTTCTCCTTTTCATGGCAGCCGCCCGGCCGCCCTCAGCGCCAGCCCGGTCGCCGTGAGCAGCAGCACGATCCCGCCCGCCGCGAAGCCGGCGGTGATCTCACGCTGCTCCGGCCGGGTGGCGAGCTCGGAGCCGAGCCGTTTGTAGATCGAGTCGAGCTCCCCGGACTCCGCGACATCGAAGCTCTCGCCGCCGGAGGTCTCGGCGATGGCGGCCATCGCCTCGGGATCCGGAGGCACGGGGAGCAGGCCGCCCGCTCCGTTCGGGACGACGGCATCCTCGGTTCCGAGTGCGACGGTGTGCACCGGTACGCGGGCGCTGCGGGCCTCGCGCGCGACCTCCACGGGGTCGCGCCCTGTCGTCGTTTCTCCGTCGGACAGCAGGACGACGGCGGCCGGCGGCCGGCGGCTGCCGTCCTCGTCGAGAAGCTGGAGCGCCTGCGCGAGCGCGTCGCCTGTCGCGGTGCTGCCGTCGGCGCTCAGGCCGGCGAGATGCGCGCGGACGCGCTCGTGGTCGTGTCCCGGCGGCACGATCGAGTGCGGGGTCGTCGAGAAGGCCACCGCACCCACGCGTAGCTCGTCCGGCACGCGCTCGAGGAACGCCTCGGCGGCGCCGCGCGCCGCGTCGAGACGCGTGGGCTCGACGTCGGTGGCGCGCATCGATCGCGACACGTCCGTGACGAGCACCACCGAGGCGCGCTCGACCGGCACCGCGACCGTTGCGTGAGGGCGGGCGAGCGCGACCGCCAGGGCGGTCAGCGCCAGCGCCGCGACCGCGGCGGGAAGATGGCGGCGCCAGAGTGGCGTCACGCCGGCCACGCCGGCAGCCACGGGCGTGCCCGGGAAGCGCACCGCGTAGCGGCCGGGACGCCGGCGCGCCCAGGCATAGGCGCCGACCAGCGCGGGGAGTGCCAGGAGCGAGAGCAGCAGCAGCGGAGACGTGAAGCTCATCGCAGCCGCCTCCCGAGCTGCTCGAGCCAGGGCAGGTCGGTCGCGAGCGAGACGTGCTCTGCGCCCGCCGCGCGCAGCTCGTCGCGCATCGTGGCGCGCCGCTCGCCCTCGCGCTCGGCGTAGCGCTCGCGCAGCTCCGAGTGGCGCGTGTCCACCTCGACCTCGCGCCCGGATTCCGGGTCGACGATGCGCAGCATGCCGACGCTCGGGAGGCTCTCCTCGCGGGGGTCGCGAACCTCGACCGCGACAAGCGAGTGACGGTGCCCGAGCGCGCGGAGCGGCCGGCCCCAGCCCTCGGCGCGGAAGTCGGAGACGACCGCGACGAGGCCCGGCATGCGCGCGAGCCGGCTCACGCGCGCGAGCGCGCGCGCCAGGCTCTCCCCGTCCCCGGCGCCGTCCGCGACGACGCCGGTCGCGACCGTCCGCTCGATCGCAGCCGACGCGCGACGCCCGCCGCGCGGTGGATGCACGACCTCCACGGGGCCGCCGCATAGCACCAGGCCCGCGCGCCCGCCGCGCCGGACCGCGAGCCGGGCGAGCACCGTGGCCGCGCCGGCCGCCACGTCGCTCTTGAGGCGAACGCCCGTGCCGAACGCCATCGACGGGGATACGTCCAGCACGATCCAGGCGGTCATCGGCCGCTCGGGCACCTGCAGCTTCACGTGCGGCGTGCCGGTGCGGGCGGTCGCCGCCGCGTCCAGCTGACGCACGTCGTCCCCCGGGCGGTACTCGCGCAGCTGGGCGAGCTCCGTGCCGAGGCCGACGCCGGGCGACCGGTGCTCGCCGGGGAGCATGCCGGCGGTACGCCGCACGAGCGCGAGCTCGAGCGCCTGCACCACGCGCGACGGCATCGGCCCGGGTCCCTGGCTGCCGGGCGCGGGGCTGAGGGCGAGCGAGCTCAAGCCGCGGCCTCCAGCTCGACCGGCCGACCGCTGGTCGAACCGCTCGGCTCCACCGCCTCGAGCACCTGATCGAGCAGGTCGTCGGGCGTCACGCCGTCGCTCAGCGCCTCGTAGCTCAGCACCAGGCGATGCCGCAGCACGTCGCGCGCAAGGTCGCGCACGTCAGCGGCGACGGCATGCCGGCGGCCGCGCAGCAGCGCGAGCGCCCGCGCGGACTGCACGAGCCCGATCGGCCCACGCGGGCTCGCGCCGAACTCGACATAGCGCTCGATGTCCGACAGGCCGTAGCGGCCCGGATGCCTGGTCGCGTCCGCGAGCGTCACCGCGTAGCGCACTGCGTCGGCGTCGACGAACACGCCGGCCGCGTCCTGCCTGAACTCGATCAGGTCGTCGCTGCTGAGCCGCTCTGTGATCTGCGCCGGCGCCTTGGATAGGCGCTCGACGATCGCGGCCTCCTCTGACGGCGACGGGTAGTCGACCAGCACCTTCATCAGGAAGCGGTCGGTCTGCGCCTCGGGGAGGGGATACGTACCCTCCGACTCGATCGGGTTCTGCGTGGCGAGCACGAGGAACGGCTCGGGCACCCGATGGGTCTCGCCGCCGATCGTGACCTGGTGCTCCTGCATCACCTCGAGCAGCGCCGACTGCACCTTCGCGGGCGCGCGGTTGATCTCGTCGGCCAGCAGGAAGTTGCAGAGCACGGGCCCGAGCTCGACGTCGAAGCGCCCGGTGTCGGGCCGGTACATCCGCGTCCCCACGAGGTCGGCCGGCACCAGGTCCGGCGTGAACTGCACCCGCTTGAACGACCCGCTCACCACCTGGGCGAGCGCTTTGACGGTGAGCGTCTTGGCGAGCCCGGGCACGCCCTCGAGCAGCACGTGCCCGCCGACCAGGAGCGCGACGAGCACTCGCTCGAGCATCGCGTCCTGGCCGACGATCACCCGCTTGATCTCGTAGAGGGTCTCCTCGAGCGCGACGCGTACGTCGCGTGCATGTTCCTTCTCCACCGAGATCCTCCCCTAGAGCTCGACCGACTCGCCGGACGCCGAGCCGCCGTCGTTTCCGTTCTTCTCGGGGCAGTCGCCGCGGTCTGGCCGCTCCTGCTGCTGGGCCTGCACGGGCTGCGCCGAGCCGTCCGTCGAGGCGCCCGAGCCGCCATCGGCGAACGCCCCGCTCGCCGGCAGCGCGACCGCCACCGCGGCCGCGCTCAGCACCGCCGCCACGAGGCCGCGGCGCCTGCGGTTGACCTGCCGTCCTTCCTCCATTTGGGGTGCTCCCTTCGTGTCGTGTGTTGACCGAACGCGGAGCACGCTAGGCGGGGGTTTGTCAGGTCCAGGTAAGAGCCGCGAGATTTATCTTCATTTGACGAAGCGGCACTACCGTCCCGCTCGATGGCTCGACGCCCCACCCGTGTCCGACGGGCTGCGCTGCTCGTGGCGCTGCTGGCGAGCGCGGCGCTCTACGCCTATGCGGTTGCCGGTATCGTCGGCGCCGGCGACGACCTGCGCGCCGCCGCTATCGCGCAGCGGAGCGAGCGCGCCGTTCCCGCGGCATACGAGCCGTGCCCTGACGAGCACGACGACCGGGTTCGTCTCTAGCGGCCGGGAGGACCACTTCCGCGACGAGGCCGCCCTCGCCGCGGGCGGCGAGCCGGAGCGAGCCGCCGTGGGCGGCCGTCACGGCGCGCACAATCGAGAGCCCCACTCCTGCGCCGCGACGGCTGCGTCTGCGGTCGAGCCGCTGGAACGGCTCCGTCAGGAGCTCCACGCGATCGGCGGACACGCGCGGCCCGCTGTTGGTCACCGCCAGCACCGCCTTCTCTCCGCGACGGCCCACCCGGACCTCGCCGAAGCCGCCGGGGCAGTTGTGCGAGACCGCGTTCTCGACGAGGTTGAAGACGAGCTGCTCAAGCAGTCTCGGATCGCCGTTTACCGCGACCGGTTCGGCCTGCAGCGCCAGCGCGACCCGCTCGGCGTCCGCCTCACCGCGCAGCCGGCCGGCCACGCTCCGCGCCGTCTCGGCAACATCCACGTGCTCGCTGTTCGCCAGCGCGCGCGCCTCGCTTCGAGCGAGCGAGAGCAGGCTGTCGAGGAGCCCCTCGAACCGGATCACTTCCTCCCGTACCGCTTCCGCGGTCGCGCGCAGCTCGGACGCGCTTGCATCCGGGTCGGCGAGCGCGACCTCGACCTCCGTGCGGAGGGCGGTGAGCGGGGTCCTGAGCTCATGCGACGCGTTCGCCACGAAGCGCCTTTCGCCGGCGAAGGCGGCATCGAGCCGGTCGAGCATCTCGTCGAAGGTGTCGGCAAGCTCGCGAAGTTCGTCGTCGGGGCCCTCGAGCGCGATCCGCCGGCCCAGCGAATCGCGGGACACCGCGCGGGCGACCGACGCGATCTCGCGCGAACGGCTCAGCGCGCGTTCGGCGACGATCCAACCCAGCAGCACGGCGATCGCGGTGACCGCAAACAGCGCGAGGAGATACTGGCCGCGGAGGTCCGCCAGTAGATCGTCCGCGACCGGGTCCGTCAGCGTGTTGTGGAGGTGGTCGTCAAGCAGCGCGTAGGTCACCGCGAGCAGTAGCCCCCCGGCGAGGAACACCACCACGGCGTAGAGCGCCGTCAGCCTCAGCCGGATCGTCGGCCGCGGGCGCATCAGAGCCGGTAGCCGGCGCCGCGGACCGTCTCGAGCACGGCCGGCTCGCCCAGCTTCCGGCGCAGCGTCATAACGGTCATGCGCACGGTGTTGCTGAGCGGGTCGATGTTCTCGTCCCAGAGGCGGTGAAGCAGCCGGCGGGCGCTCACCACGTCCCCGTCCGCCTCGAGCAATGCCTCCAGAACGGCAAACTCCTTGGGCGTGAGCTCGACGAACCGGCCGTCGCGCGTCACTTCGTGGCGCGCCGGATCGAGGCGAATCCCCTCCCGTTCGAGCACCGCCGGCCGGCTCGACTGCGCTCTTCGCCCGAGCGCCCGCACGCGCGCCACCAGCTCGTCGAACGCAAACGGCTTCCCGAGGTAGTCGTCAGCCCCTAGGGCGAGGCCCGCCACACGGTCGTCCACCTCCCTGTAGGCCGTGAGCATGAGGATGCGCGTCTCCGGCCGCTCGCGGTGGACCGCGCGGCACACGTCGTCGCCGTGGAGCTCTGGCAGGTGGCGGTCGAGCACGAGCACGTCGTAATCGAACGCGCGCGCCTTGGCGAGAGCGGTCCCTCCGTCGAACGCCACGTCGACCGCGGCGCCCTCGCGCCGCAGCCCGCGAGCCACCCCTTCCGCGACTCGCACTTCGTCCTCGGCAACCAGCACACGCATGGCGCCAACGGTAGGGACGGCAATGTATTCGGAAGCTAAAAATCCAACCGCGGGCTCCTTATGCGCCGTTGACGATGTCGCGCCTACTCTGAGCGGCGGATGACCTGGCCACGCAGGACGGACCCCCATGGCGCGCCGTGAGGTCCTGGTGGTCACGACCGATGGCTTCGCCACCGACGCGCTGGCCGACGCGCTCGCCGACGACGGCTGGACGGTTCGGCGCGCGCTCGCGGGTCCGCACAGCGATGCGGTCGTCGCGGCGTCGCGGGCGGCGGCAATCGTCCTCGCGGCGCCCGCATCGGCGCTCCCCGGGGCGGCGCGCCGTCTCCGCGGCCTCACGAGGGGCGTGATCGTCGCCGTCACCGCGGGCGCCGGGGCGGACGCGCGCCTCGCCGCCCTCGCGGCCGGGGCGGACGACGTGCTCGACCGGGGCGTGGCAGGGCAGGAGCTCGCCGTGCGTCTGCGCGTGCTGACGGCGCGGCGAGCCGCCCGTCGCGAGCTACTGGTGGCGGGCGACCTGCAGGTCGACCTGGCCGCTCGTGAGGCGACCCGCGACGGGCGCGGGCTCGAGCTCACCCCAAGCGAATTCGAGCTGCTCGCCTACCTCGTGGCGAACGCGGGCATCGCCGTGTCGCGCCAGGCCATCGTCGACAACGTCTGGCGCGACGGCACCGCGCCGACCGGTTCCCGCGTATCGGTCTTGGTGTTCCGCCTGCGGCGAAAGCTCGAGGCCGAGGACGAACCGCGCCTGATCGACGCCGTGCGCGGCTGGGGCTACGTGCTGCGGCCCGTTGTAAACGACCTGTAAGGGAGGCCCACTTTGCTGCGCCGCCATGCTGCTGCGCTTCCTCTTCGTCGTCGTGCTCGGCGCCGGCCTGGCCGGCGGGGCGTTCCACCTCGCGAGCGTCGCTCGTGCCGGAATCGAGCTGGCGAAGCCACGTGGGACGCCGCTGGCGGTCGGCCGCGACGATGAGCTCGTCTTCCAGTTGCGCTTCGCCGATCGCGACGTCCAGGCCGCGGTCGACGGCCGCTCGGTCCCGGCGCGGCGACGCGGAGATCTCCTCCACGTGCGCCCCGGCCGCCTGCCCGGCGGCGCCCACGTGGCGACCGTGCGCGCGCGGACGCCGGGGCCGCTGTCGCGGACGGTGGAGCGGCGAGTCCGCTTCCTGGTCGAGGGACGCCTGGACGCCTCCGCTCCCCGCGTTCGCCTGCGGCTCCCAGCCGTCTGGCACTCGCCGTCTCACCCACTCGCGGTGCGAATCCGCGACGCCGCGGCGGTCCGACTGTCGCTGCGGGTCGACGGACGACGCGTCGCGACGTCGCCGGCGGCGGCGAAGCCCGAGCGCGTCCTTCGCACCGGGCCGCTGGCGGTGGGCCGGCACCGGCTCGAGCTGCGTGCCGTCGACTCCGCCGGCAACGCACGCGCGCTGCGCCGCACGGTCACCGTCGTGTCGCCCGAGCGCATCGCGTGGCGCCGCTCCCACGCGTCGGGCAGCCCGAACGGCGGGCGCCTGCACGCCGGGGTCCGGCTGCCCGAATGGGGGCTCGACCACTTCACCTGGGACCCGGTGGGCGACCGACGGCCGAACCCGCCTGACCGCCGCTGGGGCACCGACCGCCTGGTCCGCACCGTCCTCGACGTGCTCCGCGCGCACCGCAGCGCGAATCCCGGCGCACCGCCCGTCGGAATCGGCGACCTGAGCCCGCCGGGAGGCGGCCCCTTCGCAAGCGGGGGTCATCTCTCCCACCAGAACGGACTCGACGTGGACGTCTACTACCCGCGCCGCGACCGGCGCCTGCGCGCGCCGACCAGCCTCGAGCAGGTCGACCGCGCGTTCGCCCAAGACCTCGTCAAGCGCTTCGTCGCCGCCGGCGCGGAGTACGTCTTCGTCGACACGCGGCTCGGACTCGAGGGGCCGCCGGGAGTCGTACAGCACTGGCCCAACCACGAGGACCATCTCCATGTGCGGCTGACCGGCGACTGAGCCCGATGCCCCGGGGGACTCTCTCAGTACCTGTGCATCGTGTCGGCGATCGCGAAGGGCGCGATCATCATGGTGGCGCCAGGAGCTGGTCCGGGCGGGGCGCCCGTAGCTCAGTGGCGGCCCAGCTGCGCAGCAAGCCAAGCGTCTCCTGAGACCTGGAGGCAGCTTCCGCGGTCCATGTCGTGATCGACAGGCCTGTGTCGGCGGACAGCTCCATGCGGTCGTAGGTCAGGGTGAGCTCGCCGACGACTGGATGATGCAGCTGCTTGACGCCCGTGTAATGCAGGCGCACGTTGTGCGCCGCCCAACGGGTCCGGAACTCGTCGCTTTGCGTGGACAACTCGCCGACGAGGTCGGAGAGGTCGCGATCGTGTGGGTTGCGGCCGGCTTCGGAGCGCAGGATGCCTACTACGTCGTTGGCGGCGCGTTCCCAATCGACGTAGAAGTCCCTCGATCCTTCCTGGAGAAAGATGTAGCGAGCGTTGTTGGCGACCGCAGTTTCCGGTGTGCTGGCGAAGAGGTCCGAGTACAACGCCCGACCAAGGTGGTTGGTCGCCAGGTTGTCGAGCCGGGCGTTGTGCACGAAGGCCGCGGCCTCGGTCATCGAGTCGAGTATCCGCTGGACGCTCGGGCGCACGACCGGCTTGCGCTTGCGGCGACGCCGTGGCGCCCCCGTCGGGCGCGCGGCGCGAGCGAGGTCCCACAAGTGCGCCCGCTCGGCGTCGTCGAGCTCCAGGGCCTGAGCGAGCGCCTCGATCACGCCGTCGGAAACGCCGGCGAGCTCACCGCGCTCGAGGCGCGTGTAATACGGGACGCTGACGCCGGCGAGAACCGCGACCTCCTCGCGGCGAAGCCCGGGCACACGTCGCCGCCCGTAGCTGGTCAACCCGACCTTCTCGGGTGTGAGGCGCGCGCGTCGCGATGTGAGAAAGTCACGGATCTCGCCCTTGGCGTCCATGGCGCCGAGCGTAGACCAAAGTCCTCATGCAAGGAGACCCTGCCGGTACCCCCATCAGCAGGGTCTCTCAGCCGCGCCGGATCGTTGCTTGCATGCTGGCCATGCGAGCCACTGTCATGTACGGCGCCGGCGACGTCCGCGTCGAGGACGTCCCTGACGCGGCCATTGTCGAACCGACCGACGCGCTCGTTCGCGTCACCCGCGCCGCCATCTGCGGCAGCGACCTTCATCCGTACCACCAGATGGAGCGCAGCGAGACCGGCACCCGCATGGGCCACGAGGCCGTCGGCGTCGTCGAGGACGTCGGATCGCAGACCACGAAGATCAAGAAGGGCGACCTGGTCGTGATGCCATTCGCGTTCTCCGACGGCACCTGCGCGTTCTGCCGTGAGGGCCTGCCGACCGCGTGCGTGCACGTCGGCTTCTTCGGGAACCCCGGATACGACGGGGCGCAGGCCGAGGCGGTCCGCGTCCCGTTCGCCGACGGCACGCTGTACACGCTGCCGGTGGACGAGGACGACGCGCTGATGCCGTCCTTGGTCACGCTGGCCGACGTGATGGGCACCGGCCACCACGCGGCCGTGGTCGCCGGCGTCGGCCCGGGCAAGCGCGCGGCCGTGGTGGGCGATGGCGCCGTCGGTCTGTGCGGCGTGATCGCCGCCAAGCGCCTGGGGGCCGAGCAGATCATCATCCTGGGCCGCCACGAAGACCGGCTCGCGCTGGCCAAGGAGTTCGGCGCCACCGATGTCGTCTCCGAACGCGGCGAGGAGGCGGTCGAGCGCGTCCGCGAGCTCACCGGTGGCGAGGGCGTCCACTCCGTCCTGGAGTGCGTCGGCTACGAGCAGGCGGTGGCCACGGCCATCGGCATCGCGCGGCCGGGCGGCGCGGTCGGCCGCGTCGGCGTGCCCCAGCACACCGAGATCCCCGCCTCGCTGCCGGCGTTCTACGCCAACGTCACCGTGGGCGGCGGACCGGCGCCCGTGCGCGCGTACCTGGACGAACTGGTACCCGACGTGCTCGCGGCGAAAATCGAACCCGGCCGCGTGCTCGACCGGGCCGTGGGCCTCGACGGCGTACCCGACGGCTATCGCGCGATGGACCAGCGCGAATCGATCAAGGTCATGGTCACCCCATGAGCGGCCGCTTCCGTCGATGACGGCGACGTCATCACCGCTTCGGGTCTCCCAGCCGGCATCGACATGGTGCTGCACATCGTCGGGCGGCTCGCGGGTCCGGAGCGTGCGCGTCAAGTCCGCGAGGGCATCAACTACGCGCCCAAATGACCTGGGAGCTGACGGGAGTCCCGTACACCTCGATGAAGTCGCCGGGCGGGATCGCGGGCGCGATCGCCGCGCTGCGCGAATGCGGCCTCGCCGAGGAGCTTCGATCGCTCGGCGTCGAGGACGCCGGCGACCTGCTGCTCGAGGAGCCCAGCGGTGAGCGCGGTCCCTCGGGCGTCCTCAACGAGCCCGCGCTCGTGCACCTAGTGGAGGCCACCCAGGGCCGGGTCGTCGACGCGCACCACGCGGGACGCCGCCCGCTCCTCGTAGGGGGCGATTGCCCGGTGCTCCTCGGCGCGCTGGCGGCGGTCCGGCGGGAGTGTTCGGCACCCGGGCTACTGATGCTGGACGGCCACGAGGATGCCTGGCCGCCGACCCTCTCCCCGACCGGGGAGGGCTCCGACAGCGAGATCGCCATCGCGCTCGGGCGGGTCCCCGATCTGCCGGAGCCCTTGAGCGGTCTCCTCCCCCTCCTCGAACCCTCGGTGGTCGCGTTTCTCGGCCCCCGCGACCGCGAGGAGCTCGCCACCGCCGGCCTCGAGTCGCTCCGCGACCAGGTGGCGTTCTACGCCGACGACATCGAGACCTCGGCGGCACTACGAGCTGGGCACGATCCCGCCGAAGCAGCGCTCGAGGCGACGGCCGCCGACGGGTTCTGGCTTCACATCGACCTCGACGCCCTCCGGACCGAGGCGCTCGGGGCAGTCGATTACCGCCAGCCGGGCGGCCTCGCCTGGGACGAGCTCGACCGACTCGCGGCGACCGCAGCGATCGCGGCCGGGTGCCGCGGGGCGAGCGTGGTCATCTACAACCCCGAGCTCGACCCGAACAGAATCGACGCGCGCAAGATCGTCGCGTTCCTGTCCCGGCTGATAGTCGCGTCGGCCGAAGCGAACCACGGCGGGGGTGGTCGATGACCGCCGCCGGAGGCAGGAATGCCTTTCGTTAGTCCTGACCTTCCCGTCGGCTCGGCGTTGGCAGTGGCTCTGCATGTCGAGTTCGCGCTCCGTCGTTCGACGCAATGGGTAGGGGGGCCTCATAGCGAGCTCCCATGACCGAAGGAGAATCAGATGGGAAAGCTGATCGCGACCACGCAGGCCACTGTTGACGGCGTCGTAGACCCGGTCGGCGAGTGGGTGCAGCCGGACGGGGACCACGCCGCCTACTCGTTCGAGCGTCAGGCGAGATCCAGCGGGCTGGTGCTGGGCCGCAAGACCTACGAGGGGCTGGCGGGATATTGGCCGAGCCAGTCGGGCAAGTGGGCGGACATGGTCAACCCGATGCGGAAGTACGTCGGCTCCAACACCCTGTCCGGAGATCTCGATTGGAACGCGACCCTGCTCGAGGGGGAGCTCGAGGACTCGATCCCGAAGCTGAAGGACGAGGTCGACGGTGACCTGTTCATGCACGGGAGTGGCGAGTTCGCGTACGCCCTCGCCGAGAAGGGCCTGATCGACGAGTACGAGGTCTACCTGAACCCGCTCGTCTGGGGCGAGGGAAACGTCCACGTGCTCGGCGACAGGGGGACCGTCCGGATGGAGCTCGACGACGTGAAGCGGTTCAACTCCGGAGTGGTCCTTCTCACCTACCTCCCCTCAGCGGCCTAGCCTAGGCCGCTTGTGCGACCTCGAAGCCTGGGCGCATCATGTCGGCGCGCTCGACGAACACGTCCGGAGCGGCAGCCGGACGAATCTCAGCGCCGAGCCGGGGACGTCCGAGCCGCGAACTGCAGGTCTCGGGTGGTTCTCCTCGGCGAACTCGAGTTCGCCGGCGACATCTCCTACTCCGCCAGCCCCACGGCTTCGAGGGCTTCGCCCGGGGACCCAAAGAACATCATGCGGCGCAGCTGTCCGTTGCGGAACTCGTAGACCCAACCCAGTCGCTCAGCCATGTCGACTCCGCTCTCCCTGGCCCGAAAGCTGATTCCGCCGACGGCGACAACCCGATCGTCTCCCGCCTCGCGCGCCTCGTCTAGCCACGGTTCGAAATGCACGAAGTTCTCCTGAATCTCGGCAAGCCAGGCGCGCAGGCCATCGTGTCCTCGGTAAGGCGCACCGCTTAAGCCACCGAACCGCGAGTAAAGCTCGATGTCGGGAGCGGCGTTGGTGAGGAAGAAGTCGAGCAGCCGGTCGTAGTCGCCCGTTCGCCAGCGAGTGTAGCCCTCGCGTACCAACTCCACATTCGTCAGCGACATCGCGCGATCAGTATCCCCGAGCATTGCCTCACGCCCAACCTTTGCTCGAAGTGCGGTCCGCGTCGCGGCTTGACAGCGGCCGCTGCGCCGTGAGAGGGTCGACCGAAGCGGCGCCGTGCACGCTGATGGAGCGCCTCTCGGTTCGGCATCAGGCATCGGTACTACGACTGCACCGCCAGGCAGCCGTCGTCTCTGGGAGGCTCC
>Ga0081538_10005037_pt1 | contig 12025 bp, 13 predicted proteins | sample TabmetS5T2R1_FD_71022 | JGI IMG/M metagenome (GOLD analysis project Ga0081538, IMG submission 71022) | Tabebuia heterophylla rhizosphere microbial communities from the University of Puerto Rico - S5T2R1 | ecosystem: Host-associated > Plants > Roots > Rhizosphere ... | reverse complement strand
GGGGGGCGGTCGTGGTAGATCTCGATCCCGTGCCCGTCGGGGTCGGCGAGGTACAGGGCCTCGCTGACGAAGTGGTCGGACATGCCCACGAGCGGCACGCGGTCGCGCGCGGCGTGGGCGAGCCAGCGCGCGAGGTCGGATCGCTCCGGGACGCGCAGGGCGAAATGGTAGAGGCCGGTGTGACCCGTGGCCGGCCGCGCACCCGGCTCCTCGACGAGCCCGAGCAGCTCGGCCCCTCCCGCGCCGAGGGACGCGCGGCCTTCATCTCGCACGAGCACGTCGAGTCCGATGTCGCGGCCGTAGTAGTCCAGCGAGCGGTCGAGGTCGGCGACGGTGAGGTGAACGGCGCCCATGCGCGTCGTCGCGGGAATGGAGGCTGTGGCGGTCGCCATCCAGGCTCACGATAGCGGCGACGGTCGCTACGAAACGCTCAGCGTCACCCGCAAAGGTGGCATCGATAGCGGCGTCAGCGGGTTTTAGCAGGTGTGCGCGACTCTCCACCCGGCGGCCGGGGGGAGCGCGGGTGAGCCAAACCGACCGCAGGGGGACGTCACCTGGGCGAACGGGACGATTCCGACCGATCTGGTCTGCCTGCGTTGCGTCCTCGCCGCGTTCAACCAGAACTTGCGAATCGACGAGTCGCTCCGCTCCGGGGCCGCGTGACTCGGTCTTCGCCTTCTCGCGCTCCTACGGCATTTTCATCGGGCCCGCCGCCGTCGACCCGGTGAATGTGAACAACCGCGTCATCCGCTACTAGACGTCGAGGCCGGGCTCGCCCTCGCGCGGGCCCGGCCTACCGGCGCTGCGTGATGGTGCCGTGGCTCACGCCGCGCGACGCTGGGTGAAGAACTCCTCGGCCCTCATGTTGAAGAGGAAGTAGAGGACGACGAGCGCAATCAGGATCTGCCAGATTCCCGTCCAGATGTACGTACCGCTCCAGGCGAAGAGCAGGTACACGCCTCCCGCGATGTTCAGGACCTCGAGAATCCCCACGACGATCCTTGCCCAGTTCGCCCCGTGCCACAGCCCCCAGGCGACGAAGAACGCCACCGCGCCCCAGATGATGGCGAGAACGCCGTAGGTGGTGATGTGGCCGCTCGATCTGTCGATGTGGGCGATGAGCTCGCTGTCGTTGCGCTCGACGATCAGCGCGAGCCCCGCGATGATGGAGAAGAACGCCTGGACGAACGCCACGATTGCGACGATCGCGACGCCCACCGGGCGATGGACTGTTGCGGTCTCCACGGATGCCTCCTTGAAAGTTGACGACCGCACTTTCGACGGAAGCAGACTTATCCCTCGCCCTGCCTCTACGCTCTCGGGCAACGAGTAGGAGGTGGAGCGCGTGAGTGCGCACGAAGACCCGGAAACGACACTGATCGACTTCGACGCGCTACTGCCGGCCGACGCGCCGCACGTCCGCAAGATCCTCTACGAGGAAGCGTACGAGCACCTGCCCCGCGATCCCTCGGTCGCGATCGTCGTCTACATCGGCGTGCACAACCCGAAGAGCTACACGGCCTGGCACTACCACAACGGCTCATCGTTCTTCGCCGTCCTCCAGGGACGGATCGAGGTCGAGTTCGAGGACGAGGTGCGGAGCTTCGCCGCCGGCGACGTCTACGCCGAGCCGATCGGGAAGATCCACCGCGCCCACAATCCCGATCCGGCGGTCAAGTTCGTGTGCGTCGGCTTCAACGCGACCCCGCCCGACCGCGAGATGGTCGTGTCCGTCGAGGCGCCCTGGTAGCGGCGGGTTGGCCTAGGCGAAGAGCGCGGCCGGATCGTCGATTCTGACGCGGTCGTCGGCGCTCTCTCCCGCCGGCAGCCGGCCCGGTCGTCCGCGAATGTGCTCGTCGAAGAAGTCGAGCAGATAGTCGCTCGCCACCCTCCAGACGACCCCAGGGGCCGGCGTGCCGAGGCCGCGGCGCGCCAGGGAGACACGCCAGAGCGGCAGCAGGGGCCAGTCGATGAAGCTCGCCGTGCCCGGCTCCCAGCACGAGAACGCTCCGGCCCGGTTGGGCGCGCTCGTGCAGCGCCTGCCACGCTCCGATCGTCGTCCTGCGGTCCGCCTCGCAGTACTCCTCGGTGGCGAAGTACTTGGCGTTCACCGCCTCGGCGCACGGGATCACGTATTCCGGGTGCTCGCCGAAGAGCTGAAGGAACGGGCCCGAGGCCGCCACGTCGTCCGGCGCCTTCCAGAGGCCGCCGTCGATGCTGGCCCCCGCGCGCAGGCGTTGGTCGAGGCGGCAGGCCTCCGAAGCCGCGGCGCCGCCGAACGAATGGCCGAAGGCTCCGACTCCGGTCACGTCCAGCTGCCCGGCGAAGATCCGGTGCTCGTCGTTCAGCCCGGCGAGCTCGCCGAGGACGAAGCGGATGTCCGCGGCCTTGACGTCGATAGTGGCTTCCGGTCGGGGCAGGGAAGGTGCCGTCGGCCGCCACGGCCGCATTTTGTGCCATCTCGTGCCCTCAAGCGCCGCGAGGCGCGGGCTCGGCCGCACCGACGACCATCGGCTACCCGGCGACGGCAGCCGCGATCGCCTCGAGGTCGTCCCCCCGCTCGCGGGTGAGCTCGCGGCCCCGGGCTACCAGGCAGGCGACGTTCTCGGGCCTCGAGTCGTCCATCGCGAAGCTGCACGTGCCCACGTCGGTCTGGATCCGCCAGTAGCGGAAGCGCTCGCCGTCCGAAAGGCCGGCGAGGAGCGCGTCGCCCATCGCGCCGCCCCCGCGGGCGACCGCCTCGAGCAGCGCCTGCGCGAGCACCATGGAGTCGTCCGTCCTCAGCTCCTCGGCGGACGCGGCGCTCCGCGGCGGACGCGTGCCCGTGCCGAGCGAGACGAGCACGAGCGGACGGTCGCCTCCCGCCGCCTCGTTCCCCAGGAGGTAGCCCAGGACCGAGGGGTTGTTGACGTACACGCCCCCGTCGATGAGCACCCTCTCGCGGCCGGCGCTCGAGATCGCCTGGGGCTCGAAGTACGTAGGACCGGCCGAGGTCGCCCGCGCTGCGACCAGCATGGAGACGTCCGTGACGAAGCCGGCGCGCTCGCGGCTCGAAAACATCACCGGCTCGCGGTAGGCCATGTCGTAGCTCGTGACGATCACGTCGGCCACGGCCTCGGCCAGAGGCACGTCGCCGAGGTAATGCTCCAGTACCCGCTCGAGCCCCTCGAGCGGATAGCGAGCGCCGCGCGAAGCCTGCTGCTGCGACGAGCGGCGCAGCAACCACTCAACCGGGTCCCGGAACCAGGCTCCGGCATCGCGCGTGCCGAAGACGCGCTGCGTGAGCGTCTGCGGCCCGCCGCCGGGAAAGATGATCTGCGCCTCGGACTCGTAGAGCCCCAGGAGCCGCTCCGCCGTGTGCCTCGGCCTGCCACCGTCCGGGACGGCCAGAGCGAGCGCCAGGATCCCGCCGGTGGAGGTGCCGACGATCAGGTCGAAGAGCTCGGCGAGCGCGCGCGGGGCGATGCGGCGCTCGAGGTCGGCGAGCACCGCGGCGGGGATGATCCCGCGGATTCCACCCCCGTCGATGGCGAGCACACGGTAGGGGACGGGCACCGGCCGCCCCACCCTACAACGTCGCTAGTTCACGAGCTTGCGCGTCATCGCGTGGATGGCGATCCGCCACACGACCAGGCCGAACGCAAGCAGGCCGCCCAGACGGGCGAGGTCGATCCATCCCTCCCAGCCGAAGACCGCGCTGCGTACCAGCTCGACGCACTGGTAGAGCGGGTTGAAGTTGGCCAGCACCTGGGCCCACTCCGGCAGGGTGTCGATCGGGAAGAAGGTTCCGGCGACGAGGAAGAGCGGCGTGAGCACGGCGCTCACGACGTAGCTGAAGTTCTCGAAGGAGTTGGCGAAGCCGGCGATCGAGATGCCGAAGCACGCCCAGCCGAAGCCCGAGACGAAGGCGATCCCGGGCACGGCGAGCATCCCCCAGGAAGGGTCGAGGCCGAAGAAGATCGCGACGATCATGGGGACGCATCCGAAGACACCGGCGCGCATGGAGATCCAGAGGGCCTCGGCAGTTACGAGCTCCTCGGTGTCTACGGGCGCGGCGAGGATGGCGTCGTACGTGCGCTGGAACTGGTACTTGACGAATGTCCCGAACATGGCCGGGAAGGCGCTGGAGAAGAGGACCGCGGTCGCCACTATTCCCGTCCCGATGAACTCGACGTACTCGTAGCCGTCGACCTGGTCGACGAGCGCCCCGAAGCCCAAGCCGAAGGCGAGGAGGTAGATGGTCGGCTCGACGGTGGAGGAGAAGCTTGCCGAGCGCCAGTACGAGGAGAAGTTGACGATCTCCCGGACGAGCACGCCCGTGAGCGCGGGACGCTCCAGGCGGCCGAGGGTGGTCGCGGGGCGGGCGGCCTGAGTGCCGTTCACTCGATCTCCTCGCCGGTGAGGAGGACGAAGACGTCCTCGAGGTTGGCTGGACGGCGCTCTCCCTCGGGGACGCGGCCGTCGCGATCTTCGATCCCGAGGACGGAGATGCTCGTCCCCGTGCGCCGCGTGGCGAACCCCGCCTCACGCGCGTCGCGCTCGGCCTCTGCCAGCCGCGTCGGCGGACCGTAGACCTCGACGGCCACTCGCCCGGCATGCCGGGCCACGAGCTCGGCCGGCGGACCGGTGGCGACACCGCGCCCGTGCGACATGATCAGGACGGTGTCGGCGAGGCGCTGCGCCTCCTCGATGTAGTGCGTCGACATGAGGATGGTCGTACCCTCGGCGCGAAGCGCGTCGATCAGCGCCCAGAGCTCCTGGCGGACCTGCGGATCGAGGCCCACCGTTGGCTCATCGAGGAGTACGAGCCGCGGGCGGTGGACGAGGGCACGGGCGATCAGGAGGCGCCTGCGCATCCCTCCCGAGAGCTTGTCCACTCGGCTGTCGCGGCGGTCGCGGAGGTTCGCCATCGCGAGCGCGCGCTCGATCGCCGCCCGCCGGTCGTGGCGACCGATCCGGTAAAGATGTGTGAAGACGAGCAGGTTCTGCTCGACGGTCAGCGTCGTGTCGAGGTTGTCGAGCTGCGGCGAGACACCGCATTCGGCCCGCGCGGCCTTGGACTGCTCGGGGAGGCGGAACCCGAGCACCTCGAGCTCGCCCTCGTCGGCGATCGCCTGCGCCGTCAGCAGGCGCATCGTGGTCGACTTGCCGGCGCCGTTGGGGCCGAGCAGCCCGACGCAGGTGCCCTCGGGCACGTCCAGGTCGAGGCCGTCGACGGCGGTGATCGGCCCGTAGCGCTTGACGACGCCGCGCAACCGGATGGCGAGCTCGCTCATTTCACCACCAGATTGCCAGGCGCCGGTCTTCCTATGCAGCCTCCGCGGCCGGCTCGGTGTCGCCGTGGGGCGCGGGCGCGGCCGACCGAAGGAGAAGCCCGGCGACAACGGCCGCTCCGGCCGCGAAGACCGCGCCCACGAGGAAGGCGATGTGGTAGCCGCTGTTCAGCGCGGGGACGGCCGCCTCGCCGGAGGTGACGAGGCTCTCAGTGCGGGAGTCCGCCAGGCTGACGAGCACCGCCAGGCCGAGCGCGCCGCCCATCATGAACGAGGTGTTGACGACGCCCGAAGCGAGCCCGGCTTCCTGCGGCGCCACGCCGCTCATCGCGGCAAGGAGGATCGGATTGAAGCCGATCCCGGCGCCGAGGCCAACCGCGAGCGTGGCCGGCAGCACGTCGACCAGGAAGTCACCCTGCGCCGGCGCTCGGGCGAAGAGGAGCAGGGAGAGCGTCATCAAGGCGAGCCCGGCGATCAGCGGCGACTTGATGCCGAAGCGCATGACGAGCTTGTCGGAGTAGAGAGACGAGGCGCCCCAGATCACCATCGAGGGCAGATACGCGAAGCCGACCTCGAGCGGCGTGTAGCCGAGAACGCGCTGGAGGTAGAGCGCGGAGAAGAAGAAGTACGCGAAAAGGCCGGCGGCCATGAGAATACCGACGCCGTTCGCGGCCGAGACGTTGCGGTTGCGAAAGAGGCCCAGCGGCACGAGGGGCGTCGCGATGCGCGCCTCGAGGGCGAGGAAGAGCGCGAGGAGCGCGAGCGCCGCGCTGAGCAGCCCCAGGGTCTCGCCCGAGGTCCAGCCGGTCTCGTTGCCGTTGACGATCGCGTAGACGGCGAGCATGAGCGAGCCCGTGATGGTGAGGGCGCCGGCGAGATCGAGCCGGCCGCCTCCCGCCATGGCCGGCACCGCCGGGAGAAGCCGCAGCGACAGGACGAAGACGAGCGCCCCCACCGGAATGTTCACGAGGAAGATCCAGTGCCAGTTGAGGACGTCGGTGAGGACGCCGCCGAGGAGCACGCCGGCGACGCCCCCGCCCGAGAGGACGAAGCCGAAGATACCCATCGCCTTCGCGCGGTCGCCCTGCTCCGTGAAGAGCGTCATCACGAGGGAGAGCGCAACCGCCGACACCAGCGCGCCGCCGAGCCCCTGGACCGCACGGGAGACCACCAGCTGCTCTTGCGAGGTGGCCACGCCGCAGGCAAGCGATGCGGCCGTGAAGAGCGAGATCCCGATCAGGAACATCCGGCGCTGGCCGAAGAGGTCGCCCAGCCGCCCGCCGAGCAGGAGGAAGCCGCCGAACGTGAGCAGATAGGCGTTCACCACCCAGGCCAGGGACGTCTCCGAGAGGCCGAGGTCGTCCTTGATCGACGGGAGGGCGACGTTCACGATCGTGCCGTCGAGCACGATCATCAGGTCTCCGAGGCAGAGGACGTAGAGCGCAAGCCAGCGTGTTCTGCTGCTCAGTGTCATCCCCCTTCAGACGATGGGACCGACCGGAACTCATCGGTTGGTCGTTCGATGACTTCTCCCGGGCCGAACAGTCTCGATGTCAGATGGCCCCGCCTGCGCCGACCACGATCGTCTTCGCCGTCGTCGGCGCGCTCTCGCGCGCCGATCTCCCGACGCAGTGCGAGCGGGTACGGAACCTCGTGGAGACGACAGGCGCGGAGGTCGTTCTCTGCGACGTCAGCGGCCTCGAGGGCGCGGACGCGGTGGCGATCGACCTGCTTGCACGCCTCCAGCTCACTGTCCGGCGCCTCGGCTGTAGGTTCCGCCTCCGTCATCCTTCGACGGAGCTGTGCCAGCTGCTCGCCTTCGCCGGCCTCGCCGACGTGTGCGGCCTAGGAAGGCTCGAACTCGAGCGGCAGGCCGAAGAGCGGGAAGAGCCGCGCCGTGTCGAGGAAGAAGGTGAGCTCGACGATTCGCCCGCCTGAGATCTCCACCACCATGAGCGCCCACGGCTCGTAGCCCTCGCCGTCGGGCCTGGGCCGGTACTGCGCGAAGGCCGGCGAGCCGTTGGCGGCCCGGGTCGGCACGACGCGCGAGTTGCGACAGGTCGCACCCGGCCCGAACCACCAGGCGAGGATGTCGTCCCGCCCTCTCAGCCATAGGTCGTACGGGGGCATCGACTGCGTGGCGTCCTCGTGGATCAGGGCCGTGAGCGCCTCCATGTCGTAGCGTTCGAAGGCCTCGACGTAGCGTTCGAGAAGGGCGCTGTCCTCCTCGTCCAGCTCGGCAGACTGCCCGAGCGCGTCGACGTCGGCGTCCTCGAGCGTCGCCCGGGCCCGCTGGAGCGCGCTGTTCACCGAGGCGACGGTCGTGTCGAGAAGCTCGGCGACCTCGGCCGCCTTCCAGCGCAGGACCTCGCAGAGGATGAGCACGGCGCGCTGGCGGGGCGGCAGCTGCTGGAGGGCAGCGACGAACGCGAGCCGGATGGTCTCGCGTCCAACCGCGACCTCGGCCGGATTGCCCTCGGGAACCACGCGGCCCTCGGGGATCGGCTCGACCCACGTGTCCTCCGACAGCGTGCGCAGGTTGCCGATCTCGGGCTCCCGCGCCGGCCCGAGATCCATCGGCCGCGCGCGGCGGTTGCGGCCGCCGAGCAGGTCGAGGCAGACATTGGTTGCGATCCGGTAGAGCCAGGAGCGAAGCTGCGCGCGTCCCTCGAAGCGGTCGTAGCCCCGCCAGGCGCGGATGAACGTCTCCTGGACGGCGTCCTCGGCCTCGAACGCCGAGCCGAGCATCCGGTAGCAGTAGGCGGTGAGCTCCACCCGGTGCTCTTCGAGCCTCTGTTCGAGCTCAGCGGCGGCCGGCTTGGTCGAGGTGGGCGACTCCCGCATGGGGCCATGCTACGTGCTGTCGGACGCGGAGTAGACTCGGAGAGAGCGGGTCGGCGCACGATGAACCTCTTCCGCTTCATTCCCGGCTACACCGAGCACGTCTACGAGGCTGGGAAGGAGCCGCTCCTCCTGATGCTGATCGCGTTCCTGGTCACGTTCCTGTTCACGCGCGGATACACCAGGATCGCCCGCGTGCGCGGCTGGGGAAGCACGCACGTGGGCGGGGTACACATGCACCACGTCGTCGTCGGCATCGTGCTCATGACTATCGCCGGCGTGATCGGCCTCGGCTTCGGTCCCAGCGAGGTCTTCGAGGAGTGGCTCGCCATCCTGTTCGGCGTCGGCATCGCACTCACGCTGGACGAGTTCGCGATGGTCTTCCACCTGGACGATGTCTACTGGTCGCCCGAGGGGCGCACCTCCGTCGACGCGGTCGTGACCGCCGCCGTCTTGCTCACGCTCGGCCTCGTCGCCTTTGCACCCTTTGGAGCAGATCAGGAACAGGACACTGCGGCCGGGTTCTGGCTCGCAATCGGGATCAACGTCGTGCTCGTGACGGTGACGTTCCTGAAGGGGAAGATCAAGCTCGCCCTCGCCGGCGTCTTCTTCCCGCCCTTCGCACTTTTCGGAGCGTTCAGGCTCGCGAAGCCCCGTTCCTGGTGGGCGCGCCGCTTCTACGACCCCGGGGGAAGCCGGCGAAGAGCGCGGAAGTACCGACGCGCCGTCGCGCGCGAGGCCAAGCGACGGAAACGCTGGCACGGCCGACAGGAGACTCTCTATGACCTGCTCGGCGGGGCGCCGACCCGCGAAGCGCCGCGCGAAGCCTCGGGCCGACCGAAGGGGGACGGGCGCTAGATCGGTTGGGCGGCCCGGGGAGCGCGGTGTCCTCGGGCCGCCTTGGCTCGGCTTCGCGCCGTCTCGCTAGTCGCCTCGCGGGGGGTTCGCGGCCGGGCAGGGCACGGTTCGCGCCAGGGTCACGTTCCGGCAGCATCTAGCCGAGGACGCGAACCCAGTTGGCGCGGAGTTCGCGGTCACTCAGTATTGTCGTACGGTCGGCATCGTTCGTATGAAGGATGCGGAGATGACGGTTGTCGAGGTGCTGAGCCGACGCCTCGCCGACGGCGAGGTCGTCGTCATCGACGGGGGCATGGGAACCGAGCTACAGGCTCGCGGGGTGCCCATGGACGACGAAGCCTGGAGCGGCGTCGCCAACCTGACGCACGATCAGGTCGTCCGTGAGGTCCACGAGGACTACATTCGTGCGGGGGCGGATGTCATCATCGCCAACACGTACGCGGCCGCCCGGCTGCCGCTGGAGCGGGCCGGATACGGCGATCGGGTCGTGGAGGCGAACCAGCGCGCCGTCCGGGCCGCGCGCGCGGCGCGTGACCACGTGGCCGACCGGCCCGTCGCCATCGCCGGCTCGATGTCACTTGCAGCTGCGGAGGACGTCGTCCTGCGAGGCCGACCGGGGCCGAAGGGCGCAGAGCTCCTCGAGCACTACCGCGAGCAGGCGTCGGCCCTGACCGAGGCGGGCGTCGACCTGATCGCGCTCGAGATGATCACGTCGGCCAGCTTCGGCAGCCCGGCGTTGGAGGCGGCGACGGAGACCGGTCTGCCCGTTTGGCTCGGCGTGAGCGTCGAGGTCGCCGTCGACGTTCACGTGGCGCCGCTCGACCAGCCGGAGGGCGGGCTGGACGACCTGCTCGACGCGCTCCTCGGGTCGCCGGTCTCCGCGGTCACGGTGATGCACTCCGTGATCGAGGCGGTCGAGCCGGCGCTGGATGTCATTGGACACCACTGGAGCGGCACCGTGGGCGCCTATCCCCACTGCGGCGACTACAAGCCGCCCGAGTGGATCTTCGGTGACATCACACCCGAGGCGTTCGCGAGCGCGTCCGTGGGCTGGGTAAACCGGGGCGCGCAGCTTGTCGGCGGCTGCTGTGGGATCCGGCCCGAGCACATCCGGGCGCTCGCGGACACGCTGCCCGACCGGCTCCCGGCGGGCGCGCGCCGAGAGCCGGCCGCCTGACCGGTCTGCCCCGACGTCGATGCGCCCGCGATGTCTGGCGAGTCAGGCCGCAGCCGAGAGCGGATGCCGCACGTAGAAAGCTGCCAGACCCTCGGCCATCCCGCCGGGGTTCTCCATATGGAGAAGGTGCGTCGCGTCCGAGAGGTCGAAGGACTCCGCGTTCGGCAGCCAGGAGAGGAGTAGCTCGCGTCGCTCGGGGAAGGTCGGGGCGGTGTTCACGCCCAAGACGGCGAGGACGGGCTGGGTGATGCGGCTCGCGTCCTCCTGCGTGAACGACCACTGCTGGAGAGCGGGCAGCTCCTGACCGAAGAACGCATCGGCGGCGGCGACCGCATCCTCGAACACGCCCGGGAGCGCATTGTCCAGCGTTTTACCGTAGTTCGATCCGAAGACGCCCCGAAACCACGTGTCGACAGCTCCCGCCCTGTCACCACCGCGATAGCGGCGAACGGCAGGCTCGGCTATCTCGCGGCGGAAAGCAGCCTGCGTCTTCGTGGCCGGAGCTGGCCGCGCCGATTCCAGGAGAGCGAGTGTCCGAACAGCATCCGGGCGATCGAGGGCCAACTGCAGCGCGATCACGGCGCCGGAAGAGTGGCCGACGATGTGCGCCCGCTCGATCCCGAGATAACGCATGAGCCGCCAACAGTGCTCAGCGTGATCCGCCATGGTCACGGGGCCCTCGATCCGGCTGCTGCCGCCGTAGCCTGCGCGGTGGTAGCTGAGCAGCCTGTGACGATCCACAAGTGCCGGCTCCGCCAAGAACGGCTCGGCCCAGACTGTGCCCACGCCCCAGTGGATCAGGACGACCGGATCGCCCGATCCCACGAGCTGATAGTCGAGCTCGAGACCGTCGATCGCCGTCGTCCTCTCTTTGGTAAACACCTGTGTATCACTAACTCATTCAGTCGGGGCTGTCAAGTATTCGTGTAACACTTGTGTTCTATGAAGCGCCCCTACCGTCAGACCAAGCGTGCGAGGACGACGGCAGAGACGACTCAGCGGATCGTCGATGCTGCCATCCAGCTCCACACCACCCTCGGCCCGGCAGAGACGACGATCAGCGCGATCGCCGAGCAGGCTGGGGTCGAGCGGCTCACGGTCTACCGGCACTTCCCGAGTGACGAGGATCTGCTTCGCGCCTGCGTCGCGCACGGGTGGGACCGCTTTCCCCCGCCCGATCATGAATCGTGGGCGAGGATCGTCGACCCTGAAACGCGGCTCCGAACCGCGCTCGCCGAGCTGTACGCGTACTACGAAGCCGTGGGCGACGCGCTCGTCGTCATCGTCCGCGACTTCCCGCGCGCCCCGATGCTGGCCGCGCTCAACGCCCCGTACTTCGAAAGGTGGAACGAGATGCGGGAGGTGCTCGCACGAGGCTGGAACAGGCGTGGCCGGCGCCGGCGGGCGCTCCTGGCGGCGATCGCCCACAGTCTCGAGCTCTCGACCTGGGAGTCGCTCGTGCGCGGCCAAGACCTGCCGGCTGCTGAGGCGGTCGATCTCCTCGTCGACCTTGTGCGCTGCGCCGGAGGCTCAGGCCGGTGAGTGACCGCCGCGGCGGCATCGAGAGCTCCTAACAAATTGAGCTTGGAAGCAGGTGTGCTACCCCGCTGTGGGCAGCCCGAACCAGGTGGTGAGCGCCTCAGGGAGCCCCGCGTGGGTGTGGTCTCCCACCCAGGCGACATGTCCGTCGGGTCGAATGAGCACGGCGGTGGGAGCAGGGACCGCGCCGACAACCGGAAGCTCCCAACTGCCGACGTGCTTGGCATCGATCAGCTGAACCCGATCCGCCCACTGATTGATGTCCACGCCGCCGGCCTCGCCGAGGTTGAGGAGCACCGGCCGGGCATCGTGCAGCAGGGTGAAGACCCGCAGCGGG
>Ga0081538_10005036_pt1 | contig 12026 bp, 12 predicted proteins | sample TabmetS5T2R1_FD_71022 | JGI IMG/M metagenome (GOLD analysis project Ga0081538, IMG submission 71022) | Tabebuia heterophylla rhizosphere microbial communities from the University of Puerto Rico - S5T2R1 | ecosystem: Host-associated > Plants > Roots > Rhizosphere ... | reverse complement strand
AGAGATCGTCCTTCCGCAGCACGTCGAAGGCGGGCTCACCGGACTCCGGATGCGGCACCTGGGCGAAAGCCCCGGCGAGCTCGTCAGCCAGCGTGCGATCTCCCTCCGCCCCGGTGACCTCGCCGAGGTAGATCTGACCTCCGTACCCGAAGCAGTAGGCGTGCGTCGCGCTGAAGTCGATCTCGGCAAACGGTGGCTGCCCGTCGACGAGCGACTCTTCGAGCTCGGGTGCATACGCGGCCGGCTCCCGTGTGGCGGCCTTCGCTTCCGGACGAAAGCGGAGGTAGCCGGCGTCCTCGAGCCAGCGGTTCGCGCGGAAGAGCCAGTGCGTGGGCTTCATCCCGTGGTCGGAGAGGATGAAAACCGTGGGCTCCTCGCCCCAGAGCCATTCCGCCTGCTCGATAAGGCGGCCGCACGCAGCATCGACGGCCTCGTAGACCTGCGGGAGCTCTTCCCCGGACTCTCCGGCTCGGTGCGCGGGATGCGTAGGGTCGAGGCGGTGCCACATGAGGTGCCCGGCGATGTCCGAGCTCATGAAGTCGACGCACAGGAGTCCGAGGTCGGGCTCGAGCTCGAGCGCGAGGATGCAGACGTCTGCGATCTCGTCGACGTGCCCGACGAGCGTGGCGGTCGCGGCGGTGAAGTCCCGGAGATCGGAGGGATGGCGCGACACGCGCAGGTCGGGGTGGGCTGCGAGAATGGCGTTTCGGGCGACGAGGGGAACGATCTCCGGGCGTCGCGGTCCCCCGAACCCGGTGACTAGGACGCCGCTGAGCCGCTCGGGCGGGTGCGTGAACGGCACTGTCACGAAGGCCGACCGGATTCCCCCTGCGCCGAGGTAGCGCCAGAGCGGCGCGCCGGCACGGCTCGCGGCGCTCTCGAGCCGCCCGCCCCCTCGGTTGGGATTCGACGTGAACGCGAAGATCCCGTGGCCGGCGGGGTTGAGCCCGGTGAGGAACGACGACCATGCCGTGGGGGTGAAGGCCGGGATCGTCGACCGGAGCGGTCCGAATGTCCCTTCGCTCGAGAGCCGGGCGAGCGTCGGGAGCCTGCCCTGCGCGAGAAGCTCGCGGACGAGGTCGTAGTCGGCCCCGTCGAGGCCGAGACAGAGGACCCTCATCGGTTCCTATACCCTATTGCCGTTCGGGGTGTAGCGCAGCCTGGTAGCGCGCGCCGTTCGGGTCGGCGAGGTCCCCGGTTCAAATCCGGGCACCCCGATTTTCTGCGGGCGTTCTCAGGCGATCTGGCGGTGGACGATCGCCGTGCACTCGTCCTCGACGTAGTCCAGGCCGGCTGCCTCTGCGATCGCCCGCGCCTCGGGCGAGACGACGCCGAGCTGGAGCCAGAGCGCGCCTGCGCCGGCCTCGACCGCCTGCCGGGCGACGTCCGGGCAGAACTCCGAGCGGCGAAAGACGTCGACGACGTCGATCGGCTCCTCGATCTCTCCGAGCGAGCCGACCCGACGCTGCCCCAGGATCTGCGGTGGCCCGACCGGCCGCACGGGAATAACGCGATAGCCCTCCTGAAGGAGGTAGCGCATCACCGAATTGCTCGGTCGCTCGGGCCGTGGCGAGGCGCCCACGAGGGCGATCGTCCTCGCCTCGGCGAGGATCTGGGCCGGGCTCCGGGCCACGGTCGAAGGCTATCCTTCGGCGCATGAGCGACCGTCTCCGCGTGGCCTGCGTCCAGATCAACGCCTCGCCCTCGAAGGCAGAGAACCTCGAACGCATGGAGGCCCTGGTCGCCCGCGCAGCGGCCACCGGCGCCGACCTCGTCTGCTTGCCGGAGAAGTGGAACGGCCTCGGGAGCCACGAGATCCTGCTCGAGGTCGCGGAGACCATCGAGAGCGGCGAGACCGTGGAGGCGATGAGCGGCTGGGCGGCGACCCACGGGATCACGCTCGTTGGCGGCTCCATCGCCGAGCGGCGCGACGGCCGAGAGAAGCTCTCGAACACGTGCCTGGTCTTCGACCCGGACGGCGAGCTCTTCGCCGTCTATCGCAAGATCCACATGTTCGACGTCGAGGTCGGCGGGATCGTCTACCGCGAGTCCGAGAGCGAAGAGCCTGGCGACAGGCCGATGAGCTGCGAGGTCGAGGGGTGGAAGGTCGGCCTGACCATCTGCTACGACCTGCGTTTCCCTGAGCTCTACCGGATCCTGGCGGTCGAGGGCGCCGAGCTCGTGACCATCCCGGCGGCGTTCACGCTCTACACGGGCAAAGACCATTGGGAGCTGCTCCTCCGCGCTCGCGCAGTCGAGAACCAGTGCTACGTCCTGGCGGCGAACCAGTGGGGCGTCGTCGAGGGCAAGGCGTCCTACGGCCGCAGCTCGATCGTCGACCCGTGGGGCGTGGTCTTGGCCCAAGCGCCCGACGAGGACGGCGTCATCGCGGCGGAGCTCGACCGCGCGCACATGGAGCGAATCCGAAGCAGCCTGCCCTCGCTCGCGAACCGCCAGCCCGCCGCGTACACGTGGCCGGCCGGCGTCTAGACGCCGGGCGCCGAGTCGACGCGGTTCTCTTCGACGTCGACTTCACGCTCGCCAAGCCCGGGCCGCTGCTCGGGCCCGAGGGCTACCGGGAGGCCGGCGCCCGCCACGGCCTGACGCTTCTCCCCGAGCGGTACGCGGCGGCACGGGCGGCGGCCGTCGAGGACCTGGAGCACCATCCCGAGCTCGAGCACGACGAGGAGATCTGGGTCCGCTTCACGGCGGACATCGTCCGCGGCATGGGCGGCGACGGCCCGCGTGTGCGGGAGGTGGCCGAGGCGATCACCGCCGGCTGGCTCCACTCGAGCAACTTCGAGCTCTACGAGGACGTCCTGCCGGTGCTCGCCGGCCTGCGAGACGGTGGTCTCAAGATCGGCCTCGTCTCGAACACGAGTCGGGACCTGACCGCGTTCGTCCGCCACTTCGGCCTGGACGTCGACGCCTGGATCTCCTCCGGTGTCCACGGCAAGGTGAAGCCGAGCCCCACCATCTTCGCCGCGGCGCTCGACCTGCTCGGAGTCGGAGCCGACGCGGCAGTCATGGTCGGCGACTCCCCGCTCGACGACGTCGAGGGCGCCCGCGCGCTCGGCATGCAGGCCTACCTGATCGACCGCGAAGGACGCTATCCGGAGCGCGACGACGCGCTGCCCACCCTGCTGGCGCTGCCCGCTCTGCTCGGGCTTACAAACAGGCCGAGCGGCCCCGCGTGAGCAGGCCGAAGCCCCAGACCTCGTCCTCGTAGACGTAGTACGCGTTCGCGGCGGTCGGGGTGTTGTCGACGAGCGCGAGGTAGTCGCCGCAGTCGATCTCGGCCAGCTCGCCGTATGTGGCGCCGATGTCACCGGCGGCCGCTCCGAGCTCCAGGCCCTCCGGCGTCGTCCAGCCCTCCGGCTGCCACACCGTGAACGCGTGCACGACCCGTCCCGCCTCGAAAACGACGCCCGTGCCCTCAGGGTGGAAGGGCCGCTCGTTGAAGTACCAGGTCGGCTCCTCACACCTGCGGCAGACGCCATGCCGGGCTCCCCACGCATCGAGCACCTCCGGGCGCGTGAGACCGAGCTCGACGCCCGCAAGCGAGACGCCCGGCGTGAACGTTCCCCCGGTCGGGGGCTCCGCGGCCGCCGGAAGAGCGAGCAGCACCGCCGCCGCTAGGGCGGCGAAGGCTAGCGCGACCGAGCGAGGAGCGCCGGGGCCCACGATGCGATCGGGGAGACGTCGCCGTCGCGCCCGTTCAGGTTGCGCCATCCGAGCGCATGCTCGGCCTGCATCATCTTGTGGATCTGGGTCGTGCCCTCGTAGATGATGGGTGCGCGGGCGTTGCGGAAGTACCGCTCGATCCCGTACTCCGCCGAGTAGCCGTAGGCGCCGTGCACCTGGATGGCGTTGTGCGCCGCCCTGAAGGCGGACTCGGTCGCGTGCCACTTGGCAAGGCTCGTCTCCCGCGTGTTACGGACGCCTTTGTCCTTGAGCCAGGCCGCCTGCATGACGAGGAGCTTCGACGTCTCGTAGTCGAGCACCATCTGGGCGATCATGTCCTGGACGAACTGGTTCTTGCCGATCGGCCGGCCGAAGGTCTCACGCCCGCGGGCGTAGTCGACCGAGCGCTCGAGGCACGCGCGGATGACGCCGAGGGCGCCGGCGGCCACGGTGAAGCGGCCCTGGTCGAGGCCGAACATGGCGATCTCGAACCCCTGGCCTTCCTCGCCGACGAGGTTCTCGGCCGGAACCTCGACGTTCTCGAAGAAGAGCTCGCCGGTCGAGCCCGCCCAGACACCCAGCTTGTGCTCGGTGTCCTGCGTGGTCACGCCCGGCCAGGCGCGCTCGACGATGAAGGCCGAGATCCCCTTGTGCTTCGCCGAGGGGTCGGTCTTGGCGAAGACGAGCGCGTGGTCGGCCACCGACGCGTACGAGATCCAGTTCTTCTGCCCGTTCAGGACGTAGCCGTCGCCGTCGCGCTTCGCGTTCGTCAGCATCGAGGCGACGTCTGAGCCTGCGGCCGGCTCCGTCAGGCCGAAGCACGCGAGCTTCTCGCCTCGGGCCTGCGGGACGAGGTAGCGCTCCTTCTGCTCTTCGCTGGCGTAGCGCAGGAGGCTCAGCGAGTTGAGGCCGACGTGCACCGAGATGAGCGTCCGGAAGGCGGCCTCGCCGCGCTCGATCTCCTCGCAGGAGAGCGCCTCCGAGACGAAGTCCATCCCGGCCCCGCCGTATTCCTCCGGAATGACGATCCCGAGCAGGCCCAGCTCCGCCATGCCCTCGATCACGGACATGTCCAGGTAGTGGTTGATGTCGTTCTCGATCGCGTTCGGGAGGACACGCTCGTCCACGAACTGGCGGACGGTCGCCTGCACCTCCCGCTGCTCCGGCGTGAGCTCGAAATTCACGGCCCTAGTCTACGTGCGGAAGGACCGATTTCCGCCGCCGACACGTTGGTAGACTCGGCTCCTTGCGCGCGGAGGCTGGTGCCCGGCCCGACCGGAGGGAGCGACCTGCCCGCACACGAGGCGGGCGCGCGCGCCTGGTCCTGGCCGGGCGGATCGCGCTCGGCGTGCTGGCGGTTCTCGTCGTCCTTGCCGTCATCGCGGGAATCGCCTTCGCCGGCTCGGCCGGCCGTGTCGCCGCCGGCATCACGGTCGAGGGCGTCAGCGTGGGCGGGCTGACCGCCGAGGAGGCCCAGGCGAAGCTCGAGAAGGTGGCGGCGCGTTACGCCTCGCGGCCCGTCGTCTTCACCGCGGCGGAGCGGAGGTACAGGATCCGCCCGGAGGCCCTCGAGGTCGAGACGAACTGGGCGCTCGCCGCCGAGGAAGCCGTCGACCGCGGCGATGCGCCCTTCCCGCTCCGCGGGCTCGAGCGAATCTGGCTGCGGCTCTTCGGGGCCGAGATCGAGCCCACGGTCGACTTCTTCGAGGCCGCCCTGGACGAGCGGCTCGAGCGGATCGCCGCCCGGATCGACCGACCGGCCGTCGAGGCCTCGCTCGTCCTCAACGGCTTCGAGCCGGAGATCGTCCCCGCCCAGGCCGGCCAGGAGCTCGACCGGGAAGCCGCCGCCGGCATCGTGGTCTCGGAGCTCGCCGGCTTCGACCGCGAAGTGACGCCCCTTCCCGTCGTCGTCGATTCTCCCGAGGTCACGAGCGACACGCTCGCGCCGGTCGCCAGGCAGCTCCGCACCGTGCTCTCGGCCCCCGTGCAGCTCACGCACCAGGGGACCTTCTTCACGATCCAGCCGAGCCAGATGGTGAAGCTGCTCGAGCTGCCCGCCGGCGGCGCGGCGAGCCTGCGGATCGACCAGGAGGCGGCCTCCCGCCGCTTCGCGAACCTCGCTCGGGGCCTCTCTCGGCCTCCCCGCAACGCCGACTTCGCCGTTCGCGCCAACGGGAAGGTCCGGGTCGTCCCTGCGCGGCCGGGGCGGGAGCTGAACCTTCCCGCGACGGCGGCGGCCCTCCTGCGGGCGGCGTCGCGAACGACGAACAGGTCGGCCGCCGTGGTCGTCGCCCAGTTCGAGCCGCGGATGACGACCGCCGAAGCGCGGGCGCTCCGGATCGAGCGGCAGCTCGCCTCCTACTCGACGCTCTATGCCGGCACGGCCGACCGCATCAACAACCTCCAGCTCGCGATCGAGATCCTCGACGGCGCGCGCATCTCTCCGGGCGCCACCTGGTCGTTCAACGAGTTCGTCGGCCCGCGTACCGCCGAGCGCGGCTTCCGCTCGGCGCCCGTGATCATGAACGGGAAGTACGAGGAGGGGATCGGCGGCGGTGTCTCCCAGGTGGCGACCACCGTCTTCAATGCCGCCTGGGAGGCCGGCATCAAGATCGGAGAGCGCCACCCGCACGCCCTCTACATCAGCCGCTACCCGGACGGGCGCGACGCGACCGTGAACTATCCGGACGTCGACCTGAAGCTCGTCAACGACACGCCGCGGATGGTCGTGATCAAGGCCTCCTACGACGAGAGCGGCATCATCGTCCGCCTGCTCGGGGGCGGGCCGAAGCGGCGGGTCGAGAGCATCGCCGGGGAGCTGAAGGTAGTCGCCAAGCCGGACGTCAAAGAGAAGCCGGATCCGACTCTCTATGTCGGCGACGAGGTCGTCGAGTTCGCGGGCCAGCCCTCCCGGGAGATCCGTGTCGAGCGGATCGTCTACCTGAACGGCGAGGTTCTCCGGCGCGAGTCTTGGTACACCCACTACCTGGCCGAGGACAAGATCGTCCGCGTCGGGACGAAGCCCCGCCCGGAGCCGGTGGAGCCGGCGCCGCGGACGGAGCCGACCGAGCGGGACAAGGAGCCGCCGACGACGACCGCCCCCGACACCGGCGACGGGCCTAGCTCCTAAGAGCTCGAACCAAAATGAAGTCTTGTGTCGTCGCGACGCCTGGGCGGCGCGCTGCGGCGTCCTCGGTTGCCCGAATAGTTCCACTATTCGGGCGCCCTGCGTCCTTGCATCGCACTCACCCAGGACGCCGCGCCGACGAAGATCATTCTAATTCGAGCTCTAAGCAGGCGACTCCACGCCGGCGATCGCTTCCGCGAGCCAGGGCGGCATGCGCGTCGGACGCAGCGACTCCGCGTTCACGCACGCGTGCGCCGTCCACCCGTCGGCGACCAGGCCCTCCGGGTCGTTCCTCCGCTCGACTGCGTACTCGAATCGAAAGCGCGCGCCGCGGAGGTCGGTCGCGCGTACGTGGATGCGCAGCTCGTCGTCAAAGCGCGTCCCGTCCAGGTAGCGGACGTACGCCTCCGTGGTAGTGGCGTCGATTCCCTGCTCGACGAGCCCCTTGTAGCCGCCGGGAAACTGTCCGAGGTAGGCGATGCGCGCGATCTCGAACCAGACCAGGTAGACGGCGTTGTGGACCACGCCCTGTGCGTCGGTCTCGCTGAAGCGAACGGTCAGGTCGGTGGAGAAGCGGAATCCGTCCATCGGAGGGGGAACTTTCGCAGCGCGACTCCTGTCCAAGCAAGCACGAGCCGAAGGAGGACAGGATGCGGAAGCCGATCGTCATCGCGTTCGTCGCGACACTCGCTCTCGTCGCGCTCGCCTGCTCGTCGGGCGACGACGACGAAGGCGCCGGCGCTACCGGCGACGTTGCAGTGGAAGGGTCGGGAGAGGCAGAAGCGTCTGCGGACGAGGCGGTGCCAGTCTCCCAGCCTTCGCAGGGCGGCGGCTCGCTGCCGGCGATCGGGCCGAGAGTCGTCCAGACAGCGTCGCTTGCGCTCTCGGTGCCGCGCGACGAGTTCGAGACGACCATCCAGCGCGCGCGGACGATCGCCACGGGCTCCGGCGGCTTCGTCGTCAGCTCGAGCGCCTCCCAGGGTGAGGAGGCGCGCCTCGTTCGCGGCTCGCTCGTCGTGCGTGTCCCCGAGCGGTCGTACGCCCGCGTGCTGGAGCAGCTCTCCGACCTCGGAACAGTCGAGGCGCGGGAGGAGGCCGGCCAGGACGTCTCGCAGGAGCTCGTCGACCTCCAGGCCCGTATCCACCATCTCGAGGCGGTCGAGGCCCGGCTGCTCGGCTTCTTGGAGGAGGCAGACACGGTTGCCGCCGCGCTCAGCGTCCAGGCGGAGCTGAACCAGGTGCAGCTCGAGCTCGAGCGCGCGCGGGGGCGGCTCGCCTACCTCGACGACCAGGTGGCTCTCGCCACCATCTCGCTCGAGGTCAGGGAGCGTCAGATCGTGGTCGCCGGGGACGGCGGCGGGCCCTGGGGCATCATCGATGCCTGGCGCGCGGCGGGAACCGGCTTCGTCACGGTCGTCGGCTGGATCTTCGTCGCCGCGGCAACGATCGCGCCCGTCGTCCTGCTCCTCTTCCTCGCCTTCGTCGCCGCCCGGCTCGCCGGTTGGCGTGGTCTCGCGAGCTTCCGGCGCCCGCAGGCGTAGCGTCCGGGTATCGTCCCGGCGAGGAATCCGACCCGGGAGGGCCGCATGGCGAAGAAGCAGGTGAAGGAGCCCGAGAGAACGCTGGGTCGCCTGTCGAAGGCCGGCGAGGACGCGCTCACGCGGCTGTTCGACGAGCTGGGCAAGAACGAGCGGGTGACCGACGCCCTCGGCAAGGCGACGTCCGCGAAGGGCAGGCTCGACGAAGGCGCGAGGCGCGCGCTCGGGCAGGTCGGCCTCGCCGCCTCCGACGAGCTGAAGGACCTCCGCAAGCACATCGAGCGCCTCGAGAAGCGCCTGGCCAAGCTCGAGTCCGAGGCCAAGCCGAAGCGCAAGGCCACGAAGCCGAGGACGACGACTCGCGCCAAGAAGACGAGCGAGAAGGCTTCCTCGCCGTCGCCCGGCCGGTCGATCGGGGGCGGCACCGGCCGCGGCGCCGGTTCCGGCGGAACCGCAGCCTAGGAAGGCACCCTAGGAAGGCACCCGAAGCCGGAGCGCGCCCGGCACGATCTCGAACACGGCGGGCGTCGTGCCGGGCTGCTCGCCGTCCAGCGCGATCGGAAGCGGGGCGGCGGTCCTGACCTCGACGCGGCTCCCGCGGAAAACCTCCGCTCTCGGGTGTGGGAGGTAGGTGCCGCGGTAGATCTTCGGAAGCGTGCGGACGAAGTCGACCTTGGTCGCGTCCCCGATCAAGACGATGTCGAAGAGACCATCCCCGGGATCCGCCTCCGGCGCTAGGCGCATCCCTCCCGCGAGCTGGTCGCCGATCGCCGCGATCACCTCCAGCATCCGTCCAGCCCTCTGAACGCCGTCGACGGTGACCTCGTACTCGGAGTTCTCCCAGCGCAGGAAGACGGCCGTCGTCGCCCAGAAGAACGAGGCCTTGCCGCCGAGCGCCTTCGAGCTCGTATTGGCCCGGGCGGCAACGGCTCCGCTGATGCCGGCGCCTGCGAAGTTGGCGAAGTAGGCCTCAGCGGCGGCCCCGTCCCAGGCAGTGAAGCCCGCGCGCCCGACGTCGACCGTTCGCGTCGCGCCGTTCAACGCGACGCTCAGTGCCTCCTCAAGGTCCCGCGGGATCCTGAAGCTTCTGGCGAAGTCCCTGCCGGTGCCTCGGGGGATCGTCGCCAGCTCCGGGCGGTGCTCCGGGTCCGTCCGCATAAGGCCGTTGACCGCCTCGTGGACGGTGCCGTCGCCTCCGACGGCGACGATCAGGCGGGCGCCTCCCTCCGCCGCCTCTTGCGCCAACTGCTCGGCGTGTCCGGGCCGCTCGCTGAAGAGGGTCTCGCCGTCGAGCCCGAGCGCCGCAGCCCGGCGCGCGATTTCCGGCCAGTGCCGCCGCGTCGACCCGTTTGCCGACGCCGGGTTGACGACGAAGACGACGCTTGACACTAGTGCTCGTCCGTGGCGACCGCCAGCGCCAGCTCGGTCATCTGGTCGACGGCCGCCCTCATCTCTTCGTCCGTGATGCGGACGAACTCGCCCTCGACCACGACGTCGCTGACCGTCAGGAGGCAGCCGGTCTGCACCTTGCGGAGCGCGCCGAGGGTGAAGAGGACCGCCGCCTCCATCTCGACCGCGAGGATGCCGCGGTCGGACCAGCGCTGGTACTGGCCCTCGTCGGGGTTGTAGAAGACGTCGCTCGAGACGATCGGCCCGACCTGCACCTCCTTCCCCAGCTCCTTCGCCAGGTGCACGGCCGAATGGACGAGGCCCCAGTCGGCGGTGGGGGCGTGGATCTCGCCGGTGATGTTGAGCGCCGTCGAGTCCGCCGGCACCGCCGAGATGGCGACGATGAGGTCGCCGAGCTTCAGGTCCGGCTGGAGGCCGCCGCAGGTGCCGATGCGGAGCATCCGCTTGACCCCGAGCATGACCAGCTCCTCGACGACGATCGCCGCCGAAGGGCACCCCATGCCGGTCGACTGCACGGAGACGGGCCTCCCGCGGAACGTGCCCGTGAAGCCGAGCATCCCGCGCTCCCAGTTCCGCTGCTCGACGTCCTCGAGGAAGGTCTCGGCGACATACTTCGCGCGGAGCGGGTCACCGGGGAGAAGACACGCCTCGGCGTAGTGGCCGGGCTCGGCACGAACGTGAATAGGCATGGGGGTATCGTCCCCGGGCATGGCGCGCCTGGTCAAGCGCCCTCGGCTCTCGCAGGTCCTCGCCTTCTGCAAAGCGGACCCGATCGAGCGCGTCTTCCTGGAGGACGTGGCCAGGCGCGGGCTCGGCCGCTTCGCCGGGTTGCGCGAGGCGGGGCGCCTGACTGCGCTCCTCCACCTGGGCGCCAACCTCGTGCCCTCCGGCCCCGGGTGCGCCGCGTTCGCCGACCTGGTGGCGAAGGAGGAGCCGCGCATGGTCGTCGGAGAGGAGCAGGCCGTGTCCGACCTCTGGGAGGTCGTCCGCGACGTCTTCCCCGAGCCTCTGGACGACCGGCCGGGCCAGCCTGTCTACGTCCTCGAGCAGGCTCCGCCGCCCGCGGCAAGCGGGCTGCGCCGCGCCACCGTCCACGACCTGGGCGCCCTCGTCGCGGCGGCGGCCGAGGCCTACCGCGAGGAGGTGGGCGTGGACGCGCACGGGCGCGACCCGGCGCTCTTCGAGTGGCGGACGCGCGCGCAGATCGAGGAGGGCCGAAGCTGGGTCTGGACGGAGGACGGGCACATCCTCTTCAAGGCGGAGGCCTCGGCCTGGACGCCGGACGCGGTGCAGCTGCAGCAGGTCTGGGTCGAGCCCGAGCTCCGGGGACAGGGCTACGGAAGACGCGGCCTGAGCGATCTCTGCCGCCTGCTCCTGGAGACGACGCCGGCGGTCTGTCTCTTCGTCCGCCCGGAGAACGCCCGGGCGATCGCCCTCTACGAGCGGATCGGCATGCGCCGGACGATCACCTACCGGTCGCTCATCTTCGCCTGAGCGGGGCTAGCATCCTCCTTGTGGACACCGCGGCGCTGCGCGCGCGGATCGAGGCGCACGTCCGCCGGCACGACCTGATCTCACCCGGCGGCGAGGTCGTCTGCCTCGTCTCCGGGGGCGCCGACTCGACCTGCCTCTGGCACTCGTTGAGGGCGCTCGGCTACGGCGTCTCCGCGCTCCATGTGAACCACGGGCTCCGAGGCGAGGAGTCGGAGGCCGACGCGCGCTTCTGCGCCGAGCGGCTCGGCGCCGAGGTGGTCGAAGCGCGGCCCGAGGGGCGCGCGACCGAGGTCGAGCTCCGCGAGCTCCGCTACGCGGTGGGCGCGGGGCGGCTGCGGGCCACGGGGCACACGGCCTCCGACCAGGTGGAGACGATCCTCTACCGCCTCGCCGCGAGCGGGACGACCAGCGGGATCCGCGTTCGCCGCGACGACGGGATCGTCCGCCCGCTGCTGACGGTTTGGCGCGAGGAGACGGAGGCGTACTGCCGCGCCGAAGGCCTGCCGTTTCGGCTGGATTCGACCAACCCGGACACGGTGCGCGGGCTCATTCGCTCGGAGATCCTCCCTGCGCTCAGGAAGCTCCACCCGGCCGCCGAGAAGAACGTCCTCGCCGCCCTCGAGGAGGGCGAGCGGCTCCCGCGACCGGTCGAGCGGGCGCTGTTAGAGTTGCTCGCCTCTCGTGAGGGATCGAAGCGTCTCGACCTGGGCGACGGCCGCGTGGCGGTGAGGGAGTACGAGAGCGTCTGGGTCCGGGGGGGGGCCCGGGCGCCC
>Ga0081538_10005035_pt1 | contig 12027 bp, 13 predicted proteins | sample TabmetS5T2R1_FD_71022 | JGI IMG/M metagenome (GOLD analysis project Ga0081538, IMG submission 71022) | Tabebuia heterophylla rhizosphere microbial communities from the University of Puerto Rico - S5T2R1 | ecosystem: Host-associated > Plants > Roots > Rhizosphere ... | reverse complement strand
GCCCCGCGCTGCGCCGGCGGGCCGCCGGGCGCCGGCTTCGACGACGACCGTGGTCGCGGCGGCGACGACCACGACAACTCCGGGCCCGGCAGCAGCAGCTCCGGCCCAGGCCCGAACGGAGACGACTTCGCCGACGACTCGGGTGGCAACGACTCCGGCCACGGGCGTGGCCGGGGCCGCGGTCGCGGCGGGGACGACGACTGAGTGAACTCCGCTCCTGGGGCGCGGCGGCCTCCTCTCCGCCGCGCCCTGGCGTCGTCCGGCCCGGCTCCTCCTAGCATCTGCGTGGACATGCAGGGCAGGCGCACCATCCTCATGGTCGAGGACGAGGAGTCGATCACCGTTCCGCTGAGCGAGGCCCTCGCGCGCGAGGGCTTCGACACGGAGATCGCCGGCACCGCCGGCGAGGCGCTCGAACTGGCCGGCCGCGTCTCCCCCGACCTGGTCCTTCTCGACGTGATGCTCCCGGACGGGTCCGGCTACGACGTCTGCCGCGAGCTCCGGCGCGACTCGAAGGTCCCGATCATCATGCTCACCGCCCGGGGGGAGGAGACCGACCGCATCGTCGGCCTCGAGCTCGGCGCTGACGACTACATCGTCAAGCCCTTCAGCGCCCGCGAGGTGGCCGCGCGCATCCGGGCGGTGCTGCGCCGCGCGGGCGACAGCGCCCCGGCGCCCGCGGAACGCCCCGAGGCGCTCGAGGTGGGCGACCTCAAGCTCGACCCGGCGCGCCGCAGCGCCACCCTGGCCGGCGAGGAGCTCGACCTGACCCGCAAGGAGTTCGAGCTGCTCGAGCTCCTGATGCGCGAGGGCGGCTCCGTCATCACGCGCGAGCGCCTGATCGACGAGGTCTGGGACGTCAACTGGTTCGGCTCCACCAAGACGCTCGACGTGCACGTGTCGGGCCTGCGCCGCAAGCTCGGTGACGACCCCGCCTCGCCGCGCTACCTCCACACCGTCCGCGGCGTGGGGTTCCGCTTCTCGGGACCGGAGGAGCTGGAGACCGGGCCGGAGCGGTGAGCCTGCGCACGCGGCTCCTGGCCGCCTTCGCATACATCCTGGTGCTGGTGATCGTGGCGCTGGAGGTGCCGCTGGCGCTGAACCTGTCGAAGCGCGTGGACGCCGAGATCCGCAGCGAGGCGCGCGGGCAGGCCCAGCTGCTGGCGTCCTTCGTGCCGGGCCGGCTCGACGAGCCCCGCGAGCTCGACCGGCTGGTCCGCGGCGCCGAGGAGCGCCTTGGCGGCCGGGTGATCGTGGTCGGGCCCCCGCCGCGCGGGCGGCTCCTGGCCGACTCGGCGGGAACGGGCCTCGTGGGCACCCCATATGGGTCGCGGCCCGAGATCGCCAACGCGCTGGGCGGCGAGGCCGTCCAGGGCGAGCGGCGGTCTGACACGCTCGACGCCGACCTCCTCTTCACCGCGGTGCCGGTGGTGGAGGAGGGGCGGACCGTGGGGGCGGTGCGGGTCACGCAGAGCGTCGAGGCCGTGGACGACGAGGTGCTGAGCGACGTGCTCGCCCTGATCGGCGTGGGCATCCTGGCGCTCGCGCTGGGGCTCGGGCTGGCGTGGCTGCTGGCGGGGTCGCTGGCGCGGCCGCAGCGGGCCCTTGCCAACGCGGCGCGCCAAGTGGCGGCCGGGGATCTGGACGCACGCGCGCGCGTGGAGGGATCGTCGGAGCAGCGGGAGGTGGCGTCGGCGTTCAACGACATGACCGGCCGGCTCGCGCGGGCGCTGCGGGCGCAGCGGGAGTTCGTGGCGAACGCGTCGCACCAGCTACGCACGCCGCTGACCGGGCTGAGGCTGCGCCTGGAGGCGGCGGGGCTGAAGTCGCGCGACCCCGAGGTGGAGCGTGAGCTCCTGGCCGCGGAGCGGGAGACGGAGCGGCTGGCCCGGCTGCTGACCGAGCTGCTGACGCTGGCGCGGGAGCGCGAGCGGCCGGAGCCCGAGCGGCTGTCGGTGGCCGCGGTGGCGGAGGCGGCGGCGGAGCGCTGGGAGGGGCCGGCGGAGAGCTCGGGGCACCGGCTCGTGGCCGGTGGGGCCGGAGCGCCCGAGGTGGACGCCACCGACGCCGACCTGGCGGTGATCCTCGACAACCTCGTTGAGAACGCGCTCAACTACTCGCCGGGCGGCACCACGGTGTCGATCGAGTGGGGCGTAGACGGCGGGTCGGCCTGGGTGGCGGTGCTCGACCAGGGGCCCGGCATCGAGCACGCCGAGCGCGGGCGGATCTTCGAGCGCTTCTACCGCGGCGCGGCGTCGCGCGGCGGCGCGGCCGGAACGGGTCTCGGACTGTCGGTGGTGGAGGCGCTGGCGCGCCGCTGGGAGGGGTCGGCCTCGCTGGACGAGCGGCCCGAGGGCGGTACGCGGGCGGAGCTGAGGCTGCCGCTCGCGGGCGCCGGGCCCGAACCGTTCCCTGACCCGCAGCTTGACGACGCCTTACCCGAGCGGAGCTAGCCTCGCCCTCGTGAACCTTCGCTCCGTAGCCATCGGCACAGCGCTCGCGATTTTCGGGCTCGGCGCCGCCGTGGGGCTCGGCCTGGCGGCCAACTCGATCTCCGGCGACAGCGTGGGACTCGGGACCGAGCCGCTGAGCGCCGGGGAGTCGCTGGCACCGCCGTCGGCGGACGACCGGCGCGCGGAGCGGGCCGAGCGGCGGAGGGCCGCCGCGCGGCGGGAGCGCCGGGAGCGGGAGGCGGCCGAGACCGCGACGCCGACCGTCACCGAGACCACGGAGACGGAGCCTCCTGTGGAGACCGAGCCCGAGGTGGAAGTCGAGACGGAGGACTCGTCAGGCCAGGGTCGAGGCCGCGGTCGCGGCCGCGGCAGGTCGGGCGGCGACTCCTCGGGCTCCGGCAGCGGCGACGACGACTGAAGAATCGCGTATCTCACGCCCCTTCACGGGGTATCAGGCGGCATGGGCATCATTGGATTCCTCATCGCCGGGCTGATCATCGGCGCGCTGGCGCGCCTGCTCATGCCCGGGAGGCAAAAGATCGGGCTGCTCTGGACGCTGCTGCTCGGGGTCGCGGGCTCGCTGATCGGCGGGACGATCGCCAACGCGATCGGAACCGGAGACGTCGGGGAGCTGAACGTGATCGGCTTCGTCGTCGCCGTGCTGTCGTCGGTCGCGCTACTCGTGGTCGCGGAGCGGGCGGGCCTGGGCGAGGGGCCGGACCGGAAGCGCTTGGGGCACGGCCACTAGCCGCACGGTGCCGATCCGCCTCCTGATCGAGGCGCGACCGGGAGCGGGCAAGACCACGGCCATCGGGCGCTTGGCCGAGCTGCTGCGCGCGGACGGCGTGCCGCTGAGCGGCTTCCTGACGCGCGAGATCCGCGAGGGCGGCCGGCGGGTCGGCTTCGAGATCGAGACGTTCGCCGGCGAGCGCGGTCTCCTTGCGCACGTGGACAGGAAGGGGCAGCCGCGCGTGGGGCGCTACGGCGTCCACCTCGAGGAGCTCGAGCGGCTCGCCATCCCGTCGCTCGACCCGAGCGGCGTGGTCCTGATCGACGAGCTCGGCAAGATGGAGCTCGCCTCGGAGCGCTTCACCGAGGCGGTACGCGAGCTCTTCGACGGCCCGGCGCCGATCGTGGCGACGGTCCATACCGCCCGCCATCCCGTCACGGACGAGCTGAAGCGCCGCCGCGGCGTGGAGACCGTGCGGCTGACCGCGAAGAACCGCGACGCGCTGCCGGAGGACATGGCGGAGCGGCTGAATCCTCGGCCGGGTTCCGGGTAGAGCGTCCGTGGCAGCGCCGGGCGGCGCGCCGCCCGGACGAGCGTCTTCGAGGAGGTACCCATGCGACGGGTCTTGGCTCTCTGCACCTGCGTCCTGGCCGGCTTCGCCGTGGCCAGCATCGGCGGCGCCTTCGCCGGCGACACCACCCGCGAACGCGCGGCCGCCAGCGCGCTGCGGGGCCTGGTGGACCTCACCCACCCCTTCAACGACCGGACCATCTACTGGCCGACCGCCAAGGAGTTCGAGCTGACCGAGGTCGCGCATGGCGAGACCGAGGGCGGCTACTTCTATGCCGCCTACAACTACGAGGCGGCCGAGCACGGCGGCACCCACCTCGACTCGCCGATCCACTTCGCGCGCGGCCGCAACACGACCGAGGAGATACCGCTGCGACGCCTGGTCGGACGGGCCGTGGTGGTCGACGTGTCGGAGCGTGCGCTGGATGACCGCGACTATCTCGTCTCGCGCGCCGACCTGCGCGCGTGGGAGCGCGCCAACGGCCGGATTCCGAGGCGCACGATCGTGCTGCTGCGGACAGGGTGGAGCCGCTACTGGCCTGACGCCGAGCGCTACCTCGGTACTGCGGAGCGCGGCGAGCAGGCCGTCCCGAACCTGCACTTCCCCGGTCTGAGCCCCGCCGGCGCCCGGTGGCTGGTGAATCGGCGCGGCGTGAAGGCGGTCGGGATCGACACGGCCAGCATCGACTACGGCCAGTCGACCGACTTCCGCGCGCACCGGATCCTGGGCGCGGCCAACGTGCCGGTGTTCGAGAACCTCGCCCGGCTGGGCCGGCTACCGAACCGCGGCTTCGCCGTGGTGGCGCTGCCGATGAAAATCGAGGGCGGCTCGGGCGGGCCGCTGCGGATCATGGCCGTGCTGCGGCCCTGATCAGCCCTTGACCGCGCCCATCGTGAAGCCGGTGATGAATCGCTCGAGCAGGAGGGTGAACGCGAACGCGATCGGCACGGCCACCAGGATGGCCGCCGCCTGAAGCGACTGCCAGAAGAACACGTCGCCGCGGATCAGCTCGGTGGGCACGCCGATGCTGATCGTCTTGGCGTCGGAGGGTGAGATGAAGGCCAGCGCATAGATGAACTCGTGCGCGGTGAGGGTGAAGGCGAACACCACCACCGCCACGATGCCGGGCAAAGCGAGCGGGATCACGATGCGCAGGAACGCGGCGAGCCGGCTGTAGCCGTCCACCATGGCCTGCTCCTCGAGGTCGCGCGGGACCGCCTTGAAGAACCCGATCAGGAGCCAGACCGAGACGGGGATCGTGATCGTGGGATAGATCGCCACGAGCGACCAGGTCGAGTCCTGGAGGCCGAGAATCGCGACCACGCGCGTGATCGAGATGAACAGCAGCGTGGGCGGGACGAGGTAGACGAAGAAGATCGCGATGCCCAGCGCGCTCGCCCAGGGCATGTTGAGCCGCGCGAGGCTGTAGGCGGCGGGGAGGCTCACGGCGAGCGTGAGCGCGCAGACGACGAGGCCGACCCAGAGGGTGTTTCCGGCGAAGGTCAGGAAGCCCGTGTCCGAGAACAGGAACGACACGTGCTCGGTGGTCGGATCCAGGTTGAAGACGAACGGGTTGTTCTCGCTGTTGTAGAGGTCGGCGTCCTCCTTGAAGGCGGTGATCGTGCCCCACACGAAGGGCAGCGCGGCGGCGAGCGAGGCGCCGATCGCGGCCAGGTAGAGCCCCACGCGCCCGAGGCGGTGGCGGGTGGCCGCGCGGCGCCGGGTCTGCTCCACGTGGGCGCTGTCGGCGACGGCCAGCCGTTCGCGTGTGGCGACGGCCATCAGAAGGTCTCCATCTTGCGGACCGAGCGGAGGATCGCGACGGCCGCGGCGAGCATCAGCGGGAACAGGAAGACCGCGATGGCGGCGCCCTGCGCGAGGTCGCCGCTGCCGATGCCCTTCAGGAAGGCGTAGCTGGGTAAGACCTGCGTGGCGTTCTCGGGGCCGCCGCGCGTGAGGATGTAGACCACGCCCATGTCGGTGAAGGTGAGGACGGCGCCGAACAGGGTGGCCACCGCGATCACGGGCAGCGTGAGCGGCAGCGTGATCTCGAAGAGCGTGCGCCAGAAGCCGGCGCCGTCGATCTTCGCCGCGTCCTTGATGTCGTCCGGGATCGAGATGAGGCCGGCGAGGATGATCACCGCGGCCAGCGGCACGATCCGCCAGGTGTGGACGGCGATCACCGACGCCATCGCCAGCGTGTCCTTCCCGAGCCAGTAGACGTTGCTCTCGATGAAGCCGAGCGAGCGCAGCACCCAGTCGATCGGGCTGTAGACCGAGTCGAGCATCCACAGCCAGGCGACCGCGGAAAGCGCGATCGGCGTGGTCCAGGGGAGCAGCACCAGGAACCGCACGATCCACTTGCCGCGGAAGTCGGCGATCAGGATCATCGCCAGCGCCTTGGCAAGCACGATGACCAGCAGCATCGAGATCACCGTGAAGATCACGGTGTTCCGGAGCGAGCGCCAGAAGACGGGGTCGTCGAAGATCGCCTGGAAGTTGTCGAAGCCGACCCAGTCGAAGCTCGGGTTGCCGACCGTGACGTCGCTGAACGCGAAGGCGATCGCCAGCACCAGCGGGAAGGCGACCAGGGCGATGATGTAGATGACCGCCGGCAGCAGGAAGAGCGGCGCGAGGAAGCCCTCCCGGTCGGCGAGCTTCGAGGTGCGGCCCTGGAGCGGGGTCATGCCCGGACCGGCTGCGGGGCCGTCTGCTCCCCCGACTCGGCGTCGAAGAAGCGCAGGTCGCGCTCGTGGATGGCGAACTGGCGCTCGTCACCGTCCTCGAGCGGGACCGTGACGGTGGCGGGCAGGCGGGCGATCACGCGGGTCTCCTCGCCGATGCCGCGCAGCGTGCCGTACACGTGGCGGTCGCCCGAGAGGTACTCGATGCGGGCGATGTCGAGCCGGGCGGTGAGGCTGCTCCCGTTCCCTTCCACCACGTCGGCCGGGAGCAGGTTCTCGGGCCGGAAGCCGACCAGGTGGCCGTCGCGCTTGACGAGGTTCATCGGCGGCGAGCCGAGGAAGGTGGCCACGAACGTGTCGGCGGGGTCCTCGTAGACCTCGCGCGGCGGGCCGATCTGGCGGATCCGGCCCTCGTACATGACGGCGATCCGGTCGCCCAGTCCCATGGCCTCGGCCTGGTCGTGGGTCACGTAGATCGTGGTGGTGCCCACGTTGTCCTGGAACTGCTTCAGCTCGTCGCGGGCGGAGGCGCGGAGCTTGGCGTCCAGGTTCGAGAGCGGCTCGTCGAGGAGGAAGACGCTCGGCTCCCTGACGAGCGCGCGGGCGAGGGCCACGCGCTGGCGCTCGCCACCGGACAGCTGGCGCGGCTTGCGGTCGAGGAGCGGCTCGATCCCGAGAAGCCCGGCAGCCCAGCGGGCTTTCTTCTCGCGCTCGGCCTTGTGGATCTTCTCCGCCTTCAGCGGGAAGGCGATGTTCTGGAGGACCGACTTGTGCGGGTAGAGCGCGTAGCTCTGGAACACCATGGCCACCTGGCGCGCCCGCGGGGGCAGGCCGTTGACCACGTTGCCGCCGATCAGCACCTCGCCCGCGGTGGCCTGCTCGAGGCCGGCGATCGTGCGGAGGAGCGTGGTCTTGCCGCAGCCGGACGGGCCCAGCAGGACGAGGTACTCGCCCTCCGTGGTCTCGATGTCGACCCCGTCGACGGCGTTCCGGTCCGCGCCGTGGTAGCGCTTCTCCAGGTTCCGTACGGCGACCGCCAGAGCAGCCATGGTCAGGCCTGGCCGCCGATGAGACCCTGCTTGCGCCACTTCGCAAAGACCGGCTCGATCTGCGACTCGGCGCGGGCCACCGACTCCTCGGGCGACTGCTCGCCGCGGGCGGCGCGGGCATACATGTTCGGGACGATGAACGTGCCGAACACCTCGCCGATGGCGGTGTTGGCGTTGCCGTGGCGGCCGACGTTGGTGCTCCAGTCGAGCGCGTCCTTCAGCACCGAGAGCTTGTCGGCCGGCTCGGAGCCGAACGGGTCGTTGTCGAGCCAGTTGGGGAGCTCCGGCACGAGGTCGCCGAAGGCCGGGAAGTCGTACAGCTCGGACTCCCAGGTGGCGCGTGCGTAGTTCTCCGTGTAGTGGAGGAGGAACTCCTTCGCCGCGTCGGGGTTCTCGGCGTGCTCCGGGACGATCCAGTTGTACATGACGTGCTGGGCAGCCAGAGCGTCGGCGGGGCCCTCGAGCGCCTTGACGAACAAAATGTCGTTGGCCTGTTGTGGGTTGACCTTCTGGGTCGTGCGGTAGGCCGAGATCGAGTTGACGATGTAGGAGAGCTTTCCGCCGACCATCCCCTGGTTGTTGGAGGACGGGTTCCAGGCGAAGACCTCCTCGGTCATGGCGCCCTCGAACAGCTCCTTCATGAACTGCACCGCCGCGATCGTCTCGGGCGAGTTGATCGTGACTTCCTCGTTCTCGTCCTGGATCGCTCCGCCGTACGACCACATGAGCGAGCGGCCGACCATGTCGGAGTCGATCTCCTGGGACATGCCGATGCCGAGCTGCACGCCCTGGTCGCTCTTGATCTTGGAGCCGCCCTCCTTGAGCTCCTCCCACGATTGGGGGCCTTCCGGGAAGCCGGCCTTCTCCCACATGCTCTTGCGGTAGTTGCCCGGGTCCGGCACCCAGCCGGGGCTGTAGGCGAAGAACTTCTCGGTGGTCGGGTTGAAGCTGCTCTTGTTGCACAGTTCGATCTGCTTGCCGAAGCGCTTCTCCGCCTCCTGCGTGATGTCGGTCATGTCGACAACGCTGGGCTCGAACTGCGGCAGCGGGGCGATGAACTGGATGACGTCGTGGCCGGACTTGGCGGCGATCTCCGAGCCGATCCGCGTGGGGATGCCGGTGACCTCGATGTGGTCGACGGTCACGTCGACGCCGACCTGCTCGCCCCACTCCTTGGCGAACGTGTCGAACCACTCGTCGTGCCGAGGCACGAAGTGGCTCCACATCAGGATCTTGAGGCTGCCGGAGAGCTTGGCGTCGGGCTCGGAGAAGCTCTGCTTGGGGGCCTTCCCGGTGGGCTCGGTCGTGGTCTCCTCGTCCCCGCCGCACCCGGCGAGGAGGACCGCCGTGGCGGTGGCTCCCTGGATGAACCTACGACGGCTGATGCCGTACGGGTAGAACGGGTCGAACTGTCTCGTCATCGCCTCTCCCCCAGGTTTGATCCCTCGGGGCGGCCTTCCCGGCCCTTGGGGCGCGAAACGACCCGTCGCCGGGCGGCGGGCTGAGACGATGGACGGCGGCTATGGGCCGCTGAGCGGTCCGAGCTATAAGACTTCCGGCGTGAAGTCGATCGGCCGAGTTCTCGTGGCGGTGGCAGTGGCCTGCGCGCTCGCGGCGGACGCTCCGGACCCGTCATCCGCGGCCGGGCAGTGGCGGGCGATCGCGTTCAAGGGCGACGGGCGGATCGAGAGCGACGGCGTGCGATTCGCGTGGATCAGGAAGTGGCTGCCGGACTACCAGGAGGGCCCGGTGCGCGTGTTCGACACCCGCCGCGGGCGAAGCTTCTGGCTGAGGACGCCGCGGCCGGACTGTCGCTTCGCCGACATCGGCGGAGGGTTTGCGCTGTGGCGCTGCGTCCCTCCCCGGAAGTCGCTCCTCGTCAACCTCGCCACCGGATCCGTCCGGCGGCCTGTGGGGATCCGCCGGGTCGAGGAGATGGGCAACGAATGGCTCTTCTGCGGGGCCCAGAACGAGGTGGGGAGACACTGGCTGGCCGTTGGCTGCACGACTGGCTTCGGGCCTGGCATCGACCCGCAATACCTCAACCATCGCACCGGGGAGCTCACTCGCCGGTTCGTCAACATTTGCTGCCCTTCAGCTCCGCGCCTGGACGTGAACAGCCGGGATCTCACTCGGCCCCTATGCAGGCCGCTGAGGTGGGACGCGCTGATGGCGTATGCGCCCCCGCTCGCGCTCCAGACGCCGGACGGCCTGGGCTTGGAGGTCGAGCGCCTCCAGTTGCGACGCTGCGGACAGCGGCGCGGCGAGATCCTGAGCAGCTGCTCGTCGACGCTTTGCCAGACACCCCAGCTCGGCAGCGGCTACGTCACCTGGGGCGAGCATCGCAGGGTGTTCGCCTACCTGCCGCGCCTCCGCCGGCGGGTACTGGTTGGCCGCGCGCCTTCAGAGTCCCACGGGCGGATCAGCGTCGCTCATACCTGTGACCGCGTCTTCGCGCAGTGGAGCCGCCGGATCTACGTCACGCGGTTTGAGCCGCGGCGTGGAGCGCCGCCATGCCAGTGAGGAGCGGAGCTACGCGCCGCTAAGCGGCGGCCGGATCCTCCGACAGCTCGGCGACCCGCTTCGCCAGGGTCCGGAGGACCTTGCGCTCGACGTTCGGGCTCTCCTCGAGCAGGTGGTGGAAGTCCTTGCTGGTCAGGACGAAGACGCGCAGGTCGGTCTTGGCCTTGACGGTGGCGGTGCGCCGGACCTCCTCGAGGAGGGCGATCTCGCCGATGAAGTCGCCGCCGCCGCGGGTGCCGAGGCTCTTGCCCTTTCGCTTGACCTCGGTCTCGCCGTCCACGATCACGAAGAACTCGTGACCGAGCTCGCCCTCCCTGGTGAGGGTCGTGCCCGCGGGGATCTCCAGATCCTCGCTGACCCGGGCCAGCTGGCCGAGCTCCTTCTTCGAAAGGCCCTCGAACAGGGGTGCCTTCCGCAGCGCCTCGATCTTGTCGTCCTGCTTGAAGAGCCTCATCGCGCGCCTAACCTAACCGATCCGGGCGCGGTCGCTTAGCCGAGCCGCGAAGAGGCGGTGCTCGCCCGGAACTCCCTTGAGGGTGTACATGCCGCGGTCCGCGAAGTCGATGCCCGAGCCGGCGGCGAGATCGCGCACGATGTTGGAGACCAGGACCTCACCGGGGCTCGCCTCCGCGGCGACCCGGGCGCCGATGTGGACGGCCAGGCCCTCGATGCGACTGTCGATGACCTCTACCTCGCCGGTGTGGACGCCGGCACGGATCTCGAGGCCGAGGTCCTCGATGGCGTCCACGGTCTTGTGGGCGCAGGCGATGGCCTTCGCGGGGCCGTCGAAGGTGGCGAAGAATCCGTCGCCGGTGGAGCGGATCTCACGGCCGGCGTAGCGGGCGAGCTGGGCCCTTACCGTGGCGTGGTGGGCCTCGAGTAGGTTGCGCCACTGCCTGTCTCCCACGTCGGCTGCCTTCGAGGTGGAGTCGACGATGTCGGTGAAGAGGACGGTGGTGAGGACGCGCTGCGGGGCGGTGTCGACGCGGCCCTCCGAGAGGAAGCGCTCGACCTCGTTGGGGATGGTGGGGTTGCCGTAGATGCTGACGTCGGGAGCGGTGAGCTCGACCAGCTCGGCGTTCTGGACGCGCTCGGCGAGGTACTGGCAACCGCCCCGGTACCTGTCGTGGCAGAGGACGAGGGTGGGGACCGAGATGGCCGGAAGGACCTCGCGAATGTCGGTCTCGCCGAGCACTCGCATGAACCAGGCCGCCGCGCCGGGGCTGGCGGCGAGGCGCTCGTGGTTCACGTGCCACTGCTCGAAGGCGGGGTCGTCGGCGAAGCTCGGGAGGTACTTGCGGAGCTCGCCTTGCTGAAAGGTGCGGTCGCCCCAATTGCGCCTCACGACCATGACCCGCTGGCGCCACTCCTCGTCGGTGTTGCCGTACGGGAAGTCGGGCGCCTGGGTGACGCGCGGCCAGGTGTTCTGGAGGATGAGCGCCTTGACGCGCTCGGGGTAGGTGGCGGCGAACACGCAGCAGAGCTGGCCGCCGGGGGAGCCGGCGCCGAGTAGGGCGGCTCTTTCGGATTCCGCCGCGTCCATGACCGCTCGGAGGTCGTCCATTCTGGTTTCGAAGCCGGGGAGGTCCCTTGGGCGGTCGCTCAGCCCGGTGCCGCGCTTGTCGAGGAGGATCAGGCGGCTGAACTCGGCCAGGCGGTTGCAGAAGTCGACGAAGACCGGCTGCTCCCAGGCCCAGACGAGGTTGATGAGCCAGGGGACGAAGAGGATGTCCGTCGGGCCGCTGCCCACCACCTGGTAGGCAATGGAGACGTCGCCGCTACGGGCGTAGTTGACCTCGGGGGTGTCGAGGTTCATCGGCGCGTCAAGAGTATGCGGCGGGGCGGCCGCGCTCTACACCGAGGGTGAGCCTGGTGTGCCGGGCGGCTCGCCGGTGTCGAGCGGCACGGCCGTGTCCGGGTCCGCTTCGGGGCCGACGTGCTCCGGGAAGCGCGCCGCCTCGGCCTCCGCGATTGCCTGCAGCTCCTGCGCGACCGCGTTGACGCTCTCGATCAGCCG
>Ga0081538_10005034_pt1 | contig 12031 bp, 13 predicted proteins | sample TabmetS5T2R1_FD_71022 | JGI IMG/M metagenome (GOLD analysis project Ga0081538, IMG submission 71022) | Tabebuia heterophylla rhizosphere microbial communities from the University of Puerto Rico - S5T2R1 | ecosystem: Host-associated > Plants > Roots > Rhizosphere ... | reverse complement strand
CGTGCCCGAGCGGATGGTCTCGAACGCCTCGTCGATGCGCTCGAGGGGGAACTGGTGGGTGACGACCGGGGCCAGCTCCTTCCGCCGCCGGTTGAGGTAGTCCATGGTGATCCGGTACTGGCGGTGGGTGGCCCCGTAGGCGCCGAGGATGGCCAGCTCCTTGTAGTGGAGCTGGTTCATGTCGAGCGGGCTCACCGGGTCGTGCTTGGGCAGCCCGGCGAAGTAGACGACCCGGGCCCGCTTGGCCGCCATCTCCAGGGCCGCCTGCTGGGCCTGCTTGGAGGGCGCGGCCACGCTGATCCGCTCCGCCCCCAGCCCGGCGGTCCGCTCCAGCAGGGCGGCCAGGCCGTTGTCGTCACCGGCGACCCAGGCGTCGTCCACGAACCCGCCCACCGCGGACAGGGCGAGGTCGAGGCGCTGGCGGTTCACGTCGGAGAGGAACACCCGGCTGGCCCCGCGGTCGCGGGCCATCACCGCCTGCCAGCAGCCGATCGGCCCGGCGCCGAGGATCAGGACCGTGTCCCCGAGGTCGACGTCGAGGACCTCGATGCCGTTGAAGGCGCAGGCGAACGGGTCGACCACGGTGGCCAGCTCCGACGGCAGGTCGGGGGGGAGGGGGATGAGGTTCTTGACCGCGATCGGGGGCACGGCCGCCAGCTCGGCATAGGCCCCGGGGAACGGCTCGTAGCCGTAGAGGAGATGCTGCTCGCAGAGGTTCTGGCGGCCGTCGATGCACTGGCGGCACTCGCCGCAGGTCAGGATGGAGCCGAGGAACACCCGTCCGCCCGCCTCGACCCCGGGGGGCAGGACGGCCTCGGGCCCGACCCGCTCCAGCACCCCGACCGGCTCGTGCCCGAGGACCCAGGGGGCCGGGGCCCGCGGGTCGCCGTTGGCGAAGGTGCGGGCGTCGGTCCCGCAGATCCCGCAGGCCTCGACCCGGAGGATGGCCCCGCGGGGGTCGAGGGCCGGCTCGCCGGTCTCCCGGACCTCGACCCGCTGCCGGTCGGTCATGAACGCGGCCCTCATGCCGGCTCCTCGGGCGCGGTCTCCTGGAGCTCGGCGTAGGCCTTGTCGGCGCCCCAGCGCTCCCGGATCACCCGCGACAGGGCCCGGGTGATCGCCTCCGGGGAGCGGTGCATGAAGATGTTCCGGCCCACCGAGCAGCCGATGCCGCCGGCCGCGGTGGCCGCCTCCATCCGCTGGAGCAGCTCCCGGTCGCCGAGGCGCGAGCCGCCGGCCAGGACCAGCGGGATGCCGGCGGCCGCCTCGACCAGGCGGGCGAAGGAGTCGCCGTCGCCCGGCCAGTTCGTCTTGACGATGTCGGCCCCCAGCTCGGCGCAGAGCCGCACGTTGCGCCGCAGGTACTCGAAGCCGTACTGCTCCTTGAGCTGCTCGACGGCGGCGTAGGTGGTGGGGAACTCGGCCTCGGCGATCAGCGGCATGCCCATGGCCGCGCACTCCGCTCCGACCCCGGCCAGGGTCCGGATCATCCCGGCCTCGGTGGCCCCGCCCAGCGCCGTGAACAGCACCACGGCGTCGGCCCCGAGGCGGACGGCCTCCTCCACCTGGGCGATCTGGACGATCTCGGGCTGGGGGTCGGCCGGGTTGGCCGACGCCGACAGCAGCAGGGCCAGCGAGGTGGTGGGGGCGAACGCCGGCTGGGCCAGCCGGATCATGCCCTTGGACATCATGATGACGTTGGCCCCGCCGGCCACCACCTCGGCCGTGCGGCCGCCGATGTCGGCCAGCGGCTCCAGGAACGTCGGCGAGGTCATCCCGTGGTCGAGGGCGCAGATGATCGAGACCCCGGCCGGGTCGATCACCCGCTTGAGGCGCATCGCGGTGCCCACCTGGGTAGCCTGTGCTGTCATGTGAACCTCCTTCCGGGGCCCCGCCGGACCACGGTGAAGTCGAACGCGTCGGCGAGGTGGAACTCGTGCGAGGAGAGCACCGGGGCGCCGTCCATGGCGTAGTCGACCTGCCACAGGTAGAGGAGGAGCTCGCCGCGGGGCACGCCGAGGCGGCCGGCCACGGCATGGTCGGCCCGGACGGGGCGGAACCGGGCCACGCCGTGGTTGATGACGACGCCCAGCTCCCGTTCCAGGACGTCGTAGATCGAACGTTCCATCATGTCGTCGACGGCCCGGGGATGGCCGTCGAGCAGCCGGCTGGGGAACACGTCGCGCGACAGCACCACCGGCTTGCCCTCGGCGGTGCGGACCCGCTCGATCACCAGGACGTCCTGGCCCGGGTCGAGCTCCAGCAGGGCCGCCTCGCCGGCCGAGGCCGGCTCCACCCAGTGGCGCCCGGAGGCGATCCCGGCGGTCATCCCGGCGGCGCGGATGGCCTCGGTGACCCCGAAGTTCACGTCGAGGCTGTTGGCCATCCGGGGGTGGGAGGCGACGAAGGTGCCCGAGCCCTGGCGGCGCCGGAGCAGGCCCTCGAGCTCCATGGCCCGCAGCGCCTCGCGCAGGGTCGCCCGCGACACCTGGAGCTCGGCGGCCAGCTCCGGCTCGGAGGGCAGGCGGGTGCCGGCGGGAAGCTCTCCCCGGTCGATCCGCTGCTTGAGCTCGTCCTGGACCGAGACCGAGCGTAGCCGTGGGCGCGCCCCGGTTTCCCGCTGTGGCCTCTGCATTCTGGCGAGGAGTATACGTCAGACAACTCAGCCAGGGTCAAGGAGCTTGACTCGGTTCAACCACCCACTTACGATCCCGGCAGCGTGAGGTAATGTCAGACAACTTCCGACCGCAAGGGGGTTGTGGCGTGGCTCAGGAGCGACGCAAAGTCGGATCGGTGAGCTACCAGGAAGCCGGCGAGGACTACTTCGGCAAACGCCAGCTGCGGCGGCACGCCGCGTTCTGGTCGCTGTGGTCCCTGGGGGTGGCGGCCGTCATCTCGGGCGACTTCTACGGCTGGAACCTGGGGCTGGACGCCGGCGGGTTCGGCGGGCTGCTGCTGGCGACCGTGATCATCACGATCATGTACTTCGGGCTGTGCTTCAGCATCGCCGAGATGTCGCCGGCCCTGCCCCATACCGGTGGCGCCTACTCCTTCGCCCGGTCGGCGATGGGGCCGTGGGGCGGCTTCATCACCGGGCTGGCCGAGAACATGGAGTACGTGATCACCCCGGCCGTCGTGGTCAGCGCCATGGGCATCCTGATGCACGACATCGTCGCCGGGCTCTTCGACATCGTCGGCTCACCCTGGTGGAACAGCCCGGTGACCTGGTGGGCGGTCTTCTACGTGGTCTTCGTGGCGATCAACATCATCGGCATCGAGGCCACGATGCGGTTCACCGTCGTGATCAACATCCTGGCCCTGGGGATCCTCGCCTTCTTCTTCATCTCGGTGCTGGCGTCGGGCAAGCTCGACCCCAGCCTCTGGACCAACATCCCGCCGGAGGAGGGCGGGTCGAGCTTCCTGCCCAAGGGTCTCGCCGGGATCTTCCCGGCCATCCCGTTCGCCATCTGGTTCTACCTGGCCATCGAGGAGCTGCCGCTGGCCGCCGAGGAGTCGCACGACCCGGCCCGCGACGTCCCCCGGGCCACCATCTGGGGCCTGCTCACGCTGATCGTCACCGGCATGGGGGTGCTGTTCCTCAACACCGGGGTCGGCGCGGGAGCGGCCGAGCTCGGCGTCTCGGCGACGCCGCTGTTCGACGGGTTCCAGGCTGTCTTCGGTGAGGGCACGGCGGCCGAGCTGCTCGCCCTGATCGGGCTGACGGGCCTGATCGCCAGCTTCTTCACCATCATCTACGCGTACGGCCGCAACACCTTCTCGCTGTCGCGGGCCGGCTATTTCCCCAAGTGGCTGTCGGTCACCCACCCCACCCGCAACACCCCGCATGTCGCGCTGATCGCGGGCGCGGTCGTCGGCTACGCCCTGGCTGTCCTGATCTACCAGCTGCAGCAGGGCAGCGGCGCGTTCGCCGGGCAGGTCGTGGGCGCGCTGCTGAACATGGCCGTGTTCGGCGCCGTCATCTCCTACTTCATGCAGTGCCTGTCGTTCATCCTGCTGCGGCGCAAGTACCCGAACATCGAGCGGCCCTACCGCAGCCCGGTCGGCGAGTGGGGCGCGGCCGTGGCCGGGGTGATCGCCCTGGTCTCGCTGATCGCGCTCTACTCCAACTCCGACTACCGGCCGGGGCTGTACGGGACCCTGATCTACTTCGTGCTCGGGATCGCCTACTTCGCCATCTCGGGCCGGCACCGCCTGGTGCTGTCGCCCGAGGAGGAGTTCGCCATGACCCACGGCGAGCACGGTCGGCCCCAGCGCGAGGGCTACGGCACCACCTCCGTCGCCGACATCCAGGTCGAGAACGCCGAGAAGATCAGGGACACCCCTACCTCGACCCCCTGACCCGGGCCTGGGCCCGTAAGTCGCCGAACGCCTCCGCCAGGTTGATCTGGCGGAGGCGTTCGGGGCCCATGCACCCACCCGGCACAGGGGCTCCTGTGGTCGGGGCCCCATGCACTCGCCTGGCACGGTGGTTGTCGGGCCCCATGCACTCGCCTGGCACGGTGGCCACCCTGCGCACGAACGGGCGCCCTTCGCCCACCCGCCCCCGAACGGGCGCCCTCACCTACACGGCCCCGAACGGGTGCCCTTCGTCCACCCAGCTCCAACGGGTGCCCGCACTCACCCGGCCGCCCAGCGCGTGCCCTCACCGCCCGCCTCCACGGGCACCCTGACCCAGCCGGCCCCACGGGCATGCTCCAACCTCGCCCGCCGGTGCCGAGTCCCCCGGTGGGGGAGCGTAGCCCAGCACGGATCGGGGTGCCCGCGGTTGTCCACAACCCCGTCACGCATCTCGCACCATCACGCCACTTGCGCACTCCTCGCACCATCACGCCCCCCGGCACCGGTCACTCCTCGCACCGGTCATCCTCGCATCGTCATTCCCTGCATCAGTCACGCCCCGCGCCTGGCACCAGCCCCACGCTCGTCACCGCCTCTCGCCCCGGTCCCCGCCCCTCGCACCGGGTCACGACCCCGGCCAGTAGGTCCCTCGCAGTTGCGGGCTGAACCTCGGCAATAACCAGCGAACGCTGGTATCCGTGCTAGGATCACCGGCAAATGCCAAGCTATCGGATTGGCCAGGTGGCCGAGCTGCTCGGGGTCAGCGTGGACACGGCCCGGCGCTGGGCGGACACGGGTCGGCTGGGGGTGCGGCGGACCGAGGGGGGCCAGCGGGTGGTCGACGGGGCCGCCCTGGCCGAGTTCATGGCCGGGCTGCGGCACATGCCGGAGTACGAGGGGGTGATCGCCCAGTCGGCCCGCAACCGGTTCCAGGGGATCGTCACCCGGGTGGTCAAGGACGAGATCGTGGCCAAGGTGGAGCTGCAGGCCGGGCCCTACCGGGTGGTGTCGCTGATGACCCGGGAGGCGGCCGACGAGCTCGGGCTCGCCCCGGGGATCCTGGCCGTGGCCGCGGTCAAGGCGACCAACGTGGTCGTCGAGCTGCCGGGGCCGTCGCGTGGCGAACCAGCGCAACGATAGAGGAGGCCACATGCGCCAGTTCCGGACCCGCCTGGCCGCCACGCTCGCGGTGGCGGCCCTCGTGCTCGCCGGCTGCGGCGGTGGCGACGACGACTCGGGCGCGGCCGCCTCCGGTGAGCTCAAGGTGTTCGCGGCCGCCTCGCTGACCGCCGCCTTCACCGAGATCGGCCAGCAGTACACCACCGCCAACGGCGGCGCCAAGGTGACCTTCAACTTCGCCGGCAGCCAGGCCCTGGCCACCCAGATCCAGCAGGGCGCCCCGGCCGACGTGTTCGCCTCGGCCGACCTCACCAACATGGACAAGGTCACCGACCTCGTCGGCACCCCGCGGAACTTCGCCAGCAACCAGCTCCAGATCGTGGTCGAGCAGGGCAACCCCAGGAGCGTCCAGGGCCTGGACGACCTGGCCAACCCCGACCTCAAGGTGGTCCTGGCCGCCCCCGACGTCCCGGCCGGCAAGTACGCCGCCGAGGCGCTGGGCAAGGCCGGCGTCACCGTCGAGCCGGTGTCGGAGGAGGACAACGTCAAGGCGGTCGTCACCAAGGTGTCGCTCGGCGAGGCCGACGCCGGGATCGTGTACGTCACCGACGTCACCGCCGGCGGGGACAAGGTCGAGGGGGTCGACATTCCCGAGGACCAGAACGTCCTGGCCACCTACCCGATCGCCACCGTCAAGGCGAGCAAGGCCCAGGACCAGGCGCAGGCGTTCATGGACCTGGTCCTCTCGGCCGAGGGCCAACAGGTTCTCAAGGACCACGGGTTCCTGCCGCCGCCGACCACGTGACCGCCACCGCCCGGCGCCGCCGGGCGGCCCACGCCACCGCGCCCGCACGGAACCGGGTGCCGGCCTGGTTCGCCGTCCCGGCCGCCCTGGCCGTCGGGTTCCTGGCCGTCCCCCTGCTCGGTCTGCTCGGGCGGACCCCGTGGGGGAGCATGGGCGCCGAGCTGACCAGCCCCCGGGTGCTGGAGGCGCTGCGGCTGTCGATGGTCTGCTCGCTGGGGGCGGTGGCGGTGTCGGTCGGGCTCGGCGTCCCGCTGGCCTTCCTGCTGGCCCGGGTCGAGTTCCCCGGCCGCAACCTGGTCCGGGCCCTGACGACCCTGCCGATGGTGCTGCCGCCGGTGGTCGGCGGGGTGGCCCTGCTGCTGGCCTTCGGCCGCCGTGGCCTGGTCGGCCAGTGGCTCGACCAATGGTTCGGGATCACGCTGCCGTTCACCACCGCCGGGGCAATCCTGGCCGAGGCCTTCGTGGCCATGCCGTTCCTCGTCATCACCGTCGAGGCCGGGCTGCGGGCCATGGACCGGCGCTTCGAGGACGCCGCCGCCACCCTGGGGGCGGGCCGCTGGACGACCCTGCGGCGGGTCACCCTGCCGCTGATCGCGCCGTCGCTGGGGGCCGGGATCGCGCTGTGCTGGGCCCGGGCGCTGGGCGAGTTCGGCGCCACCATCACCTTCGCCGGCAACCTCCCCGGCGTCACCCAGACCATGCCCCTGGCCGTGTACATCGCCCTGGAGACCGACCTGGAGGCGGCCATCGCCCTCAGCCTCATCCTGCTGTTCATCTCCCTGGCCGTGCTGGTCGCCCTGCGGGACCGCTGGTTCCCGTCGGCATGAGCCTGGAGGCCGAGGTCCGGCTCCGGCTCGGCCGGCTGGAGCTGGAGGTCGAGCTGGCGGTGGCGACCGGCGAGCTGGTGGTGCTGCTCGGCCCCAACGGGGCCGGCAAGACGACCCTGCTGCGGGCCCTGGCCGGGCTGCTGGCGGTGGAACGGGGCCGGGTCGTGCTCGACGGCGCCGTTCTGGAGGACACCGAAGCCGGCACCTGGGTGCCGACGGAACGGCGGCCGGTCGGGTTCGTGTTCCAGGACTACCTGCTGTTCCCGCACCTGTCGGCGCTGGAGAACGTCGCCTTCGGGCTGCGCGCCCGCGGCCTGGGCCGGGCCGAGGCTCGCCGCCGGGCGGCGGCCTGGCTGGAGCGGGTCGGCCTGGCCGGCCACGCCGGCGCCCGGCCCCGGGCCCTGTCGGGCGGCCAGGCCCAGCGGGTGGCGCTGGCCAGGGCCATGGTCGGGGAGCCGCGGCTGCTGCTGCTGGACGAGCCCCTGGCCGCCCTCGACGCCGCCACCCGCACCGAGGTCCGCCGCGACCTCCGGCGCCACCTGGCCTCCTTCGACGGCACCCGGCTGCTGGTCACCCACGACCCGCTGGAGGCCATGGCCCTGGCCGACCGGCTGGTCGTGCTCGAGGGCGGCCACGTCACCCAGACCGGCGACCCGGCCGAGGTCAGCCAGCGGCCCCGCTCCCGCTACGTGGCCGAGCTGGTCGGCGTCAACCTCTACCGGGGCCGCGCCGACGGGGCGGAGGTCGAGCTGGCCGGCGGGGGCCGGCTGGTCGCCGCCGGCGAGCACCGGGGCGAGGTGTTCGCCGCCGTCCACCCCCACGCGGTCGCCCTGCACCGCCGGCCGCCCGAGGGCACCCCCCGCAACGTCCTCGGCGGCACCGCCGATACCCTTGACGTGGTCGGGGACCGGGTGCGGGTCCGGGTGGCCGGCCCGGTCCCGATCGTCGCCGAGGTCACCCCGGCCGCCGCCAGCGAGCTGCGCCTGGCCGACGGCGGCCCGGTCTGGGCCAGCGTCAAGGCCACCGAAGTCACCGTGTATCCCGCCTGACCGATGGAGCCGCCCATGCCCCTGGCCGACCGCCCGCCCCTGGACCGGATCGAGCTCCGCCCCATCGGCCATGTCCGCACCGCCTACCAGCTGCTGGAGGACACCCCGATCCAGACGTCCCGCAACCCCGGCGAGCCTGGCCGCCTGGTCCTCCTCGACCAGTACGCGGCCGCCCTGGACGGGCTGGAAGGGTTCGACTACGCCCACCTCATCTGCTTCCTGGACCAGGCCTGGGAGGCGGACGGGCGCGGGACCCGGCCGTTCGCCGGCGACCGGCTCCGGCCGGTCCCGTTCCTGCTCCAGCACACCGGCCAGCGGGTCGGCGTGTTCGCCACCCGCGCCCCCGTCCGCCCCAACTACCTCGCCCTCAGCCTGGTCCGGGTCCTGGCCGTGCGCGGCAACGAGGTCGACTTCGCCGGCGTCGACCTGCTCGACGGCACCCCGGTGCTGGACATCAAGCCGTTCGAGCCGCATCTCGACGTGCCCGGCTACCGCCGGGGAAGCGGCTGGCTCGACCATGTCCGCGGCGGCTGGTACCAGCAGCCCGACGCCGCCGCCAACCCCCTGATCCGCCCCGGCCGGGACGGCCTCCGGGCCGCCGGCCTCGACCCGACCGCAGCCTTCCCGACTCCGCCCGCCACCGACCCACCCAAGGAGGACCCATGAAGCTCAGCGCCCGGAACCAGCTCGGCGGCATCGTCCGCAGCGTCGAGCTCGGCGCCGTGATGGCCGAGGTCACCGTCGACGTGAACGGTCAGGAGATCGTCTCGGCCATCACCCGCTCCTCGGCCGAGCGCCTCGGCCTGGCCGAGGGTCAGCCGGTGACCGTGATCGTCAAGGCCACCGAGGTCATGCTCGGGGTCGACGAGGGCTGACCGGGCGGGCCACCACCCCGGCCACCGACGGGCCGGCGAGGACCTCGACGGTGAACCCGGCGTCGGTCAGGTGGCCGGCCAGCGCGCCGGGAACGGTTGCCGGTTCCTGGCCCGGGGTGCCGTAGCCGTAGAAGAGGAACAGGGCGCCGCCGGGCTTGAGCAGGGCCCGGATCAGCGCCAGCTCGCGGGCCGGGGTGCGGACCCAGAACAGGTTGACGTTCATGGCGAAGACCTTGTCGTACCCGCCCGGGCCGTCGGGCAGGTCGGCGGGGCCGAGCGACTCCAGGTCGGTGGTGCGCAGGACCGCCCGGCCGGCGGCGACGTGGCCGGCGTTGCGGGCGGCGGCCCGGCGGATGGCGGTGGGGGAGCGGTCGATGGCGGTGATCCGGCCGCCGGCCAGCTGCTCGCAGACGAGCGAGACCGCCACCCCGGGGCCGCAGCCGATCTCCAGGAGACGGTCGCCGGGGTCCGGGGCCATGACCCGCACGGCCCAGCGGATGCGCTCTGGGATCGGCTTGGTGGTCAAACGTTTGTCGCCCCTTTCTGCATGAGGCCTGCTCGGGACAGGTGTACCGTCGTATCGGAAGTCGGCGGAAGCCGCCGGGGGTCGCGATGCAGATCGACCGGACGATGCGGGACGGTTGCATCGTGGTGGCCATGACTGGATCGATCAACCTGTTCACGGCGCCGCAGGTCCAGCGGGTGCTGCTCAAGGACCTGGCCGACCGGCCGTACGCGATCGTCTGCGACCTCAACGGCGTGGACTCCCTCGACCCGGTGTGCGCCACAGTGTTCTCGACGGTGGCCAACCATCCCTCCAGCGACTGGCCGGCCACCGCCCTGCTGCTCTGCGGCGCCCAGCCGGGCGTGGCCAGGCAGCTGGGGCGACTGGGCGTGCCCCACTTCCTGCCGCTGTACGACACCGTCGAGGACGCCCTGGACAAGGTGGCCGCCCGGCCGCCCTACCTGCGGGACGAGCTGCGCCTCGCCCCGACCGGGACCGCCCCGGCCGCCGCCCGGCTGTACGTGCGCGACGTGCTCCAGTACTGGCGCCTGGCCCTGCCCGACCAGGACGTCATCGACCGGGCCGAGCTGCTCGCCGACGAGCTCGTCACCAACGCGGTCGTCCACGCCCGGACCTCCCTGCGGCTGCGGCTGGAGCTGCGTGGCGACCTGCTGCACATCGGCGTGCACGACGCCAGCCCGCGGCTGCTGCGCCTGGTCCCCAGCGACCCCGAGGGCGAGACCGGTCGTGGCCTGCGGCTGGTCGAGCAGATGGCCACGGCCTGGGGGGTGCACCGGGGCCGCGAGGGCGGCAAGGTCGTCTGGTGCACCCTGCGCCTCTGGCGCCAGCCGGGACCGCCCGCCCGCGCGTAGCTCCGCCCCTCAGGCGTCGGCCAGCAGGCGGGCCCGCTGCTCCTCCACGTCGAAATCGGCCGCCGGCCAGGTCAGCTTCATGTCCTCGAGCTGCTCGACCAGCAGCTTGGCGATGGCCCAGTCGCGGTACCACTTCCGGTCGGCCGGGACCCGGTACCAGGGGGCGGCGCCGGTGTTGCAGCGCTCCAGGGCGGCCGCGTACGCCTCCTGGTAGTCGGCCCAGAAGGCCCGCTCGTCGACGTCGCGCGGGTTGAACTTCCAGTGCTTGGTCGGGTCGTCCAGCCGGGCCAGCAGCCGCTGGCGCTGCTCCTCCTTGGAGATGTGGAGGAACACCTTGACCACGCGGACGTCGTCGGAGACCAGCCGGGCCTCGAAGCGGTTGATGGCGGCGTAGCGCCGGCTCCAGGTCGACCGCGGCACCAGGTCGTGGACGCGGACGACCAGCACGTCCTCGTAGTGCGAGCGGTCGAACACGCCCAGCCTGCCCGGCCGGGGGACCCGCCGCCGGATCCGCCAGAGGAAGTCGTGGGCCAGCTCCTCCCTGGTCGGCGCCTTGAACGAGGCGATCTCGCAGCCCTGGGGGTCGACCTGGCCGATGACGTGGCGGAGCACGCCGCCCTTGCCCGAGGTGTCCAGGCCCTGCAGGATCAGCAGCAGGCGGCGCGTCCCGCCGCTGACCCCCTCGGCGTGCAGCCGCTCCTGGAGGTCGGACAGCTGCGGGCCGAGGACGGCGAGCTCGGCCTTGCCCTCGGCCTTGCCGCCGTCGAAGCCGGGGGTGGCGCGCGGGTCGAGCGCGCTCAGGTCGACCGGGCCGTCCGGGACCCGCAGCAGGTCCGAGACCCGTGCGGCTGCCTTGGAGCTCTTGCCCATGCGTCGCCTTTCCAGCCGGGGACCGATGGCCGGCATCCTACGCGACCCCGGTCCTGGGAGACTGGGACCATGACGCGCCTGTTCGTCGCCGTGCGGCCGCCGCCTGAGGTGGTCGCGCTGCTCGCGGCCCTCGAGCGGCCGGCCGTCCCGGGCGTGCGCTGGTCGCTGCCCGAGCAGTGGCTGGTCAAGCTGCGCCCCCTCGGCCACGTCGACGGCCGGGTCGTGCCGGCGCTGCGCGACGCCCTCGAGGCCGAGCTGGACGGGGCGCCGGCCGTGGCCTGCCGGCTCGGCCCGGCGACCCGCCGCCTCGGCGGGCAGTGGCTGGGCGCGCCCGTCCACGGGCTCGACGACCTGGCCACGGTCGTGTTCGAGGCGACCCAGGAGCTGGTGCCGGTCACCCACCCCCAGCCGTTCCAGGCCGACGTCGTCCTGGCCCGGGGCCGGGTGCCGGCGGAGCTGGCCGGGCGGCCCGTCGCCGGGTCGTGGACGGCCCGGTCGGTGTCGCTGGTGGCCGACCGTTCCCCACCGGGGGTGGTGCGGCTCGACGAGCTGGCCCGCTTCCCGCTCGGGGATCCCGGGCCGGCCTGATCAGGCGCCGGAGGCCGTGCCCTGGCCGCCGGGCAGGACCGCGTCCGCGAACCGGCCGACCGTGGTCAGCCAGCGGCCGGGCAGGTCGCGGTGGAGGTAGTGGCCGCCGTCGAGGGCCACGAACCGGTCCCGCCCCCGGGCGGCGCGGACGGCCTCGCGGTC
>Ga0081538_10005033_pt1 | contig 12032 bp, 10 predicted proteins | sample TabmetS5T2R1_FD_71022 | JGI IMG/M metagenome (GOLD analysis project Ga0081538, IMG submission 71022) | Tabebuia heterophylla rhizosphere microbial communities from the University of Puerto Rico - S5T2R1 | ecosystem: Host-associated > Plants > Roots > Rhizosphere ... | reverse complement strand
GCTTCCTTGAGCAGCGCCTTGGCCTTCCCAGGATCGTAGGGGTATTGCTCGCCGAAGTCGATGTGATCTCGCCCCCCCGGCGGCACGAAGCTCCACAGCGGCTGCGCCTGCCCCAGGAGGGCGGTTTTGACGATGGCCTGCCGGTCGAGGCCGTATCCCAGCACCGCACGCCGCACCCGCACATCTTGGAAGAGCGGGTTACGCAGATTGAAATAACTTTGCACGCGTTGCGTATCTTTCCCTCGCAGCACCTGGATCTGCGGGTCTCGGGTCAGGCGCTCGACGTGTTCGCGCGGCACGTAGTTGGCGAAATCGACTTCGCCCGTCCGCAGGGCCGTGACGCGCGTCACCCCCTCCTTCATGACCCGCAATTCGACGCGATCCAGGTAGGGGAGCCCCGGTTTGAAGTAGTGGGGGTTTTTCTCGAGGACAATGACCTGGTTTTGGTCCCACCTGGCAAACTTGAACGGTCCCGTCCCCGTCGGGTGCAGGCGGATCTCTTCCTTGCCCCATTTCTTGAACGACTCCGGGGACATCTGTAAAAAGCCGACCCGCTCGGCGGCCATCACTGGCAGCAGGGTCATGCTGGGGTGTTTGAGGGTGAATTTGACGGTGTGCGCATCGACGGCTTCCACGCTGTCGACAATGGCGAAAAACGGTGCGACAAAGGCCTTTTCCTCGGGGTTGATGATGCGCTGATAGTTCCACCGCACCGCCTCGGCATCGAAATCCGTGCCGTCGTGGAACTTCACCCCTTTGCGCAGGCGGAAGGTGTAGACTTTGCCGTTCTCCAGCACCTCCCACGATTCGGCGAGGTCCGGGACAATGTTCAGCTCCGCATCGATGGTGACCAGGCTATTGAAGAGATTGCCGACCACAAACCAGGACTGGACGCCGGGGGAGATATAGGGATCCAGACCGGTGATATCGGCCTCCCAGGCGACTCGTAGTGTCCCTCCAGGCTTGGGCTGCTGGGCCCACGCCGCCAGTTGCGTCAGCAGCAGACATCCGATGATCATGAACCCGATGCCGAATTTATGTCCATTCATCGTCGTCCCTCCGCGGTGGGGGAGTAGACCCCTAATACTGTCGCACTTACCCCTATGGCTTCTGCAGCCAAGTGGTCTCAAAGCGGATCTTAAAGCCGCGCTCGAACACATAGCCCTTCACATGATCGCGTGCGGCCTGGATGAACGGCAGGGTCGTGGCGCTCATCTGCACCATATTGCCGATGACGTAGCGCTGCACCTCGTGACTGAGGCGGCTCCACTCCTCTGGCGTCGGTGCGCGTAGGAGCTGGTCCCACAGCGCATCGATCTGGGGGTCTTTGTGGTTGACCTGATTCGTCCCCAACTTGCTGTGCAGGAGGTATGAACGGGTATTGGCGTCGAGCGAGGCCAAGGTAAAGTTGACGAATTGCTCCCAGTCCCGATCGGTGGTGAGACGGCGCAAAAATACCGGGCGATCGATGACCTCAACCGTCACCTCCACGCCGATCTTGGCCATCTGGGTCTTGATGATGGTGGCCACCGTGGGCAGCGACGGCTCGGCGCTGTGGGTCATGATGGTGTACTTGAGGGGATTCTTATCGTCGAAACCTGCCTCCTTAAGGAGAGCCTTGGCTTTGTCGGGGTTGTACGGGTACTGCTCCTCGAAGTCGATGTGATCCTTTCCACCGGGAGGGACGAAGCTCCACAACGGCTTGCCAAGCCCGAGCATGGCCACTTTGGCGATGGCGTGGCGGTCGATGCCGTAGCCCCCTAACGCCTGGCGCACCCGGACGTCGTCGAAGGGCGGTTTGGAGTTATTGAAGGAAATGTTGACGCTCTGCGTATCTGGTCCCTTCAGGACCTGGAGCTTGGGATCCTTGGAGAGGCGCTCCACCATCTCTTTGGGGACATAGTTCACGAAGTCCACCTCGCCCGCCCGCAGCGCGGTGGCGCGTGTCACTCCCTCCTTCATGATCTTGAGCTCAATGCGGTCGAGATACGGCAATCCCTGCTTGTAGTAATCAGGGTTCTTCTCGAGGACGATGATCTGGTTCGGCTCCCATTTGGCCAGCTTGAAAGGACCTGTGCCAGCAGGATGGAGGGCTGCGTCTTTCCGACCCCAGGTCTTGTAACTCGTAGGGGATTTAATCTGGAAGCCCATACGATAGACGGCCAGGGTCGGCAGGAAGGCCTGGGAGGGATACTTCAGGGTGAACTTGACGGTGTGCGCATCGAGAGGCTCAACCGCCTCGAAAAACTCGAAGAATGGGCGAATAAAGGCCTGTTCTTCCTTGTCCATGACGCGTTCGAAATTCCAGGCCACGGCGGCGGCATCGAAGTCGGTGCCGTCATGGAATTTCACCCCCTTCCGCAGCCTGAACACGTACACCTTCCCGTTCTCTTGCGCCTCCCACGATTCAGCCAGCTCAGGAATGTAGTTCAGGTCTTGATCGATCGTCACCAAGTTGTTGAAGAGATTCCCCGCGATGTATGTCACTTGCAAGCCGGAAGTCCAATGCGGATCGAAGCCGGTGACATCTTGCTCCCACGCCACCCGTAGCGTCCCCCCAGATTTCGGTTGTTGAGCGCCGACGTCCGCTACGAGAAGTAGTACGGCCGGCAGCACCAGTACCAGTGCCCAAGCGATGCATCGCTTCATCATACCCTCCTGAGCTCCCCCCTCATGGCCATCCTCGCTTACCCCCTTGGCGTGGGAAGGAGGGGATGAGGGGCTCGAGGCATTCGCCTCAGCCCCCATCGCCCTCCTCCAGCCAGGGGAAGGCAGGCGCGGAGCCTCCTATGCTCGGCTCACGGCCAGATGGTCAGCTGTGGGTGCCGACGCCAGAAGTACCAAGCCATGGCCCCGGCGGCCAACAAGTTGCCGATGAGGATCGCCGGCCAGGCCAAGGCATGCAGCACCTCTTCGGCGAACACCAAGCTGACGCCGATGAACCCGAACATGAACACGACCAGAAACAGCAAGATCCCGAACCCGAAGTTCGGGTCACGTTCCGCCAGGCCCAAGAGCCCTGCGGCCGCGGTGCCAAGCACCACAAAGACCAGCACGTGTACCCACGTGAACCAGATCACCAGCTCGAACGACGCCACCAGATTCTCCGGCGCAGTGAGCCCAACTCCGCTGCGGAACAGAGCGGTCCCGAGGACGGTGGGGGTGTACAGGGGTCGGCCCTGGATCGTATCCAGGATCAAGAACCAGACGGCGATCGTGGCGGCGCCAAGCAGGCCCGCGACGATGCCTTCCTCGTAGAGACTAGACGTCCGAGCCGCGCCGCTCTCAGGCGCGGTCGGTTTGGTCGTATCCTGCTGTGTCGTCATGATGTCCTCCTCCCTAGGCGTCTCTCGTGCCCTCGACAGGCCGCCGGCCGTCAAAACAGATGACACGCGGTATAGTGCCCGTTGGTCACCTCTTTCCACAGGGGCTCCTCGGCCTTGCACTGAGGCATGGCTTTGGGACAGCGCGTGTGAAAGCGGCATCCGGAAGGTGGATGCAATGGGCTTGGCACATCTCCGCTGAGGAGGATGCGCTCCTTCGCCATGCCAGGTCTGGCAGATGGGATGGCTGACAACAGGGCTTGTGTGTAAGGGTGTAGAGGCCGGGTGAAAAGGTCGTCTGCCGCGGCCATCTCGACGATCTTCCCCAGATACATCACCAGGACGCGATCGCTGATGTGGCGGATGACCCCAAGGTCGTGGGAGATGAACAGAAAGGTCAGGCCAAATTCCGCCTGGATACGCTCTAACAAATTGATGATCTGCGCTTGAATCGATACATCGAGCGCCGACACGGGCTCGTCGGCCACGATAAATTCCGGCTCCAGCGCCAGCGCGCGGGCGATCCCCACACGCTGGCGTTGCCCGCCGGAGAACTCGTGCGGGTAGCGGTTATAGTGAAAGGGCGCCAGGCCGACGACATCCAACAGTTGCAGAACACGCTCGCGGGCGGCCTTGGCGTCAGCCAGCCCGTGGGCGATGAGCGGCTCGCCAATGGCATCGCCCACGGTGATGCGCGGGTTCAGACTGGCATAAGGATCCTGGAAGATGATCTGCAGCTTGCGGCGATAGCGGTCTATGTCGCGGCGCTTGAGCTGCGTCAACTCGACGCCGCGATAGCACACCCGGCCGGCGGTCGGTTCGAGCAGGCGGAGAAGCATCCGTCCGGTAGTGGTCTTGCCACAGCCGCTCTCCCCCACCAACCCCAGCGTCTCCCCTGCGTTGATGTCGAAGCTGACCCCGTCGACGGCCTTGATCTCCCCCACGCGCCGTGCGCGCACCACACCTTTGATGACGGGGAAGTACTTGGTCAGCCCCTCAACCGACAGTAACGTCTCTGCCATGGCCACCTCGCCTGTTCCTCCAGTACTCTGTAGACGTGATTTACTGCTCTCGGAACCACAGATGAACACAGATGAACACAAATTAAAACTAATTCATTAGACGTCTGATTTGCACCTTCGGCGTGCCAAAATTCAGGAGTAAACAAACCTTGAAGCCCGTTGCTTTCAAATAATTCAAACATTGCGCTATATGGATATTATCTAGAACCTTAACAGCCTTCAGTTCTACTAATACTGTTTTTTGTACTAGTAAATCTGCCATGTAATCACCGACCACGACCCCATCATACCGGACCTGGATCCTTTTTTGTTGCTCTACTAAAAATCCAGACTTCTTCAACTCATGCGCCAGAGCATTTTCGTAGACCTTTTCAAGGAAGCCACTACCTAAAGTGTTGGCAACTATATAAACGCACTTAATGATTCTCTCTGTGACTTCATTTAATCTGTGTTCATCTGTGTCCATCTGTGGTTCCATCATACAGATGACAGCTCACCAGATGACCGGCTTCGACTGCCTTGAGGCGTGGCTCTTGGACGCTGCAAACGGGCATGGCATGTTTGCAACGTGGGTGGAACCGACACCCGCTGGGTGGATTGATCAGATCGGGTACCAGCCCTTCGATCGACTCCAGCTTTTTGCGCGGGCCATCCACATCCGGATAGCAATTCAGCAGGCCGACGGTGTAGGGATGCTTGGGTTGGGAGAACAGCGTGTGCGCATCGGTATATTCTACCACATTGCCGGCGTACATGACCGCCACGCGGTCCGCCATCTCGGCGATCACCCCCAGATTGTGAGTGATGAGCAGGATCGAGGTGCCGAACTGCCGTTTAATGGTCTTCATTATCTCGAGGATTTGCGCCTGAATGGTGACGTCCAGCGCCGTGGTAGGCTCATCGGCGATGAGCAAGGCCGGATTGCAGGAAATCGCCATGGCGATCATGATGCGTTGCCGCATCCCCCCCGAGAACTGATGCGGGTAGTCGATCACCCGATCCCGGGCTGAGGGGATGCCCACCGCCTCCATCATGCGCACACCACGCTGCACGGCGTGTCGCCAGAGGGTGCGGGCATACGGCGTCGTACCAGCGTCAGCAACCCCTTCCAGCCCGGGGGCGCCCGCCTCGCGCAACATCGCCACCCCCTGACGCAAGGCCGTCCGCTGACCCTTGAATTGGTGCAAATAGATCGCCTCGGCTAACTGGTTCCCAACGGTGAATACCGGGTTCAGCGAGATCATCGGATCTTGAAAGATCATGGCGATTTCGCGCCCGCGGATCTCCCGTCGCAGCCGCCCCATGGGGTAGGTCAGGAGGTCTTCGCTTTTGAACACCACCCGCCCGCTGACGATCCGCCCCGGCGGATCCTGGATGAGCCGCAGGATCGACAGCGCCGTGACGCTTTTCCCCGAGCCGCTTTCGCCCACCAGTCCCAGGGTCTCGCCGCGAGCGATCTCCAGGTCCACGCCGTTGATGGCTTTTACCACTCCATCCTCGGTGTAAAAGTGGGTGCGCAGGTCGCGAATCTCTAACAGCACCTCACGCATGATCAACCGCCTTCCGGAAGCCGATCCAACCACCGATGAACGCGGATGCACACAGATTTACGCGGGTGGGACCATCTGGGTTGATCTGTGTCCATCTGTGGTTCCAGTGTCAAGGTCTGGCATTACCGTTTCAATCGTGGATCCAGGGCGTCTCGCAAGCCGTCTCCGAACATGTTGAACGCCAGAGTCGTCAAGAAAATAGCCAGTCCTGGGAACACCACGATCCAGGGATTCACGTCGATGAACACCAGATTCGCCTTCAAATCCCATCCCCAGCTCGGGGTTGGCGGTTGGGTCCCCAAGCCCAGGAAGCTCAGCGACGACTCGATCAGAATGGAGGTCGCGATCGACAGGGTACTGGTGACGATGAGGGGAGCCATGCAATTCGGCAGGATGTGCCGGAACAACAGCCGCCATTGACCGAGGGCCAGGGCCCGCACCGCCTCGATGTACTCGTTTTCCTTCACCGACAGCACGCTGCTGCGGACCACGCGCGCGAAAATTGGGATGCGCACGACCCCCAGCGCGACGACCACATTTGTCGTGCTCGGCTCCAGAATAACCATGATGACGATGGCCAGGAGGAAGATCGGGAAGGCGAGAATGACGTCCATCACCGCCATAATGGCTTTGTCGATTCGCCCGCCGTAGAATCCCGCCACAATCCCCAGCGGGATGCCCGGCAGCAGCGACAAGATGATCGACACGATGCCGACGTAGAAGGCGATGCGACTGCTATGAATCACCCGACTAAACACATCGCGGCCGAGCAGGTCGACCCCCATCGGATGTTGCCAGCTGGGCAGTTCCAGGCTGCCGCCTCCGGCCACGATCTGGGCCGGCCCGTACGGCGCGATGGCGTCGGCCAGCGCCGCGATGACGATCAGGGCGCACACCATGCACAGCCCCCAGAGCGCGCTATAGCTCCGCGCCAGTCGCCGCAGCGTGATGACCAGCATCGAGCGGGCGCGAAACTTCGGGGTCATTGGCCCTTCTCCTCATACCGAATGCGTGGGTCGAGGTAGGCGTAGGAGATGTCCACCAGGAGGTTAGAGACCACGAACAGCAGCGCGATTACCAGGATGAAACCTTGCACCTGCTGGTAGTCACGCTTGGTGATCCCCTGCACCCCGAACGTCCCCAGGCCAGGGATGCCGAAGACGGCCTCGATGACGATCGCGCCGCCGATCAGGAAGCCGATCTGCAAGCCGACAACCGTAATGGTCGGGATCAGGGCGTTCTTCAGAGCATGCTTGTTGACCACCAGGAATTCGACCACCCCCTTCGCTCGTGCCGTGGTGACATAATCCAGTTTCACCACCTCCAACATGCTGGCCCGCACCAGCCGCGTCAGGATGGCACAACGGGCGAGCCCCAGCGCTAATGCCGGCAGAATCATGTGACTGAGATTCCCGGCCACACTGGTGCTGAGTGGCACATACCCCTGCACCGGCAACCACCCTAGGGTCAGCGAGAAGAGCAAAAACAGGAGGATTCCCAGGAAGAAATCGGGCATCGAAACGCCCAGCATGGCGACCGTCATGACCGAGTAGTCGAGGGCAGTATAAGGTCTGATGGCGGAGATCACCCCCGCCGGAACCGCGATCAGGAGAGCCAGCGCCATGGAGAGGACGATGAGCTCGAGACTGATCGGAATCCGATAGAGGATGTCGCCCAAGACGGGCCGGTGGGTAAAGATCGAGCGCCCCCAGTCCCCCTGTGCCAGCCGCCCCAGCCAGCGGACGTACTGGATGATCAGCGGTTGATCAAGCCCGTACTCACGTCGAAGTTCGTCGGCCGCGCGTTGATCGTACATATCCCCCAGCAGAAGGTGGATGGGATCGCCAGGGATTAACTGCATCATCAAGAAGACCAAGAACGTGATGGCCAGCACCGTGGGGAGGAGGAGGAAAAGCTTTTTGATGATGTAATCTTTCATAGCTCTCCACGAAGATAACGCTTGCCTTTCACCTATCCAGCCATACCTGCTCGAGAGAGAACCGCAATTCCCCCTGATAGACGAAATCTTTGACCTGTTTCCGGAGCGCCTTAAAGTGTGGCGACGTGCTGACGCTCACCCAATACATGTTGTCCACCATATAGCGCTGTAGCGCTTCGCCGATCTTCTGCTGTTCCGCTTCCGTGGGGGCGAGCTTGAGCTGCCGGTACAGGTCATCGACTTTGGTATCGGTGTGGCAGGACTGATTGAAGGGGGCGGTCGTCTCTGAGATATAACTGTTGTGGTGCACGGTGAGGATCGAGGCCAGATCCTCCACCGAGAGATCCCATTGGCAGCGGTTTTTGCCGACCATGTAGGTCATCCATGTCACCTTGTCCTGCACCTCGATCCTGGTCTCCACCCCAAGCTTCTTGTACTGCTCCTTGAGCAGCACAGCGATGTTCGAGAACACCGCCTTCTCGTTATCGGTGATGATGGTGAACCGTAAGGGGTTGCTCTCGTCATACCCGGCCTCTTTGAGGAGGGCGCGGGCCTTTTCGGCATCGTAGGGGCACATGGCATCGAGGTTGACGTGCCCTTTCGTGTCCACCGGGGCCATCGACACCAGAGGGACCGCCAATCCCAGCAGGGCCTTCTCAGCGATCTCACGCCGATCGGTGCCGTAGCAGCCGACGGCTTTGCGGGTCCGCAAGTCGTCGAACGGCGGCTTGGACACCTGGAGCATCGCCACCATCGGCGTCGTCTGCACCCCTGACAAGACGGCCACGTTTCTATCCCGCTCCAACACCCGCACGAGCTCGGGTGAGACGGAGTTTAACAGGTCGACTTCCCCGGCTCGGAGGGCCGAGACCTGCGTCATGGGATCGGTCAAGACCTTGAAGACGACCTTGTCGAGGTAGGGCAGGTCTTTCTTGAAGTAGTTCTCATTGCGGACGAGGACGAGGCGATCGTTGGGCACGTGCTCCAGGAACTTGAAGGGGCCGGTGCCCACGGGTTTCATGCGGTATTCCTGCTCGGACATGGTTTTGAACGCCGTGGGGGAACTGACGACGAAGCCATAACGATAGCCGCCGACGATCAGCGGGAACAGGTAATTGGGCTCGTTGAGGACAAAGCGCACCGTCTGCTGGTCGATGACTTCTACCGCCTTGACGTCCTGGTAGAAAACGCGCACGGCCGACTTGGTCTTCGGCTCCATCATGTGCTCGAAATTCCATTTCACCGCCTCGGCATCCATAGGCGTGCCGTCGTGGAATTTCACGCCTTCATGCAAAAAGAAGGTGTAGCTCAAGCCATCGGGGCTGACCTCCCACTTCTTGGCCAGATCGGGCACCGGCTTCAGGTCCTTGTCGAGCGTCAGCAGCGAATTATGGATGTTCATATTGATCCAGATCGTCTCGTAGCCCGGCGCGCTCTGTACATCGAGGTACGAGATATCGACACCATGCACGGCGGTCAACGTACCGCCGCGCTTGGGCGCCGCCGCCCTCCCACCCCCTGCGCTCCAGAGGCATAGCCCCACAACGACGAACAGGCACAGCGCCAAGTGGTGTCGACTTTTCATGCTTCCCCCTTTGATCGTGAGTGCTGGTGAGAACCCAGGCCCGCCAAATGAAACGACCGAGAGGTGCTCCTGGGATCATCCACATCCCAGCTCTCCGGCGTAGTTCGGCTGCACACACAGCGCTGCTGCCGGCCATGATGCGTCGATCGTTGCGTGTGGCTTGAAGCCTACACGGCATCCTGACGGAAGCTACCCCTCCGTGTGGAGGGGATTAGAGGCGGGTGAGGAGTTGAGGTCTCGCCCAAAACCGTGTCTGGCACGAGTGACCGTGTAGAAAAGGAAAGCGCACGGGGAAGGGGAGTGAGGGATGGATGGTGCACATCTGGGAGGCTCCTTGTCAGCCGTTGCGATCATGCGCCGCACAGAAACCTTGTAAGTAGGCGTATTGTAATGAGGTCTATAGGGCGTGTCAACGAAAATCCCTGCCGATGATCGGCTCTAACTCCGCGTGAAACGATACCAAAATGCCGTCGGGATGGTGGCGACAGACGGTGCCAGGGGAGTCCACACTGGTCATGCTCGCGACGCCATCCCCGGTTCCCGTTAGGCAAAAATACCATCACGGGGGAGGCCAACAGCAGCCCTGGTCGTCACAGACGCGGGCCCAGGGTGTGGGTCGACGCCATTCAAGAGAAACGGCCATCTCGACAGCGGCCGACAGGATCAGCAGTGCAAAGCCTGCGGAGGCCGGTTGGTTGTCAGTGCCGATGAGGGCCTTATTTCCGCTGAGCAGCGCATGCTAACGGCGCCCCTGCCGCATGAGCGCATGTCGCTGCACGGCCTCTATCGGGCGGTGGGTGTCAGTGTCACGTCGCTCTGGCACACTGTATGGCCCTCCAGGCACGACCAGGGGGAATTTACGGTGAGCTGGAGAGCGGCAAAGACGTCGTCGAGGGCCAGAACACATTTCATCTGAGGAAACAATGCGTTTCACAATACGTGACCTCACGCCTTGCGCGTGGTGGAGTCGCGCTCCCTCTCTGCTTCTGCCGTAGGGATAGCGTTTTGTGGTCTGTTAGCTCGGCGATTCCTCATGACTTGTAGCTAACCGGAATTTTTCCGCCGTGCGCCTGGAGGGCCAAATCCGTGGAGACGATCGGCTGACATACCAACTCGCGCATCGGTGTATTCTCCAGTGGGAGTTGCCATACCGTCCTCTGAAGGAATAGCGCAGGATACCCATGAGAACGCCACTACCAAGTTGAACCCCGCACAAAATTCTGACGCGGTTTGCCCTCGTGGGGTATAAAATACACTGGCGGTGGAATTCTCAAGACCGTTACACATCGGTTCCTCTCCTCCATCGTCCTTATGCAAGCCATGAAAAAGCCTGCGAGATTGGGACGATACAAAGCTGCTCTCAGTGAAGGAGGTGGCCCCATGACGCCTAGCACATGCTCTAAGGACAGCAGACCGCTCATTAGCACGCTGGCCTTCCGTAGCGCGCTGGCCTTCGCGCTGTTCTGCGTTGGCGGAATCCAGCCAACCCTCGCTGCTGAATGGCAGCCGACGGGCGCTGAGGCAACGCAGGCACCGTCGAGTGCAACCCTGGTACCGGAACACGACGGGCAACCCGCCGGTGCCATTGAAGGAGCTTCCGGCATGAGAATCTATCGCGACCCGGTGACCGGAGAGTTCGGGGACCCTCCTGTCGAAGCGCCGGCCCAAGTCTCCGTGCCGCCCGATGACGCCCTCAGCACGTCGTCCGAGGGCCTGGTGGAGACCCCGAGCCCGGTGCCAGGAGGCGGCGTCATGGTTGATCTGCAAGGGCGCTTTCGCAGTCCGCTCATTGCCACGCAGGATGCCGAGGGCAAGATCACGATTCAGCACTTGCCCAGTGGACCGAGCGCCGGCCACTGATAGCGATTCCCCGTTCGAAAACGATACTCCTGTAAGGGGGTGGGCTTTCCCTTACCACCAGATACAGCCAGATACAGCAAGCGGCGGCTCAAGGTGAACCTCAGCGGATGAAATGCCACGTGGCCGAAGGAGGGCTGTTATGCGGTACCCAAAGCTGCCTCACGCGTTCCTCTTAGCAGTTGCTTTCCTGATGACAGCCGACGGTGCCACCCGCTTCGCACAAGCAGCGGCGACGATCGCCGTGGTCAACTTCGATAGCCCTGGCGAAGGGTTCAATGATCCCAGCGCGCCCGACCTGGACTCCACAAACGGGGGGAACGCTGGCGCCACCTTGGGCGCCCAGCGGCTGAACGCCTTTCAGTTCGCCGCGAACCTCTGGGGTGGACTCGTGACGAGTAGCGTGACGATCAGAGTCGGCGCGCAGTTCGATCCGTTGGATTGCGATTCCACGAGCGCTATTCTCGGAGGGGCTGGCGCAAACACCGCCCATCGGAATTTTGCCGGGGCGCTGAGGGCTAACACCTGGTATCATCAGGCCTTGGCCAATAGCCTGGCGGGGACCGACCTGGCTCCGACCTCTGATGATATCGGTGCCACCTTCAACAGCGCCATCGGCACAACGTGCCCATTCCCCAACGTCTGGTACTACGGTCTGGATCGCAATCCCCCAGCCACCAAGATCGACTTTGTCACGGTCGTGCTGCATGAACTGGGGCATGGGCTGGGCTTTTCAACGTTCGTGAATCTCGCCAC
>Ga0081538_10005032_pt1 | contig 12034 bp, 8 predicted proteins | sample TabmetS5T2R1_FD_71022 | JGI IMG/M metagenome (GOLD analysis project Ga0081538, IMG submission 71022) | Tabebuia heterophylla rhizosphere microbial communities from the University of Puerto Rico - S5T2R1 | ecosystem: Host-associated > Plants > Roots > Rhizosphere ... | reverse complement strand
CGTCACCAACGACGACCTCAAGACCTTCAAGCCCGCGGCTGAACTGCGCAAGATGTATGAGGCAGCCGGTGTGACCCCGGACAAAGAGGTCATTGTGCATTGCCATACCGGCGTTCGGGCCGCCCATACAGTATTCACGCTGACATTATTGGGCTATAATCAATTACGCAATTACGACGGTTCATGGCAGGAGTGGGGTAATCGTCCTGACCTGCCGATCGCACGCTAGGGGGTTATGGGGTGCGACAGGTTGCCATGGAGGGCTGCGGGGTGAAAATTTCGGCAAGGGGGCGCTACGCCGTCCGTGGAATGTTGGATGTTGCCCTGAACTCCCGCAATTTTCCCACCCCATTGGCAGATATTTCCTTGCGCCAGGGGATTACCATTTCAAACCTCGAACAACTCTTCGCGAAACTCAGGCGGGCGGGATTGGTGCGCAGCGTGCGAGGTCCCGGTGGCGGCTATTTCCTGGCCCAGGCCCCGCAACAGATCACGATTGCCGATATCCTGCGCGCCGTCGAAGAGCCCTTGGCGCCGGAAGCCAAGACCGCCAACTGCTCACAGGAACCGAGTACAGGGCAGCGGATCGATGATCTCCTCATCAACGTATTGTGGAGCCGCCTCACCGACCAGATCCGCCGGATCCTCGAATCGGTGACGCTTCACGACTTGGTCACCGAGTGGGAAAAATCCTCGCCGCCCGGGTTTATGGAACATCGGTTCCTGTTCAGTATTTAAGATCAAAGTGATATAGGGCGGCGCACGCGCCACGACAGGCCTGTTCCCCGGATGTCTTCACGGATCGTTGCATTGCTGACAGATTTCGGTTATCGTGACCCCTTTGTCGGGATCATGAAAGGGGTCATGCTCGGTATCAACCCGGACCTACAACTGATCGATCTCAGCCATGGGACAGCGCCCCAAGGTATTCGTGAAGCGGCGCTCGTGCTTTCGGCGAGCTGTCCCTATTTTCCTCCTCACACGATCTTCCTTGTCGTCGTTGACCCTGGAGTCGGGGGGACACGACGACCGATTGTCGCCGAAACAGCAGACCATCTCTTCGTCGCCCCGGATAATGGTGTTCTAGGACTAGCTCTGGATCAGGCTGAGGTTCGGAGCGTCATCCATGTCACGGAGACAAGATATTTCCGGCAGCCGGTTAGCCGTACCTTCCACGGCCGCGATGTCTTTGCCCCATTGGCAGCATGGTTATCTCGCGGCGCCCAGGCGCACGAGATGGGCACGACCATTGACGATTATCAGCATCTGGAGCTACCACGGCCGCGTGTGCAGGCCGGTGAGGAGTTAGCAGGTGAAGTCATCTATCGGGATCGCTTTGGCAATCTGATCACCAACATCGCCGAAGCGTGGGCGACGGAGATATGGGGGCCTTCCCCCTGGCAAGGAACGGAGGTTCACATCGAAGCATCGGTCATTCGAGGGCTGGATTCGCATTACGCCCAACGTTCCCCCCAGGAGTTGGGCATAATCATCAACAGTTGGGGGCTGTTCGAGGTCTTCGCTAATGGTGGAAGCGCGGCGCAGGCGACGGGTGCTGCCGAGGGCAGCCCTGTTCGTATACGACGTGGCGAACGTTAACGGGGAGCAGTTCACGTGCAGGTGAATCTTGGGTACCATACAATGGCGCGTCGGTTCCCTACCATGATGGCAGCTATACTGTTGATGGGGTTGTCCCCTGGCGGTGGAAACACCATGACCTTGCCGGCGGCGCAGACGCACCGTTCCGTGGCACAGGCACCAGCCCCTCAGGTGGGCGAGACCGACAAGCCCACTGGTAGCACATCGATCACCCGCGGCATGGGAAAGGAGGCGGTCCGTACCGAGTGGGGCGAGCCCGAGGAGATTCGGAAGATCCGCACCTGCTTCGGCTGGCAGGAGGAGTGGGTGTACCGGGGCGATCCGAAGCGCTTTGGGGCTAGTGAGCGCAGCCTGCTTTTCGATGAAGGGGAAGTGCTAACGGAGATAAAGTAAGCGCGGGTAGGTTCGAGGGGGAATTGAGACCGATAGGGGTATAGGCCTCCCGCCCTGAAGACTGGGAGCCATCTGCAACGAGGAGGGGATATGCGACGTGTGAAACTGCCGGCAAGTGCGCGCCCGTTGATGTTGATCGGGGTGTTGATGGCAGGCGTGATGGCGGCTGAGAGCTGGGCAGCAGAGCTCTGGGTTACCAATATGAAGTCTGCCGACGTACAAGTCTTCAACCCTGCCACTCTCAAACTGATAACGACGATTCCAGCTGACAAAGGCGCCCATAATGTGACCTTCAGTCCGGACGGCAAGCTAGCATTCGTTGCCAATGTCGGGGCCAACAATGTAACCATCATCGATGCGGTGAACAAAAAGGCTCTTGGGTCTGTGCCGGCCGGCACGCGCGCCCATCAGGTGGCCGTGTCTCCCGATGGGAAGACGGCAGTGGTCTGCAATCCCGGATCGGGGGATATCACCATCATCGATGTCCCGGTGAAAAAGGCCGTGCACACAATGCTGACCGGCAATGGCGCGATGATGGCGGTGTTTTCGCCCGATGGCAAATATGCGTACGTGGCCAATGCCGGCGATGCCAATGTCTCAGTGGTGGACATCAAGCAGCGCCAAGAGGTGAAAGCTATCCCCGCCGGCAAGGGCGTGATGGCGTTTGAGCCGGCGAAGAGTTGGAAAACCGCCTGGGTCACCGGCCCCGATGAGGATAAAGTGGCCATAGTCGACCTCGTCAATTGGGAGAAGATCGGCACCATCGACGTACCCGGCGAGCCGCACGGTTTGGTCTACAGCCCTGATGGCAAGAAGGCGTATATCGTGCAGCGCAAGCTGAACCAGGTGGCGATCATCGATACTGCCTCGCAAAAGATCACCAAAACAGCTTCGGCGGGGAAGCGCCCGGACATGATCGCCGTCAGTCCCGATGGCAAGAACCTGTATGTCACCAGTCGCGACGACAACAAACTCCTGGTGCTGTCGGCTGCTGACCTCAGCGTCAAGGCCGAGGTCGCTACCGGCGATGAGCCACACGGCGTGGCTTATCGGAAGTAGGCGGCAAGGGGGCCAACAGGGATTGGCATGTCGAGCAGCAGTCCCGCCTGTGCCCCCTTGCTCGACAGCGATGCACAGTTTAAGGATGCCCCTACGAACACCCTTCCTCAGCCGCCGCGGCACGCAAGTACTTGAACACATCTGACAGCTCTGTCCAGCGCCAGAGTGTGCTCTGGTCATAATTGCCTATCGCGATCGGCTGGAAAGCACGTTCCCCGCTGTGCAAGGGAGGAGTACTTCCGCGCCCTCCTAAATCGCCTCTGGAAAGGTACGGTATAGTACTAGAGGCGCTCAACATACATCAGTCTGGATTCCGGGCCAGGAATGTGGTACAAGCGACAAGAGAAGCGTACATTGTGCCTTCGGCTGTATCGTCTAGGTCACCATGGGACGCAGTTTTCCCGAGGGGCCGGAATGGCCACTGTGGTGCAACGATAGGTCCCTATGCCCACCCTGGGCAGCCCCTACCTGACTGCAAGGGACAGAAAGGAGAGGTATGGAAAGCCCGAATCGTCCGATCCCTCAGCCCATTACCCCAGAGGCCAAACCCTACTGGGAAGGCCTCAAAGAGGGGAAGCTGATGCTGCCCAGGTGCGAGGACTGCGGCAAGCCCTTTTTTTATCCTCGCGTGCTCTGCCCCTTTTGCTCATCCCGTCGGATCGGCTGGATTCAGGCCAGCGGCAAGGGCAAGCTCTATTCCTTTGAGATCGCCTATCAGAACTTCAACCCGGCGTATAAGATCAAGCCTCCATACATTTTCGCCATGATCGAGCTGGATGAGGGCCCGCATATGATGTCCAACCTCGTCAACATCGACCCTGACCCTAAGGTGGTCAAGTGTGATATGCCGGTAGAGGTGGTGTTTGAAAAGCTCACCGACGAGGTGACCATTCCACTCTTTCAACCAGCCAAATAGGCCGGAGATATCAGTGACTTCACATGTCTGATGGCAACCGCTAGCCAGGGGAAGAGAGCGATGAAAGAGCTGCGTAGTACAGTCTGCATTGTGGGCGTTGACGAGAGCGACGAGATCGGCACCCTGCCGCATAAAAGCCAGTTGACGCTCCATCTGGAGGCGATCCACAACGCCGTACGGGACGCTGGGTTGAAAATCTCCGACATCGACGGCATCTTCACCGCCGGTCAACATTCCCCAGCCCTCTTGGGCGAAGCCTTGGGTATCTCGCCGCGCTATATCGACGGGACCTCGGTGGGTGGCTGCTCCTTTATTATCATGGTCGGTCATGCCCTGTTGGCGTTACACCATGGCTTGTGTGATGTAGCGGTGGTTTCGCATGGGGAAAGCGGGCGCTCGCAGGTCGGAGTGACGCGTAGTCGCGACACGGCCCTGAGCGGCCAATACGAAATCCCCTATGGTTTTGGCCCGGCACCGACCAATTTCGGCATGATCACCACACGCCACATGCACGAATACGGGACGACGTTGGAACAATGGGCGCAAGTGGCGGTGTCGACGCGGAAGTGGGCGGCTCTCAATCCCAAAGCCCGTTTCCGCGACCCCTTAACCGTTGAGGATGTGCTCAAATCGCGGCCGGTGTGTTATCCGTTCAATCTGCTCAACATCTGCTTGGTGACCGATGCCGGCGGCGCCGTGGTGCTCACGCGAGCCGATCGTGCCAAGGACTGTGCCAAGAAGCCGGTCTATATTTGGGGCGCGGGGGAAGGGAGCGAGCACGTATCGGTCTCCCAGATGCACAATTTGGCCTTCAGCGAGGCCACCCGCAAAGCCGGGGAAAAGGCCTTCGCCATGGCCGGGGTCACCCACAAAGATTTCAACCATATCATGCTCTACGATGCTTTTACGTCGGGACCACCGATCATGCTGGAGTCCTTGGGCTTTTGCAAGCCAGGCGAAGGGGTGTATTTCTTCGAAGAGGGGAAGTCGACCCCGGGTGGCACGTTACCGATCAACACCAACGGGGGCGGGCTCTCCTATACCCATTCCGGCATGTACGGTATTTTCCCGATTATCGAGGCGACACGCCAACAGCGTGGTGAATGCGGCGCACGCCAGGTTCCGAATGCGAAGATCTCGCTCGTGAACGGCATGGGTGGGATGCTCTCAGCCGCGGGAACGCTCGTGCTGTCGAACGAACCCTAGCAGGGGGCCAATTTCAGGGGATCCGGCGGTGGGGCGGGCCAGATGCCTGCCCTGCCTGATCGACTACCGCCTCTTCTGGTTCAAGCATTTCGACAACCCGTAGCGCCTACGTTTCGAGACATCATCCCGTCGACACCACCAACCAGCCCGGAGACGTAACACCCATGACAGCAACCGGAAACTTTTTCAACCTCTACAACCATGGGTTCATCCGCGTCGCCGTGGGCGTCCCCGAGGTGCAGGTCGCGGACCCAGGATTCAACGCCGCGAAGACCATCGCCCTCATGGAGCGAGCGGCGGTGGCGAGGGCGGCCCTGGCACTGTTCCCCGAGCTTGGGTTATCGGCATATTCGTGCGAGGACCTGTTCCATCAGCAGGCGCTGCTGGATGGCACGATCAATGCCTTGCAAACCGTGCTCACGGCTTCTGAGGACTTGAATCTGATCGTGGTGGTTGGGATGCCGCTGCAGGTCCAGCATCTCTTATTCAACTGCGCGGTCGTGCTGTATCGGGGGCGGATTCTTGGGGTGGTACCGAAAACCTATCCGCCCAACTACCGCGAATTTTACGAGCTGCGACAGTTTGCTCCGGCCTCCTCCGCCACCCGGACGGCCGTTTCGCTATGCGGACAGGATGACGTTCCCTTCGGTGAGCGGTTGCTCTTCCAGGCGAGTGACGACCCCCGCTTCACCTTCTTCACGGAGATCTGCGAGGATCTCTGGGTCCCCATCCCCCCTTCCTCATATGCCGCCTTGGCGGGAGCCACGGTTCTCCTCAACCTGTCGGCGTCCAATGTGACCATTGGCAAGGCCGAGTATCGGCATAGTCTCGCCGCGAATCAGTCGGCGCGCTGCCTGGCGGCCTATCTCTACACCGCCGCGGGCACCGGCGAGTCCACCACAGATTTGGCCTGGGATGGCCAGGGCATGGTGTACGAGAACGGCACCTTGATCGCGGAGACCGACCGGTTCTCATACGCCTCCCAGTTGATCACAGCCGACCTGGATCTGGAGCGGCTCTCCCAAGAACGCATGCGACAGACCAGCTTCGCCCAAAGCGTACAGCGGCACCGCGACGATGTGGGACAATTTCGCGCCATTCGCTTCCCGATGGCATTACCCACGACGGAGCGGTTGCTCCTTGAGCGAGTATACGATCGTTTCCCCTACGTGCCGGCGGACCCCACCGCGCGCGATCGCCGGTGCTACGAGGCATACAATATCCAGGTTCAGGGGCTGGTCAAACGACTCAAGAGCTCGCGCATCCCCAACGTGGTGTTGGGGATCTCCGGTGGGCTAGATTCCACACATGCCCTGATCGTCGCCGCGCGCGCCATGGACATGTTGGGTTGTCCCCGGACACACATCAAAGCCTACACCATGCCCGGTTTTGCCACCAGCAAGCGCACGCTCGCCCATGCTCGGGCGCTCATGCAGGCCATTGGCTGCGAGGCGCGCGAACTCGATATCCGCCCGAGCTGTGAGCAGATGCTGCGCGACCTCGAGCACCCCTATGCACGTGGAGAGCCGGTCTACGACATTACCTTTGAGAACGTTCAGGCGGGAGAGCGGACCAGCCACCTGTTCCGACTGGCGAATTATCATCACGCCTTAGTGCTGGGAACAGGCGACCTGAGCGAGCTGGCTTTAGGATGGTCGACATACGGCGTCGGCGACCATATGTCCCATTACAACGTCAATGCCAGCGTCCCCAAGACCTTGATCCAGTATCTCATCCGCTGGGTTGCCGACACTGGAGAGCTGGGGTCGGAGGCAAGCCAGGTGTTGTGGGCCATCCTCGCGACGGAGTTCAGCCCCGAGCTCATCCCTGGGGACATCGATGGCGACCAACCTGGGCAGAAAACGGAAGCGATTGTCGGGCCCTACGAGGTGCAGGACTTCAACATCTACTATCTGACCCGACTGGGTTACCTCCCGACGAAGGTGGCCTTCTTATCCTACTGCAGCTGGCGGGATCGCACCCGCGGTCACTGGCCGGATATTCCGACGGAGCTGCGGCGTCAATATACCATCGGCGAGATCAAACACTGGCTGTCGGTCTTTTTGTGGCGTTTCTTCCAGGTCAGCCAGTTCAAGCGCAGCTGTGTACCGAATGCCCCCAAGGTAGGCTCTGGTGGTTCGCTGTCGCCGCGAGGTGATTATCGGGCGCCCAGCGATAGCGAAGCCACGGTCTGGCTTGAGCAGCTCGATCGCATCCCCGACCTCGACCCGGCTGAACCGCCCGCCGTTACCGAGTCAGAGGCGGCGGCAAATCACCTGTCATAAGAAGGGGACGGACCTCAAAGCTCACGGTCTCGAGGACTCGTCGTTCGTCATCGACAAGCGATAGGGTGTGCTTTCCGGGTACAGGCTCCCATAGCAGCGCAGCCCTCACAGGGCCGAGGTCCTGTCCGTTGAGCACTCAGCGCCGCGCCCGAGTCACCGCTCACAAAGGCGACACGCTGATGGGCCGAGGGGATGTCTGGATCGATGGCGATCACCTCCCCTGATGAGGTGTTCGCACCTGCGGCAAACCTCCAGCCAGATGTGTTTGAGGCAAAGGCGGTTCCGTTCCCTGAAGAAACCACTCCTGCCGCTCGGGCTCGATGGCGCCGGGAAATTTGACCGGGCGCTCCACAACCCCGGCCGGTGGAGCCGCGGGCAAGCTCGGAGTGGTGCGGTGCAGCCAGGCCACGATGTCGCCCCAGATGGGTGCCGCTCCCATGACGCCGCTAACATTGCGCATCGGTTCACCGGAGAGGTTCCCCACCCAGACGCCGATGGTATAGTGGCGGGTGTAGCCGAGGCACCAGTTGTCGCGCATCTCTTTACTGGTACCAGTCTTTACCGCGCTCCAGAAGCGTGTTGCGAGGGAGCTCTCGAGCCCGAACGTGACGCTGCGGCTGTCTCGGTCCGAGAGGATATGCGACACCAAAAAGGTGGCGGCCTCGGAGTATACACGTCGGCCGGGTTGGGTGGGTGGCTCGTCTGGTGTCAGCCGCAAAGGGGTCCACATGCCGCCGTTGGCGAGCGTTCGATAGGCCTGCACCAGTTCCCAGAGGCTCGCATCGACGGCGCCTAGGGCCAGGGAGGGGCCGTAGTAGTCCCCCGATTCGTTGGCACCGTCAAGCCCCAAACGGCGAAGCTGCTGCACGAAGTCCTCGGCTCCAATGAGTCCTAAAGTCCGTACTGCAGGGATATTCAATGATCCTGCCAGGGCGATCCGCGCTGATACCAGCCCACGAAATCCCTCATCATAGTTCCTGGGACGATACAGGCCTCCGAACACCGGCACATTCAGCGGCTCGTCTTCCAGCAACGAAGCCGGCGTGAGTATCTTCCTCTCAATCGCCATGCCGTACAGGAAGGGCTTTAAGAGGGAGCCCGTCTGCCGCCTGGCCTGAATGCCATCGACATATCTAGCACTGGAGAGATCCCCACTGCCGGCAACATAAGCCAAGACCTCTCCCGTATGATTGTCCACCACCAAGACGGCTCCATCAAAGACGTGCTGATTTCGTAGTGCCAAAAGGTGACGGCGGAGAATGTCGGCAGCAAAGGCTTGTAGCTGGCCGTCGAGCGTCGAACGCACGGAGCGCGGTCCGTCGCTCCTGCGCAACACCCGATGTGCCAGATGCGGTGCCGGAGAGGTTCTGGGTCCCATCCCCCCGCGAGCGGCGAACGCCTGCTCCACAGAGCCCATGACGTCCTTCGCGCCAGTAGCTCCCCCGTGAGTTCGCAGTACGGCCATGACCCGTCGGGTCACGAGCGCCGGTTCGGCGTTAGGCCGGCGCAACAGCACCGCGAGGATGGCGGCTTCGGTATCGGCGATACCGTGCGGGGATTTGCCGAATAACACCCTGGCGGCGGCCGCAATTCCTTGCAGTTCGCCGCGATAGCTCACAAGATTCAGGTAGGCTTCGAGGATTTCGGCCTTCGTCCAACGGCGCTCTAGCGCCAGGGCGAGCCGTATCTGCCGCCACTTTTGAGGTATTGTTCGTGGTGTTCGAGGCTGGCGCAGGTTCGGCTCGATGAGGGCGGCGAGCTGCATCGAGATCGTGCTGGCGCCGCGAAGCGGTTTCCCGACGAGCCTGCGCGTCAAGGCACCGAGGATCGCCCAACCGTCGACGCCGCCGTGGCGGTAGAAGCGCCGGTCCTCGGTGGCGATAACCGCCGCCTGCAGCGTGGGGGAGATGTCTGCCAGGGGCGTCCAGGCGAGCCGTCGCGCCTGAAAATCGACCCGCCGTTCATGTAAGATGTCGCCGTCTCGGTCCAGTAGGCTGATGTCTGAAGGACGAAACGACTCACGGACGTTCGCAAATGACGGCAATGCGACGTCTACCCTGCGGTCCGCCAACCAGAGAGCTGCCGCCGTGGCACCGACGATACACGCCAGGAACACGGGTATGTGGCGCCGGGTCATGGATGCACCTCGACCATCTCGTTTGGCAGCTCCCCGAACATCTCCGGGGCATACAGGGCCTCGACTCGTGTCGGCGGCAAGTTGAAGCGGCCGTCCTGGTTCAGTCGCACGGTATATTCAACGCTCAGGCTTCCTTTCGGGACAAATTCATAATAAGCACGAAAGCCATCGAATGCTCGCTCCTCGAAAGCCGGTCGAGCACGGGCATGGCGCTGCTCTCCTTGAACAGCCATCGGTGAATCGCTGCCTAGCCCAGTCCCGAGGTGCGACGCCCCCGCCGGAATTGGGTCATTCACCACTACCCAGGTCATATCCCGGTCCGCTTCGATCTCCAGTCGCACGCGCACGACATCCCCACGTGTGAACCGACCGGGAGTCGACGCGTCGACCGGTAGAAGGGACTTAGTCAGGCGATATCCGCTGGCAAACGGCGCTTTGAGCGGGATCGCTGCCCTGGCCTCCAGCGCCACCCAGGGGTGGCCGGTCCCGGCATGGTCCACCACGAGTGTCGTACCCGTGCTGGGCCAAGGAAAGGCAAAGGCATCACCCCGCGGCGCGCTCGCCCACGTGACCTCCCGGACCGCGCTCCCAAGGGGGGCTGTCGTAGTGCCTCCAACGGGAATTTTCTCGAACGTCTGGGAAAACTTTTCAACCGCCAGTGCTCCCCAAGCGTTGGCCACCGTTAGATCCCAGGCTCCACGCTGCTGACGTGCCAGCGTGCCGTTGAGGAGACGCGGCAGCTCTTCCTGCCATTGACCATGCTCCAAGAGCAACAGCATGAGGCGGACGGCGTTGGTATCCGCGGAGGTCATCAGCCACCACAGCCCGTCAGAGTGTTCGGTGGAAAACCCCAGCGTTCTTCCCTGCAGGTTGAGCCGCGAGCGCACGATTTGCTCGGCCTCACGCAACCGGGAAGCCTGATCGCGAATATCCGGGACACGCTGCAGCACGTTCCACCAATCCAGCACCGCGGACGTTGGCCACAGGTTGGGCTCGATGGTGATGCTGCCGAGCACCTGGGGCTTCACCGTCGTATAACGCGACAGCACCTCGACGGCGGCAAGCTTCCGGAGCGACAGATCAACGGCCGCAAAAGGGGGACGACGCTGGATCGCGCCTGCAATAAAGCGCTGCAGCCCCTGTATCATACGCTCTCGGACTTGGGCGGGGATCTCCCATCCTGCCTCATGGAGGATCGATAAGGCATAAGCAGTTAACACCTCGCTCCCTTGCGCCATAGCCGGGAAGTATTTGAGCAGCCCATCAGCGTCGAGGTGCGATGGCAAGCTGGCGGCGATTTGCTGCCAATGTCCTTGATCGCGCAACGCCACCGCCCGCGAAATCTGCTGCTCCAGACATGAGTAAGGATAACGCCGCATCCAATCGCGCATCGCGCCCATCCCCTCCACAAGAGACGGACGCACCAGGACTTGCACGCCGCCGCGATCGGGGAGGGCGTCGGCCGGGCGCTCGACCGGCTGTTGGATCTCCTGCTGCCACTGAGACATCGTGGCCTGAAAGGTCCGAATCGGCACTGTGGGGTACACCTGCTGCGGGACGCGGATGCGATCGGTGGCGCCATTCGACGCCGCGACTTCCACCTCGTAGCGCAACGCTGGCACGCCTGTCGGCGCGATGATGTCCCAGCCGATCATGCGGGATTGGCTGGGAGCCAGCGACAGGGCCAGCGGCGCCAACGGACCTGACAGCCCGTCGATACGGCCCCGCACCTGCACCTCCATTGCCTGCTCGGTGGTATTGCGCAGCGTGAACTCGGCGCGGAATTGATCCCCCTCCCGCACGAGCGGTGCGATACCCGACAAGAGCATTAGATCCTGGGTTGAACGAATCGACGTCGAGCCGGTCCCGAACAGCCCAAGTCCCCCGGTCGCGACAGCGACGACACGGAAGCTACTCAACGAGTCGCTCAGCGGAACTTCCAGGGATGCCTCGCCGTTGGCATCCAGCGGCACTCGTCCCTTCCACAAGAGGAGTGTGTCGAAGAGCTCACGTGTCGGCTGCTTTCCACCGCCTCCCCCCTGCGGCAACGCCTTTAGCCCGTAATGGCGCTTCCCCACGACTTCCATCTGCGCCGTGGCAGTTTGCACGCCATAGCCGCGCCGCCCCATCATCACGTCGAGCAGGTCCCAGCTTTTGTTCGGAAGCAGTTCCAGCAGGGCCTCATCCACCGCCGCCACTGCCACCTCGCTGCCGGCGGGAGGGAGTTGGCCATCGGCGGTCCGCACCGCCACCCGTACCAGCGCCTTGTCACGGACCCGATACGCCGTGTGATCGGTCGCCACCCTGACCCTGAGTTCATGCCAGCGCCACCCAACACGGATCTCCGCGACGCCGAGTTTGAAAGAGGGCCTGCCAAGGTCGACCGTCGCCGTCGGTTGCACGTCGCCCACGCGCCCCCGCACGGCCAGGACCGAAATA
>Ga0081538_10005031_pt1 | contig 12034 bp, 9 predicted proteins | sample TabmetS5T2R1_FD_71022 | JGI IMG/M metagenome (GOLD analysis project Ga0081538, IMG submission 71022) | Tabebuia heterophylla rhizosphere microbial communities from the University of Puerto Rico - S5T2R1 | ecosystem: Host-associated > Plants > Roots > Rhizosphere ... | reverse complement strand
CTAGTTAGCCAAATGAATCAATGGTTTGCTGCCCTTATGATTCATCAGTCCCGTGTGTCTCGTGTCCCGTCTTTGAGGACAGCCCCGGGATCAGACGCCTCCGGTAGCGTGCCAGCGGAAACGCCATCTCCCTCCGAAAGTTGATGTTCTGAAAATGCATGGAGCCGATGTGGCGTAACAGGTCTGGCTCGCCGCGCCGTGTCCCGGTCCGCTGCCACCTGTCCAAGACCTGTTGCATACGCTGGGTGGTCCAGGCCATGACCATATTGGTGAGCAAGGTCAGTGAGCCCGAAATCGCCAGGAGTTCCTCGTGCCGTCGGCCCCGCCCGGCGGCAATGCTGCCATAGTGAATGATGCGCTGGAGCGTATGGACCGATTCGCCCCGGTTGAGGATCCGCCAGATCTCGCGGCGAAACCCCTCGTTGCTCAGGTAATCGCACAGAAAGAGACTCCGCAAGAGCTTCCCCAGGGCATTCCCCGCCTTATGGATGGGATCGGCTCGTGCCGCGGCCCCAAAACGGGTCAGGGCCAGCACTGCGGAGGTCCAGCCCCCCTCAATCGATGCTGTGACCCGGATGAGTTGATCCCAACTCGCCTCGACCTGCGATAACGAGACATCTGGATCGACCACGGGGTGGAGAGCCACCGGCACGGCGATGTCCCGTGGGACATGCAGCCGACGGTCCCGGAGATGGCTCAACCGCGGACAGAGATCGCAGCCCAAGAGTTTGCTGATGGCCATGCCAAAATCCGTATACCCGTGGGTATCCACGGCGAGCCGTTCGACTGAGCCCGCCGCGTTCTGGCGCACCATCCCTTCGATCGCGGCCCCGACTTGTCGCTGGTGTAAGACGAGCGGTTGATCGTAGATGATGCCCCACTGATCCAGGACATGCGCATAGATGCCCATGGCGTAGGTCCGCCGCCGTGGGTCCACCCGGGCATTCCACAGATGCCGAGACGCATCGAGACTCATCGCATCGGCGGAGGCCAGCGTTCCCTCGCCCCAGGATTTGACAATCTCATGACGATGCAGAAACTGCACGACCAGGTCGTTGGCTTCGCGCATGGGGCCTTCCTCTTCGAGCAGCCGCATGGCCTCGGCAATGGCCTCAGGCGTCAAGCCCGGGATCATCAAGGCCACCGACGCCGCGTTCAGCTCTGTCCCGTGGGCCAGGAGGGCCGCATACACCAGCAGCAGCTCGCGCTCCGTTGTTGGGGCCCGCCCCAGGAGGCGCCAACTGAAACGTGTAGCGTGATCCACGGCCAGCATCAACTCAGGCAGTTGGATCGTCCCCACCTCCTGAAAGATGGCGTCGCGGGTGGCCGCCAACGGGGGCGGGGTCTCTTCGGCATCCAAGGCCTTCAGATGCAGTCCGCGGTCATCCACGCCCACGACACCGGCGTCCACCGCTTCTGCCAGGGACACCAGCCCCGCTTCCAGCGTGGCGAGCAGCTGGGGGGTGTAGTGCGCGGCGTCGAGCGGGAGACCGAGCTGGGCGTAAAAGCGCCGATGATGGGTGGTCCACTCCGCCTCCGGGATGAGCATGGCATTCCGCTGGCGAAAGACCAGGCTATGCTCAAGCCACACGGAGCCATTGCGGAGCGCCTGGCGCAACGCCAAGAGGGTCGCCGCCTCAAACGCCCGGAGCGCGTGGTGGCGGTCCGGCTGATCGACCAGCGCCGTCCAACGGGGGGCAAAGCTGCTATCGCAGGGCACCGGCAAGGCCCGCCCCTGGCGCTGATAGAGGTCGCGGAGCTGGGCGCAGGCGCGCACGAGCGGGGCCTGCTCGTCGCCGGCCAACGGCAGGGTGAGGAGGGCCTTCAGCAACGGGCGAATGTACCGCGCCTTCTCGTGGAGCTGCCAGCGTACCCCGGCGGCTCGGCTTGGAAACAGATCGTGCTCCGCCGGCATCAGCGCCAGCAGGGCGGGCCGGAGGGCGGTGTCAGCGAGGGTGGGCTCGGTGAGCAGGCGGCGCATTTCGCGCAACGTGGGTTTAAACGTCCGTGCCACGCGCGCCTCCGCCTCCCGCACCTCGCGCAGGGCCCGTCCATGGAGGCTCACGATGAGCAGATCGGCCAAGGACACGGCCACATCGGTCGTTTGGAGCAAGGTGATGCGGAGGAAACAGACCATCTCAAGGGTCCGCCCGGGGTCCTGCAGGGCCCGAAACCGGGCGGGGCGGCGCCGGTGCATGCGGCGGGCATAAGCCCGTTGCCGTTCCAAGCGGAGCGCCGCTAATGGATAGGCATCGACGTGTAACGCTTTGAGGAAATGGATTTTATCGAGCTGCTCCTTGAGCCCCTTGAATTTGCGCCGGGGCGCCTGCTGTAACCATTCCAAGGCGGAGGCCTGGCCCTGGCGCGGCGCGAACAGGGCGTCCTGCCACGTCTGGAGGACCTCCGCGGGAATCTCACGGCGGACGGCGTCCAAGAGAGCCTGTTCAGTATCCGCATAGGCCGTGCGCGCCAGATCCCGCACGCGACGGTCCGCCGGGATCAGAATCCGCCGTTCATACAACCACCGTTTCGCAAACTCCACCAAGTGAGTGAGGGTGAACGCCTTCAGGGCTTCGTGGCTGACTTGCCGCATGAGCGCCCGCTGGCGCTGCTCCGTCAACGGACGAAAGTCCAGGAGCTGGGTCGCCCAAGTTTGGTGGTCGTGTAAGGTTGAGCGGCGCTGATATAACGCCCGCAGCGAGGTGAGTTCCGGGGTGGAGAGCTGGAGCGTGGTCTGGAGATGCCTGAGCACGGGGGGTGGCACGGTTTCGAACGCGTCTAACGTCCGCCCGGTCATTTTGAGCATCCCGATCTGTAAGGCGACCGCCAGACGATGGCGGTCACCATACCGCGAGAAAATCGCCGCACGCTCCTTGGCGGTAAAGGTAAAGAAGTAGCGGATTTCGAAGTCGGTCAGCTCCGGGGGGATCGCCTGGAGCCCCAGGAACGGGACACGCCAGTGTTGCACACGATGCTCCTCACACGGTCGCATGCCCCCCGGGCCGTCCACGGCCAGAAGCCGGGAGGTTAGGCCTTGGCGCGGGTGATCCCGCGCTGCTTGAGCCAGTGATGCAAGTTCCCCACCGTCGTGCCATAGCGCTTGGCGATAAACGCCTGGGTGGACCCGTTGCGCAGGAGGGCCTCGATCTCGAGTTGATACGGATCGAGCTTACTTTTGCCCGGCCCACGGGGCCGCCCCAGGGGCATCCCGGCCGCTTTCTTGACTCGTAAGGCTTCGCGCGTCCGCTGCGAAATCAACTCCCGTTCAATCTCGGCGGCCATGGCGAATGCCATGGCGATGATGGTGCTTTGCATACTGCCGTCGAGCTGCCAGTCGCCTTTGACCGCGTGCAGGTGGAGGCCTTTCTGCGTGGCCAGCGCGAGGATTTCCATGCATTCCAGCATACTGCGCCCCAGGCGCGATAACTCACTGACGACCAGCGTATCGCCCGCCTCAAGGGCGTCGAGCACCTGTGCGATCTTACGGCGACGCCACGGGACACGACCCGAGACGGTTTCTTCGACAAACTGGACCTGGCCTAGCTGTTTCCGATGGGCGAGCAGCAGAATATCGGTCTGGTTTTTTGCCACATCTTGCTCGTGGGTCGAGACGCGCAGGTAGGCAATCGTGCGGGGGTGTGGCCGCGCCATCGGGAGGCCCTCTCAGCAGAGATGCCATGAAAACGTCCTGGAGTAGGGATATTGTGGAAGAAAAGTGACAGGAATATCAAGGCATTTCTTTGAAGATTTCGTCTCGCGAAAAGGACCCTTTTCGTTGCTATCACCTCCTCCCGGGCCGCCGATGGGGGAGGTCGGACCTTGAGAACAGGGTACCCCTCAGGCAACGGCTCATGCCAGCCGTCGATGCCTGTGGAGAGGGACTCAAGGGCCACGACGGCTCAGCAGGGCAGCAAGGGCTTGATTTTATTGGAGAAGCAGACTGTCTATCTCTCTAAGGCCTTGATTTTGCGCGCGCATGAAATCGGGACTTTCTGCATCGATTGTACGGGTACCCCATGCCGCAAGGGGGGACGCTCACCCTCACAGGGCGGCGCACGCCCACGCACGTCGCGCTCCAGATCCGGGACACCGGCAGCGGCATCGCCCGTGCGCACCGCGCCAAGATCTTCGAGCCCCTGTACACCACCAAGCCCGGGGGCACCGGCTTGGGGTTGTACATCGTGCAGGAAATTGTGGTGGCGCATGGGGGCGAGGTGATCGTCGAGAGTGTGGAGGGGCAGGGGACGACCTTTACCCTCACGCTGCCGCTGGCGGGAGGCGCGGCCGGGGCAGCGCCGTAAATCCCGGAGGGTGCTGGCGTTGTACGCGGCTGTCTCCACCCTGCGGCGTCTGGTGGTACTGCTCCTGTCGTCTGCCTTGCTGACGTCCTTACCGACTTTGGGGCATTTTCGGTACGTGCATAACTCTGACGTGCTGACCTCAACTATGCAGGAATCGGGGTGAATTTTTTGCAGGATTCGGCTACGCTCTTGATGAAAACCCAGCCTGTAGCATCGGCGGGGCAAGAGCTATCTGGACATGAGGAGGGATAGAGGCGTCGCTGAGAGGCGCTGCCCCAACCACAACCGCCCGGAGACGGCGGCGCAAGGAGACCCCCGATGCTGTGGACGATCATTGTGATCCTGCTGGTGTTGTGGCTGTTAGGGATGGGCACCGCCTACACGCTGGGAGGCCTCATCCATCTCCTCCTCGTCATTGCGGTGATCGTGATTGTGATTCGTCTTCTCCAAGGCCGTCGACCAGTCCCCTAAGCGGGCAAGGCATCTTGCGTGTGACGGGGGAGCATGGCACTTCTCCGTCGCCCTCTCTTTCCGCTCCTCTTCCACTCGATACTCCTCTTACCGATATCACCTGAATGCCGAAGAAGAACCGGAGATGGAGGACTATCCACCGGAGAAGGAATTCCCGAACTTCCGCAAGAACTTCGGGCCGCGCGGAGTGTTGCATACGTGGGCCACGGACAAAGACGACAAGACCGTGATGCCGCGCTGGGGCAAGGTCGGCAAGCAGAGGATCGTGGACGAGGGGCCGCTACGTCCGTTCAAAAACATGACGGCAGACCACCAGAACTGGCAGGCAGGCCCCCCGGGCTCCAAGTACGACATGGAGACCTTCGACGAAGTCCTGGTCGAACACAGCAAGGGCTTCATCGACAAGGCCAAGAAGGAAGGCAAGCCCTTCTTTCTCTGGCACAACACGACGCGCATGCACGTCTTCACCTACCTCGCGCCGCAGTACCAGAAGATGATGAATTTCAAGAGCAACTACGGCGTGGAGGAGGCCGGCATGGCGCAGCTGGACGACAGTGTCGGCGCCCTCCTGAAGCACCTGGAAGACATCGGCGAGGTCGATAACACCATCGTCGTGTTCACCACGGATAACGGGGCCGAGGTGTTCACCTGGCCGGACGGCGGCATGACGCCGTTCAAGGCCACCAAGGGGACCGTCATGGAAGGCGGCTTCCGCGCGCCAGCGATCGTGCGCTGGCCGGGCAAGATCAAGCCGGGCACGGTCGAGAACGGCGTCTTCTCCGCCCTCGACTGGTTCCCCACGTTGCTCGCCGCCGCCGGGAATCCGAACATCACCGACCAGTTGCTCAAGGGTGTAACACTCGGCGACCGGACCTACAAGAACCACCTCGACGGCTACAACCAGTTGGACCTGCTCCTCGGCAACGGGCCGTCCAAGCGCGAGGAGTTCTTCTACTTCGGCGGCCCGCACCTCGGCGCCGTCCGGATCGGCGACTTCAAGTACCAGTTCTACCAGCAGCCGCTCGGCTGGCCTGGGCCGAAGGTCACGACCGACATGCCCACCATCGTGAACATCCGCCAGGATCCGTTCGAGCGGACACCGTCAATTGGCGGCCAGAGTCTGAACGACCTCGGCGGTGGCTACATGAACGACTTCTATGCACGCGAATTCTGGCGCTTCGTGATGGTACAGGAGTACGTGGGGAAGCTGGCGGCGACGGCCATCGAGTATCCCCCGATGCAGGACCCGGCCTCGTTCAACCTCGACGCGATCAAGAAGAAGATCGAGGAGGCCATCAGGAACCACAGTGGACAATAGTCCACCGGTGACGCCGCGGGGGGCCCGCCAGGGCCGCCCGCGTATCAGCCAGCACGGGAGAGGTTACGGACCAGGAGTGCCCACCTCGGCAAGCGCCGGAGACCTCCAACCTGGATGGGATCTTGAAGCCAACGCCAAGCACGGGTACGAAGGGCGATGAGCTGCACGTAACGCACATGATGTGAACGACCGGCGCCCCGCGACGGGGCGCCCGCGGTGAACCCCAAGACGAACAGAAGGAGCGGAGAGATGGCGAAGCTATGGGATCGTGTAATGCTGCCGCTGGCGCTGGTCTCGGTGGTCGTCGTGCTCAGCTCGTGCGCCGCCACCAAGGAGGCCACGATGCCGACCCCCACGGCCGGGAGCGCGTTTTTGCCGGAGCCGTCGCTGCTGCGGCCGGGCACGACCGGACAGGTCGATCAAGTCTATCGGAACCCGAACGCCAACTGGGGCGCCTACACCAAGGTGCTGCTCGAACCCGTGACGATCTGGTCGGGTCGCGGCTCCAACATGGATCAGGTGTCGCCGAAGGAACGGAAGGCGCTCGCCGATGCCTTTTACACCTCCCTCCACACCGCCGTGGCCAAGCAATGCCAGATGGTGACCGAGCCCGCGCCGGGGACCATGCGGTGGCGGATCGCCATTGTCGATGCGACGTCGGAGAACCCCTTCCTGAACACGCTGTCGACCTACGAGCCGCACGTCCACCTGCTGGATGTCCTCGCAGGCCACGCGTTCAATGCTGGCGTGGCGTATTGGGTCGGCCAGGCCACCGCCGAGGGGTACGCCCAGGACGCGACGGCCGGCACGCTGCTGTGGGAGGGCCAGGACCGGCGCGTCGGCACCAAGAACTGGGGGCGGGACACGTTAAACTCCTGGGACGACGTCGACAACGCGTTCAAGGCCTGGGCGGCGGCGTTCGCGAAGTTCCTGGACGAGCAGGGGGCGTGCCGGCAGCGGTAGACGTCCTGAGCGGCGACTCCTGCACATCCCACGGCCTGACCGTCGGTTACGCTGGGCACCCCAAACGCCCCCAACCAGTCCCATGAGCAGCACCCCGCGGAATGGGCGGCGGACCAGGTGCGGCGGTGGTACCCGCGGTCCCTGCTCGGTTATCAATACGTCAGAATCGCCTAGAAAGGAGGGAAGACCACATGTTTCAGCTGACGTATGGGCGGCGCCGGTAGGCGCCGCAGTCCACGTTGCCAAGCACCTCTGGCGATCTAAAACATCACAGCCACGAGGCCAGGAGGGTTCTGACATGCGAAATGGGAAGAGGAGACTGTTGAGCAGTGGCGTGTTGGCCTTGACCATGGCGGCCGTACTGGGTATGGCTGGCGCCACCTGGGCCGGGGAGCCGGCCAAGCCCAATATCATCCTGATCGTGTCCGACGACACCGGTTACGGCGACCTCGGCCCCTACGGCGGAGGCGAGGGGCGCGGCATGCCCACGCCCGGCATTGACCGGCTGGCGAGCGAGGGCATGACGTTCTTTTCATTCTACGCGCAGCCGAGTTGTACACCGGGCCGGGCGGCCATCCAGACCGGGCGTATCCCCAACCGTAGCGGCATGACCACCGTGGCCTTCCAGGGCCAGGGCGGCGGCCTGCCGGCGGCGGAGTGGACCCTGGCGTCGGTGCTGAAGACGGCCGGCTACCAGACGTTCTTTACCGGCAAGTGGCACCTCGGCGAGGCCGACTACGCGCTGCCCAACGCCCAGGGCTACGACGAGATGCAGTATGTCGGCCTCTATCACCTCAACGCCTACACGTATGCCGACCCGACCTGGTTCCCCGACATGGACCCGAAGCTGCGTGAAATGTTCCAGCGGGTGCCCACGGGCTCGCTGTCGGCCAAGGCGGGCGAGCCGGCGAAGGAGGACTTCAAGATCAACGGTCAATACGTCAACGCGCCCGACAAAGGCGTCGTCGGCATCCCGTTCTTCGATGGGTACATCGAGAAGGCGGCGCTCGACTATCTCGATCGAGCGGCTAAATCCGACAAGCCGTTCTTCTTGAACGTCAACTTCATGAAGGTGCACCAGCCGAACCTGCCACATCCCGACTTCATCCACAAGTCTCTGTCGAAGAGCAAGTACGCCGACTCGGTCGTGGAGCTCGACGCCCATATCGGGGCCATCATGGACAAGGTCCGGGCGCTCGGTCTCGACCAGAACACGTTCGTCTTCTACACCACCGACAACGGCGCCTGGCAGGACGTCTACCCCGACGCCGGGTACACACCGTTTCGCGGCACCAAGGGCACCGTGCGTGAGGGCGGCAATCGCGTGCCGGCCATGGCCTGGTGGCCTGGGAAGATCAAGGCGGGCGTGACAAACCACGACATCCTTGGCGGTCTCGACCTGATGGCCACCTTCGCCGCCGTCGCCGGCATCAAGCTGCCGCAGAACGACCGCGAAGGCCAGCCGATCATCTTCGACAGCTACGACATGTCGCCGGTCCTCTTCGGCACCGGCAAGTCGGCGCGCACTTCCTGGTTCTACTTCACTGAGATGGAGCTGTCGCCCGGCGCGGCGCGGGTCGGCAACTACAAGGCGGTGTTCAACCTGAGGGGCGACGATGGCGCCTCGACCGGCGGCCTGGCCGTGGACTCCAACCTCGGCTGGAAGGGCGCAGAAAAGTACGTTGCCGTGGTGCCCCAGGTCTTTGACCTGTGGCAGGATCCGCAGGAGCGCTACGACATCTTCATGAACAACTATACGGAGCGCACCTGGACCTTGGTCACGATCAGCGAAACGATCAAGGACCTCATGAAGACCTACGTGCAGTACCCGCCGCGCAAGCTGCAGAGCGAGGGGTACTCGGGCCCGATCACCCTGCAACAATACGAGAGGTTCCAGCACGTCCGGGAGATGCTCAAGAAGGAAGGTATCAGTATTCCTATGCCTTCGGGTAACTAGAGCGGTTCTTGAATTACTGTAAGGCGTAGCCACAATGTTGGAACCAGCCTCGTGCATCCGAGGCGGTGATGGTGGCCAGCGCCTGCGCGATGGCCTCATCCAGTGCCTCACGCGTGCGGGCCTTGGCCGTGCGCAAGCTGCTTTTCAGCTTCGACCAGCAGCGCTCAATGGGCGCCAGGTCGGGGGAGTACGGCGGCAAATACAGCAACTGGGCACCGGCCTGCTCGATGGCCTCCCTGATGCCCGCCGCTTTGTGAGCACGCAGGTTGTCCATGATCACGATGTCCCCTGGGCGCAGTGTCGGGCGGAGCACCTGCGCGACGTAAGTGCGGAACACCTCGGCATCGGTCGCCCCGTCGATCGTCATCACCGCCTCGACGCTATGGCTCCCGAGCGCCGCCAGCATGGTCACATTCGCCCCGTAGTTCTGGGGCACCGCGCCGATGACCCGCTCCCCCTTAGGCGCCCGGCCATACAGGCGGGTCATGGCGAGGTTGACGCCGGATTCGTCGACGAACTTGAAGCGTTGGGGATCAAGCGGGGCGACTTCCTCTTGGTAGGCCGCCCGCGCCTGCTGGACCCGCTCGCTGTCACGTTCGCTGGCGTGGAGCGACTTTTTTTGCGCGGCAGCTTCAGGGAGAGGACGAGGCGCCCCATGGTCGGCACGCTGACGCGCAGGCCTCGCTGGGCGAAGAGTCGCTTACACAACTCGGCCAGCGTGGCATCCGGTTGCTCGTGCACAAGACGGCGCACCTGGGCTAACGCCGCCTCATCGCAGCTCGGCCGGCGGCCGCCGGCATGAGGACGGGGGGCGATCTCTCCGGTCGTTCGGCGCCGCCGAAGCAGCTTCTCAACAAAGGAGAGACTGACCCCAAAGAAGGCGGCAATGGTGCATTGCGAGCCGAGCCCTTGATCAGAGGCTCGGAGGATCTTCTGTCGGAGGTCAAGCGAGTAGGCTTTCATACATGAGAGCATAATCTACTGTTCCCGTCTATACAATCAAGAACCGCTCTAGGAGGAGGACGGAGGCCTCAGATGTGCTACCCGTCACAGCAGTGGGGACGGCTATCATCTGCTGCCCGCATCCATCACAGCCATTATCCGTAGAGCTAAGCCTGCTAAAATGTGGAGATTCAGGACGTGCGGGAGATTGTATCTATACGACACCTTCCTCGAGGGGCTGGCGCAGCACCTCCAGGACGTGGCGGCGGAACTCCGGCAACTCATCGAGAAAGAGCACGCCGTGGTGCGCCAGCGACATGTCGCCCGCCAGCCGTGCCGGCCCATGCCGCTGTTTGGGAAACATGTCCCCCGCCCGACCATACACGGGCGCGAGAGCGCCAGCTGCCTGCCGAGAGCGTCGGGTGACGTGTTCCACCAGACGACTACCTCCCAGGCCCCCAGCCGATTAATCCCCGGAGGAGCGCTTTGACACGTCCCATCCTCACGGCGGTGGGGGAGAGGCCTTACCGCCGGTTGACCCCCGTGCTCGTGTGACGTTTCCGCGGCGGTCGCGGATCCTGGCGTAGCCTCGGCGTGGCCCTCTGACGAACCTCTGACGCATCAGGCCTGCGTGGAAAGAGCGTCTCTTCCACCCAGGCGATCGTGCGCACCAGCGCCACCACCGGCGCGAACCCGATGCGCGCGGCGACCAGCAGTCCACGCGGCCATACCGGCGGCAGGCGCGGGACGGGCAGCCCTCCGGTCTCGCCAGCGTCACCCAGGATCTTGCCAGCCGCCTCGAGCGCGGCGGAGACGGCCCCCTCCATGCACGCCAGATCGATCCCATTCTTAACGAAGTCCCCGGCGAGGTAGAGGTTCCGCACCTGCGACTGGGCTCGGGGTCGGTTCGGCCATGCACCGATGGTGTTGATGAAGAGTGGCACCTGGGTGTTGGGGTTGATCTGCCAACTCTCCACATCAGAGGGTTTGATCGGTAGGTACTCCCCGATCTCCTCTAACAGCGCGTCTTTCGCGCCTTCGTCACCCAACGAGGTCAATGGGGCATAATTGCTCGCGATGCACGAGAGCTCGGTCTTCTCCTCAGGCCGTGATGGTCCGCCGGTTCGGCGATGTGCGCGCGGAGACTGCGCTGAGGCCTCCCAGACCTGTGAGACGTCAATGCACGACAGGCCGTAGTGGCTGCGATGCAGAAAGACGTGTTCCTTGGGAAGGGGCGGGAGCCTGTGGCGGAGGCGGAGGTGTAATGCGGCCATGGGTTGGGCCTCGAGCAAGTGCATGTTGCCGAGCTCTGGATCCAACGCATAGAGCTCATCCTTGACCCACTCCCGCGTGACTTCAAACGGGGTACAGAGGACGAACACGTCCCCAGTGACCTCGGACCCGTCGCGCAGACGCACCGATGCCACCGCGCCATCCTGGATCCGCACGCCCGTCACCTCGGCTCCGTGGCGGATGTCGACACCCAAGGCCTCAAGCTCCCGCACCTGCGGCTCGATGAACACGTCCTGTAGATCTCCCGGCAGCACGGAGAGGAAGGGATGCCCTTGCCGCACCCAGTAGCCTAAGAACCGCTTGACGGTCATGGCGCTGATATCGTAGGCGGGAATCGCCGTCGCCTTGAGCACGTTCTCCTGGTGGAGCTCGGCGACCGATTCGCTCACGTACCACTTTCCGCGCATGAGGCCGATGTGACTGACATGGTCGAGCAGGCGCGTTTCCGAGAGCGGGCGGCTCAGCATATCGATCACCGAATAGAAGTACAGCACGTTGTGGTACCAGGGCAGGAGGCCGCGGAAGATGTTGTGCAACACGGCCCTTGGTCCGGATAGCCCGCGGACGGCGATCAGGCGCGGATACTCGCCGAGCCGTACGAAATAGTAGCGGTCGAAGTCGATCAAGCGCACGCCGATGCGGGCGAGGATTGCGCGGACGTTCGGATACCATGGCGGGAAGACGTGGTAGCCGTGCTCCACGCGCCGACCGTCCTGGAGGGCGGCGCCGGCTTTCCCTCCCAGGCGTGGCGAGCGCTCTAGAAGGGTCACCCGCCACTGGCGCGACGCG
>Ga0081538_10005030_pt1 | contig 12035 bp, 12 predicted proteins | sample TabmetS5T2R1_FD_71022 | JGI IMG/M metagenome (GOLD analysis project Ga0081538, IMG submission 71022) | Tabebuia heterophylla rhizosphere microbial communities from the University of Puerto Rico - S5T2R1 | ecosystem: Host-associated > Plants > Roots > Rhizosphere ... | reverse complement strand
TCTCGAGCTTCGGGCGGAGACCGACTTGGCCAAGCTTTGGATGAATCAAGGCAAGCGTGCCGAAGCGTTCGATATCCTTGGCTCCATCTATGGCCGCTTCACGGAGGGCTTCGACACGCGCGACCTCAAGGATGCGAAGGCCGTGCTGGCCGCTCTCGTCATCTTTTCGGCGGCAGCGGGACTGCAGCGGCCCGCTACGCAATGTCCGTGACCGACCGCGAGGAATCAGCCGGCCAGTAACAGGCCTGACCAACACGCTCTGATAGCCGTAGCCGGTCCACGCGATGCGCGGGACCAAGCCACATCAGTATCCGTAAGACCCATAATATCCCTGGGCCGGAGCTTCATAGTAGGGATAGGTCGAGTAGGAATAGGCCGAGTAGGGATAGGCCGAGTAGGAATAGGCCGAGTAGGGATAGGCCGACGCGCCGATGATCGCGGCCGTGCCCAAGCCTACGCCTAAGCCCCAGCCCCATGCGGGGCGACGCCAACCCCAGCCGGGTCCGCGCCAGCCCCAACCGGCGCCGCGCCATCCGGCGCTCCGCATTCCCCAACCGGCGCCGCGCCATCCAACGCCCCGCATTCCCCAGCCGCCGCCGCGAAAGCCGCCCATGGCAGCGCCGTGGAAGCCGCCGCCGCGAAAGCCGCCCAAGCGCTGGGCTGAAGTGCTGTCGGGGAGGAACGCGAAGGTCAGAACAGCCGCCGCCGCGAGAACCGAGAGCCTTGACATGCGATACCTCCTAAAGATCGATCTCTGTTCATGCGTGACGCCATTTTGAACTCCGAGCCGCTCGGCCACACTTGGGAAAAACCCTGAAAATGATCGGGTCGATTCCGGAGGCTGGCGCTGGCAAGTCCATCCGCTCCTTCGCTCCCAACCGAGGAAGCCGCCCGGACGATGAATGCCGGCGACCACTTCCTCTCCCCATAGACGCGTGCCAGATGGATGCGCTCTTGCCCTTGATGTAGCCCAGGACCTGGGAAACTGCCCGTCGCCCACCTCCTTCCTCAACCTGAGCAAACCTTGCGATGGCGTGCGCTCAGTTGCGACCAGGGCAAGAGCAGGAAACAGGGCAGCCTCTGATATCTCATCACCATGCCGCCGGCCGCCGGCAGGTTCTGCACGATGATGGACGGATTGCCCGGCACGTGATTGGCCATATGGCGCGCGACGATGCGCGCGCTCCTTGCGCTCCCAGCGGCTCAAAACATCGCGAAACTTCTGCATCCTCCGGTCCTGTAGCCACGTCGTCCGGTTCATCGATTCGCCTCCCCACGGAGGCACAAAACCGGACAACTCGTGCTACCTAACCCGGACAACTCGTGTGCTAGCGAAAGGTGCGCGTCATAGCGGAAAACCCGGGAACGCTTCTCCGAGGAGATCGCCCAAGGAGTGAAGCGGTCGACAACTGGCTTCAACCTGTCCTGATTATCGGACCTTTGGCGCGCGCCACCCGCCCGATCTCCAGCAACCGCAGCTTCACACTCCGGCTCCGGTCGCGCAGCTTGTGCCGACCGCGCCCGCGATCTCTGTGATCTTCCGCATGGCGCGAGTCAGCACCCGAACCCCGTCCCCCGGAACGCCAAATTTTAGTACACCACCCGGCGTCGGACCCTGCGGTATGTGCGGCGAACTACCCGACGTCCCCGCCTGTAAGTGCGGCGGGCCACCCGTCGACGGTGACGGTAATAAGGCTGATTGAAGGCTTGCAGCGGATCGTTCGGATCGACGTTCTGAACGACTTCGACCTTCTTGTCAGCCGAGGTCTTGTTGTTGATTGGGCCCTTCGGCTCACTCACGTTGGTCTCAGTGGCAGCATCCGCCACATTTACGCCCATCGCCAGAGCTGTTGCGCTGCCGACGGCTAGAGTAGTAAGACCGGCCAGAAAAACACGTCGCGAAAGATCAGTTTTTTCCCGATCAGTATCTTTCAGATCAACGCTCATTCAGCATCCTCCAAAGATTGGTCGGGCACTCGCGCAGGATTGAGACTAGATGTCTCGTCGAGACGGATCAAGATGTTTGCCCTTGAGTGACCCAAACATCCCGTTTGCATGACCGTGATCTGCATATCGGGTAAAATCCTGAATTTAGCGCCGTCGCCGCGCACCCGGCTGGTTTTCCTGCGACTATGTCCTTTCCGTCACACGATGTGCGGTCAGATGATCACCAGTTCCGATCGGATTGCCGCATGGTCGTCAGCACCCGCCGGGCACGGTCCCGGCCTCAGGGAAAACCGCACTCCATTTTCAGGTGAAACCCCGATGGCATGTGACAAGCCAGGGGGCGACGATGACGGCATGGGCAATCACGGCGAGTAAAAATTCATTTGTTGATTTGGATCAACAGAAAGCAGGTCTCGATCGGGTGATGTGCCATGAGTGAAAGAATTAAAGGAGGTTGGACATGAGTGAAAAAATCCAGCGAAACTGTTGATGAACGCAATCCCTCGCAACTGCCCCCGCTCCGTTCACTGATGGAGCTATGACGGTGAGCTTCCGGACAGCGCTCGGCGCGACCGCCTTTCTCGTCTCGGTGCTGCCTAGCCTCGCCGGGCCTTGCTCGAGTGAGATCGCCCTCATTCAGTCCCAGCTCGACGCCAAGACCCAAGCGATCATCGATACCGCGCGGTTCGCGCAAACGGCGCGCAGCGCGTTGGGGCTGCCGCCGCCTAAGGAAGGCTCATTTGCTCCGGCTGGACGCAGACACGCTGATGCCTCGTGGCTCGGGGAGGCGGTCGCTGCGATGGCGCAGGCGCGCGACGCGGACCGCACCGGCGATGCGCTCCTCTGCGAGCAGGCCCTTGCTGCGGCGCGGCGCGCAATCAGTAAATAACATCGACTGGCGGCGGTCCCTGGTTACCCGCGATCTGTGGGAGCGCGTGCAGGGCGTTCTTGATGGCCGGCATGCCAAGAAGCATCGCTTGCTGTGTCAGGCTAGGAATTCGACTATGTCCACGAGGCGCTACGTGCAATGGATCAAGGAGTAGCAACAATGCGAGAACGTATAAGGCAAATCGCTCATGCTGTTCGCGATGTCTGTTGTCTGGATGAGCCAGATCATGGCGCCAGCATCGGCACAACCCTGCGCAGGCGGAAGCCATCGCGCAGGAAGCTTACATCTTTCTCCACCCGGTGATCACGATGGAGGTGTCGCGGCGTCAATTGACGAATATCGAGATGGTCCGGGTCGGTGTGAGCGTCGTATCCGGCGGGCTCAGAGAGGCTCAAGCGGCGCCCGTGCGCGCTCCGTAGTACGCCGCGGGCGGCTCAGATCGGCCGACGGTCGCGCCTTGGCGCGCAGCGCTTCCACCGCGTCGCGGGTATTCTCGAACGCAAGCTGCAGTGGCGCGAATTGTTCGTAGCCGCTGTGGCGTTCATACCCGAGCATGGCGATTTCAACCGCAATGGTGCTGAGCTCCTGCCGCAGGACGTCGGCGTCGGCCGGGTCGGTCGTGGTGCGGGCCCGTTCTGTGATCGCCCGCAGGCGGTCGAGGAGTTCGCGCATCGGATCCGTTGCGCTGCGTTTGAGGAAGCCGGCGGCCGCGGCAAAGACCGAGCTCAGGATTCCGCCGACCAGCACGACGTTCCAGATCTGATCGGACAGCAGGGTATACCAGCTCACGTCGGTGTCGCTCAGATAGGCCTCGGCGCCGGGGTGAACCGGCAGGCGGGCGCCCTTTTCGCTGTCGGGCGCGGCGATCAGGCTCGCGAGAGGAACCTGGCGTGCCAGCGCGATGCGCCGTTCGATCAAGCCTTTGGTCAGCTCGGTGATCGCATTGTTGTAGACCTTGGTACGTACGGGACCGGTTGCGATCCGGTTGGCGGCCAGGACGGTCGGAACGCCGATGGTTTCGACCTCTTCGTCCGGAACGAGCCGGCGCGCGAAGGCATGCTTCGGAATCTTGACGGAATCCGCCGCGGCGCTGCTCTGCTTCAGAAATTCGCCGATCTCGATGGCGAGAATCGTCGGCGGACTCTTCTTCGTTCCCGCGACCGCGTAAACCACGGCGCTCACCTCGGGATCGGCCGGCACGCCGATCACCACCACGCAATCGATCCGTCCGCTGCTCGTCAGCGGGCCGACCTCTTCGGGCTTGACGGTCGTCAGCTTCACGTCCGCCGGCTTTAGGCCGAAGACATCGAGCACGCGGATGAAAGATGGTTCGTCCAGTGGCGACCGGGAGATGAGACCGACGCGCTTGCCCGCCAGGTCGGACAGGTTCTCCAGCTTGTGCCGGGCGGGGGCGACCGCAATGACCGCATCGTTGCGCAGGATTGCAACCAGCGCGGCGGTTGTCGGGATCTCCTCGTCAAGCCGCAGGACGGCGAGATCGACCTCTCGCTTGCCGAGCAAAACATTATTGTCCTGCACGCCGGCCGTGGTCACCAGCTTGAGGCGCACGCCGGCGTTAGTCGCCTCGAGCATCCGATCGAACGCAGCCAGTATGGCGGCGTCTTTGCCATCCTGCGGCCCCGCGGCGACGCGCAGCTGCACCGGCTGGGACCATAAGATGTAGGCAACCGCACTCACCGTCGTCACCGCAATCAGCGCTGCGATGATGAGCAGGAAACGTGCGAGCGAGATCTTCACCAGGAATTCCCCAGATGACCATGAAATGGCGCCAATTTTAGTGCTCTTCAGACGAATTAAAAGCGCGATCTGCGGAGCGGCCGTTATGACCCCGACCTAACTCCATCCAGCGGGGAAGGGGCGTGGGTTCAAACGCCGTCGCGGCTTTGCCTTCGGGCCCGTTTGCCTCCGAAGCGCCAGAAGATGCCGCGATGTATGACGAGCTTCGGAAGCAAGCACTAGGCACGCACCGGTCGTGCCCCTTCGATTGAGCGGCGCAACAGCGCGAACAGGCTGCCGCCCGTGATCGCGCCCAGCACATAGATACCCGCCGCGACCAGCGCGAGGGGCGCGCGGATGCTGAACCCGAGAAACGCCATCGTGACGACCTCGCGATTCTGGATGACTAAAACAATCATTGCGGCGACGAACAGGACGACGATGGTCAAGTGAACCCAACGCATATGGGCCTCCTCTGCGCCGGAATAAGGCGGGTTGCTCCCATGCATTCCCCGTGCAGCACCGCAATCTATCAGGATTCAGAAAGACGCTTAAGGACATGATCATCGCACTGATGTCATGTCCGATCCTGATGCTGTGGACGGCTCCTCCACCGGCACAAGAGTGCCATGGATGTGGTGGCTGTTAAGGCCCCCACGATTCGGAGGAGCCCAAGATGCAAGCGATTACGACGGTTGGTCTCGACATCGCAAAGTCTGTTTTTCAAGTTCACGGCGTTGATGCGGCTGGCAACGTTGTTGTCCGCCGGCAGCTGAGGCTCGAACCCCAAGCCCAAGCGGGCAGCAAAAAAGCCGCTGACCTCATGCGGCAAATCAATGAACAAAAACACACCCTCGCGCCGCTACTCACTACTAACCGCAGAACACCCCCAGCAAATCCCCTGGGAGAGCGGTTCCCCCGCCTTCGCGGGCGCGAGCTCCGCGCCCACGTCGACGACCCGGTCGTTCCTTCGCAGCGCATCGAGTAAATCCGGACGTCCGGAAATCATGCGACGATTAAGTTATGCCGATGAAATGGGCATAACTTGCATTGTGGTGCAGCATACTAACGCTAGTAGGTCAGCTGCTATCTGGGTTACAGACTGGACACAAATCGCCTAAGCCATTGATTTTGTTGGGATGTTAATGCCATCCTAAGGAATGATCAGGACACCGAACCAAGCTCTGGATCTGGATCCGGATCGCCACTTGATGGCGAACCATTCGCATCTTTGTTGCCGATCAATCGAACGGACTTCTCTGCAGCCACATCTCCGCTGGCCTTCATGGCCGCAATCCGATCGAGAGCTTCACGGATGCGATCAGTTGAAGTCTTCTGTGGCTGAGCTTGCTCGACCAGCTGCACCGGATCGATGCGCACTGCAGACGGTGCACGAGTGCCTTAAGAGATCAGCACGCTGTTCCTCGATCTTCAGGCACATAGCGATCGCTTCTCGATCGCCATTCACTGCAGCCTGATGTTGCGACGCTTGGTACAAATCAAAGCGCTCAAGCGCCTCCTGCAGTGCGGTGAGTTTCAGCTTCGGCGTAATGGGCGTAAGCATCTTCTCAACTGTCTCCCGCACCTTGTCCTCGGCGACGCGAAGCTCGCGCGCTATGGTGCGGGTGCTGGCGGGTTCATATGCGCAGCGATCAGCGCCGTCCGATCTGACGCCGGCAAAAAGGTCGGCCAAATCTGGCGCTGCCAAACACCCTGGCCAATGCCGCACCAGCACCGATGATCGTTCAGTCTACAAGGCGTCGGTGTTATTACGATAGGGGCGTGCTCGTTGGGTTAATCCGGGACAAACCGGCCTAAGAATTTATTCGGACGCGGTCCTTTATTGCACTGCGAGGGTCAGGAATTGGCACTGACCGACGATTACGCGATGGCTGCTTGACGGTGGCTATCTGGGGCCAACCGGACCAGATATGCTCAATGCGCGACTTTCTCAGGATGACCCTTAGGCGGACCTGAAACACATTGATGGCGCGCCATGCGCGCAAATTCCGCGTTGCGTCCCGAAAGGCTGAGAAAGGCGGATATGAACCCTCTGCTCAAGGAACTCCGTCATAATCCCATACTCTGGCTGCTGGCGCTTGTTCCGGTGACGTTGTTAGCCGCCAAACTCGCGCCCACAGCGCACACAGTGCTGTTCGCGCTTTCCGTACTCGCGATTGTGCCGCTTGCCTCGTTGCTTAGTCATGCCACCGAATCCGTGGCGGAGAAGACGGGTGACGCGGTGGGCGGGTTGCTCAATGCGACGTTGGGAAACCTGACCGAATTGATCATCGCAACTGCGGCGCTCCAGGCGGGGCAGTACACGTTAGTGAAGGGCTCCGTAGCCGGCGCTATCGTAACCAATACGCTTTTCATGCTCGGGCTATCCTTTCTGGTCGGCGGTCTCAAGCACCACGTCCAGGAATACAACCGCACCAGCGCCCGGCTGCACGCGGGTTTGCTCTTGTTGGCCACTATCGCGCTCGTGAGTCCTTCGGCAATCGCCATAACCGAGCTGGCCACGGGTGCCATAATCCAGAAGCTCAGTCTTGGCCTGGCCGTGCTACTCATCCTCGCATACGGGTTCGGCTTGTTGTTCTCGCTCAAAACGCACCGACAGTTCTTTGCTGGCGTTGAGCAGGCCGAAGCAGGTGAACCTGCGTGGCCGATAGGGCTCGCCCTGGGAACACTCGCCGTGGTCACGGTGCTCGTCGCGCTGGTGAGCGAGATTTTTGTCGAATCAGTCCAGGAGGCGGCAGAGCTATTCGGGATGAGCCCCGCATTCGTTGGATTTGTGGTTGTAGCGCTGGTCGGTGGGGCCGCCGAAATGACAGTGGCGCTCTCGGCAGCGCGCAAAAATCGGCTTGATCTGAGCGTAGGGATCGCGCTCGGGAGCGCGTCCCAGATCGCGCTGTTCGTCGGCCCTGTCCTCGTGCTTCTCAGTTACGTAATCGGACCGACCCCCATGGACCTGCAATTCTGGCCCGGTGCAGTATTGATGATCTTCCTTGCCACTTTTGTCGCGGTATTCATCACAAGCAGCGGGCGCTCGGCGTGGTTTATTGGCGCTCTGCTGGTCTTGGTCTATGCCGTCTTCGCCATGACTCTCTACCTCTTGCCGCCCAGGGCGTAGCTTCCGGAGGATGAACGGAAATGTGCAAGACGCTCTGGAGATGAGGCATCAACTCAAGGCGTGAAAACCCGGAGGCCGCATGTTCCGTCAATTCTTGGTCGGTGGCGGCGTGAGCTTGGTCAACATAACGGTTCATGCTCTGGTCATGACCATCGTGGTGCAGGTTGCGAAAGCCGCGGCCGCTAAAAAGAAGTCGCACCCATCTGTGTTTCTTGTGGCTGTCATGATCCCAACCGTTTCAGTCCTGATGGTGACGCATACCCTCGAAATCATGGTCTGGGCCTTGGCGTATTTGATCGTTGGCGCTGCGCCCGACGGGGCCGATCGCGTCTATTTCGCATTTGTCAATTACGCGACTCTGGGGTACGGCGATATCGTTCCGCTGGAACGCTGGCGGTTACTCGGTCCGATCACGGCCATGAACGGCGCCCTGCTGTTCGGATGGTCAACCGCGCTCATCTTCGAAGTGCTGCGGAAAACCTGGGATCGCGCCGGGATATCGGCCCGGGACTAGCGACACTGAGGGCATTCCGGTTGTGGGGCCAACCGGACCAGATATGCTCAATGCGCGACTTTCGTAAGCGTCTTCTGACGGCTGCCTTGCTTTTCGGCTGATCTGGCGCGAAGCGCTATGCCTATTGTGACAATAGGCATAGGACGATGCACGATGACGACGGTCGAGGTGATCACATCGGTTGAGCGGCGGCGGCGCTGGAGCCGGGACGAGAAGCTGCGGATTGTGGCGGAGTCGGCGCAGCCGGGACGCACGAGTTCGCAGGTGGCGCGTGATCACGACATTGCGCCTGGGCAGCTGTTCACTTGGCGGCGTCAGCTACTGGCGGAAGCGATTGCGAACGGTGTCGGGACGGAGGGGTTCGTGCCGGTCGAGATCGCGAACGAACGAGTTGCAGCGGCATTGCCGGGATCGGCGCGGGCTGGCGAGCGTGCGATCGAGATCAGGCTTCCCAACGGGATCGTGATTGGGGTGAGCGAGGCGGTCGAGGTCGAGCCGCTGCGGCGGGTGTTGACGGCGCTGGCGGGACGATGATCGCGCCGCCGCCGGGAACGCGGGTGTGGCTCGCCGCGGGCGTGACCGATATGCGCAAGGGCTTTGATGGGCTGGCGTTGCTGGTGCAGCAAAAGCTGCGGCGCGATCCGTTTGGCGGCCAGATTTTTGTCTTTCGCGGCCGGCGCGGTTACCTCATCAAGGCGCTGTGGTGGGACGGCCAGGGTCTGTGCCTTTACGCCAAGCGGCTGGAGAAGGGCCGCTTTGTCTGGCCGTCGCCGGCGGACGGGACGGTTGCGCTGACGCCGGCGCAGCTCAGCATGTTGTTGGAAGGAATCGATTGGCGCATGCCAGTGCGCACGTGGCGGCCACAGGTCGCCGGATAGGCGCGACTCTTTGACTCAGATGCGAGCCGGCGCGTGCTCGAATCAGGCCGTGCTGTTACGCATTTTGGCATGCGATTCGATCTCGCAAATCTCCCCACCGACATCGCTACGCTGCATCAAATCATCGCGGCCCAGGCTGCCGAGAGCGCGGCACGCGAAGCCGAACTTGCGGCGGCCAAGGCCGGTCTGCTGGCCCAGGCACTGGAGGTCGAGAAGCTCAAGCTGCAGATCGCGCGGCTGCGGCGAATGCAGTTCGGCCGCTCGTCCGAGAAGATCGCGCGCACGATCGAGCAGCTCGAGCTGAGACTGGAGGAGCTGGAGGCGGAGACGCCGGCAGCGGCCGGATCGGACGATGGCAGCGCTGCTGCGGATGGCGCGCCATCATCGGCAGTCGAGCAATCGTCACCACCGGAGCGCAAGAAGCTCGCACGCCGGGCGCTGCCGGCGCATCTGCCGTCCCGCGACGTCGTGCATGAGCCGAGCTGCACCTGCCCGACTTGCGGCGGCGAGATGCGCAAGGTCGGCGAGGATATCACTGAGATTCTCGATTACATCCCCGGCCGCTTCGAAGTGGTCAGGCACATCCGCCCGGCCTTCTCCTGCCGCCGTTGCGAGAGCATGGTGCAGAGCCCGATGCCGTCGCTGCCGATCGAGCGTGGCCAAGCCGGCGCGGGACTGCTGGCGCACATTTTGGTGAGCAAATACTGCGATCACCAGCCGCTCTATCGCCAGTCAGGCATCTACGCGCGCGAAGGGGTTGAACTCGACCGCGCGATCATGGCGGCCTGGGTCGGCAAGGTCACGGCGCTGGTGGCGCCGCTGGTCGAGACGGTGGCGCAGCATGTGATGGCGGCCCAGAAGCTGCACGCGGACGATACGCCGGTGCCGGTTCTGGCGCCGGGCACCGGTAAGACCAAGACAGGCCGGCTGTGGGTCTATCTGCGCGATGAACGGCCCTACGGGGGCCAGGGGCCGCCGGCGGTTGTCTATCGCTACTCGCCCGATCGGCGGGGCGAGCATCCGCGTGTACACTTGGCCCGCTTTCACGGCTTCCTGCAGGCCGACGGCTATTCCGGTTTTGGTCCGCTCTACCGGACTGCGAACGGGCAGCCCGCAACCGTGACCGAGGTCGCCTGCTGGGCGCACGTGCGCCGCAGCTTCTACGACATCCACGTCGCGAACAAGGCGCCGATCGCGGGCGAGGCCTTGCAACGCATCGGACAGCTGTTCGACATCGAGCGCAGCGCGATGGGCCAGCCGCCCGAGCAACGACGGCTGATCCGTCAACGCGCGGCGCGTCCCCTCATGGATGATCTCGCGGCGTTCCTCGACGCCTCGCTGGCGACGATCTCCGGCCGCAGCGAACTGGCCAAAGCCATTCGCTATGCCCGCTCGCGCTGGATTGCGCTGACGCGCTATCTCGACGACGGCACGCTGGAGACCAGCAACAACGCCGCCGAGCGCGCGATCCGACCCCTCGCCTTGGGCCGCAAGAACTATCTGTTCGCAGGATCCGATGCCGGCGGCGAGCGCGCCGCCGCGGCCTACACGCTCATCGAAACCGCGAAGCTCAACGGCCTCGATCCCGAAGCCTACTTGCGCGAAGTGCTCGGCCGGATCGCCGACCATCCGATCAATCGCATCGGCCAACTGCTGCCCTGGAACATCGTCATGGGCTGGCCCGTTCGCGCCGCCGCCTGATCAGCCGCCCAAGTCAAGAAAAAATCGCCGCAGCCGTCAGAAGACGCTTACCTTGTTTTATGTTCAACGGTGCATGAAAGACTATCGCTTATGAAGCGTGAAGTGGCGGCAGCCAGTCCCTGCAGCCGATCTGCGACCCACAATCTTCCACTTACAAAGAGAAGAAGTGCCAGAAGCAGGTGCTGAACCACAAGGCTGAAATGCTAAAGTGCATACTTGCGGGCCGGAAGGCGCGCCCGGACAGGCCGGTGGCCGCTACGCCAAGATATGCCGAGAGAAGTTTGTGCCTTGAAGTTCGATGAACCTCGATTTTGAGCGGACGATGGCCAGATTCGACCACCCATTCGCCCGTATCGAGCCCAACCTAACGGAGCTCAAATGGATCCTCGGGACGCTGATCGCGTTACGGTCGGCGGGTTCGGCGCCGTCCTACGTCCGGTCTATGCCTGATAACCACCGGGAGGTAAGAAATGATCGTCTGGCGTATTACCGGCGACGCGATCGGTCCCGACAATAGTGGCGCCTCCTACTTCGCCAAGAAGAAGGAGGCCGAGAAGGCTCTACGCGAATACCGCGCCGACAAGAGCGACAAGAGCCGAGGCGACGGCCCGGAGAAGATCGAGGTCAAGGACCGCGACGACCTAGTGCGAGCCCTGCACGACGCGATGGGCTACCGGGGCGCGACCTGATCTGGGCGAACTACAGCGGGGGATCAAGGGCAAGCTTGCTTGGCTGCTGTTGTTCGCAATGGGCTGCCCGCCAATGCCATTGAGTGAAAGTCTATTGTAAGACGGGGCGCGCGTGGCGAGGCCCGAGGGTGCCGGTCGGCCGCGCAGCGCCCAGTCCGCGAGATCATGAAAATGGGAGGCGACGGCCCGCGGCCATTGTCGGAACCGCATGCGCTCGTTCGTCCTCAGAGCATCGGAACACGCTGGGAAGGACGCCCAAGTGCAAGGGAAGGTTTGGTACCAGCCATGACTAGGACCAAGCTCAGTGAAATGCCGGACCGTCATCTTAGGCACGAGCCCACGACAATGGTGAAGACTCTTCCAGATGGATCGTAACCCCGTAAAGGAACAGCCGTCGCCAGGGACGATCTGGCGAGTCCCGATCTGGATTTGGCAGCAAGGATCGGAGTGCGCGGCCGGGCATTGGTCCTCAGATTTCGCGAAACGGCAGCGGGAGCGGACCATGTCACGCAAACATCATGCTGGCTTGCCGGCGGCGTTCAAACGC
>Ga0081538_10005029_pt1 | contig 12037 bp, 8 predicted proteins | sample TabmetS5T2R1_FD_71022 | JGI IMG/M metagenome (GOLD analysis project Ga0081538, IMG submission 71022) | Tabebuia heterophylla rhizosphere microbial communities from the University of Puerto Rico - S5T2R1 | ecosystem: Host-associated > Plants > Roots > Rhizosphere ... | reverse complement strand
TCCTCGGCGCTCTCACGCTCCCGCAGGTAGGCGTCGGCGAAGTTGCCCGCGCCGATCCCCGCGACGGGCGAGTCGCGGAACTCGCCGATCGCCACGCGCCAGAAGTCGTAGCGGTTGCTCCCCAGGTCGGAGCCGAGGTTGGAGGACCGCTCGTCCGACCGCTGACCCGCGGCGAACTCGTCCCACCCGTCCTGTGCCCGCGCGACCGGGTTTCCGTAGACGGCGAGCAGGGTGAACGCCGCGATGACGGCGCCGCCTACCGCGACGGTGCCGACGACCCACCGTCCCACCCGCGCGACGTCGGACGGAAGGGGCGCGAGGCGATCGACCAGGCCGTAGGCCGTTCCGAGCGCGAAGAGGACGACGGCCGACCCGAGGAGCGGCTCGACGAGCGCGTCGAGCGCGTCCGGCAGCGTCTCCTCCTGCCAGGCCGGGTACAGGTCCAGCAGCGGCCCGCGGACGAGAAACGCCGCCAGGCACACGGGGCCGAGCGCGAGCAGCGACCGCGTCCGGTCGGGGACGAGCGCGAGGTAGAGGGCCACGACGGCGGGGAAGACGAAGAGCGAGCCGCGGCTCTGCGGGAGGACGGCCTGCTGGAGGAGGAACCCCGCTGCGGCCAGGAGGACGCCGCGGAGCCACCAGGGCGTCTCACGCCGCGAGGCGAGGAAGACCGCCGGCCAGAACGCTGTGAGGAACAGGGCGCAGTCCGCGTTGACGTACCCGACCGGCTCGACGTAGCGCCCGCCGATGAAGAAGGGATACGGGTCGTCGGCGCGGAGCGCCCTGACGAGGCCGACCGCCGCGATGCCGGCGATGCCGAGCGCGTAGATCCCGAGGAGGATCGCCCCATGGCGGGCGCGCCAGGGCCAGAGCAGGAAGATCGCGTACACCACGAGGTAGAGGAGGGTCCGGTTGGCCGCGTCCCAGGCCTCGCCCTTGTCGGCCGCCCAGGCGAGCGAGAGCACGCTCCAGAGTGTGAAGGCGGCGAAGAGCGCCAGCGCGGCGTGCCCCGCCCGCGGCAGCGTCTTCAGGAGCTGCGGGGCGTAGACGAGAAGGAGCACGAGCAGGCCGACGAGGGCGAGCGCTCCCGGGTACCAGATGGTGGGCGGATAGCCGCCGTCGACGGCGGCCCAGAGGAGGAAGATGCCGACGGCGAGCACGCCGACGAGGACGGTCGTGAGCCAGGGGGCGAGCGGCCTGTCGGAGCCCTTCATCGCCGGTCGTGTGCCCGCGCGAGCGTCTCGTAGAGGTCCTCGAGCCGGCGCACCGTTCCGTCGAGGTCGAACTCCCGTTGCTGCCGCTGCCGGCCCTGATCGCCGAGCCGGCGGCGCCGGTCGGGATCGGCGAGGAGGCCGGCGACCGCGTCGGCGAGCGATTCCGGATCGCGGGGCGGGACGAGGTGGCCGGTGACCCCGTCCACGACGAGGTCGGGGACCCCGCCGACACGGGTCGCCACGACCGGCTTCCCCGCGGCCATGTACTCCATGACGGCGAGCGGGCTGCCCTCGAAGTCCGAGCAGCAGACGCAGACGTCGAGCGCCGCGAGGAGGTCGGGGACGTCCCGGCGCAGGCCGAGCAGCGCGACGACCTGCTCGAGCCCCTGCCGCCGCACGAGCCGCACGAGCCGCTCCCGGTCGGGCCCGTCGCCGGCCACGAGCACGCGCAGCCCGGGCGTCTGTTCCCGGAGGAGGGCGGCCGCCTCGACGAGCACCTCGAGCGCCTTCTGCGGCCGAAGCTCGCAGACCGTGCCCACCACCGGCGCACCAGGTTCGATCGCGAGCTCCGCGCGGACGTCGCGGCCGCTCGGAGCCGGGAGCGGAGGGATCCCGATCGGAAGGAAGCGGACGTCGTCGGGGCTGATGCCCTCGACCTCGATCATCCTGCGGCGATCCTCCCGGGAGACGGCGAGGAAGACTGTGGCCCCGCGCGCTATCAGCTCCCGGTCGATGAAGCGCCGGAGCGGCTGACCCTCGTACGACCAGGTGTGCTCGTGGGCGACGATCACCGGCACGCGGTTGAGCCGCCCGAGCACGGTGCCGCAGACGTTGGAGCCGAACATGTGAGCGTGGAGGACGTCGACCGGCTCCTGCCGGAGCAGCCGCAGGAGCGGACGCCACGCGGGCAGGTCGAGCCTTCCGCGCCGGTCGAGGGAGAGCACCCGGACGCCGGCAGCCTCGAGCTCGTCCACGAACGTCGGCTGCGTCGGGAGCCGAGTCGCGCAGAGCAGCCGCTCGAACCGCTCGGGGTCGAGTCGCATCGCGACCAGGGAGGCGAGTCGCTCGGCGCCTCCCTGGACCGACGGACGGTCGAGCAGGGTCAGGACCCGCAGCTTCGCTCTCGGAGGAACCGCGCGCATCAGCGGGCTATTCTCCGCGCTCCCCGTGTCGGACGTTCTCGTCCTCAGCTACCACGCCGTGAGCGAGACCTGGCCGGCGGCCCTCTCGGTCACGCCCGAACGGTTCGAGAGCCAGCTGCGCTCCCTCGTGCGCTCGGGCTACGCCGGGGCGACCTTCAGCGACGCGATCGCCCGGCCACGGACGGGCAAGACCGTGGCCGTGACGTTCGACGACGGCTACCGCTCGGTGTTGACGCACGCGCTCCCCGTCCTGCGCGGGCTCGGCCTCCCGGCGACGGTGTTCGTGCCGACGGACTTCGTGGGCGCGGACGAGCCGATGCGCTGGCCGGGGATCGACCGCTGGCTGGGGAGCGCGCACGAGCACGAGCTTCTGCCGCTCTCCTGGGACGAGCTCGCGGAGCTGCGGGCCTCGGGCTGGGAGATCGGCTCGCACACGTGCACGCATCCGCACCTGACGCAGCTCGACGACGTCCGTCTGGCGGACGAGTTGCGACGGTCTCGGGAACGGTGCGAAGGCGTCCTCGGAGAGCCGTGCCGTTCGCTCGCCTACCCGTTCGGCGACCACGACGCCCGCGTGGTCGAGGCGGCGGGCGCCGCCGGCTACACGAGCGCGTGCATCGTTCCGCGCCGCCTGGTCACGCCGACGAGGCTCGCGTGGCCGCGCATCGGCGTTTACCACAAAGACGGTGGCCTCTCCTTCCGGCTGAAGGTCTCGCCGAGCGTGCGCCGGCTCCGCGCCTCCCCGCTCTGGGTGCCGCTCGATCGCGCGCGCAGGCGCCTGCGCGGCCGCTAGGAATCTTCTGGTCACGGCCGGGAGAGCCCCGCTCGGGCCGAGCCCGCCAGGCCGCGGACCTCGGCCGGAGAGACCTCCCGCAGGACGAGGAGCACGAGGACGAAGACCGCCGTCCCGGCCAGCCCGCCGGCGACCCACTCCGCGAGGGAGAGCTCGTCGGTGCCGAAGGCGAGCAGCACCGCGGCGGTGGCGGCCGCGGCGAGCAGCGCCCGGCCGAGCGTCCGGCCCAGCGGCCGCAACGGGAAGCCGAGGCGCTCGCGGCAGATCCAGAGGTGAGCAGGCACGTAGAGGAGGAAGGCCGCCCCGGTCCCGATCGCGGCGCCCTCGATGCCGACGGTCGGAATGAGGACGAGGTCGAGCCCGATGTTCACGGCCAGCGCCGCGAGCGCGATCGGAACCCTGCGGCGGGCCGCGCCCAGGTAGTTGGCCGCCAGGGAGACGAGCGGGGCCAGGCCCGCCAGGAAGATGTAGGGCGTCAGCGCTCTGAGGACGCCGGCCGACTCCGCGAACTCGGCGCCGAGGAGGAGCGTGGTGATCGGGGTCGCCCAGACGACCAGCGGGGCGACGAGGAAGGCCTGCAAGAGGAGGATGTACCGGGCCGCGCGCATGAACGCGGCCACGTTGGGGGGCTCAGTCGGATGCTCCGCGAGCCGGGGAGCGACACCCGTTGCGAGCGCGAGGCCCGGATAGTGGAGGAGCGCCGCGAGGCGCATCGGCGCCTGGAAGAGACCGACGGACGCCGCCCCCAGGAAGCCTCCGATCAGGAGCGCGTCGATCTGCTGGAAGACGCTGAAGGCGATGTCGACGACCGCGAGCGCGCCGGCGTAGCGGGCGATCCGGCGAAGCCCGGGGCGGCTCGGCGACCAGGGGACGACGGCGGCCCGGCCGAGGATCCTGGCCGCGAGGACGGCCGCCGCGACGGCCCCGACCGCGTAGCCGATCGTGCGGCCGAAGGCGGCGCCCGTCGCTCCGGTCCCGAGCGCCACCAGGGCGATGCTCGCCCCGGTCTCGACGGCGCTCTCGCTGAGAACGACACGGAGGTTGACGGCCACCTTCCCCTCGGCGACGAACGCGGCCGCGAAGAGCATCATGATGCTCTGCCCGAAGATCGCGAGCGCGACAGCGCGAAGCGGCCAGGTGAGGTCGGAGACGCCGTAGGCCGAGGCGACGAGCGGCGCGCACGCGAAGAGGGCCACGCTCGCCACCGCGGCGGCGGCGATCTTGAGGCCGAGCGCGTCCCCGACGAGGCGCGCGACGGCCGGGCGGTCGCCTCGGTGCTCGGCGATGAAGCGACCGGCGGACGCGGAGATGCCCAGGTCTGCGGGCAGGACGACGAGGGCTCCGACCGCGAGCGCGAGCGCGAACACCCCGAAGCCGTCGGGGCCGAGCGCCCGGGCCAGATAGAGCGTGAGCGCCGCCGTGAACGCGGCGCCGGTCAGCTGCGCCGCGAAGGCGAAGACGCTGTTCCGGGCGATGCTGTCGCTGCGGGCGCGTTCCGACACTGATCCAGTATCGGCCACGGCTCCCCCGGAGCCGAGGGGCACGCCTCAAGACTTGCCTCTATCCTGCCGATGCGGCGGTAAGGAGGTACGGGGAGCCGTCACCGTGCGACACGCCCGCCCAACCAGAGCTAGCGCCTTCGGGCTGCTCCTGCTCGTCTGCGCGGCGTGGTCGCCCGGACTCGCGGAAGCGCAGACGGCCTGCACGCGCTACGCCGCCCCGTTCGGAAGCGACGCCGCGAGCGGGGCCGTGGACGACCCCTTCGCAACGGTCGGCCGCCTGCTCGGGTCCCTGGGGCCGGGAGAGATCGGCTGTCTCTTCGGCGGCGTCTATGCCGAGGACGTGAAGGTGACGGCCGGCGGCTCTCCGGGCTCGCCGCTCGTGCTCGCGAGCCGGCCCGGCTCGCGCGCCACGCTGCGGGGACGGCTGTGGATCGCCGGGGAGGCCAGCGACGTGCTCGTCACGGGCCTGAACCTCGACGGCCGCAACGCCGCCCGCTTGCCCAGCCCCACGGTCAACGGCGACCGGATCGTCTTCCGCGGGAACGACGTCACCAACTACCACACCGGCATCTGCTTCGTCCTCGGATCGTCCTCGGGCTGGGGCATTGCCGGCGACGTCCTCCTCGAGGGCAACCGGATCCACGACTGCGGACGGCTCCCCGCCACGAACCACGAGCACGGCGTGTACGTCGAGAGCGCCCGCGGCGCCCGGATCGTCGACAACCTGATCTACGACAACGCCGACCGCGGGATCCAGCTCTACCCCGACGCCCAGGACACGGTCGTGGCGCACAACGTGGTGGACGGAAACGGCGAGGGCGTCATCTTCTCGGGGGAGGGCGGCAGTGCCTCCAGCGGGAACCGGGTCACGGACAACGTCATCGCCAACTCGCTCCTCCGCTTCAACGTCGAGTCGTGGTGGCCCCTCGGAAATCCGGTGGGAACGGGGAACCAAGTCGAGCGAAACTGCCTCTGGAACGGCCGCCAGGGAAACGTGGCCCCGCAGGTCGGATTCGTCGCGCGCGACAACGTGGTCGCGGATCCGGGCTTCGAGAGCCGCGCGGCCAAGGACTTCGCCCTTCTGGACGGGAGCCCTTGCGCCGGCTTCGGGCCTCGCGAGGAGCTTCGCTTCGGCCCCCTCCCCGCACTGGCCCCGAGGACGCTCGCGCCGCCGAGAATCGTCGGACGGACCGCGCGCAGGAGCCTCCTGCGGGTGCGGCCCGGAGCCTGGAGCGGCAGCGGGAACCTTCGCTTCGCCTACCGCTGGCGGCGCTGCGACGCACGCGGCGCCCGGTGCCGCTCGATCCGGCATGCCCGGGGGACGGCCGCCTACCGGCTCCGCCGGGCCGACGCCGGCCACACGATTCGCGCGCTGGTCCTCGCGCGCAATTCCGCCGGAGCGCGGGCCGCCCTCTCGCGGCCCACCGCCAGGGTCAGGGGCTAGGACTCTCCTCGTCGCCTCCCGTCCGGGCGACGGTGCTGAGGGAGGCGGCGAGCCCGAGCAGGAGCCAGAGCTGCTTCTCGTACTGCGCCGAGATGAAGGCGAAGGCGGCGAGCATGCCGAGCGTCCCGACGACGATCCCCCGGGCGAGCATTTCCAGATCCCGCAGCCCGGTCCGCTCGAACGACCTCACCGCCCGCCACGCGTGCGCGAGCGACGCGACGACGAGAGCGAGCAGGAGCGCGAGCCCGATCCAGCCGAGCTCGGCGAGGACGTGCAGATAGGTGTTGTGGGCCACCTTCGGCGTGTCGACGACGAGGTCGGGCCGAAGGAGCGTGGTGCTCCGCGTCGCATACGCCGGCTCCTCGACCTGGAAGTTCCCGGCGCCGACTCCCAGAGCCGGGTGATCGCCTGACATGTCCAGCGCGATGCCCCACAGGTCGAGGCGACCGGTCCCTCCGCCGGCGGCGAACTCCGTGACGCGGGAGAGCGTCTCCGGAGGCGCGACGAGGCTGTAGTAGCCGAGGCCGAGCGCGACGACGACGAGGACCGCGCCGAGGGCGCGGGCCCGCAGCGAGCCGGAGAGCGCCGCGACGGCGACCAGCAGGACGGCGAGCGCCACCAGACCCCCTCGTGACTCCGTGCGGAAGAGCGCGAGCGCGAACACGATCCCGTAGGCGGCGAGGAGCCAGCGGGCGAGGGGCGTGCGGAAGACGACGAGGCCGAAGACGACGAAGGCGAGCGCCGGGACGAGGATGGCGGCGAGCTCGTTCGGGTCGCCGATGCGGCCGGCGAGCCGGTCGGAGGACGCGTACGGATCGATCTCCTCGGCCGACGAGGCCCCCGCGAGGCCGACGACCGCGGTCAGGAACGCACCGGTCATGTAGGCCCAGACGATCCAGACGACGTGCCGGCGCGTGTGCACGGCGGTGAGCACGATCGCGAAGAGCAGCACCCCCTGGATAAGGCGGAACGCGTTCGCGCCGGCAACGCCGACATCGGCCGCCCAGAGCGCCGAGGCGAACGCCAGAGACGTGAAGACGACCGCCAGGGCGGCGAGGAGCGCGTGGCTCTGGACGACTCGGGCGGCGTGCCCGCGCTCCCCGAGGAGCGAGACGAGCCAGGCGGCGGCGAGGACCGCTCCGGCCGCCTTGACGCCCGTGAGACCTGCGTTGTCGACGCCCGGGATCCGGTCGAAGAACGTGATCACCGTGAAGAGAGCGACCCCGGCCGCGAGGTTGCTGAAGGCGACGGCGACGAAGACCAGCCCGAGCGCCACGGCCAGCGCGAGGGCCGGCGAGGTCACCGCGCCGATGCCCAGGAGAGCCGCAGCCGCGGCCAGGGCGAGAGCAAGCCCGGAGCGGGCGAAGAGCTCTCGCCGCTCGGCGGCCTGCGCGATCACGTCGGCTCTCCCCGCCGCTCGCGCACGAGCGCCTCGATCGCGTCGGCGAACCGCTCCGCGAGCGCCTCGCGCGTCTCGCTCGCGTCGACGTGCGCGCGCCCGCAGGCTCCGAGGCGCCGTCTCCGCTCGGGGTCATCTGCCAGCTCGCGAATCGCGGAGGCGAGCGCCCCGGGCTCGCGCGGCGGCACGATCGCGGCGCACCCGATCTCCTGCAGGAAGTCGACCGCGAGGCCGCGGCCGGCGTAGACAATCGGCCGGCCAGCCGCCATGTACTCGTAGAGCTTCATGGGGATGACGACCGCATTCGTGTAGGACGTGTCCTCGGTCTGGACGAAGAGCACGTCGCTCCGCCGGTAGAGCTCCAGGATCCCCTCCCGGCCGAGATACCCGGGAAAGCGCACGTTCTCGAGCCCGAGCTCGCGGGCTCGGCGTTCGATCTCGGCGCGCTGCGGCCCGTCCCCGGCGAGCACGAACTCGACGTCTCGAAGCTCCCGCGCGACCGGGAGGAGGACGTCGAGCCCCTGGCTGTAGCCGATCAGCCCCGCGTAGGCCACGGTCGGCCGAGAGGCGTCGCCCGGACCGGCCCCGTTGTGGCGGAGCGCATCCCGCACCGCGGTCGAGATGGTGTTCACCAGGGTGAGGATGCGGTCGCGGGGGATGCCGCGCTCCTCGAGGAGATCCGTGATGCCCGGCGTCGCGGTGACGACGAGATCCGCCCGCGCGAGCACCCCCCACATCACCCGCTCGACGACGCGGAGCGCGGCCGCCGCGGGGCCGCGGGCTCCGCCGAGCTCGCTGGCGAGGCGCCAGGTCACGTCGCGGACGTCCCAGACGAAGAGCGCCCGCTTGGCGCGGGCGAGGAGCCAGGCGGCGGGAGCGAGGAACATCGACGGCGTCGAGACGACCACGACCTCGGGGCGGTCGCGGAGACCGCGGGAAACGAGCGCGAGCGCCATCAGCTGCTCGCGGAGGGCACGGATCGGCAGCGAGCGGGAGTGCGGCCGAAAGGAGAACGGCCGCCGCACGGCGAACGGCTGAGCCCGGTCGAACGCCGCGGTCGCCTCGGAGTCGTAGAGCTCGGGCTCGGGGTAGCCCGGCTCGAGCGTGAGGACGACGAGGCGCCCGCGTGCGCCGAGCGCCTCGGCCAGCGGGCCGAGGCGGCTTGCGGCCGCGTTCGTCTCGGGCGGGAAGAACTGGGTGAGAAGCAGGACGCTCGCCATCTCAGCGCCTCGCCGCCGCCTCGAACCGCTCCTGCAGGCGCGCCGCGACGCGCTCCGCGCTGAAGTCCCGCTCGACGCGCTCGCGACCGCGTCGCGCGAGCTCCTCCGCCAGCCCGGGCTCCCGGTGCAGGCGCTCGAGCGCCGCGGCGAGGGCGGCCGGGTCGCGAGGAGGCACGAGCAGGCCGGCGCCGCCGTCGAGAAGCTCGGGGATGCCGCCGGTGGCGGTCGCCACGACGGGCACTCCGTGCGCCAGCGCCTCGATCAGCGAGACGGGGATCCCCTCGCGGACGCCGTCCACGGTCTCGACGCTCGGGAGGACGACGGCATCCCATTCGCCGCGGCCGAGGCGGTCGAGGAGCGCGTCGTGAGAGACGAAGCCGAGCAAACGGACCTTCCCGTCGAGCCCGAGCTTGCCGACTCGCTCGACGAGCGCACCGCGAAGCGGTCCGTTCCCTGCGACGTCCCAGTGCACCGCCTGACCGCGCGCGGCCAGAACCGCCAACGCGTCGGCGAGGTCGAGATGGCCCTTCACCTCGTAGAGGAACGCCGCGGTCAGGATGCGAAAGCCTCCCCGGCCTCCTCGCCGCGCCGCAGCCGCCGCCGGCAGCTCGACGCCCATGTGGAGCACCTCGGGCCGGGGCACGCCGTCGCCGCCCGCGCGCGCGAGCTCCCGGGCGCCCAGCTCGTTGATGGCGCGCACGTACGAGGCTCGGCGGAGCTTGAGGGCGAGCAGGTTGTCCTCGGCTATGTCCCAGCGGTGGGCGGTGAAGCTCCATGGAATGCCCGTCAGCTCCCCTGCGACGAGCGCCAGGGTCGCGGTCGTCGCGGCCCAGTGAGCATGGATGTGCTCGACGCCGAGCTCCCGCGCCCGGCGGGCGAGCCAGAGGGCCTTCGGGAAGGCGAGCAGGTTCTTGCCGAGGATCCGGGGCGTCCTGCTCCCGAGGAGCTCGCGCAGCAGACGGGCGCAGGCTCCCGGGCTGCGGGCGAGCTCCCCGGCGGCCGCGCGGAGCACGTGCGGAGCGAGCAGCGGCTCGGCCTCGATCCGGACGGGAAGCCTCTGCGCGTCTGCGTGGACGACGGAGCGCCGCCGCCGGAGCGGCGCGACGGTGAGCTCGTGGCCGAGCCGGCCGAGCGCGGCGACCTCCGGGACGAGGAAGCCCTCGCCTTCCCCGTAGGGAAACGTCGAGGTGACGTAGAGGAGCCTCATCTGCGGTGCCGGTCGGGGTCGCTCGTCCGGGAGCCCGAGTCAGTACTCGCGCGGATCGGCCTCGGCCCCGGTGAGCGACGCGGAGGGCCGCCGCTCCGTCCGGGAGGATCCGCCCTCACGCTGCCCGTAGTACGCGTCCCCGCGCGACTTCCGCCGCCCGGTGACGACGAAGCCGACCGGCGCGATGCCGCGCTGGAGCAGCATGCGACGAAGCTCGGCGAGCTTGTCGCGGCGGGTCGTCCCCAGGCGGACGGCGATCACGACGGCCTCCACTGCGTCGGCCAGGGCGAGCGCGTCCGCGACCTGGGTCAGCGGCGGCGAGTCGACGACGACGACGTCCGCCTCCTCGAGCAGCTCGTTGAGCACGCGCTCCACCTTGCGCGGCTGGAGGAGGTCGATCAGGTGCTCCTGACCGGTGCTGGCGAGAAGCAGGCGGAGCCGCTTGCCCGCCCCGGGCGCGTCGACAAGAGCATCCTCGAGCGGGGCGTGGCCGGCCAGCACGCTCGCGAGGCCGGTCGGCCGCGCGGGCACGCGGAAGAGCGTGGCCACCATCGGCCGCCTCAGGTCGCCGTCGACGAGGACGACCGTCATGCCGGCGAGGCTCAACGTCGTGGCCAGGTTTCCCGCCGTCATGGTCTTCCCCTCGCCCGGCATCGCGCTTGTGACGAGGATCGAGCGCGGGAACTCCCCGTTCGGCCCGGCGGTGGCGAGGCTGGCGCGAAGCGTCCGGTAGGCCTCGCGGGCCTCGGCGGGGAGCGGCTCTCGCCCCGACAGGAACCCGCGGGCCACCTTGCCCGGTAGCCGCGGAACCCGCGCGAGGATCGGCAGGCGGTGGCCGAAGACGAGCTCGTCCTCGCGAGTCAGGCGCGGGCTCACGAGCTCGAGCACGAGCGCGAGGCCGCTGCCGAGCAGGAGCGCGGCCAGAAGGGCGACCGCCACGCTCAGCGCCGGCCGCGGCCAGCTCGCCGACTCGGGCGGCACCGCCTCGCTGGAGATCTGGAGCGTCGGGTCCCGCGCGCCGACGAGCGACTGCAGCTCGGCCAGCCGCTGCGCGACGGCGGCAGCCTCGGCCGAGTTCCGCTCGCCCTGCGGGAGGGCCTCCAGGCGGCTCTCCAGGCGGCCGATGGCGGCCGAGAGCTCGTCCTGGAACTGGGCGGTGCGCTGCTCGACGAGCTCCTCGGCAAACCCGTTGGCGAGCTCGGCGGCACGTTCGGCGGAGTCGGCAACACCCTTGACCGAGACGATGTTCGCCTGGCCGAGCGGGGTCACCTCGACGGAGTCCAGGATCTCCTTGCGGCTCTCGGTGAGGCCGAGCCGCTCGCGGACGCCGTCCGCCACCTGGGGCGTCTTTATCAATCGCGCCGCGGTGAGGACGGTCCTCGTCTGGTCGGCCGACTCCCGCAGGAGGCCGACGCCGAGGAACGTGTCGTCCCCGGCGGAGACCGGCGTCACGAGGATGTCGGCCTCGGCCTCGTAGCGCTTCGGGGCGAGCAGCGAGTACGCGATCGCGGCTGCGACGGCGACAACGACGATCGCGAGGATGAGAAGCCAGTGCTCGCGGAGCGCGTGCAGGTACCGCGCGGCACCCTGGCGCTCCTCGTCGAACCCGACTCCCACGACCTCATTATTCATGGCGTCCGCTCGTCGGCAGGGCGCTCCCGCAGCGCCGGGAAGAGGATCACGTCGCGGATGGTCTCGCGGCCGGTGAGGAGCATCGCCAGGCGGTCGATCCCGAGCCCGAGCCCGCCCGTCGGGGGCATCCCGTAGGAGAGCGCCTCGACGTAGTCGGGGTCGGGGCCTCCCACGGCGCCGCCCTGCTCGTCGAAGCGCGCCGCCTGCTCGTCCGGGTCGTTCAGCTCGGTGTACGCGTTCCCAAGCTCCATCCCGGCGGCGAAGTACTCGAACCGCTCGGTGAACGCCGGGTCGTCGTCCGTCCGCCGCGCGAACGGCGAGAGCTCGATCGGGTAGTCGTGGAGGATCGTGGGCTCGATCAGCTCCGGCTCGACGAAGTGGCTGAGCGCGTGGTCGACGAGCTGCCCCCACGAGCGGTCGGCCGCCGTGTCGACGCCCCGCTCCTCGAGCCGGGCCCGGAGGTCGGCCTCGTAGCGCGTCCACA
>Ga0081538_10005028_pt1 | contig 12040 bp, 8 predicted proteins | sample TabmetS5T2R1_FD_71022 | JGI IMG/M metagenome (GOLD analysis project Ga0081538, IMG submission 71022) | Tabebuia heterophylla rhizosphere microbial communities from the University of Puerto Rico - S5T2R1 | ecosystem: Host-associated > Plants > Roots > Rhizosphere ... | reverse complement strand
CTTTGTCGCTCGTGCACTGGTACGCACGGGTTGTCGGCTCCCTGGCATGTCAGTATCTGGAGAGGAGGATCGATGATGGCTGAGAAAAGCTTTGTCCGACCATTGATGGTGGGCTCGTTGTTGGCGCTGGTCGGCCTGCTGGCCGCACCTGTGGGGACGGCAAGGAGCTGGGCCACCTCACACGAAACGCCGCGGATGATGAATAAGAAACCGGTGACGAAGGTTCCTACGGATCCGACGGCGGCGACGGTGTCACCACAGACGCTGACCCCCCAGAGGCCGACAACGCTTGATAGCTACATCGACTACGTGTCGAACCGGCTACAAGTTGAGGCGATGAAGGTCAAGCATGAGGGCTCTGCGGACGTGAAGCTCACGATCGACAAGAGTGGTACGGTGAAATCGACGGAAGTCGTGCGCGCCAGTGGCCCAGCCGCACTGCGCGATGAGGTGATGGAGATGGTGAGGATGATCGGGTCGCTGCCCCCGCTCCCTCCGGACGCCAACGCCGACGTCCTGGTCTTGACCTCGACGGTTGTCTTCGACTATCCGGGGCGGGGGATGTTTGATCGCTTTGGCAACCTCACCCCCAGCCGTCGTTAATCGGCATACCGCCGTGGGTTCTCTGTGCAGTGAGGTCCGACGCGAGAGATAGGGCCTTGGACCTCACTGCCCTGGGTATTTCCCCATCCATCACTGCTGTCCGTCTACCATGCTGAAAAATGTAACAACCCATCCACTGGGGCGTAATCGTCAGTGAGAACTGGCACATCGTCCAGCGGGATGCGATCAAGGACATAGGTGTGCGCCAATCGTTCGAGCGGGAACTGCACCTTGCGCTCGTCTTCGAGGCGTCGCGACAGTCGAATGACCTCTTGTTTGCTGAGGCGCTCTTTCTTTTGGGTGGCGATGACGATGATGTTCGACACCTCCTCCACCGGAAAGACGTAGGTCTGCGGGAACTCGGTCTGCAGGGTTTTCAGGATCGAGCGAAACAACTTGCTATCGGCGCCGCGCACACTGCCGATGATGTTCGACACCAGGATACCGGTAGGGGTGAGCTTGGCTTTGAGTTCTTGGAGAAATTCTCGCGTGGTTAAGTGAAAAGGGATAGCATCGGCGTAGTAGGCGTCGAGAAGGATGGCATCATACCGATGCGGAGTTTTCTGCAGGAAGATACGCCCATCCACCGCCTGCACGTGCAGGCGGTCGCTTTCCTGAAACATGAAATAGCGCTTGGCGACGCTGACGACCTCGGGGTCGAGCTCGGCCACGTCGATCTGCAAGGTGGGATAATCACGATGAAACCGCCGCGGCGCCGACCCACCGCCGAGGCCGATGAACAACGCGCGCCGCGGGTCATCGTGGAAAGCCATGGCCAGGTGCAGGTATTGCGTGTAGTGGAAGACCATGCGGTCCGGCTCGTTGAGGTCGAGGGCGCTCTGCCGGAGGCGGTCAAAACGCAGGGTACGCAGGCCATCGTCGTCGGTGACGATGATGTGGTGGTACAGGGAATCTTTCTGGTAGAGAATGGTGGTCGCGGCGAGGGCCGGCACGCCGGAACAGAGGACGCCCACGATTCCCAAGGCCACGGCCCGTTTGCTCAGCCGCCCTCCGGTCGTACGGTTGATGAGAATCAACAGCATCGCAAGCGCCATAAGCGTGATCCCTAAAGAGTATAAGATGCTCCGCACACCGATCATCTGAATCAGATAAAACGCGGTCAGCAGCGCCCCTACAATACTCCCGGCCGTGGAGATGGCATAGATCAGCCCCGCCGTGTTGCCGATGGTCGCCAGACTCGAGGCCGCCAACTTGATGGCGTAAGGCGAGACCGTACCCATGAATACGCTGGGGAGGAAGAACAAACACAGGGTTGCCACGAGCGGGTTCAGCCGCGGCCCGAAATCCAGGCTGGCGATGGTGCGATTGACCGGCGGAGCTGCCACAGGTAAGATCACCACCATCACGCCCGCGATGAGAATAAGCACGGCCATGGCCAGGAGTCGTGGGTGGCGGTCGGCGAGAAATCCGCCCATGTAATAGCCGATGGTCAGGCCTGCCAGAAATGTGCTGATGAGACTGCCCCACACGAAGATCGAGCTGCCGAAATATGGTGCTAGCACGCGACTCCCGACGATTTCCAGGCCCAGGAGCACTGCGCCGCACACAAACACTGTCAGTTGCAGCACACCAACCATGTTGGCCTCACGCCCTCCATAGGATCTTCATCACGTCATTGCTCGCCATCGGTTCTGACGCCCATCCGCGTTGGGACGCTCAGGAGGGCCGTTGTGCGCCATCTCGGTATTAGAGAGCCGATGCGCCAGGTTCGTTCCACCTCAGAGAAAATGCATTTCATATTATCTGATTCTCCTCCCATGGTCCAGCAACTCGCCGCTCCGCGGCCTGCTTAACAGCTGCCGAGCGACGCCTCTAGGATGACTGGTGGGAGCGGACCGGTGGGCAGTGGAGGCGGTGCCTGGGGAGGACAAGAACCGGCCGTTTAGGTGCCATCAGTGGTGGATCACCATGAACGGCATTTACACCCACGAAGGTTTGGATGTGGCCCAATTGGCGGCGGATCGGATCTACGGATTCGCCCAGCTTCAGTCCTCTGCGGCTGAAGGGGAATACAGGCTCACCCGGCAATCCGATCGCGGTCGTGTAGAGGAAGGTCGGGCTCCTTGTTCCCCCTGCCACCGGGAGAGGGTTAATGGGGCGGTGGCTGGGGATGCTCGAGCGGTTGGGCTGCTCTCATCCTAGCCCTCTCCCAACCCCACCCCTTCCCATCCTCGCAACGGTGGGAAGGCTAGAGAGCGAGACAGAACCGTTCAGAGCTTGGCGACGCCAGCGCGGGCGCAATCTTCATCTTGCTGAGCGGTACCGCCGCCCACCCCGCAAGCGCCTTCGACCTCACCGTTCCGAATAATGGGGACCGCTCCCTGACTAGGGATCATATGTCCGCCTTCAGCCGCAGCGATCCCCCGAATGATCGGCGTGTCCGCCCGTTCGGCGAGCTCGCCGCTAGGACGTGCAAAGGCCGCCGAGGCGACGGCTTTACCCTGACAGCCATAGACGCTACCCCAAATGGCCCCATCCATCCGATTGAAGGCCATCAGACGCCCGCCGGCGTCACAGACGGCCACGCTGATCTTGATGTTCATTTCTTTCGCTTTCGCTACTGCTCCCTCGACGATCCGGTTGGCGTCAGCTAAGGTCAGCGGCATCGCGTCCCTCCCTTCTAGCGTATGGGCAGCGATAATGGCATCGCCACAGATGCAATCCTTCATAGCTCCACGGTGGCGATCATAAGGGCACGGCCCGAGCCTCTCAAGGTCGATGCCGTGCGCTCCCTCACCCCTGCCCTCTCCCAGGCTATTCCTCCTCCTCACGCAGCTTCGCGAGAATCGACAGATCCTCGAGCGTCGTCACATCGCCGCGGACTTCGTCCCCGGAGGCGATTTCCCGCAGCAGGCGGCGCATGATCTTGCCGCTGCGTGTCTTCGGCAGCGCATCGGTGAAGCGAATATCGTCCGGCCTGGCAAACGCGCCGATTTCTTTGGCGACGTGCTGCCGCAACTCCTGCTTCAGGTCATCGCTCGGCGTCCGGCCCGATTCCAGCGTCACAAAGGCGGCGATGGCCTGGCCTTTGATCTCATCCGGTCTCCCGACGACTGCGGCCTCGGCGACCACCGGATGGCTGACCAGGGCGCTCTCCACCTCCATGGTGCCGAGACGATGCCCCGCCACATTCACGACGTCATCGACGCGGCCCATGATCCAGAAATAGCCGTTCTCATCGCGCCGCGCCCCGTCGCCGGTAAAGTACACGCCGGGGATTTCGCTCCAATACTGGCGTGTATAGCGTTCGGGATCGCCATAGATGGTGCGCAGCATCGCCGGCCAAGGGCGTTTAATCACGAGATAGCCGCCGGCATTGGGCGGCACCGATTGTCCGTCGCGACTCACCACATCGGCCACGATGCCGGGGAACGGGCGCGTGGCGGAGCCTGGCGTGGTGGGTGTGGCGCCGGGCAACGGTGTGATCATGATCATCCCGGTCTCGGTCTGCCACCAGGTGTCGACGATCGGACAGCGTTCTTTGCCGATCACCCGGTGGTACCACATCCAGGCTTCGGGATTAATCGGCTCGCCCACGGTGCCGAGCAGGCGCAGCGAGGTGAGCTTATGCTTGAGCGGCCACTGCTCACCGGCTCTGATAAAGGCGCGGATGGCGGTGGGGGCGGTGTAAAAGACGTTCACCTGATACTTATCGACGATCCGCCAGAAGCGATCCCATTCCGGCCAGTTGGGGGCACCCTCATACATCAGGCTGGTGGCGCCGTTCGCCAGCGGGCCGTAGACGATGTAACTATGGCCGGTGACCCAGCCGATGTCGGCGGTGCACCAATACGTATCTTCCTCCTTCAGGTCAAAGACATACTTGGCCGTGAGGTAGGTGCCGAGCATGTAGCCGCCGGTGGTGTGCACGATTCCCTTCGGCCTGCCAGTGGTGCCGCTGGTATAGAGAATGTACAGTGGGTGCTCGGCGTCGAGGGCTTCGGCCGGGCACTCCTCCGAGGCGTTGGCCATGAGCTCGTGCCACCAGTGATCGCGTCCAGGTCTCATGTGTACCTGGCTTCCGGTGCGCCGGTAGACGATCACGTGCTCGATGCTCGGCGTCTGTTCAATGGCGTCATCGACGGCCTTTTTCAGCGGGATTTCGCCGCCGCGTCGGTAGCCACCATCGGCGGTCACGACGACCTTGGCCTGCGCATCGTTAATGCGGTCGCGCAAAGCCTCGGCACTGAAGCCGCCGAACACCACGCTGTGCGTGGCGCCGATGCGGGCACAGGCTAACATGGCAATCGGCAACTCCGGCACCATCGGCATATAGATGGCGACGCGATCGCCCGTCTTCACGCCGATCTGTTTGAGCACATTGGCGAACTTACACACTTCGCGATGCAGCCCCTGGTAGGTCAGAATGCGCTCATCGCCCGGCTCACCCTCCCAGATAAGGGCGGCTTTGTTCTTGCGCGCGGTGGTCAGGTGCCGATCCAGGCAGTTATGGGCGATATTGGTGCGACCACCAACGAACCATTTGGCAAAAGGTGGGTTCCATTCCAGCACTTTCTCCCACGGCTTGAACCAGTCCAATTCCTTCGCCATACTGGCCCAAAAACCTTCGGGATCGTCGAGGGCCCGTTTGTAGAGTGTCTCATAGCCTTGCAAGCTCTTGATGTGCGCCTTGGCGCTAAAGTCTTTGGGAGGTGCGAAAACGCGTTCCTCTTTGAGGACGGATTCAATATCCACTTGTGCCATCAGATAACTCCTCCTTTGCCGATCTCCCTCAGCATGGCTGTTGGCCAGCACTCTGCCTCGGTTGCCGAAGCGATCATTTCCCTATTGTAGCCCTAACTGGAGAACATGATCAATACGGTTGCGGTGAGGAGGGAGTCGGAAGCAGGTCGGAGGCGGCATCGTCAACCGGCCGCGCCCGCCCGTATCGGGAAGGAAACTTGACGTCCCTCGCGCGGGATGGTATTCCCTGGAGAAGCATTGTCGAGCCCTGAACGGATGGAGGAGGTGATGGCCGATCAACGATATCAGCCGAATCTCGTGCAACATGCCGATGCCTCAGCCGACGCTCTGCTTGAGGTGATCCAGGCGCTCGCCCGCGAATTGCATCCGCATCGGCAGAGCATCGGGTCCGCCAGCCTGGACAGTTCGCTCGAACGGGAGCTGGGTTTCGACAGCCTCGGGCGTGTCGAGTTGCTGCAACGGGTCGAGCGCGCCTTTGACGTGCAGTTGCCCGACCAATTGCTGGCCACGGCGGAAACGCCGCGTGACTTGCTGCGGGCGTTGACCACAGCCGGCGCCCGCGGTCGGATGGTCGCGCCCGGGCCGGCGAAAACGCTGCCCCTCTCAGAGGTCGACACACCTCCGGTCCGAGCGGGTACGCTCGTCGAGGTGCTGGCTTGGCACGTCCAGGCACACCCCGACCGCCCGCACCTCTACTTCTACGGCGATCAAGAGGTCGCCGTAGAGATCAGCTATGCCCAATTGCACAGCGGGGCAGCTGCTGTCGCGGCGGGGCTGCAGGAGCGTGGACTGCAACCTGGGCAGATGGTGGCCATCATGTTGCCGACCAGCCTGGACTTTTTCTATAGCTTTTACGGCGTCTTGCTGGCAGGTGGTGTCCCTGTCCCGCTCTATCCGCCGGCGCGCCTGTCACAGATCGAAGATCACCTCCGTCGTCAGGCCAGCATCCTCGACAGCGCTCGCGCCCCGATCCTGATTACGGTTGCCGAGGGGCAACGGTTGGCGCGCCTGCTAGGGGCGCAAGTCGAAGGGTTGCGCAGCATCGTCACCGCGCAGGAGCTGTCCGGCGGTGGGGATGGGTATGCCGCGCCCACCCTGCAGCCCGAGGACATGGCGTTCTTACAGTACACATCGGGGAGCACCGGTACACCCAAGGGGGTGATCCTGACCCACGCGAATCTCTTGGCCAACATTCGCGCCATGGGACGGGTGGCTGGGACGACGTCGCGCGAAGTCTTCGTCAGCTGGCTGCCGCTGTACCATGATATGGGTCTGATCGGCGCCTGTATGGGCAGCCTGTACTATGCCTGCCCCCTGGTGTTGATGTCCCCCCTGGCGTTTCTCGCCAGGCCGTCACGCTGGCTATGGGCTATTCACCAGCATCGTGGCACGATCTCAGCGGCACCGAATTTTGCCTATGAGCTCTGCCTGCGGCGCATCGATGATCGCGACCTCGAAGGTCTGGACCTGAGCTCATGGCAGATGGCGCTGAACGGCGCCGAGCCCATCAGCCCCGAGACCGTTATGGGCTTTTGCGAGCGCTTTGCCAAGTACGGCTTTCGGCCTCAGACCATGACGCCGGTGTACGGCCTGGCCGAATCCTCCCTGGGCGCGGCTTTCCCACCCCCTGGCCGGGGTGTCCGGATCGATCGCGTCCAACGCGATCCCTTTACCCGTTTCGGGCAGGCCACCCCCGGCGCGGCAGACGATCCCACCGCCCTGCGGTTCGTGTCCTGCGGACGCCCGTTGCCCGGGCATCAGGTTCGCATCGTCGACGCCACCGGCTACGAGGTCGCCGAGCGGCAGGTCGGTCATCTGCAGTTCCAAGGCCCCTCGGCCACCAGCGGCTATTACCGGAACCCCGAGGCTACCCGGCGCCTGTTCGACGGCGATTGGCTGAATTCCGGTGACCTGGCCTACGTCGCCGGCGGCGATATCTATGTGACCGGACGTGCCAAAGACCTGATCATCCGCGCCGGGCGCAACATTTATCCGCAGGAGATTGAGGAGGCCGTCGGCGACCTCCCGGGCATCCGCAAAGGCTGTGTCGCCGCCTTCGGTAGTACCGATCCCGTGTCCAACACAGAGCGTCTGGTGGTGGTGGCGGAAACGCGGGAGACCGATGCCGAGGCGCAGGAACACCTGCGCCAGCAGATCGATGCCACGATCGTCGATCTGCTGGGCACCCCGGCCGACGATGTGGTCTTGGCCCCGCCGCAAACGGTACTGAAGACATCGAGCGGCAAGGTGCGTCGGGCCGCTTGCCGTGAGCGCTACGAACAGGGCGATATCGGTCGGCCCCAGCGCGCGGTGTGGTGGCAGGTGACACGCTTGGCCTGGGCGGGAGCGCTGCCACGCCTGCGTCAGGCATGGCGCAGCGTGAAAGAAGTGCTCTACGCCGGCTACGCCTGGAGCGTGCTCGGCATCGGTGCCGCTGCCTTATGGATCGCCGTGGCGCTCTTGCCCCAGCTGCCCTGGCGCAAAGCCATCGCCCGCGGCATATCACAGCTCCTGTTGCGGCTCTTTGGCTTCCCGGTACGCGTCCGCGGGCTGGAACATCTCCCCCGCGACCAACCCTGTGTACTGGTGGTCAACCATGCCAGTTATCTCGATCCCCTCGTGTTGGTCGGGGTGCTGCCGAGCTCGATCAGCTTTGTGGCCAAGCAGGAGTTGGCTGAGCAGTTCTTCGCGCGGGTGCTCTTCCGCCGCCTTGGGACCGAGTTCGTCGAGCGCTTTGACGCGCAGCGCGGCGTCGAAGACACCGACCGTGTGCTACAAGCCGTACGTCAAGGCCGTTCGATGCTCTTTTTCCCAGAGGGAACCTTCGGGCGTGCGCCTGGGCTACGACCCTTCCGCATGGGCGCCTTCGTCGTGGCGGCCCAGACCGGCGTGCCACTGGTCCCGCTAGTCATCACCGGCACGCGCTCCATCTTGCGCGCCGGTCAGTGGTTTCCACGTCGAGGAGCGATTTCGGTGGCGATCGGCGCTCCGATCATGCCACAGGGAGGCGACTGGACCGCTGCCATTGCTCTACGGGATGCGGCCCGAGCCCAAATGCTCGAATATTGCCACGAGCCGGATCTGGCACCGGACTTCGAGGCCAGCCCCTCGATCCCCTTCCCCTCTGGGAGAGGGTGAGGGGAAACGCTGGCACCATCGCATACCACTGACCCCGCCCCCCTCCCGGCGCGCGGGGGAGAACAGGAGATCCCCCGGTGCACACGATCGCGTCCCGGCGCGAGTTGTTCGCCTGGGCCATGTACGACTTTGCCAACTCCGGGTACACCACCGTCGTCCTCACCACCGTCTTCAACGCCTATTTCGTCGGGGTCGTGGCTGGAAGGGCGAGTGGACTGTCGGAGGGCACGGGCACGCTGCTGTGGACCATGGCCGTGAGTATCCCTAATGCCCTAGTCCTGGTCAGTGCGCCTGTGCTGGGCGCCATCGCCGACTACTACGCCGCGAAGAAGCGTTTTCTGCTGATCACCACCCTCGGCTGTGTCCTGTGCACGGCCCTCTTGGCGCTTGCCGGACCTGGCGACGTAGGGCTCGCCATGGCCCTGGTGGTGCTGTCGAATCTCACCTTTGCCACCGGTGAAAACCTGATCGCCGCGTTCCTCCCCGAGCTCGTCCATCAGGACGGTATGGGCCGGGTGTCGGCCTATGGCTGGGCTGTGGGCTATCTCGGGGGCTTGACGGTCCTCGGGGTGTGTTTGGCCTATGTATCGTGGGCCCAGGGCCACGGCTTAGACGCCGCCCAGTACGTCCCCGTGACCCTGCTGATCGTCGCTGGCACATTCGCTCTGGCAGCCACGCCAACGTTCCTGTGGCTCAAGGAACGGGCCGTCCCCGTGCCACAGCGTCCGGGCGAACATGCGCTCACCATCGGCTTCCAGCGGCTGCGCCGCACCCTGGCCGACAGCACACGATTTCGGGATCTATGGCGCTTTCTGGTGGCGCTCATGATCTATTATTGCGGCATCAACACTGTGGTGGTGCTGGCCGCGGTGTACGCGCAGGAGGTCATGGGTTTTGATACTAGCGACACGATCGTGCTGGTCATGGTGGTCAATGTGACGGCGGCGGTAGGCGCGTTCCTTTTTGGGCAAGTCCAGGACCGTCTCGGTTCGGTGCCGACGTTGGCAGTGACATTGCTGATCTGGATCGGGGCGAGCGGTTTGGCCTTTTGGACCGACAGCCGAGCGGGCTTTTGGCTGGTCGCCAATCTGGTGGGCATCGCCCTGGGCTCAAGCCAGGCCAGTGGCCGAGCGCTCATCGGCCAATTTGCGCCCCCGCGCCGCGCCGCCGAGTTTTTCGGCCTGTGGGGCCTGGCCGGTAAGCTCGCGGCGATCGTCGGCCCGCTGAGCTATGGCCTGATCACCTACCTCACCGCGGGCAACCATCGCCTGGCCATCTTATCCACCGTGTCCTTTTTCGTCGCCGGGCTCATCCTGCTGGGCACGGTGAATGAGCGCCGTGGCAGGGCCGCAGCGGCGGAGGGATGATGGTCATGCCGCCCTCGCTCGAACTTCATGTATCACGAGAGTACGACTCGTCGTTCGGATGATCCTGAATATTTTGCAGCAGGGAAGTCATATGAGTACATTAGGGGAGGCTTGTAAGGTTTCCTCTTAAAGCTGTAGAAAGATCTCCGGTTCGCTGGCCTTTGCTACGACGGCTATCTTCATCGCACAAGGTGCTATGGTAGGATCGAGCTATCAAGGAGCATCCTTGGACTCATCTGGGGTCGCGTCTTCCACATCGACGCCTGGCTTGCCGCTGGGTGGCGAGAGACATGGAGTGAGGGCATAGACAAACTATGAACGATAAGTTGACCGCTATGCTAGCCGAGCTGCGGCGACGCTTTGAGGCCATATATGGCGAGCGCTTGGTCCAGATGCTCCTCTTTGGGTCACAGGCACGTGGGGATGCCGAGCCGGGGTCTGATATCGATGTGCTGGTCGTTCTCAAGGATCCGGTGCGTGCTGGGGAAGAAATTGAGAGGACTATCGACCTCGTGGCTGATTTATCGCTCCAGCGCAATGAAGTCATCAGTTGTACATTCATCGGCGAAGATCGCTTCAAGCACCGACATGGGCCACTTCTGCGAAATATTCGCAGAGAAGGGGTCAGAATTTGACTGAAGACCAGCAAGAACTACTTGAAAAGGCCCAAAGTAGTCTTGCCGCAGCCAAGTGGCTGCTAGAGGGAGCCTATCCAGACTTTGCCGCTTCCCGAGTGTACTATGCCATGTTCTATGTGGCGCAGGCCTTTCTCGAAGGGGAGGGCATGGCGTTTTCCAAACACTCGGCCGTGATTGCCGCTTTCGGTCAGCATTTTGCGCGCACTGGGAAAGTTCCCGTCGAATTCCATCGTTATCTGCTTGCAGCCCAGGACTTGCGGTATAGCGGTGACTACGGTCCACCGCATGCAGTCACACTCAATCAGGCCCGGGAGCAGATCACTCACGCCGAAGCATTCCTGTCACTGGCCTACCGCCTAATAGGCCCTCTTCCGCCCTCTAGCCGAGGGAATGGCTGATGCGAACTCCAGTCGATCAGCTGTCTGCATATTCAGCCCTTCAGCCGACGCATCCGTGCAGACCGACATATCGATGTCGTCCCGCTCCAGCCTGCTCGGCCGGCAATTCCTAGTAATAGAATGGGTTGCTGTAGGGCCAGACAGCGGCGAATCACCGCGCCACAATGGCCTAATAGAGCCCAAGAATCCGGCACAAGGTGGGATCCATAGAGACTTGGCGCAACCTGTGCAGCACCGTCTTCTACGCAGTTTTCCTCGCTTGAAGATGCCTACTTCTGAAAATCTCCATCATCGATACCTATCAATTTGATATGATCACAGCTTATCTGATAAAGCTGCTCGGTTCAATGCTCTCGCAGAGGCCGTGTTATTGCTGGAAGGAGCTGGCTGGGAGATTTCCGATATGCCTCAGTTCTCACTGGAGCCGCTCCACCGTTTTCATCCCTACTGTGCTCGCTTCCCTTCTGAAATCGTTGAATCTGTTCTTGAGAGGTACAGTAAGCCCGGAGACAGCGTCTTCGACCCTTTCTGTGGCAGTGGAACGACGCTGGTCGCAAGCGTAGCCATAAGCGCCGGGTTGTCGGCAGTGACATCGACATGCTTGCGGGCATGCTGTCGGATCTCAAGTGCGCGCCGCTTGCGCCTGAACGGTATGCGGAGTGGCGTGCACAATTCGCCGCTCGGTTAGCCACAGATTTTGGGATGATTGCGCGGGCCTGGAGACCGCATCGGCCGCTGCGCCCCGGGACTACATGGTCAATGGAGTCAATGCAGCTGCATATCCCCGAGTTTCCGGAGCTCAACTATTGGTTCCCGCCACAGGTGATCGCGGCCTTAGCTGCCATCGCGGAGGCAGCGCGTCGGTGTCAGGAGTCGCACCTCGAACATGTGGCGCTCGTCAGCCTCTCGGCCTCCATCATCGCCAAATGGCCGAACACATTGAGCTATGCGATGGACATCGATCATACGAGGCCGCATCGACGCGTGCAGCGGCTGACGCTCGACCGCGTGCTGACGACCTACCTGAAGCGCTTGGATCGCACCCTGGCATGCCTAGGCATGTTGCACCAGGTCTATCGCAACGCCAGCGTTCTCAATACCCTGCAGGATTATTCCCGTGTTGTTTACCCGCACGATGCCAGAGAGCTATTGCCGGTCGTTCCAGCTGAGA
>Ga0081538_10005027_pt1 | contig 12041 bp, 12 predicted proteins | sample TabmetS5T2R1_FD_71022 | JGI IMG/M metagenome (GOLD analysis project Ga0081538, IMG submission 71022) | Tabebuia heterophylla rhizosphere microbial communities from the University of Puerto Rico - S5T2R1 | ecosystem: Host-associated > Plants > Roots > Rhizosphere ... | reverse complement strand
ATTGGCGCTATAGGCCGCGGCGAGGATACTCCTCCTGGATCATGCAGCCGAGCACCCCTTTAAGCTGCCCAACTACCGCTCCGCCCATGTCGAGCACCTGCTGGTAGACGCGCATCGGGAGCGTCGGGTCGGTGTCGCCCAGCAGGTACATAGCCCGCCGCGGCGGCACACCGACCTCGGCCAGGATCGACGCGAACGTCCGCCGCAGCGTGTGCGGAGTCATGTGGCCGATCACGGCCTGGTCGCGCTTTGCGATCGCCTGCTCGGCCTGGCCGGCAACGACCCGCTGCTCGGGCACGCCGGCGATGACTCTCTCAGCGGCGGGCGCGGCAACGACGGGCTGGGAGGCGGCCCCGGCAACGACAGGCACCGCGGCGGCCCCGGCAGGGAGGCGCTCAGCGGCGGCGCCGGCAACGACACGATGGGCTCACGTGACGGGCTGCGAGACGGTCCGCTGCGGACCGGCACCCACGACCGCGTGACCGCCGACCGCAGCGACAGGCTGATCGGCTGCGAAGGAGTCACACCGCCAGCAAGGCCGCGCTTGCAACCCCGGCACGGCGAGTGAGCTGCTCTGCCCGCGACCGCAGCGATACGATCGCTGGCCCAGGCGGCGGACGTGACTGTCGAAGCCCGCTACATCATCAGCGGAGGACTCGCAGGCCGCGAGCGGCTGCGGGTGCTCGCCCGCGCGATGTACCCCACCACCGCGGCCCTGTTCGACCGCATCGGCATCGAGCCCGGCATCAACTGCCTCGACGTCGGCTGCGGGGGCGGCGACGTGACCTGCGAGCTGGCGCGCCGGGCAGCGCCGGGCGGGCGTGCTGTGGGCATCGACATGGACGCCGCGAAGGTCGCGATCGCGCGCGAGGAGGCCGAGCCCGGGCTCGCGGTCGAATACCGCGAGGGCGACGTCCTCACGACCGAGATCGCACCGGACTACGACGTCATCTACGTGCGCTTCCTGCTCACCCACATGGCCGACCCGGCGGCCGTCGCCAAGCGGATCGCCGGCGGCCTGCGCCCGAAAGGCGTCCTGATCGTCGAGGACATCGACTTCACCGGCTGCTTCTGCCATCCGCCGAGCGCGGCGTACGACCGGTACGTCGAGCTCTACCGGGGCGCCGCATGGGCGCGCGGCGTGGACCCGAACATCGGCCCCCGGCTCCCACAGCTCCTCGTCGGCGCCGGCTGCGAGCGGGTCGGCGTGAACCTGGTCCAGCCGGCCGGCATGACACCGGAAGGCCACGAGCACGACGTCAAGCTGGTGACACCCTTGACGCTCGAGAACATCGCCGACTCGACGATCGCGGAGGGCCTCGCGTCCCGCGAGGAGATCGAGTCGGTGCTCGCCGAGCTCTACGAGCTGGCCGCCGACACGACGACGCTGCTGGCGTTCCCGCGGATCGTGCAGGCCTGGGGCTACCGAGCGGCGATCTAGTCCGACAGCCGGGCAGCTTCGAGGGCTTCGTCACGAGTCGCGTGGAACTCGTCGCTGGCGACCCGTCCGTCCCGCAGCAGGTAGATCGCGGCAGGGTGAGTCTCGACCTCCTGCTGGGCGCGGACCATCCGACCATTAAGGCCCGTCGGAAAGAAGTCGTCCGGTCAGTCCACAGTTGCACGCGGACGGGACGCTCATCCGGATTGGTCGCTAGGCATCTCTTTCATCAAGCGCTCATCGGATGGCGGTGCACTGGTGGTGAGAGAAACGACCACCGCGAGCCGCGTCGTGTTTGGCAGTTGGGGGTCCCGGATGCAGTATGTCGGAATTGATTGGGCGTATCGACGCGCGGCTTGGTGCGCGATGGAGGCCGACGGCGCGGTCCCAAACGAGGGGTTCGTGCCGGCCGACGAGGACGGCCTGCTTTGCAGCGGTTTTTATGGGTGAGTCGCGAGGTCGCGTTCGAACCCACCAACAACGACGAGGCCAGTGGCACACCAGGGAGCGGACCAGGGTATTCGTGGGCGCGAGGTGGGGGCGCGAGGCCTAACCTTGGTGGGTGACCACTCTTAGTGTTGAGAGGAGATCGTCATGAGCCCGGTGCCCGGCTCCCTGCCCACGTGGGAGGAAGGACAGAGCTGATGCCGAGATTCGATTTCGACTTAGTGATCATCGGCTCGGGCTTCGGTGGCAGCGTGGCCGGATTCCGCGCCGCGGAGAAGGGCTACCGCGTCGGGATCATGGAGTCGGGCAAACGCTGGAGGGACGAGGACATCCCGAAGACCCAGTGGAACCTGCCGAAGTTCCTGTGGTTTCCGGCCGCGGAGCTGTACGGGATTCAGAGGATCGAGTACCTCGACGACGTGCTGGTCGTCTGCGGCGCAGGCGTCGGCGGCGGCTCGCATGTCTATGCCAACACGCTGTACGTCCCGCCGAAGCAGTTCTTTGATGCACCGGAGTGGGCGGGCATTACCGACTGGGCCGAGGAGCTGGCGCCGTATTACGACCAGGCGACCCGGATGCTTGGGGTTGTTCGCTACCCGTACATGCCGACCGATGTCGACCGGGCCATGCAAGCGGTCGCGACCGAGATCGGCAGAGGCGAGACGTTCAACAAGACCCCGGTGGGCGTTTACTTCGGGAGCCCGGGCGTCGAGGCCGAGGACCCGTACTTCGGCGGCGTTGGGCCGCGGCGCACTGGCTGCATCTCGTGTGGCAACTGCAACATCGGCTGCGGCCATAACGCGAAGAACAAGCTGACGACCAACTACCTCTACCTGGCGGAGAAACTCGGCGCGCAGGTCCACGAGCTGCACGAGGTGTTCGACCTCGTCCCGCTCGAGGGAGGTGGGTTCGAGGTGCACGCGCGCCACCCCGGCTGGGCGCAGCGCGCGGCGCACGCGCGCCGTCACACGTACACGGCGGAGCAGGTGATTGTCTCTGCCCACGCGTACGGGTCAGCGAAGCTCCTTCATCACATGCAGCACAAGGGCCGCCTGAGGGGGCTGTCGAGCGAGCTCGGGCAACGAGCGCGGACGAACTCCGAACAGCTGCTCGCGGTCACGCGCACCCACGGAGAGTGGGAGCGCGATCCGGAGAAGTTCCACATCACGCCCGGGTCGGTATCGATCACCTCCGGCGTATGGCCGGACCCGGAGACCAGCATCGAGCCTGTCTACTGGGGGCTCGGGAGCGACATATTCGCGTTCCTCGCAACCTACCACCAGCACGGCGAGCAGAAGCACCCGTTCGAGTCGTGGGTCAAGGAGGTGGCCAAGCACCCGATCGAGGTGCTCGGCAACGCTGACGCGCGTCACTGGTCCGAGCGGTCGTTCGTCGCGCTGTGCATGCAGACGACCGACACCTCGATCGAGCTCTACTGGCACGACGGCCTGCTGCGGAGCCGGCCGTCCGGAACGCCTCCCGCGGTGCACATCCCGGTCATCGAGGACTTCGTCGACCGGGTTGCAAAGAAGCTGGACAGCGGCGAGGCGGCGGTCGCAACCGAGGTCATCAACCGCAACGCCACCGCCCACTTCCTCGGCGGCATCCCGATAGGCGACAGCAGCGACAGCGGCGCCGTCGACCCGTACCTGCGCATGTTCGGTCAACCGGGCCTTCACGTCATGGACGGGAGCGTGATGCCGGCCAACCCGGGCCTGAACCCGTCACTGTCGATCACCGCCATCGTCGAGCGCGCGATGTCGCTCTGGCCGAACAAGGGAGACGCGGACACGAGACCGCCGCTCGGATCCGGCTACGAACGCGTCGCGCCGGTCATGCCGTACCGCCCGTACGTGCCCGCAGGCGCCCCAGGGGAGCTGCGCCTCGACGCGACGAAGGAAGACGTCATCCCCGCATACCCCTACTGAGGAGAACACGATGACCGAGCTCGCAGTTGACGCCTTTCGCACCGTCGGGCCCGGCGATGCGATCCCCAACGACTTCGTCGTCCCCTACTACCTGGACGATCGCAAGCTCCGCATCTCCGTCGCGCGCGTCGACGACCGCCTCTACGCGTTCGACGACCTCTGCACCTGTGCCGAGCAGCCGTGCCCGCTTTCCGGCGGCCTGCTCACCGTGACGACGCTCATGTGCCAATGCCACGGCTCCCGGTTCGACCTCACCACCGGTGCCGTGACGGGCGGGCCGGCGACCCAGCCACTGAAGGTCTACGAGGTGCAAGAGGTCAAAGGCAACATTCAAATCCGAGCCTGATCGAGATGCACGCCGTCCTCCGACGACGCGAGCCTCGGAGACCACCCACATCGACATGCGCCCCTGAAGCAGCGCTGAGAGCCTGATGGCCAACATGGCGCCGACGCCGATGGCGGTCGCGCTCGATAGGCAGCGTTGGAGAGATGATGCGGGTTGCGCCCGCTCGTACCTCGGGGTCGGCGGCCTCAGAGGCTACCTCCAAGACCTGGACGCGACCTTGGACGAATTCGACGCCAAGGAAAACCATCCGCATAACGCCTTCCCTCGCCGCCCGGCCCACCATCAGGCTCACGGCAGTAGCGCTGAGGCGACTGCGGTCCCGATTCGAGTGGGCGCCCTTGCCGCGGAGACCTTTGAGCGTGCGCCAGCGGCCGTTGGCGATCACAGTGCCCCGTTCGTCCGAGGGGACAACCGTCGGCAACTCGGCGAAGGAGATCGGCGTGCCGGTTTACTGCGGTGGGGTCTCCGCGCTTCTCCCAGGCGGGCTACAGCTGCGGCGGCGGCCCGAACTTCACGAGCTCAACCAGGTTCCCTGCCGGGGTCGCGCGCGAACGAGCGCGGCGAGCCCCAGTACTCCTCCTGGTCGTCGACCTGGTGGCCGGCGTCGCGAAGGCGGGTCTTCGTCGCCTCGTAGCGGTCGCCCAGCGGCACGGCCGCGTGCCCCGCATTCATATGCGACGTCTCGGGCAGCCGAAGCAGATGGAACTGGTCGCCGTCGCGCTCGAGCCAGGTGACGAAGCCAGCCAGCTCCTGCTACGGACGACCTCCGACGGCGCGACGGCAGCGGGCATCGACGACTGCACCGCTGAAGGGAGCGGGCCTGCGCTGCGCCCCTTGCTGCGCTCCTCCCGCTCGTCGTATCGCGCCGTCGGTGTCCGCCGGGTCGCTCCAACACGCGATCGGGTGCCACATGTACGGCGCCTCGCGATGGCCGCCGCCGTCGCATCCTCCGCGACACGGCCGATGGCCCCGCCGTGACGGAAGAGGATCGACTGGCTCATCGGGCTCTTCACCCGCGCGCCGTATTCGACGTAGGCGTCGATCGCCTCGTCCGGCAGCCCCGCCAGGTGCTCGCCGCGGTGATAGTTCAGCCACCCCTTGGGAGAAAACGGGTCGACGATCGCCTGGAACGCCGTGTAGGGGATACGCTCGAGCAGGTCCACCGCCGGCGGTCCGATCTCGTTCTTGAGCGGACGCAGCACCTGCTCGCCCTCGTCGGGATCGCCGGCGTACATGGCGACGAGGGCGAGCACCGGCTTGCCCTGTACCTCGCGCGGCACGAACGGCTCGGGCGGCGCGACCAGGATGTCCAGGGCGGTGCGACGGCCTCGGGCGCCTCCTCGACCCAGTCGCGCCAGGCACGCGCGACCTCACGCGCGCTCTCGATCGTGTGCACGACCATGCCACCCATGACGATCGGGCCGAGCTCGTACAGCCCGAACTCGAAGGATGTCACCACGCCGAAGTTCCCCCCGCCGCCCCGCAGCCCCCACAGCCCGTCTGGCGTTACTTGGCGGTGGTGAGAGCGGCGCGCGACTTCGGGCTCGGGCCGGAGGATCTAGAGCCGCTCGCGCTGCGTTTCAGCCCGGATCCGGGCTGGCTGGACGCGTTCGCCGAGGCCGTCGCCGACGCCATCCTCACCTCCAGCTCCTACACGAGTCGCTAACGAAATCGTGTGGAAGGACGCGCTCTCGCGTGTGATCGCGGAGACGGCCGCGCTGACCTGATTGCCGAGCTGCGTGGAGCGCAGGTCGACCTGGCCTCGTACCTGGCCGCGTGCCTGGCCGACCGCGTCTCGCGCCGTGTCCTGGGCCTGGGAAGCCACCCCTCTGGCGTGGTCAGTTCACGCCGCCGCTGCGCCGAATGGCATGGAGAGCCCGCACTGCCAACACCGCCGAGGCGACGGTGCAGGCGGCTCCCGGAATCGACATCCCTCGTTTGGTCAGCGGCGGCGTGCCGCGCGCCCAGAGGTTCGAGGCGCCCGAGAACAGGGCCGCCGCGAGGATGCCGTAGACGAGGCGGTTGACGCTGCGGTCGAGAATGTCGAGACGCACCGGTACGTCGAGGTCGCCGCTCCGCACCGCCTCTAGGATCGCGGCGATGTCGCGCGGCGCCTGCTGGAGCAGCCGGTCCCAGTCGTGTCCGGTTCGGCGGGCGCGGCGCAGCATCCGCTCCGGCGAGACGCGCTTCTTCACGAGCTGGTCGGTGTAGCCCTCGATCGCTTCTTGGATACGCAGCTCAGCGCCGGCGAGCGACAAGTTGCCCTGGAGCTGGATCAGCGTCTTTCCGAGCATCGCGACGTCAGGTGGCATCCGCAGCCGATGCTCGCGCACGATGCGCGTGACGTCCGAGATCGCGGCCGCCACGTCCAGGTTCTCAATCCCCGACGAGCCGTGCGTGTCGAGCCAGTCCGACAGGTCGAGCCGAAACGCGTCGAGGTCCAGCTGCGGCGGCGCGGTGACGATGTCGAGCAACCCGTCCGCGACGTCGCCGCGGTCGCCCATCGCCGCCGCGAGGATGAAAGCGCCAAGCTTGTCCTCGAGAGCTTGGTCGATGCGCCCGACCTCGCCCCAATCAAGGATCCCGTAGCGCAGGCCCTCGGCGGTCGCAACGACCAGAATGTTGCCGGGGTGCGGATCGGCATGGAATAGGCCGTCGCGGAAGATCATGTCCAGAAAGATCCGCGCCGCTCGCAACCCGAACGCGCGCCGGTCGATGGAGTCGTCGTTCGCCACGACCGAGAGCGACTGACCGTGGAGCCGTGACATCGTGAGCACCCGCGGCCCGGACAGCTCCGTATACGGCTGCGGGATGCTCACGTCTTTCTCGGCATCGAAGTTCGCACGCGCCCGCGCGAGCGTATGGGCCTCACGCACGAGGTCGAGTTCCGCGAGCACCGTCCGTCGCAGCTGCTGGACCACGCCGCGCGGACGGTAGAGCGCCATCGATTCATCCTGCTCCTGCACGACGACAGCGAGCGCGTCGAGGATGTCGAAGTCCGCCGCCACCGTGCCGTAGATGTCGGCGTGCTGGACCTTCACGATCACCTCGGTGCCATCGTGCAACACGGCCGGATGCGCCTGCGCGACCGACGCCGATGCCAGCGGGCGGAAGTCGAATGTCGCGAACGCCTGCTCGACGGGCATGCCGAGGTCGCCCTCGACGGTGGCGCGCACGGCGTCTTCAGAATCGGCGGGACACGCGGTCTGCAACGACCTGAGATCGGCCGCCACATCCGGACCGACCAGGTCGATCCGGGTGCTCAAGACCTGGCCGATCTTGATGAACGTCGGCCCGAGTCGAGAGAGCGCTTCCCGCAGCCGCTCACCGTCGGTCATCGGCTCGCCCGGCTGCTGGAGAGCTGACGGCAGGAAGTCCGCCAACCGCGTGCGAACCGCTCCGTCGATCATGTGGGCAATGCCGTACCGACCGAAGACGGCCAGGATCTCCTCCACACGGGAGCGATGCCTGAGCAGCGTCCGGCTAGGCGCGTGAGGCGTGGGCATCGCAGAATCACACTACTCCTGGGGTCGCCCTCGGACAGAGACTCCGCGTATCCACTCGTGTTGATCTGACCTACGCTCTCCTGCAGATCGACTTCTTTGGATATGAGGACCTCCCTTCCCATCGTTCCCGGCCCGGCCGCCTCATCGTGTTGCGCGCCGGCGGTCGGGCTCGATCCGGGCCTTGACGCCGGCCGGATCGCCGCCGTGGCTAAGGCGCTGTCCGAGCCGCTGCGCGTGAATATCCTCGACGTGCTGCGCCGCAGCGAGGTGCCCGTCTGCCAGGGCGAGCTGTTGCCGCTGTTCGAGATCCCGCAGTCCACGCTGTCCCATCACCTCGCAAAGCTCGTCGACTCCGGGCTGGTGGCCGTCGAGCGCCGCCACAAGTGGGCCTACTACTCCGTCCCCTCCGACGCCCTCGAGGAGCTGACGTACTCAGACTCGACGGCTGTCGTGAACCTAACGCACCGGAATCGCCCCCGAGAGCTGCGCGGGCGGCGGCAATGGGCGCAGCCGGGGAGTGGGAATGCAAGCTTCCACGCTCGTAGCTGCGCGAGTAGCCGGCGACCTCCACTTCGCGGTGACAGATCCAGACGCGGTGGCGGCGTGCGCGCAACAGAACGCGCTGATGAACGAGCGCCGCCGGCACAGGGTAGAACGCGCCGCGGTAGCGCAGGTAAGGGATCTAGCCGGACGCGCGACTCACGCATGCAGGCGGAGTCAAAGCGCTGCGGCGGCAACGGTCGCCGGGCCTGACGCTCCTCGGCGAGCCGCTCGCAATCGGCCACTGGGGCGGCCGCTTGATCTGGCAGCTTGCGGATTCAGTCAAGCTGCGTCTCGCCTGGAAGCCGACCACGGGGCTCGATCCGAAGCACGTCACCGTTCACGCTCGCTGTTCCTTTCGTCCGGCGATGTACAGGCGCGCGAGCGTCCCGCCGAAGAAGCGCACGAAGCGCCACGCGATGACTGGCAGATCGAGAGGGCGCCCCGGGCTGACGGGCCGCATCGACGCGACCAGCCGTGCTACCTCGCGGATGCCGAGCCGCAGTCCTCCCGAGCCAGCCGGCGACGCTGCGTCGCGGGGCTCGAGCCGGACCCTGAGCCTCGTGGTCGCGTGCCAGAAGTCGAGCACGCGGCGGCCGCGCACGTCCTTGACGCCACTCAGCGTCCAATCGCGCCCGGCCGCGTCGTGGAACGGCAGCGTGTACGTCATCTCCCGTGTCAACGCGTCGCGTCCGGCGAGGAACAGGTGGAAGGAGCCCCCCTCGACCGGCGCGCCGCCCTCACCCGTGAGCCCCGCGACCTCAACGGTGCCGGCGGCATTGCCGGCGTGCGAGGGCTTGGCGACGAAGGCCGGCAGGTCGGGGACCGAGATCGTCACGGTGAACGCGGCCGCGCGCTCCGATTCATCGAGTGTGACCGTGCCGCTCATCGTCTCTCGCCAGCGAATGCCGCCCCCGGCCGCGGCCGGAGCCGCCGTGCCCGAGGCGGGGATCGAGACGCGGTCCTCCGGCGGGGCGATCCGCGGCGCGTCCGCCATCTCCGGCGCCCGCCAGCGCTCCTTCCCGGGCATACGCCTGATCGTCGCTTCTATGCAACGCTCGGCCACGGCGGCGATCGTATGCGACGGGTTTACCCCGACGGCGCCGGGGACGACGGCCCCGTCCAGCACGTGCAGGCCCGGGTAGTCGAACACCCGCCCGTCCGCATCCACCACGCCGTTGGCGGGGCTCGAGCCCATATGGCAACCGCCGAGGTTGTGAGGAGCGGAGGGCTGGCCGAGCACGCTCCAGTTCTGCAGCAGCTCGAGACGGCCCCCGAGCTCGGCGATCAGCTCACGACACGCGGCCGTTTCGGTGGAGTAGAGCGTCAGGTTCGAGGGAGTGTCCCAGCGCACGCGGAGGCGATGATGGGGGCCGGCCAGCTCGATGGTCCCGTCCGAGCTGTCGTTGCCCATTACCAGCAGGACCACTGTCGTGTCGCCCTCCTCCTGTAGCAGTGAGGTGATCGGGTGGCGCTCGTGCCGCAGTGCGTTTCGCCCGATCCGAGCCACACGGGCGGGGTGGGTGAACGGCAGGAGCCGGGCGAGCCGGGTCGAGTAGCCGCCGTCCTCGACGGTGAGCCGCAAGTGACGGCCGTCCTGTTCGCGGTCGTGCACGTATGCCGTGGTGATCGTCGGGCCGTGTGTGGCCCCGAACGGCTCCGACGGGTTCAGGCCGAGAGCGAGGAAGTCGCCGTTCGCGGAGTAGCCGCGGCCTAGCTTGGCCGAGAGTCGCGGCAGCGTCCGGTGCTGGTCGCGGCAGCGCAGCAGGAACTCGGTGCTGTTGACGGATCCCAGGCACAGGATCACCTGGTCCGCCGACACCGTCGCGTCTGCGCCGCCCTCGGCGTGGTCGCGGTAGCGAAGCTGGAATCGACCGTCCTCGGGCGCGAGCCAGGTCACCTCCGCCTCGGTGGCCACGTCGGCCCCATGCTGCTCGGCAATGTGCAGGTAGTTGAAGTCGAGCGTGTTCTTCGCGCCGATGTTGCAGCCGATGTCGCAGTCGCCGCAGTGCAGGCAGCCCGACTGCAGTGCGCCGAACTTGTTCGGCGCCGGAGCCTCCCCCGCCCCCTCGAAGCGCACGGCGAGGTTGGGACGGAATGACTGCGCCTCCCGGCCGACGCGGCTCACCGCCGCCTCCATCTGACGCGTCTTCGACGGCAACTGCCCGGTGCCGGGATCCTTGGCCACCGGTTCGATGTCGAGCATGTACGCGACCAAGTCGTAATAGGCGTCCAGGGAGGCGCGCGAGTATCCGGCCGGCCAGCCCGTGTCGAACACGTCCGCAGGCGGACGTACCTGAACGTTGGCGTAGATCAGCGACCCGCCGCCATAACCCGCGCCCTGAACGATGAGCACGTCGTTGAACGGCCGGATGTCGTACGGCCCGCCGTGGTGCCAGTGCAGCAGGTCGGCGCGCACCGTGGGGCGTGGAAAACCGCCGAGCGGGAAACGCCGACCCCGCTCGAGCACGCCTACGTCGACCCCAGCTTGGGCGAGGCGACACGCGGCCACCGCTCCGCCGAACCCGCTGCCGACGACGATCGCCTCGTACGAGTCCTTACCGAGAATCATCGGGCCGAGCGCGAGCCTACCAACAGCGGCCCATCGCCGGCCTCGGCGTAATGCAACCTTGAACGCGGGCCTCGACCAACCTGGCGGCGCCCGAGGCGGTGCTCCAGGCGATCGATCGGTCGGGTGTCGACGCCGTCTACTGCCGCGGCGATCTGGTCGGCTACGGGCCGCGCTCGAACGAGGTCTGAGCCCTGATCGAGCGGCACGGCATCCTCACGATTTACGGCAACTACGACTACGCCATCGCCCGCTGCTAGACGACTGCGGCTGGGCCTACCGAGACCGGCATGACCGCGAGCTCGGGCAGCGCTCCGGGTACAGACTGGGTCCAGAAACTCCCGGTAATCGGCATGAATTCCCAGACTCTCCTTGGAGCCGGTCGCGGGGCCCGAAACGTCGCATTTGCAGGCAGTTCTCCGTGGCGTACGCTCCGGGAGGATCTGCTTGCCTGCGGAAGGTCGAGGGTTCGAATCCCTTCAGTCGCTTCGGAAGCCCCCTAACTTGCGGGCGTTCTCGTGTTGGCACCCCGCGGTCTTTCGTGCCGTCCCGAGATCTCGTCCCGGCGTCGGTACTCCCGAGGCGCTTGCGCGCACGCCGGCCGGGTCGGTGAAGCACGCGGCGGCGTGACCGTCAGGGCGCGGCCTCGCGCCAGCCAGGTGGAGATCGGGCCTTGGATCGCCGCGATCGAGGAACTCGACGATCTCGTGGGCATCGGGCACTGACAGGTTCATGAGCAGCTTGGGCTCGCTGACTCCGCTCGGCTGGTGTGTGACTGCGATCAGTCCGACGAGGCCCGCGGGCACCGGACCGACGAAGACGTCGACGTCCTCACCGTCAGGTGCACTCGTGTCCGGGACATGGCCGTAGTCGCAGGGGTAGATCATGTCCGGGTAAACCGGGTGCGCGTATCCGGCGGGTCGGTCAATGACGATCCCGCGCTCGTTGATCATCTGCGCCCAGCGCCGCCACTCGCGGGCGTCCATCCGTCCAGCCAGTGGGTCCCCCGCGTGCGTCACGAGCGGCGCAGCCGGCTGCGCCAGCGTGGCCCGCGGCATCGCGGCGGCGATCTCGGGCGCTCTCGGGATGGGCGTCGCGCTCATGGCGCGAGGCGCAGCCCGCCGCGGAAGGCGTCAACGAGCTCCCCGAGCACGAGGTCGGCATCGGCGGAAGCGGTGATGCGAAGGACGACCAGGTTGGGCTCGTCGCGGACTTCCATGTTCAGGAACGCGCAGCAATGAGCTTCGGCGCGGACGATCGCCTCGAC
>Ga0081538_10005026_pt1 | contig 12041 bp, 7 predicted proteins | sample TabmetS5T2R1_FD_71022 | JGI IMG/M metagenome (GOLD analysis project Ga0081538, IMG submission 71022) | Tabebuia heterophylla rhizosphere microbial communities from the University of Puerto Rico - S5T2R1 | ecosystem: Host-associated > Plants > Roots > Rhizosphere ... | reverse complement strand
GGGGGGCGCGGGGGGGGCCGCGGGGGGGCGGCGGGGGGGCCCCGCCAGTCGCGCCTGGCCGCCGCCGGCCGCCCGGCCGTCCAGGCGAGCAGGCCCCGGTAGAGCCGGTGGCGCGGCTCGCCGACCGGGAACACGCGGGCGTAGCGGCCGAGGTGGCCGACGGCCTCGGTGGCCATGGCCCGCCAGGGCCCGGCGTCGGGGGGTCCGGGGGGCTCAAGCCTGGCCCCCCGGTCAACGGGCCCGCCGCCGCGCCGGTCCAGCCACAGGGCCATCGCCACCTCGGCGGTCATGGCGTACAGGTCGAACCAGTAGCACTTGACCACGGGCCGGGCGGCCTGCTCGAGGGCCCGCCGCAGGGCCTCGACGGCCCTGGCCCGGTCCCCGAGCATGAGGGCGTGGAGGGCCTCGGGCGCGGGCGCGCTCCGCCGCCGCAGGGCGGCCGCGGCCTCCTCCAGGTCGCCGGTGCGCAGCCCGACGACGGCGTGGCCGGCCACCGCCCAGGACCGCACCTGGGCGTCGCCGCTCTGCCGGCCCAGCCGGTCCATCGCCGCCAGCACCGGCCGCACCGCCGGCAGCTCGCCCTGGAAGTACCGCTCCCAGATCCGCAGGCCGGTGATCTCGGCCAGCCGCCGCGGGTCGCCGAGCCGGCGCACGATCGCGTCCGCCTCCTCCAGGTGCTGGCGCACCTCCGCCCAGCGCCCGACCCCGATCCCGTACAGGGCGGCCGCCTGCAGCACCCAGGAACGCGCCGAGGGGTCCCCGGCCCCGGCCAGGGCGGCGAAGGCCCGGCGCAGGTAGGCCTCGGCCAGCCGGTGGCGGGCCAGCAGGCCGGCCGCGACCGAGCAGGCGGCGGCCAGCCGGGCCTCGGCCGAGCGCGACCCGGCCTCCTCGGCCAGGTTCAGGCCCTTGACCGCCTGGTGCACCGCCTGGACCCGCCGGCTGGCGTGGTAGTCGACCAGGAACAGGCGCTCGTACACCTCGGCCGCCTCCGCCAGGGCGGCCCTGGCCTCCGGGGAGCCGGCGACCAGGGGGCGGGGCCAGATCCGGTTGCGGACCTGCTGGCCGGCCTGCCAGGCCAGCTTGCCGGGGAGCCGGGGGCCGCTGGCCGGGGTCCGGCGGCCCAGCAGGGCCAGGGCGGCGTGCAGGTGCTCCTGCTCGGGGGCGAGCTGGCCCAGCCCCAGGTAGGCGTCGCCGAGCTGGTGCTCCCAGCGGGCCCGCCGGATCGTGTTGGCGTCCGGGGTCCCGTGGCGGCTCGCGCCGGGCGGGCCGGCCGGGACGGCGTCGAGCTCCAGCAGGGCGGTGAAGAACCGGACGGCCTCGGCGTAGGCGCCCTCCCGGAGGGCCTCGGCGCCGGCCCGCTCCAGGTAGTGGATCGCCCGGTGGGGCACCTCGGCCAGGCGCCAGTGGTGGGCGAGCACGGCCAGGTCGCCGCCGCCCGACCGCTCGTACCACTCGGCCACCGCCCGGTGCAGCCGCCGCCGCTGCGACAGCAGCATCAGGTTGTAGGCCGCCTCCTGGGTGATCACGTGCTTGAACAGGTACTGGAGGTCGGGCTCGGGGGACTCGAGCACCGTCAGGTTGGCCCGCTCGATCTCGGACAGGTCGGCCATGAGGGTGCGGGCGACGGCGTCGCGCAGCGGGTGGACGTCGCGCAGGATGACCACGGCGAAGACCCGGCCGATGACGCTGGCCACCTTGACGGTGAGCTGCTGGGTCGGGGTGAGCCGGTCGATCCGGCTGGTGATCGCCCCGTGGACGGTCTGGGGCATGCGCCGGGCGAGCACGTCGGGGACCTCGGAGGCCAGCTCGACGGCGCCGTCGTTCACCCGGACCAGGCCGGCGTCGCGGAGCGCGATGGTCAGCTCCTCGGTGAACAGCGGGTTGCCCTCGGCCTTGTCCTCGACCAGCCGGGCCAGCGCCTCGGGGACGCTGGCCACGCCCAGGCGCTGGCCGACCAGGGCCCGGACCGCGTACGCGGGCAGCCGGTCCAGCACCAGCCGCTCCACCTCCGGTGCCTGCAGCAGCCGCCGGTAGGCGCCCCAGGCGAGCTCGTCGGCGAGCGTCCCGCCCTCGCCCTGGGAGCGGGTGGCCACCACCAGCAGCAGCGGCATCCGCTCCCGGCTGAGGGCCAGCACCAGCCCGGTCGAGGCGGAGTCGAGCCAGTGGGCGTCCTCGATCACCAGCACGGCCGGGGTGCCGGCGGTCAGCGTCCGCAGCAGCCGGACCAGCAGGTCCCGGGCGCGGTCGGCGCGGCCAAGGCCGCTCAGGTCGGCGCTGGCCGCGGTCTCGGGCAGCTCGAGGGCCAGCACCGGGTTGAGCAGCGGGGCCAGGTCGCGGACCGCGGGGTCGGGGCCGAGCAGCTCCAGCACCAGGCGCAGGCGGGCCGCCCGGTCGGCGCCGTCGAAGGCGGGCAGGCGGCCGAACAGCTCCCGCCAGGGATGCCAGGGGGTGTTGCGCTCGACCGCGTCGCCGGCCCCGGCCAGCACGGGGACCCCGGCCGCCGCGGCCTGGTCGACCAGCTCGGCCACCAGGCGCGACTTGCCGGCCCCGGGATCGCCCTCCACGACCAGCACCTGGACCCGCCCCGGCCGACGATCGCTGCTCGGCGCCGTCAGCCGGCCCAGGGCCCCGGCCAGCCGCTCCCGCTCGGCCTCCCGGCCGACCAGCGGGACCCTGACCAACGGCTCCGGTCCCCGGCCGCGCCGCCCGCCCTCGGGCCGCCCGGGCCGGTACACCGGCACCGTGCCCGGGCGGCCCTTGACCCGCACGGGCGGCAGCGCCTCGAAGGCCAGGGCCGAGCGGGCCGCCCCGGCGGTGGCGGCGTCGCAGAGCACGCCGTCGCCGGCCTCCTGCATCAGCCGGGCGGCCAGGTTCACCGGGGCGCCCAGCATGGTGTACTCGCGCCGCCAGCGGCTGCCGACGGTCCCGCAGAAGGCCTGGCCGGTGGTGACCCCGACGGCGGCCCGGCGGCCAAGGCCGGCCAGGGCCTCGCGGATGGCCAGGGCCGCCTGGACGCCCCGGGCCGGGTCGTCCTCGTGGGTCAGGGGCGGCAGGCCGAGGGCGGCCACCAGGCTGGTGCCCTTCTCGTCGATGCTGAGCTTGTTGATGCTGCCCTCGTAGCGGTAGAGGGCGCCCTGGAGGGCCAGCATCACCTCCTGGGCCTCGTCGAGGCCGGCCCGGTGGTCCAGGTCGGGCAGGTTGGCGAACAGGACGGTGAGCTGGCGCAGCTCGGCCAGCCACTCCTCGTGCCCGGCGACCATCGAGGCCAGCATCGCCCTTGGCAGGTAGGGGGCGACCAGGGCGGCGCCGGGCGGCGGGACGGCCACGGGGGCCGGCGGCGGCGCCTGGCCGGCGGCCCGCTCCACCAGCTCGAGGGCCTGCCGGGAGAGGACCACCCGCCCGGGCCGGGCCCGCGCGGCCGCCCCGGTCGTCTGCGGCACCGCCGCCCCGGCGACCAGCAGCTCGCGCCGGTCGCGGACCCCGCCGACGTCCAGCACCACGACCTCGCCGGCCCCGACCCCGATCCGCAGGGCCAGCGGGAGACGCCGGTCCCCGGCGAAGCGGCCAAGGGCGGCCTGCATCGCCTCGGCGCATCCGGCGGCCGTCGCCGTCGCCGCGGCCAGTCCCCGCCCCCCGAGATCGCCGGGCGGCGCCGGCCAGCAGGCCAGGAGCGCGTCCCCGGCGAACTTGAGCACGTCCCCGCCGGTCCCGGCGATCAGCTCCAGCAGCGGCTGGAAGGCCCCGTCGAGCAGCCCCCGCAGCTCCTCGGCCCCGCCCGGCCCCCGCGCGGCCAGCCGCTCGGTGATGGCCATGAACCCGGAGATGTCGGCCAGCAGCAGCGCCGCCACCATCCGGTCGGCGTGCGGCAGCCCCGCCTCCTCCGGCGCTTCCACCAGCCTCCGCACCAGCCGCCCCGGCAGGAAGCTGGCCAGCGCCTCAGCGTCATGGGCCACGGCGATCAGCTCCCCCCGACAAACGGCTTGGAGTCGGCCGATGCCGACGATCGACAGACTCCGACCGGCAGATTCGCCGGTCGGCCAAGGATATGGGAGCGGCCGGGCCGGCGGTTACCCGGCCGGCTGGAGCACGACCTCGAAGTGGGCGTGGCGGAAGGGCGGGTCGACCCCGTAGCGGGCCGCCTCGGAGGGGTCGTCGACCTCGGTGAAGTCCCTGACCAGGCTCTGCTTGACGGCGAACACGGCGTCGGAGTCCAGGTAGGGGCTGCCGGCGACGAACACGTGGGTGGTGACCGGGACGTGGCCGCCGGCGGCGACGATGAAGTGGATGTGGGCGGGGCGGTAGGGGTGGCGGCCGGTGGCGGTCAGGAGGCGGCCGACGGGGCCGTCGGTCGGGATCGGGTAGGCGCTGGGGGTGACCGTGCGGAACCAGAAGCGGCCCTCGCCGTCGCAGGTGAACAGGCCCCGCCCGTTGCCCGGCGGCTGGGTTCCCGGCTGCTGGACGTCGTAGAAGCCGTGGTCGTCGGCCTGCCAGACGTCGACCTGGGCGCCGGCCAGGGGGGCGCCGTCCAGGGACACGACCCGGCCGGTGACCACGCAGGGCTGGCCGGTGGCGACCAGGTCGATGCTGTCGCCCAGCTCCCGCGGGGGCGAGGCGACCATGTGGAACGGGCCCAGCACGGTCGACTCGGTCGCCTCCGACGCCTTGCGGTGGTTGATGGCGTCGACCAGCATGGTCACACCGAGCACGTCCGAGAGCAGGATGAACTCCTGGCGCGTGTCGTCGCAGCGCTGCCCGGTGGCGGTCAGGAACCCGATCGCCCGCTCCCACTCCTGGAAGGTCGGCTCGACCTCGCGCACGAACCCGTGCAGGTGCCGGACCAGGCTGCCGAGGAGCTCCCGGAGCCGCGGGTCGGGCGTGCCGGCGAAGCTCGCCTCCACCGCCCCGGTGGCCGTGTCCTCGGTGAAGTCCATGGCCGGCGCCTCAGCCGATCAGCGGCAGCCTCGGGTCGGGGTGCTCCGGCCCCCGGCCCGACGCCGCCCGCACCCAGGCCAGGTCGTCGCCCAGGTCCGGCGGCCGCCCGGCCACGGTCTTGCGGGCCAGCAGCTCGTCCAGGATGGCGGCCGTCACCGCGACCCCCTCGGGGGTGGCCATGGGCTCGCGCCCGAGGGCGTCGGTGAGGTCGAGGCCGTGCACCACCGCCTCCACCACCCGGCTGGCCACGAACTCGTCCAGCCGCATGAGGGCGTAGTAGCCGGGGCCGACCGTGTCCGGGGGCAGCGACCGCGCCCCCTCGATCGTCTTGGCGAAGGTGGCGCCCAGCACGTCGGGCATCTGCGCCGGGGTCTTGCCCTCGACCATGGTGTAGGCGTAGTCGTAGACGACCGGCGCGACCTCCGACCGGGGGAAGATGAAGAAGCTCACCCGGTCGCGGCCCACCTGCCCGTCCTGGGGCTCGGCCATCAGCATCACGGTCAGCCCGATCGAGATGTCGAAGTGCCCGGCCAGCTCGAACAGCGTCCAGTGGGGTCTGGTCTCGTCGAGCGGCCGGAGCTTGGTCGGGGTGGCCCACTCGGCCTCGCCGAGGCCCCGGAAGGCCTGCTCGACCTGGCCGAGCTCCACCTCGAGGGTGCGGACGGTGTCCTCGTGCGAGCCCATGGGCGCCTCCTATGGCGGGTCCAGCTGCAGGCGGCCGGCGGAGCGCCGGCTGAGGTCGCTGGCCAGCTGGGAGCGGGTGACGAAGCCGAAGGTCGAGGACGCCTCGCTGGCCAGGCGCTCGGGAGAGAGGTCGGAGACGAACCGCTCGCTGATGCAGCCGCCCTCGAAGGTGTAGAGGCGGGTGACCCGGGTGGGGGTGGACGAGCGGTCGATCCGGATGTACCGCCTGGCCTGCGGCTGCTCGGAGCTGACCTCGGTCGCCCCGGCCAGGTCGCAGGAGGGCAGCAGGTCGACGGTGACCGCCGCCTCCTGGTACGGCTGGACGATGTCGAACACGATGCTGGCGAACCCCGTGCCCGCCTTGACGTCGTTGAGGGACCAGCCGGCCGGGTCGAGCTGGACGCAGGGGACGGCGGCGGCCGTCGGCACCGCCTGGGCCATCAGCCACAGCGCCTCCTGGTCGGAGCAGCGGATGTCGCTGGTGTACAGCGAGGAGTTGGTCCGGTCGGTCTGGATCGCCCACTGCACGAACATGGGCACGACGACCAGCACCGCGATGAGGACCATGAGGGCGAGCCCGAACCGCCGCAGGCTGAAGCGCTGGTTGGAGATGGGGGCGGGCCGCTCGGGCAGCAGGTCGAGGAACTCGGCGTGGAGGTCGCGGCCCTGGGCCCGCAGCATGTGGCGGAGCTGGGAGGGCATGGCCAGCCCCCGGGTGGCGGCGAACGCCTCGGTGATCTCCTCCACCGAGAACTGCCGCAGGGCCCGCTCGTAGACCAGCCTGGGATCGCTGCGCAGGGCCAGGCAGAGCATCATGTTGGCCAGGTCGACGGCCTGGCGCCAGGGGCTCGGCCGGGCCTCCATGAAGGCGACGTCGATCAGCAGCATGCGGCCGTCGCGGACCAGCAGGTTGGCCGGCTTGATGTCGCGGTGGGCCATGCCTGCGTCCCACAGCTTGCGGATGATGCCGAGGCCCTCGTCGATCACCTGCTCGTCGACCTCGGCCTCGCCCAGCTCCACGGCCCCGTCGAAGAACTCGAACACCAGCATGTACTCGCGGTCGGGGGTGAGCTCGACGAAGCCGTACGGGCGGGGCGTTGGCAGGCCGGCCTGGTGGAGCTTGTGCAGCGCGTAGTCCTCCTGCTGGACCAGCCGGCGCACCGTGTGGAACGGCTTCTCGTCCTCGAGGCGGCCGTACAGCAGCTCCCGGCCGAGCTTGTACCAGCGGTCCGAGCGCAGGTGGCTGCGGGCGTACAGCTTGCCGAACAGGATGGACGGCGGGTCACCCCTGACCTTGATCCGCAGCGGGGTCGACCCGGCCGAGCCGGACAGCCCGAACGGCTTGACCTCCTCGATCTCCAGGCCGAGCTGGTCGGCCAGGGCCCGCTGGATGGCTTGGCCGCGGGCCCCGCCGACGTCCAGGTGGGCCGTGCGACCCCGCCGGTAGCTGACCGGGAAGACCTCGTTGGGGGTGAACCAGCGGTAGGCGAGCAGCGGGATGGTCACCCCGATGGCCGCCCCCACGAGCACGTCGCTGGGGGCGTCGACGCCCAGGTAGACGCGGACGAGACCGACCAGGGTGACGAGGCCGGTGGCGACCCACTTGCCGGCCTGCCGCCAGCGTCCCTTGGGGACCAGGCTGTACAGCATCGTGACCAGGACCGCGGACAGGTAGGCGACCGGCCGCGAGGGCATCGACCAGCCGGCCCAGGGGCCCTCGATCTCCACCCCGAACGGCCGCGGCCGCCGCGCCGCCACCGAGAGGGCGAGCACCATCAGGGTCACCACCTGGAAGGCGACCAGCCCGACGACGAGGTGCCGGAAGCGCTTGTAGATGATCAGCACGATCAGGGTCGACCAGGCCAGCACCTTCACGGTCCACAAGGACCCGAGCAGGCCGTTCAGCCCCCGCATGAAGCTGGTCAGCCCGGGGGTGCGGAGGGCGGCCAGCCGCTCCACCACCCAGTAGTCGACGACCGTGAAGGAGATCCCGCGGCCGTAGCGGCCGGCGGTGAACAGCAGCAGCGTCAGGGTGATGAGCCCGACCGCGGCGATCATCCAGCCGAAGCCGGTGGTCTCCAGGTGGCGTGGGAGCGGCGGCGGCTCCCCGGTCGGCCGCCGCCGCCGGCGGGCCCGCCGGCTGCCCGGCGGGGGGGCGCCCCGGGCGGTCCCGATGGCGTGGCCTGGGCTGCTGTCCATGTACGGAGTATGGCAGGCGCTTGGGGCCGCTCAGTAGTCCCAGGCGGCGTACTCGGGGACCCGGGCCTTCAGGTCGTCGAACAGCAGCACCATGCGGTCGATGAACCAGGCCTTGGCCGCCTGGGTGACCAGCAGCCCGGAGACCACGGCCAGCAGGTCCAGCTCGACCAGGCCGTACGCCATGATGGCCAGGCCGGCCACCTGGAAGGCGTAGGTCGCGTACGTCACCCCCGAGCCCCGGAACTGGGGCGGGAGCTCGACCTTGCCCCGGTCGCTCCAGATGCGCTCGCCGAGCACGCCCTTGGAGGCCCAGTTGCGGGTGGAACGGGGCGGAGGGAACAGCAGCGGGTTGACCATCATGAACACCAGGGCAAGGGCGACCGCGGCCAGCGACCACCAGCCGATCCACTCCCGGCTCCAGATGGCGAGCGCGAGCAGCGGCAGGACGGCGAACCGGGTCCATACGCTCACCGGGTTGGCGTGGCGCATCCAGCCGTCGCCCTCCAGGCCGAACAGCTTGGTGACCGAGACGCTCATCGGGGACCTCCTCGTGGTGCGTTCCTCGTCCCCATCATCCGCCGCCGTCCAGCCCCGTCGTATCGGTAGGGTCACCGGTCGAGCTGGAGGCGGATCAGCTCGGCCCGGGAGGAGACCCCGAGCTTCACGAACACGTTGCGCAGGTGGTAGTCGATGGTGCGGCGGCTGAGGAACAGCTGGGCGCCGATCTCGCGGTTGGTCCCGCCCTCCCCCACCAGGCGGACGATCTGCAGCTCCTGGGGGGTGAGCTGGCGCAGCGTGCTGGGGTCGCGCCGGCGGGCGGTCTCGCCGGTGGCCCGCAGCTCGCTCTCGGCCCGCTCGGCCCAGGGGGCCGCCCCCATCCGCTGGAAGGTCTCCAGCGCGCTCCGGAGGTGGATGCGGGCCTCGCCCCGCCGCCGGGCCCGGCGCAGCGCCTCCCCGTAGGCCAGCTCGGTCCGGGCCAGGTCGAACGGGTACCCGTGGCCGTCGTGCAGCGCCAGCGCCGCCTCGAAGTGGGCCGGGGCCGCCTCGTCGGGGCCGAGCAGGCCACGGCAGCGGGCGAGCTGGGCCTGCATCTCCGGGGTGCCGGCCAGGGCGGCGAGCTGCTCGAAGGCGGCCAGCGGGGCGGCGGCCGCGTCCGGCCGGCCGGCCCGGACGGCCGCCTCGACCAGGTCGGGGATGGTGTAGGCGGCGAAGAAGGGGCTGCCCGCGCCCGGGGCGGCGGCCAGCAGCCGCTGCAGCCGGGCCAGGGCCTCGGCCGGCCGGCCCAGCCCGAGGTCGAGCAGGGCCAGGGCGTAGCCGCCCAGGGTGGCGGGCAGCCCAAGACCGCGGGCGGCGGCCCGGTCGAGGGCCTCGGCGGCGAGGCCGCGGCAGGCGTCCTCGTCGCCCCGGAGGGCGGCCACATGGGCCAAGGTGGTCAGGTGGCGGCAGGCGCTGGTGTCGTTGCCGGTCTCACGGGCCAGGCGCAGCCCCTCGCCGGCGCTGGCGGCGGCGGCGTCGAGGCGGCCGCCGGCCAGCTCGACCGGGGCCAGGAACTCCAGCGCCTGGGGAAGCAGCCCGACGGCGCCATCCTGCCTGGTCCGGGCCACCGCCCTTGCGTACAGGCCGCTGCCCGTCCCGCTCTCGCCGACGAAGAACGCGGCCACCCCGGCCCACATCAGCAGGCGTGGGTGCTCCATGGTGCCGGCCAGGGCGATGGCCCGGCGCAGCAGCGGCGCCCCGCCCGGCCCGTCGCCCTCGGCGACCCGGCCCATGCCCTGGAGCAGGTCGCTGAGGAACTCGCCCACCTTGTCGGTGACGGACAGGGCGGCGGCCCGCCGGCCGAGCTCGGCGGTCGGGGTCACGTCCCCGGCGTAGCTGGAGATCTCGCTCGCCTCGACCAGCATCTGCAGGGCCTGGCTGGGGTCGACGGGCGCGGCCAGCTCCGACCCGGCGACCAGCATGGCCGCGGCCTCCAGGGCGACGCCCCGGCTGGCCTCGATCGACCCGCGCAGGTGGGCGACGCCCGCCTGGGTCCTGCGGTCGGTGGCCAGCGGCCCGGCCCGCTCGAGCAGGGCGGCGGCCCGGTCGGCCAGGCCGGCCAGCCAGGCCGCGTTCGCGGCCGCGGCCAGCCGGCGGCCCCGCTCGTTGTCGTCGCCGCTCAGCCCGGCCGCCCGCTCCAGGGCGGCCGCGGCCGCGGCGTGCCCGCCCCGGCGCCGGGCCCGGTCGGCCGACCGCTCCAGCGCGGCCGCCACCTGCTCGTCGGGCCCGACCGTGGCCGCGGCCAGGTGCCAGGCCCGCTGGTCGGCGCTGTCCTCACCGGCCAGGACCCCGGCAAGGGCCCGGTGGGCGGCCTGCCTGGCCGCCAGCGTGGCCGTCTGGTAGGCGGCCGAGCGGACCAGCGGGTGCCGGAACTGGAGGCGGCCGTCCCCGGTGAGGACCAGACCGGCCGCCTCGGCCTGGTCGAGCGCGGCCGGCTCGACCCCGAGCCGGTCGCCGGCGCGGAGCACCACCGCCGGGTCGCCGGTCGTCTCGGCCGCCGCCACCAGCAGCAGGGTGCGGGCCCCGTCGGGCAGGCGCCGGACCCGCTCGCCGAAGGTCCGTTCCAGGCGGGTGGTCAGGGGGAGCACGTCCTCCAGGGGCGCCCGCCCGGCCAGCTGGTCGGGGTCGAGCGTCCCGGGCAGCTCCAGCAGGGCCAGGGGGTTGCCGCCGGTCCGCTCGACCAGCCGGCCGACCACCTCGGCGGGCAGGTCGAGGCCGGCCCCGGCGAGCAGGGCCGCCGCCGGCTCCGGACCGAGCCCCTGGAGGCGCAGCTCGGGCAGGCCCGGAGCGGGGAAGTCGCGCGGGTCGCCGTCGCGGGCGGCGAACAGGCACACCACCCCCTCGGCGTCGAGGCGGCGGGCGGCGAAGGTCAGCGCCTCCGCCGACGAGCCGTCGAGCCACTGGGCCTCGTCGACCAGGCACAGCACCGGCCGCTCCTCGGCCGCCTCCCCGAGCAGGCTCAGCACGGCCACCGAGACGAGGAAGCGGTCCTCGGGCGCCTCGGACCGGAGGCCGAGGGCGCCGCCGAGGGCGGCCGCCTGCGGCTCCGGCAGGCGGCCGGCCAGCCCGAGCACGGGCCGCAGCAGCTGATGGAGGGCGGCATAGGGCAGCTCGGCCTCGGACTCGACCCCGCCGGCCCGCAGCACCGTCATGCCCCCGGCCCGCCCGGCGGCATGCTCGAGCAGCGCGGACTTGCCCGCGCCGGCCTCGCCACGGAGGACCAGGACCCCGCTGCGCGACCGGCGAGCGTCCGCGAGCAGCCGTTCAAGGGCGTCGCACTCGGCGCGTCTGCCGTGGAGCATCAAGGCGATGCTACTAGGGGCCGGCGGGAGCGGACCGCCGGGGCCAGGGCGGCGATGCCGGCGGCCAGGACCAGCAGGACGAGCAGGGCCCGTTCGAGGCCGACCCGGTCGGCCAGCCAGGCGCTTTGGCGCATCCGCTCCTCCAGGTATCCGTCGATGCCGCCCAGCTCCTCCGCGATTCGGGCGGCCATGAACCCCATCAATGCCGGGCCGGCGATGGTCTGCGACCGCGGGGCCCAGAGGCCGGGCGGCTGCGCCGCCGCGGCGAGCTCGGCGGCGCGCTCGCGGCACATTCGTGTGTACCCGCCACGCGCCTCCTCGTTCCACTCGTCGATGCGACGGATCAGCCGGCCGCGGGGCGCGACGATCTTGATTGCCTGGCGATCGATGGGACCGTCGAGCTCGATCTCGTAGAGCCGCGGCGTGACCCAGTACGGCAGGTCGATCAGCCGGCACGCGTGGACGCCGCTACGGCACACCACCACCTCGGACTCGACCCAGGCGCCGGGCCCGCCATTCGGCAGCGGCCATGCGAAGCGGCTGAACACGCCCAGACCGTCCTCGGCGAGGAACTTGTACGCCCTCACTCACGACTCCAGTCCCTGAAAGCCTCGAGCAACTTCGTCTTCGTCTCCTCCGGAATCTCCTCCTCCGAGAGCCGGCCGGCCATCGTCGCCGTCGCTCGGATCTGGTCGACGAACGCAACGCAGCCCTCACAGAAATTCAGGTGCAACTCGAACTGGGTCATCTGCGACGGTGTCATCGCGCCCTCGATGTACTCCGAGGCGAGCTCGACGATCTCCGTGCAGGTGTAGCCGTGCTCGAATTCCTGCGTTGGGTCAGCCATCGATGTGCCTTTCGAGCCTCGAACGGACCTTGGCGCGGGCA
>Ga0081538_10005025_pt1 | contig 12041 bp, 13 predicted proteins | sample TabmetS5T2R1_FD_71022 | JGI IMG/M metagenome (GOLD analysis project Ga0081538, IMG submission 71022) | Tabebuia heterophylla rhizosphere microbial communities from the University of Puerto Rico - S5T2R1 | ecosystem: Host-associated > Plants > Roots > Rhizosphere ... | reverse complement strand
GCGACCATGCGCCGCGCACCCATGACGCTCAATGGGTGTCCAGCCAATCGCGCGCGGCCCGTTGCGCCGCCGCGATCTGCGCCGGCGACATCTCGGCCGCGATCTCGCGCCGCAGCCGCGCCGCTTCCTTGTTGCCGCGCATGGCGGCCAGGTTGAACCACTTGTGGGCGGCGACGAGGTCCACGGCATCGCCGCTCGCATATCTCATGCCGAACGCGAACAGGCGGTCGGCCGCGTCGCCTTGGGCAATCATCTCCTCGGTCCACCCCTGTTCAGCCATGTTAACCATCCCGGCAGCAAGACCCTTCAAGCGGTGCGCCGCCATCGTTGCGTCGTGAGCTTCTATCCCCCGCCGGCGCCCGCAACACGACAGGACAACCAGCCGCTCGAGATCTCATCGCTCGGGCATTCGGGTCGATAGATCGTTTCCTCCTGGGCGGTTGGCGCCGCCAACCTGATCGTCGGGTCGGGCGCCGCCGACATGGCAGTCGTTGGCGTCCACGCGACCGCAGCCAGCATTCGCAGCGCGATCGCGCGCCTGGTCACTGTTCCCATAGCCGTCCTCCTCTAGCTCTGCGCGAGGTGACAACGTCGCGGTTATGGCCTCCCTACACCCGGGCCGGTCCCACCCGGTATGAGCTACCTCACAGGGGCAGGCCCAATTGATACGTTGCAGCGCGATAGACTGGCGCCTGCGCACGGTCATCCCTGCTCCCGGCTGTTCTCGTCCGACCCGGGGGGCATGTCCTCATCCGAACGGATGAGCCCTCGCGCTTCCCGATCGCCGCCGGTCGCGCCGCCGGTCCGGACGGCGGGCAAAAGCCTCGTTCATGCGGGAATGAGCAGACCCGCGACCTACCCCTCGCCAACCGGACGGACCGCTGGTCCGTCCTCCTTCCATCCACGTCTACGAGCTGCCGCGCGTCGTCCGCCGGTCGAGCTGCTCGTAGGCCGCCTGGGCGATCTTGATGAGCCGCTCACGATCGGCCGGCCCGCTCACGACGAATCCCACGTCTCCGTCACCCCAGTAGACGGCGGCAACCTGGCCGGCGACGTTGTAGTGCAAGGCCGTCTCCGGCGCGGACGAACGGGCGCAATACAGCGTGTAGCGCTCGCCGGATGTGCTCTCGTACATGAACAGCGCTGCCGGCTTGCCGGAATGGCCCGGCAGCAGCCGGCCCCCCATGAGCTTCAGCCCAAAGGGCGTGAGGTCGGGCGCCCGCAGGGTGGAGCCCACCTTTCGCGACAGCCACGGCACGAGATGGCTCGCCTCGGCCGGCACCTCGATGGGATGACGCACCTCGGCCACGTAGAGCTTGTGCGCATCGAGCGCGTCGGCGGTGACGGTTTGCGCGACCGGGGCAGGATCGGCGACGAAGGCGGCGCGGCCGAACCAGCCGGCGGCCCCGCCGGCGAAAAAAGCCGCAACCACCGCGGCGGCGGTGATCCACGTCCATTTGCGCTCGGCCCGGGCAAGGCGATCAAGGTCAAGGCGGGCGGGAACCGGATTGCGCGCCACTCCGCCGTAGCGCACCCGGATCAGCTCGGAATGAGCGCGCCAGGAGGCGACCCGCGCGGCATCGTCCGGATGGGACGCCAGCCAAGCCTCGATCGCCTTGCGGCGGTCGGCCGGCAGCTCTCCATCAACGTAGGCGTGGAGCTCGTCGTCGGTGACAGGCAAATCGCGATCGACCATCGAGCGACCTTCAGTTCACTTCACACGACGGAGCGCCGGGCGCTCCCCATCGAGATACGCCTTGACCTGCGCACGCGCGCGCGCCAGGCGCGACATCACCGTGCCGATCGGAACGCCCTGGACCTCCGCCACCTCGCGATAGCTGAGGCCTTCCAGCACGACCAGGAGCAACGCAGCACGCTGTTCCTCCACCAAGGTTGCCAGCGCGCGCTCGATATCGCGTCCGCCCGCCTCCGGCCCAGCCATGTCGGCGGCGTCGTTGTCGTCCATGGGCATCAAGGCGGGCCGGCGCGACAGCGAGCGGAGCCGATTGCGATTGAGATTGGTCAGGATGGTGTAGAGCCAGCTGCGTACATCGCCTCCATGAAACAGACGCTCCGACCGCAGCGCTCGCACCAGCGTGTCCTGCACCAGATCATCCGCAACGTCGCCGTCGCGCGTGAGCGCGCGGGCGTAGCGCCGCAGCGCCGGAATCGCCCCCTCGACATCCTGCCGAAACCCACCCAAGTCCGGCTCCCGTGCAGCGTGTTCGGCACGATGCCTTCGCACCGAAAACACCAGCCTCTGCCGCGTATTCCGTGCCAGCAGCCCCCGGTGCCACAGCCGACAAGCGGTATGCTTGAAGGCCCAGATACCCTATGCCATATGCCGTACCGAAACCACCGGTGGAAACCGGGCCGGGACAAGCGTGATGGCGGAAGGCTCGGGTCTGATGCGCGGCAAGCGCGGCCTCATCATGGGGGTCGCGAACAACCGATCGATCGGGTGGGGAATCGCCAAGGCGTGCCACCGCGCAGACGCGCAGCTTGCATTCACCTACCAAGGCGACGCGCTCAAGAAGCGGGTCGAGCCGCTGGCGGAGGAGCTCGGCGGCCTGGTCGTCGGCCATTGCGACGTGACCGAGCAAGCCACGATCGATGCCGCCTTCGCGGGAGTCGCCAAGGCCTGGGGAACGCTCGACTTCGTCGTTCACGCCATCGCCTTCTCCGACAAGGATCAGCTCGACGGGCGCTACATCGACACGACGTCCGACAACTTCACCAACACGCTGCAGATCAGCTGCTACTCGTTCACGGCAATCGCCCAGCGTGCCGAGAGGCTGATGCCGAACGGCGGCGCGCTGCTGACGCTTACCTATTACGGCTCCGAGAAGTGGATGCCGCACTACAACGTGATGGGGGTGGCGAAGGCGGCGCTGGAGGCGTCGGTACGCTACCTCGCGGCCGATCTCGGGGAGAAGAGCATCCGCGTCAACGCCATCTCGGCCGGGCCGATCAAGACCCTGGCGGCCGCCGGCATCGGCGATTTCCGCTACATCCTCAAATGGAACGAATACAACGCCCCGATGCGACGCACGGTGTCGATCGAGGAGGTCGGCGATACGGCGGTGTATCTCCTGTCGGATTTCGCGCGCGGCGTCACCGGCGAGATCCTGCACGTCGACGCCGGCTATCACGTCGTCGGAATGAAGCGTCCCGATGCTCCGGACATATCGGTCGTCAAGGATTGAGGACGGCGCGCCGCTGCCCCGGAATTAAGAAGGCACCCCTCCTCTTCTACGTCCGGCATGGCGAGACCGAGTGGAACCGGCAGGGCCGGCTGCAGGGGCAACACCATTCCGAGCTGACCGCGCTCGGTCGGGCCCAGGCGGTTCACTGCGGCGAGATCCTCTGCCAGCTGCTGGCGCGTGACGGGCGCGATGCCGGCGCCCTCGACTTCGTGTCCAACCCGCTCGGACGGGCGCCGGCAACCATGGAAGTCATGCGCGCGGCGCTTGGGCTTGAGCCGGTGGACTATCGCACGTCGTTCAGCAAAAAAGCGGCCGGACTTCACGCCCGGCCGCCGGGAAGCGCGAGCGCTGTCGCGAATGCGCGTCAGGCCGCGATGCGATAGAGGATCAGCTCGGCGCCCTTCTTCTTTTTCTTCTTCGCCGTCGTCATCTCGTCCTGAGTGGTGCCGAGCTCGGCGCCCTTCTTCTTTTTCTTCTTCTTCGCCGCCGTCAGCTCGTCCTGAATGATGCTGAGCTCGGCGCCCTTCTTCTTTTTCTTCTTCTTCGCCGCCGTCAGCTCGTCCTGAATGATGCTGAGCTCGGCGCCCTTCTTCTTTTTCTTCTTGGCCGCCGACAGATCGTCGCTCTTCACGGTCGTGTCGACCGCCGGGGCCGCAACCACGGGCGTGAGGCTGGTGGAGCCAAGCAACCCGAGCGCGGCAATAATAGCTGTCAATTTGCGCATGATGGATATCCTCATTTGCCTCTACCTGGCAGGAGTTCAGGGCTCGCCGCGAAAATTTCAGGCTGCTGCCCAGTCGCCCCCTTGCCACCCTTCTCAATACATGATGTGGCCGTCGCGTTCAAACAGATTCAGAAGAAAAAACGCTGAAATCACCGTAACTTAACGTATGTTCAGCTTGTCATTAACTGTCGTTCAGCGAAGTGAATGCTCATTCATCTTGCTTAGTCTGAGTTCAGCAAGTTTAGGCGGGATCCAACCGAGTCGAGTGGGACCAAAGGTTGAGCGCGTGTCACAGTGATCAGGCCAAGGCTCATCGTCGCCGCTGCTCCAAAGTTGCCTTTGCGCAGGTCGGGAGCAGGCCGATCGTCCGCGCGGCTTTGCAAGATTGCACCGTTCGGTTCATAAATCCGGCACACGTCGCTCGTTTGCGCAGCTTGGATTTCATGTCGTTCAACACGTTCGGCCATCTATTCCGTGTCACCACATTCGGTGAGAGCCACGGGGCCGCGATCGGCTGCGTCGTCGATGGCTGTCCGCCCCACATTCCACTGACCGCAGCCGAGATCCAGCGCGACCTCGACCGCCGCCGGCCCGGACAGTCGCGCTTCACGACGCAGCGCCGCGAGCCGGACGTGGTCAAGATTCTCTCCGGCGTGTTCCTGGACGAGGCGAGCGGGCAAGAGGTCACCACCGGCACGCCGATCACGCTGGTCATCGAGAACCTCGACCAGCGGCCGCGAGACTATGCGGAGATAAAGGATAAGTACCGGCCCGGGCACGCCGGCTATACCTATGACGTGAAATACGGGCTGCACGACTATCGCGGCGGCGGCCGCGCGTCCGCCCGCGAGACCGCGGCGCGGGTCGCCGCCGGGGCGATCGCACGCAAGATCGTGCCCGGCCTGACGGTGCGCGCCGCGCTCATCCAGATGGGGCCGCACCACGTCGACCGGGCGCGCTGGGATTGGGACCAGATCGGCGAGAACCCGTTCTTCTGTCCCGATGCCGCCCTGGTCCCACTCCTCGAAGGCTTCCTCGACGAGGTGAGAAAGCGAGGCTCTTCCATCGGCGCGGTGATCGAGGTGGTGGCCGAGGGTGTGCCGCCGGGCCTGGGGGCGCCGGTCTACGGCAAGCTCGACAGCGACATCGCGGCGGCGCTTATGGGCATCAATGCGGTCAAAGGCGTGGAGATCGGCGACGGCTTCGCCACGGCGGCGCTGAGCGGGGAAGAGAATGCCGACGAGATGCGCATGGGCAATGACGGCAGGCCGCGCTTCCTGTCCAATCATGCCGGCGGTATCCTTGGCGGCATCTCCACCGGCCAGCCGATCGTGGCCCGCTTTGCGGTGAAGCCGACCTCGTCGATCCTGACGCCGCGCCGCACCGTCGATCGCTACGGCAGCGAGACCGAGATCGTCACCAAGGGCCGCCACGACCCGTGCGTCGGCATCCGTGCGGTCCCGATCGGCGAGGCCATGGTGGCATGCGTGATCGCCGATCACTATCTGCGTCAGCGCGGTCAGGTGGGCGCACCGGTGGAGTGGCCGTTCAGCAAGCCGGCCGAGTGAGCCGATAAAGGACGCACATTGCTCGACAGCCATCAGCGCGTCAGCGGCGTCATCGAAGCCTTCAAGCGCGGCGAGCTCATCGTCGTCACCGACGACGACGACCGCGAGAACGAGGGCGACCTGTTCGTCGCTGCCTCGCTGTGCACGCCCGAACAGATGGCCTTCATCATCCGCCACACCTCGGGGATCGTGTGCGCGCCGCTGTCCGCCGACGATGCCAAGCGCCTGCGGCTCGATCCGATGGTGGCGCTGAACGATGCGCCGCTCGGCACCGCGTTTACCGTCTCGGTGGACGTGCGCCATGGGCTCACCACCGGCATTTCGGCCGAGGAGCGAACGCACACCGTGCGCGCCCTTGCCAATCACAACAGCGGAGCGGCCGATTTCGTCCGCCCCGGCCATGTCTTTCCGCTGGTCGCCAAGGACGGCGGGGTGTTGATGCGCTCCGGCCATACCGAAGCCTGTATCGATCTGTGCCGGCTAGCCGGCCTGCCGTCGGTCGGCGTCCTCGCCGAGCTGATGAACGACGACGGCACCGTGATGCGCGGCCCCGCAGTCGCGGCATTCGCGCAACGGCACGGCCTCAAGCTCGTCTCGATCGCCGACCTCATCGCCTACCGGCAGGCGCGCGACAAGCTGGTCAAGCGCGTCGGCGAATTCCCGGTGCAAAGCGAGATCGGCATGCTGCAGGGTTATGCCTATGTGACGCCGTTTGACGCAATGCAGCACATGGCGTTCGTCTACGGCCGCATTGGCGACGGCAGGGACGTGCTGGCGCGGCTGCACCGGGCCGACATCATCCGCGACGTCTTCGGCGGCGCGCATCCGGTCCACGCCGCGCTGCAACGCTTCCGCGAGGAGGGGCGCGGCGTCCTGGTTTTCCTGCGCGACGGCGCCGCCGGGGTGCCGACACAGGCGATTCCGCAAGCCGACGGCACGGGCTCGGAAGTCGCGCGGTCGCGCCAGTGGCGCGAGGTCGGCCTGGGGGCACAGATCCTGAAAGATCTGGGCATCTCATCGATCCGGCTTCTGTCCTCGGCCAAGCTGACCTATATCGGGCTGGCCGGATTCGGCATCGAAATCAGCTCGACCGAGACGCTCGAGGGATGACGCCGGCAGGCCAGGCATGCTCATCGGCATACCCAAGGAAATCAAGGACAACGAATATCGGGTCGGCCTGGTGCCGTCGGCAGTGCACGAGCTCACCGCCGGCGGGCACCGCGTCGTCGTCGAGACCGCGGCCGGCCTGGGCGCCGGATTGACCGACAGCGACTATCACGCGGCTGGTGCCGACATCGTAGCCACGGCCGACGAGGTGTTCGGGCGCGCCGAGCTGATCGTCAAGGTCAAGGAGCCGCTCGCGGGAGAGCGCAAGAAGCTCAAGCGCGGACAGGTGCTGTTCACCTATCTCCACCTCGCGCCCGATCGCGAGCAGACCGAGGACCTGATCGCGTCCGGAGTGACGGCGATCGCCTATGAGACGGTGACGAGCCCGCAGGGCACATTGCCCTTGCTGACCCCGATGTCGGAGGTCGCCGGCCGCATGGCCCCCCATGTAGGCGCCAACTACCTTGAGAGGACGAAGGGCGGCCGCGGCGTGCTCATGGGCGGCGTTCCGGGCGTGCCTCCCGCCGACGTGCTGATCCTCGGCGCCGGGGTTTCCGGCACCAATGCCGCCCTCATCGCGCTCGGCATGGGCGCCAGCGTGACCGTGCTGGACCGCAACCCGGAGGCGTTGCGCCGCACCGCCGCCCAGTTCGGCCCGCGCGTGCGCACCGCCTTTTCCACGCGCGACGTGGTGGAAACGCTCTGCCGCCGCAGCGATCTCGTCATCGCGGCCGTGCTGATCCCGGGCGCCGCGGCACCGAAGATCATCAGCGCCGAAACCGTCAAGGCGATGAAGCCGGGCACGGTGATCGTCGATATCGCCATCGACCAGGGCGGCTGTGCGGAAACGTCGCGCCCGACCACCCATTCCGATCCGATCTATCTGGTCGACGACGTGGTCCACTATTGCGTGACCAACATGCCCGGGGCGGTGGCGCGCACGTCGACCTTCGCCCTCAACAACGTGACGCTGCCGTTCGTGCTCGCACTTGCCGACAAGGGGCTGCGCCCCGCGCTCGCCGAGGATTCGCATTTTCGCGACGGGCTCAACGTGCATGACGGCCAGATCACGCACAAGGCCGTGGCCAGCGCGTTGAAGCTGCCTTACAGCCGTGCCGAAGCAGCGTTGAGAATGTGACTCCATCCGGTGGCTTTGCATCGCGCGCCCGCCCATGCCAACATGCCGGGGCAGTACGGGGACTTGGATGGGCGCACGGTGGATCTCGGCTGCCGCCGCGCTGGCGCTGGCGGTGCTTGCATACGGCGTTCTCGCGGCGCCGCCGGCCCGGCATCCTGTCGATTTGCCAGGCAGCCGGACGCCGGGCTCGGTCGATGTCGATGTCGAGCTCGTGCTCGCGGTCGATATCTCCTATTCGATGGATCCCGACGAGCTGGCCCTGCAGCGCGAGGGCTACGTCGAGGCGCTCACCTCGGCCGAGTTCCTCAGTGCGCTCAAGCATGGAATGCATGGCCGGATCGCCGTGACCTACGTGGAATGGGCCGGGGTGATCGATCAGAAGATCGTCGTGCCATGGCGGCTGATCGACGGCCGCGCAACGGCTGAAGCGGTCGCCGCACAGATCGGCCGGGCGCCGCAGCGGCGCGCCTACCGCACTTCGATCTCCGCTGCGCTCACCTTCTCGGCCCCGCTGTTCGAGGACAGCGGCTACCGCGGCATCCGGCGCGTGATCGATGTCTCGGGCGACGGCACCAACAACCAGGGAGCGCCGGTCGCGGTGGTGCGCGACGAGGTGGTGGCCAAGGGGATCACCATCAACGGCCTGCCGATCATGCTGAAACGCCCGAATCCCGCAACCATCGATATCCCGGATCTCGATATCTACTACGAGGACTGCGTGATCGGCGGACCCGGGGCGTTCGTCGTGCCGATCCGGGAGCGGGACAAGTTCCGCGAGGCGATCCGCACCAAGCTGGTGCTCGAGATCGCCGGACTTGTCCCGCCGCCGCGCGCGCTGCCGGCCGCCGCCGACGCCCCGCGCATCTCCTGCACCATCGGCGAGCGCATGTGGCAGCAGCGCTGGGGCGGCAGCCTCGCCCGCTAGAACGTGACGCCGCGCTCTCACCACGGAGATGCGCAAGCCTCCTGTCGTTGCCCATGACAAGGGCACCCAGCGGCTGCGCGCGACCGAGCTTCCCTGGCAGGCCGCCGCCGTTGTGCTGTCGAATATTTCGCGCCTGTGCTATAGCGCCGTCACGAAAAGCAAGACTGCCCCAAAGGACAAGCGCCGGCGCACGACGACTTGTGCCGGTCACCACCATGGAAGAGAACCGGACGATCGACATTCTTCATTTTTGGAACGCCAGCCGCGATCCCGCGACGCTCGATTTCTAACACTTTATCAGAGGCCACTGGATTTGCGATCAAGCTCGATCAACATGCGCCTCTCAGCGCTCGAAGCGCGCGACGAGCTCCACATGCGCGGCGTAGCGGAACTGGTCGACCGGAGTGACGCGCGCGAGCCGGTAGCCGCCCGCCACCAGGATCCTTGCATCGCGCGCGAAGGTCGCGGGATTGCACGACACCGCGACGATCACCGGCACGCTGGCGGCGGCGAGCGCGCGCGCCTGGGCTTCGGCTCCCCGGCGCGGCGGGTCGAACACGGCCGCGTCATGCCGATCAAGCTCCACGGCCGTGAGCGGACGGCGGAACAGGTCGCGCACGTGCGGCTCGATGGATTTGAGGCCGGGCGTTGCGGCCGCCCGCTTGAGCGCGGCGACCGCGGCGCTATCCGCGTCGGCGGCGGTGACGCGCGCGTGTTCGGCCAGCCGCAGCGCAAACGGCCCTAGTCCGGCAAACAGGTCGGCTACCGCTTTCGCCTTGCCGACATGATCGGCCACGAGCCGTGCGAGCACCGCCTCGCCCTCCTCGGTCGCCTGCAGGAACGCACCGGGCGGCAGCGCCACCGTGGCGCGCCCCATGGTGATCGTCGGCGCGGCCCGCTGGACGATGAGCTCGCCATGCCGGGTCAGTCGCGCGAGCTTGCGAGCCTCGGCAACGCCGGCAAGGGCGGCGACCTGCGCCGCCGCCAACGGCCCCGAGCCGCGCACATCGACGTCGAGCCCGCCTGCGGTGGCGGTTACCTGGATGTCGAGCGGCTTGCCCGCCGCTTGCAAAATCTCCGCAATGTCCCAGGCGGCTTCGAGCGCGCCGGCCAAGCCCGGGGCAAGCACCGGGCAGCGGTCGATGGCTACGACGTCATGCGAGCGCAAGCCGGCGAAGCCGACCTGAAGAATACCGCTGGCACCGCGCTGGGCGCCGCTCCCGCGCCGGGCGTGAAACACCGCGCGGCGCCGCCCCTCGCCATGGGCATCGATCAGTTCATCGACGTCGCCGCGAAGCCCGGCCTGGGCGAGCGCAGTGACCACCAGATCGCGCTTCCAGGCGCGATAGCGATCCCACGTCCAGTGCTGGACCGCACACCCGCCGCACACGCCGAAATGCCGGCAGACGGGGGCAACGCGCTCCGGACTTGCCGCATCGACGCGGAGCAGATGGCGCCGGTCTGGATGGCCGGGAATCGGCTCCACCTCAACGGTTTCGCCCGGCAACGCATAGGCGACATAGACCGGACCGGCCGCCGTCTCGGCCAGCCCCTCGCCGCGATGCGCCAGGCGCGAGATGGACAGGCGCTCAGCCACGGCGCGCCCCGATGAGGAACTCGCGATTGCCGGCGCCGCCCGCGATCGGCGACGCGATGACGTCGATCACGTCCCAGGCAAGCGAGCGGAACAAGGCACGGATGTTTTCGCATGCCGCCGCGCGGACGGCCGGGTCGCGCACGATGCCTTTCCCGACATGGCGCCGGCCGGACTCGAATTGCGGCTTGATGAGCGCGACAGCTTGAGCCGGCGCCCGCGCCAGCGCCAGCGCGGCAGGCGCTACGTGTTTGAGCGAGATGAAGCTCACATCGATCGCGACGAGGTCGGGTGGCTCCGGCAGCCTCGCCGGATCGAGGTTGCGGATGTCGGTCTGCTCGAAAGACACGATCTCGGGCCGTGCCGTCAGCTTGGGGTCAAGCTGGTCGCGTCCGACATCCACCGCATAGACGCGCCGTGCCCCGCGCGCGAGCAGGACTTGCGTGAAACCGCCCGTCGATGCGCCGACGTCGAGGCAGACACGCCCGCCTGGATCGAAGCCGAAGTGGTCGAGGGCAGCGGCAAGCTTCAGCCCGCCGCGCGAGACCCAAGGATGCGCGGGCTTGGCGCTCAGCGCCGCATCGACCGCGACCTGTTCGGAAGCGCGCACGATGGCAACGTCGTCGGCGATCACCAGACCGGCCGCAATCGCAGCCTGCGCCTTGGCGCGGCTCTCGAACAGGCCACGCTCGACGAGCAGTTGGTCAGCGCGTCGACGGATACGCATGAACGTCAAATTAGGGCATGTGTCGTTCCGTTGGAATCGGGACCTGCGTCAGCCTTCTCGAGTGGCGTATGATTCAGTCTCCAGCTTGGGTGCTTGAATCGCGTCGACGGCTGCGCGATCGACACCGAATCGGTAGAGCGATCGTCTGGGTATTGCCGGCCGGGATGGAAAGAAGAGGATCGCATGGCAACCGCCGGACGGACGCCCTGGTGGGCGTGGGCATGGCCTGCACTGGCGTGGGCGATCCTGGTGCTCATGGCCGTCTCGGGCGACGGCGGGATGACGGCAGCGGCGGCGGGTGCGTCTCTGATCGCCGCCGTGTTCGCGGCCGTGTACCATGCCGAGGTCGTAGCGCACCGGATTGGAGAGCCGTTCGGCACGCTCGTCCTGGCCGTCGCGGTCACGGTCATCGAGGTCGCGCTGATTGTTTCGGTCATGATTGCGGTTGGGGCAGACAAGGCGGGGTTGGCGCGCGACACGGTCTTCGCCGCCGTCATGATTGTGTGCAATGGCATTGTCGGCTTGTGCCTTCTCTTGGGCGGCGTGCGCCATCGCGTGCAGGGTTTCCAGGTCGAGGGAGCGAGCGCCGCGTTGGCTGTGCTGGCCGCGCTCACCGTCCTCACGCTCATTGTGCCCAACGTCACGACAAGCGCGCCCGGCCCGGTGTTCAACACGCCTCAGCTCGTCTTCGCCGGAACGGTTTCGCTGGTGCTCTACGGCTCGTTCGTCTTCGTCCAGACCGTGCGGCACCGCGACTATTTTCTTCCGGTCAAAGGCGGAGACGAGGAGACCCACGCACTGCCGCCCTCCAATAGGACGGCGCTTGTCAGCGCCAGCCTGCTGCTCGCTGCCCTTATCGCCGTTGTGGGCCTTGCCAAGGCTCTCACGCCGGCGTTGGAGGTGGGAGTAGCCTGGCTGAATGTGCCGAAAGCCGTCGTCGGGATCGTGATCGCGGGACTGGTCCTTTTGCCCGAAGGGCTGGCGGCGCTGAGGGCAGCCCGTGCCAATCGGTTGCAGACCAGTTTGAATCTGGCTTTAGGGTCGGCGCTCGC
>Ga0081538_10005024_pt1 | contig 12042 bp, 14 predicted proteins | sample TabmetS5T2R1_FD_71022 | JGI IMG/M metagenome (GOLD analysis project Ga0081538, IMG submission 71022) | Tabebuia heterophylla rhizosphere microbial communities from the University of Puerto Rico - S5T2R1 | ecosystem: Host-associated > Plants > Roots > Rhizosphere ... | reverse complement strand
AAAAGCTGCCGATCAAACCGCCCCGTCTCACGCCCTCTCCTACTGTCACCCGGGGAAAGCAGCGCAGCTGCGCGACCCGGGACCCATGCGATCTATCAGCATCACGGAAAGTACGCATGGATCCCGGGTCTCGCTGCGCTCGCCCGGGATGACAGTAGGGGGCGTGGCAGAGCGGTTAGCGCTTGCTCTGAAAGAACGTCTTCAGCAACGTCGCGCTCTTCGTTTCCTCCAGACCGCCGAACACCTCCGGCCTATGATGGCACGTCGGCTGCTGGAAGATCTTCGGCCCATGCTCGACGCCGCCGCCCTTCGGATCGCGGGCGGCGAAGATGACGCGGCGCAATCGCGCGAACGAAATCGCGGTGGCGCACATCGGGCAGGGCTCGAGCGTCACGTAGAGGTCGCACAGCGGCAGGCGCTTTTCCTTGCGCCCCGTGGACACGGCGCGGATCACCAGCATCTCGGCGTGGGCGGTGGGGTCGTGCAGCTCCTCGACCCGGTTGTGGTCGGCAGCCAGCACCTGGCCGGTCACGGAATCCACCAGCACAGCGCCGATCGGCACCTCGTCGCGCGCGGCCGCCGCCTCGGCCTGGCGGAAGGCGAGGCCCATGAAATCGTGCTCCAGGTGCGGATGGGGCTGGCTGGTCATGCGGCACTTGAACCCGGGCTTTGCGCGCCCGTCAAGGCTGCGGGGCTTGAGGCGGGAACCGCGCTATTCTAGGGTCCGGCCAGCCAAAGGAGCCAGCCCATGCCGCCCATCGTCGGCCTGACCCTCGACACCGCCGGACCGACCGGCATCGGCAAGGTCGGGCGGTACCTGATCCGCGAGAACTACTGCTCGGCCATCGCCAAGGCCGGCGGCATCCCGATGTGCCTGCCGCACGAGGCCGCGCTGGCCGAGGCCTATGCCGAGCGCATCGACGCGCTGGTGGTGACCGGCGGCGGATTCGACGTCGACCCACGGCTGTTCGGCGCCAAGAGCACCCACGCGACCGTGACCCTGAAGGAAGAGCGCACGCTGTTCGAGTGGAACGTCACCAAGGCGATGCTGGCCAAGGACAAGCCTGTGCTCGGCATCTGCGGCGGCGAGCAGCTGATCAACGTCGTGCTGGGCGGCACCCTCATCCAGCATATCGAGGACGAGATCGCCGGCCACGTGCTGCACGAGCAGCCGAACCCGCGCGACGAGCCCGGGCACATCGTGCAGGTGAAGGCCGGCACGCTGCTGCATCGCCTCACCGGCGCTGCGGAGCTCGCGGTCAACAGCGCGCATCACCAGGCGGTGAAGGACGTGGGACCTGAGGTCGCGATCAACGCCGTCGCGCCGGACGGCGTGGTCGAGGGCATCGAATCCAAAACCCACCGCTTCTGCCTCGGCGTGCAGTGGCATCCGGAGTTCCTGATGCATGGCGGCGACCAGAAGATCTTCGCCGGCCTGATCGCGGCGGCGTCATGACCGAGCAGAAGAGCGGGTTCGAGGGCGAGCGCATCGCCAAGGCGATCGCCCGCGCGGGAGTCTGTTCCCGCCGCGATGCGGAGGCGATGATCCTGGAAGGCCGGGTCTCGGTGAACGGCAAGAAGCTCACCTCCCCCGCACTCAACGTCACCGACAGCGACGATATCCGCATCGACGGCAAGCCGCTGCCGGCAGCGGAGCGCACGCGCCTGTTCCGCTACTACAAGCCGCGCGGCCTCGTCACCACCGCCAAGGATCCGCAAGGGCGGCCGACGGTGTTCGCGAGCCTGCCCGAGGGCATGCCGCGCGTGATCTCGGTCGGGCGGCTCGATCTCAATTCGGAAGGGCTGCTGCTGCTCACCAACGATGGCGAGCTGGCGCGGCGGCTCGAATTGCCGGCGACCGGCTGGGTGCGGCGCTATCGCGTGCGCGTGCATGGCGAGGTCGACCAACGGCAGCTCGACCAGCTCGCCAAGGGCATCGAGATCGAGGGCGTGCGCTATGGCTCCGTGCAGGCGACGTTCGACCGCAAGCAGGGCGACAATGTCTGGCTCACCATGAGCCTGACCGAAGGCAAGAACCGCGAGATCCGCAAGATCTGCGGCCATTTCGGCTGGCCGGTCAGCCGCCTGATCCGCGTCGCCTACGGGCCGTTCCAGCTCGGCACGCATCTCGCGCCCGGCGATATCGAGGAAGTGCCGGCGAAGGTATTGCGCGAGCAGGTCGGCGGCAGCAAGGGGCACAAGGTCAGCGGCCAGCTCAAGCTGAAGCAGACGCCGTCATCTGAGCCAAAGCCAACCGCGCGCCGGCCCAAGCATCGGCCAACAAAGCGCAGTTTCGTGCGATGACCACAGCCCGGTATTCCCCCGCCCCCAAGCTGGGGGCGGGTTGGGGTGGGGGAAGCGAGCGATGATTGTCCCACACCGAAACGCGGCTTCCCCCTCCCTGACCTCCCCCAAGTTGGGGGAGGAGATTTCAGTGCCCAACCCGCATATGCGATTGCTCAGCCCCACAAGGGGGGAAGGGGTTCTTCATGCGCATTGAGGCGGGTTCGCACAAGGGCACCAGGCTGATCGTGCCGGAAGGCGCCGACGTCCGCCCCACCTCCGACCGCGCGCGCCAGGCGATCTTCAACATGCTGATCCACCGCTTCGACGCGGTCGAGGGCGCCAGCGTGCTGGACGCCTTCGCCGGCTCCGGCGCGCTCGGCCTCGAGGCGCTGTCGCGCGGCGCCGCCAGCCTGGTCGCGATGGAGCTGGCCAAGCCCGCGCTCGACACGCTGAAGCGCAACATCAGCGCCTGTCGCGAGAATGCGCGCACACTGGTCTTCGCCTGCAATGCGCTGAGTCCACCGGCGGCCCAGCCGCGCTACGCCCCCTGCTCGCTGGTGTTCCTCGATCCGCCCTACGGCCAGGGCCTGATCGCGCCCGCGATTGTCGCGTTGGACAAAGCCGGCTGGATCGCACCCGGCGCGCTGATCGTCGCCGAGATGGGTGCGCGGGACGCGGTGCCGGAGGGCAAGACGCTGGCGGTCGAGGATGAACGACGCTATGGCAAAGCGCGGGTCGTTTTTCTCCGCAACCTGCAGGAGGCAACATGACACGAACGCTGTTTCTGCTCGCGACGAGCGTCCTCCTGTCCGCATGCCAGAGCGCAAGCGACTCTGGAACCGCCTACTTCAAGGTGGCAGGCGCAACTGAGGCGGACACGTTCGTCATTGCCCTGACCGATCCTGCCACCATCGCCGAAGCGCGCGCCTTGGCAAGCGGACAAGGCTCGAAGCACGTGACCGGCCTCGTGGTCGCGGAATCAGTGCCTTACAACAAGCCCTGGAGCTTCCACCTCGATCCAACGTCGATCTCGTTCGCGGAGATGTCGATTGAGGTCTGCGATGCGGCGACGACTTATGTCGAGGAGCATCTCGCAGAGGTCGGTGGGGCGTTCCTGCCCGACCGGCGCTGGTGTCCGTGGTCATCGCGCGTGATCGAGGAAGTGAAGTAGCGTCATTCCTTCTCGACTTCGGGCAGCGACGCCATCTCCGTGACCCAATGCTGGCGCGAGCGCGTCCAGTATTGGGTCTTGGGCGGCAGCTGGGCGCGTTGCACGATGGCGCCGACCCTGAGGCCGACGATCGGCGGACGGATGTGCGGGTCGCCCGCGAGCGCATGGGCGTAGAGCGACGTGCCGCAATTGGGGCAGAAGGCCTGCACCCGCCGGTTGCCGCTTTCGGCGGTCTTCACGTAGGTCTTGGGCTCGCCAGACACCAGCTTGAAGGTGCCGGGCTGCGCCGGCACGACCACGCGGAAGGCAGAGCCGGAGAGGGTCTGGCAGTCGGTGCAGTGGCAGACCTCGACCTTGTCGGGGTCGACCTCCGCAACATAGTTGAGATTGCCGCAGTGGCATCGGCCTTCGATCTTCATGGCGGCTCTCCTCTCTCTCAGCGACCCGTCACGGCGCGCGGCCGGCGCGGGCGATGGCTCGGTGTGCCTCGTGCTCGGCGCGCAATCGGGCGAGCTCAGCTGGCGATAGCTTCTCGATGTTGTCGAAGTCGCGCTTCCAGGAAGGATCGTCGGACCAGCGAAGCGGCGAGCGCAGCGTGGTGCGCGGTTCCTCCGCGTGCTGCAGCAGATCCAGCGCAATGCCGAGCGTGGTGGACTGCGACTCCTCGTCGTGCGGCTTGCCGGCGGCGTTGCCGAGGGGGAAGTCGCTGAACAGGAAGCGCGGAACGCCGGCATGCTCGACGATGTCCTTGGCGCAGCCCATGATCACGGTCGGGATCCCAGCCGCCTCGAGATGGCGCGCGGCCAGGCTGATGGTCTGGTGGCAGACCGGGCAGTTGGGCACCAGGACAGCCGCATCCACGCCATCCTCGCGCATCGCGGCGAGCAGGTCGGGCGCGTCCTGCTCCAACGTGGTGCGCTGGCTGCGCGTGGTGGGGACGCCGTAGAAGCGGGGCGCGACGGCCTTGATGCGGCTGACGGCGGCGCGGCGCTTCAGCTGCGCGAGCGGGAACCAGCTGTTCTGATCCTCCGCGGTGGTGTGCGTGCGGTCGTACGTCACATGCGCGATCCGCACGTCCGGCGAGCCTTCGACGGAGTGCGCATAGACGCGGTGGAACTTCGCCGCCGCATTGTAGGGCGCGCCGGGTCCCTGCTCGCCGCGCGTCGAATCGTACGGCACAGCAGTCGTCACTAGGCCGATGCGGCATTCCCGGAGCGGCTTGCGCAGCGGCGTGAACGGCACATCGGCGAAATGCGCCCATCGATACGGTTCCTGGTAGCCGAGCGCCTGATAGTACGCGCGGGTGCGCGCCATGTAGGGGATCGGCAGGTCGTCGGCGTCATCCGGCATGTCTTCTGTCGCCTCCTAAGTAGGCCAGCCGAACAGGCCGACGCGCTTTCCGGCCATGAGATCGACGATGGCCTGCCTCGCGTATGGAACCACATTCTCCGGCAGGTCCGTCAGCGGCAGCCACTGCCAGCCGGCGCATTTCTCGGGTTCGCATGTCTTGATCTCCCCCTGCCAGCGCTTGGCGGTGAAGAATAACGAAAGGCGATCGGATGCTCCGCGGAAATGCATGACATAGGAAAGATCGAGGTCGTCCGGCGCCAACCTGATCCCGGTCTCCTCGCCGGCTTCGCGGATGACGCCGTCGATGATCGTCTCGTCCGCCTCCAGGTGTCCCGCCGGGACATGGTATTGCCCGGTCCCGAACGTCGCGTTGCGCCGCTCTCCCATCAGGATGCAGCCGTCCCGCAGCAGCACCAGATGCAGATCGATGTGGACGTCTGCCCTGCTCATCCCGCTGACAGCGGCCTGGCCGGCTTGGGGTCGATCGGCACCGCGCTGCTGACGCCGAGGATCTCGTCGACCGCGGCGGCGGCGCTCAGCAGGTCGGCGTCGCCGCGCGGCAGGCCCACCAGCTGGATGCCGACCGGGCGACCATCGGCGGTGAAGCCGGCCGGGATGCTGATCGCCGGGCAGGTGGTCAGGGTGATGCAGGCGGGCAGCGTCAGCCAGCCGATGTAGTTCTCGAACTTGTGGCCGTCGACCTCGTGCACCCAGCGCTCCTCGATTGGGTTGGGTGCGCAGCAGGCGGCGGGGGTCAGCAGGAAATCGTGCCGCTGGAGGAAGGCGACCATCTCGCCATAGAGCCGGGAGCGGGTGAGCTGCGCCTGGGCGATGCGGTCGGCGGTCAGCGCCATGCCGGCTTCGATGTTCCAGATCACGTCGGGCTTCAGCTTGTCGCGGTGATTCTTAAGCAGCGTGCGCATGTTGGCGACGTAGCCGAGGCCGCGCAGCACGTGGAAGGTCTCCATCGCGCCGGAGAAGTCGGGGCTCGCCTCCACGATCTCGATGCCGGCACTGGCGAGTTTGTCCGCCGCCTGGCGCACGATGGCGCGGGTCGGCTGGTCCACCGGCGTCGCGCCGCCGAGATCGATGGCGAGGGCGGCGCGCTTCGGCTTGCGCTTACGTTGCGCAACGCTGAGGAACGGCTCGGGCGGCAGCGAAACCGGGTCCTCGACGTGCCAGCTGCTCATCGCCTCGAGGAACAAGGCGACGTCGAGCACGTTGCGCGCCATCGGGCCTTCGACCGAGAGATCGTTGAAGCGCTGCTCGTTCGGCCCGTTGGCGACGCGGCCGGGGCTGGGCCGAAAGCCGACCACCGAGCAGAAGCTGGCCGGCGTGCGCAGCGAGCCGCCGAGATCGGAGCCGCTGGCCAACGCGACCATGCCCGTGGCGAGCGCGACTGCGGAGCCGCCGGACGAACCGGCGGCATTGAGCGCGGGATTCCACGGATTGCGCGTCTCGCCGAACACCTCGTTGAAGGTGTTGGCGCCGGCGCCGAACTCCGGGCTGTTGGTCATGCCGACCACGATGCCGCCGTTGCGCTCGATGGTCTGCACCATGATGTCCGACACGGCGGGCACGTTGTCGGTGAAAATCGGAGAGCCGTAGGTGGTGCGCACGCCCGCGACGTTGTTCAGGTCCTTGATGGCGACCGGCAGGCCGGCGAGCAGGCCGCGTTCCTGCGGCGGCAGCTTCATCAGCCGGCGCGCATGCTCGCGCGCGCGGTCGTAGCACGGCGTCACCAGCGCGTTGACCGCGCCGTTGACGGCCGCGGCGCGGCGCTCCACGGCGTCGATCAAATCGAGCGGCGTCAGCTCACCGGCCCGCAGGCGACGCACGCATTCGAGCGCGGTGAGGCGGTAGAGGTCGTCGGTCATGGGCGCTCCCGTTTTTGAGGAGAGGTTAGGAGATTGATGGATGCAGCGCAATTGTCACCCCACGCCCCACTCCAAATGTCATCCCGGGCAGGCCGCGCAAGCGGCGTGACCCGGGACCCATAGGATCCATCAGAGATGCGGAATGAGCCTATGGGTCCCGGCTCGCGCTGCGCTTGGCCGGGATGACAGATTGAGAGATGGCGAGAGGAGGCGCCGCTAGCTCGGCCCGATGCCGGTCATGATCATGGAAATGCGCTGATCGTCTTCCGAGAGCGGGAGCGACAGGATCTCGTAGCTCAGCCGCTTCTCGTCGACCCAGGCATCGCGCCGGGCGCACAGCGGGGCGCGGGCGGCGATGACGGCTTCATAGGTGTCGATCGTGAGCTTGCGTATATTGGTGAGCGGCCAATCATCGACCCACGTCCCGGTCAATTCCAAGCCGGACAACTGCGACCACCATGATCCGATCACGCGCAGCCGGTAGCGGCGCGGGTCTTCGTGCACCTCGGTCAGGGCGATCCGCGCCAGCATGAAGCCGAGGTCGACGGCATCGATGTCCGCGCGGCGCGGAAAAGTGCGCGGCCCGCGCTGTCGGTGCCAGTAGTCGCGCAGCCGCAGCAGATCGGGGTGCCGGGGCTCGTAATTGCTTCGTCCGGCGTCGTTCATGTCATGCAGTCTATGAGGCTTCTGCATGAATATCCACCCATGGCGACCCTGGTCAGGCCTACCCGAGCGCATTAGGATGCGCTGGTCCATTTCGAGTCGCCGCCCCCGCTCATGGCTTCCCCCCTTGTCGCGTCGTCGTCGGCCTTGCTGCGTCCGGGCGCGGGGGCATTTGCCGCGATCTATGCGCTGGATTCAGCCGCCCGCGCGCTGACCGCCACGGTCATCCCGCTGCACGCCTATTCCCTCTACAAGGAATTCGCGACGGAGAATGCCGACTCCTATGTCGGCACCACGTTTTCCGTGGTGGCGATGATCAGCTTCTTCGGCACCTTCATGACGCCGTTCATCGTCCATCGCCTGGGCCGCAACGCGACCTATGTCACAGGCATATTGTGCTGCGTCGTCGGCATGGCCGGCCTCGCCACCGCGACCATTCTGGGCCTCGGCCTCGGCATGCTGGGGCGCGCGCTCAGCGGCGTGATCGGCAGCGTGTGCCTGATCCTGTTCATCGTCGATTTCATTCCGCGCGCCAACCTGGTGCGGTCGGAGACCTTGCGGCTGTTCGCCAGCTGCATCGCCTGGGGCTTCGGGCCGGTGATCGGAGTCGAGCTCTATGAGCGCTATGGCATCGTCGCGCCGGCGGCGATCTCGATCGCCATCCATTTCGGCCTCATCCTCTATTTCCGGCGCCTGAAGCTGGCGAAGCCGAGCGTCGAATCGACACCGCCCCCGCGCAACCCGCTGACCATGATCTGGCGCTTCGCGTCGCAGAAGCGGCTGCGTCTCAGCTGGCTGATCGTGTTCGGGCGTTCCGCCTGGTGGTCGATGTTCTTCACCTATCCCGCGCTCTATCTGCAGGATCACGGGATCGACGAGAGCTGGGCGGGGTGGCTGGTCGGCATCGGCAACCTGCTGCTCGGCCTGTCGCCGCTGGTCAGGATGGTGGCGCAACGGCTCGGCATCCGCTGGCCGATCATCGGCGCCTTCTGGTGCGGCGGCGCGCTCACCATCGCCGTCATCCTGCTCTATGACCACCCGCTCGCCTTCTGCCTGGTGCTGCTGCTGGCGGCGACCTTCATCGTCGCGTTGGACTCCCTCGGCAACATCCCCTTCATGCGCTTCGCGCGGCCGCGCGAATTGCCGCAGCTGGCGACGGTGTTCCGCACCTACGTGGATACCGCCGAGTTCATTCCGTCGGCGATCTACGCGGTGCTGCTCACCATGTTCGATTTCCGCGCCGTGTTCGTGTTTTCCGGCTTGCTGGCGCTGGTGGTCGGCGTGGCCGCGACCTGGCTGCCGCGGCGGCTGTAACCCCTATATCCTTAGGCATACATTTCTGTTGTAAACACTGGCTTCACGGTTGTTTAAGCTTCCGGGACCACTCTGGAAGGATGGTGACGCTGCTGCCAATGCCCGCCAACTCGAACAAACCGGACGCCGACGAAACCGGCGAAGGGACGATCGCGACCAGCCTCGCCCGGGCAGAAAGGGCGGTTGCCAACCTGGCGCAGGATTACGCGACCTGGGCGCTGGCCGACGTCGCCAAGGCGCGCACCTCCCTCGCCGCTGCCAGCGACGATCCCGCCGGGCGCGACCAGCATGTCGAGGCCCTGTTCCGGGTCGGCCACGACCTCAAGGGCCAGGGCACCTCGTTCGGCTTCCCGCTCGTCACCAAGATCGGGCATTCGTTGTGCGCCCTCACCCGCGACCGCGCACGCAGTTACGAGAGTAGGCACCTGGAGCTCGCCAAGTCGCACCTCGATGCGCTCGACCTGATCCTGACCAAGGGCATCAAGGGCGAAGGCGGCAAGGTCGGCGCCGAGCTGGTCGCCAAGCTCGAAAGCCGCGTCGCCGAGCTCCTCGGCTGATTGCATCCCCCGATTGACGCAGCGCCGGCAACGCGCTCAACTCGCGGCGGCAAGAACTTTCCCGGATATAGCGCGATGGCAACGGTCTACGTGGCGAGCAGCAAGGGCCTCGCCAATTGGGGCGCCGATCACGGCCTCACCAAGCATTGCTACAAGATCGGCGTGACCGACGGCACGGCCGAGGCCGCGATCGAGGAGCTGAACGCCGGGGAGCATGCCGGACACACCGATTGGAAGCTGTCGAAGAAGGCCGAGATCGACGAGGACGAAGCCGCGGTCCTGGCGCGCGTGGGCGCCAAGGAGAAGCTGGTCGATCCCAACTATTATCCGGGCATCAAGAAGGCGCCCGGCATCGTCAAGGTGAAGCTGGCGAATGTCGAGAGCCGGCTGCTGATGGAACAGACCCTGCGCGGCGAGAACCCGCACGTGGTCAAGGTCAAGACCGCCGACATCGTCGATCACCTGATCAAGCTGGCGACGGTGAAGAACCCGCAGTGGTGAGGTTGTAACCGACCTCTCCACCCCGGACGGCTGCGTCGAGCGCGGCGATGCTGCTGGTGCAGCAGACCTTGCGCGGCGAGGACCCGCACGTGGGCACGGTGCGGGGCAGTAGTAGGGTTCGACTCCCTTCACATCCAATACAAGAACCCTTCTCTCGTTGTTGAATACAGGAGCTTCCTCAGTCTTACGAATCCGTAACTTGCCTTGTCTCCAGGCACGCGCGAGAATCATCAGTATTCGATGCGATGCAAGATCAGTGGACGTCTCGGCCATGCGCCGTCCTGGTACACCAACCGGGCCTGCGACCGCCGAGGGCGGATCGATTGTGTCCTTTGGCTTGCAATCGAAATGAGGTGACAACGCTCAGCGTATCCGGTCCCTCACAGCAATCGGGTGACATCGCGTCGAGATCGGTTGCAGCGCAAGCACGCGGTCCGTCAATGATGGAAGGGAGACGGATCATGTTCCGACACAATGCAAGTTCCGAGAAACTACGCAGTTGGCCCTGCGATCGGCCTCTTCAGCCGTCGTTTCGCTTTCCGGTGGCCTTCGCCTTAGGTGTCCTTCTTGCCATCAGCTCACCAGCGGTGCCCGCCATGGCCGCCACGCAGCCCGAGGAGCCGTTCAAGTTTACGAATGTCCATTTCGAGACGAACGCTTCGGGATGCGACATGGGTATCCAGATCCTCTTCGATACCGACGGCGTCACCGAGGGCTCGGTCGAAGATCCGGACGGGCAGGTCGTTTACAGTTTTCAGACGGCGTTTGGCATGGAGGAGACCCACGACCAGACCGAGGGCTTCCAGGAACGGGTTGAGCCGCCAATCACGGACCTGGAGGATGCCCTTGGCTGCGAGCCTTCCGCCGACGCGATCACGCTGAGCCAGCTCTTGGCCGCCTGGCCTGCCGGCAAATACGAGTTCGAAGGCACCAGCGGCGGGGTGGAGTTCGAAGGCACCGCGACTCTCTCGCACAGGGTCCCCGCTGGTCCGGTGATCACCGCGCCGGAGGACGGGGCCGTGGTTCCGCACGACCGGCCGCTCGTCATCAGGTGGAGCAAGGTGACGGGCCCGATCATCCCGACGCTCGGGCCGGTGCAGATCGTGGGCTACCATATCGTCGTGAAGGACTTGAGCGCTCCGGCATCGCCGGGCCGGGTGCCGGCCCAGCTCGACGGTGACGTTTCGAAGAATGAAACAAGCTTCACGGTGCCGAAGCAATACCTCGAGCCCAACAAGAAGTACGAGTTCGAGGTCCTGGCAACCGAGACCGGGAATAACCAGACGATCACGGAGGGCGGCGTTTTCTGCACGCCTCCGATGAACGCAGCGCAGTGCGTACTGGAATAAGCGGCTAGAACATGCAGAGCGCTCGAGCACGTGCGAGGCCTTAGGCCAATGCCGATGGCCTCGCGCGTTCGCTCATGTCTGGGGCTGATCAGCCCACCGGCTGCCCGAAATCTACGATCGGCCCCTTCGGCACGATGCCAGTCGGATTGATCCAGCGGTGGCTCTGGAAGTAGTGGCCCTTGATGTGGTCGAAATTCACCGTCGGCGCGACGGCCGGATGCTGATAGAGCCGGCGGGCGTAGCGCCAGAGCGCAGGATAGTCCACCAGGCGCTTCAGGTTGCACTTGAAGTGGGTGTGATAGACCGGATCGAAGCGCAGCAGCGTGGTGAACAGGCGCCAGTCCGCTTCGGTCAGGCGGTTTCCGACGAGATAGTCCGCGCGTGACAGCTTCTCTTCCAGCCAATCCAGCGTTTCGAACAGCGGCACCACGGCTTCGTCATACGCTTCCTGGCTGCCGGCGAAGCCGGCCTTGTAGACACCGTTGTTGAGGGTGTCGTAGACGCGCTTGTTGACCGCGTCGATCTCGGCGCGCAGTTCCTCCGGATAATAGTCGCCGGGCTTCGCGCCGATGCCGTCGAACGCGCTGTTGAGCATGCGGATGATGTCGGCGGACTCGTTGTTGACGATGCGCGATGTCTTCTTGTCCCACAGCACCGGCACGCTGACTCGGCCGCTATAGTCCGGCTCGCTCTTGGCATAGAGCTCGTGGAGGTAGCGCGCGTTGTTCACGGTGTCTGGGACAACGCCTGGCGCAGGCTCGAAGGTCCAACCGTTCTCCAGCATCAGCCAATGCGTGACGGAGAGGCCGATCATGTCCTGCAGGCCCTTGAGCTCGCGGAAGATGGCGGTGCGGTGCGCCCACGGGCAGGCGCGCGCGATGTAGAGGTGGTAGCGTCCAGCCTCGGCCTTGAAGCCGCCGCGGCCGGTCGGGCCTGGGCTGCCGTCGGGCGTGACCCAGTTGCGCAGCGTGGAC
>Ga0081538_10005023_pt1 | contig 12044 bp, 12 predicted proteins | sample TabmetS5T2R1_FD_71022 | JGI IMG/M metagenome (GOLD analysis project Ga0081538, IMG submission 71022) | Tabebuia heterophylla rhizosphere microbial communities from the University of Puerto Rico - S5T2R1 | ecosystem: Host-associated > Plants > Roots > Rhizosphere ... | reverse complement strand
GAACTCCCAGACCGGCGGGTCCGGGAAGAAGCCGGTGACGTTGATCAGGATGGTGTTGAACAGCTCGGTGAACTCCTCGGGGTCGACCTCGAGGTGGTCCAGGTAGCCCAGGTAGCTGTCGGCCCCCACGGCCTGCATGCGCTTGTCGATGCGGCGGCTGAGGCTGGTCCGCTTGTAGCCGGTGAAGTCGAAGCCCCGGCTGCGCCGCAGGTAGTCGAGCAGGGTTTCGAGATCACGCTCGACCCGCTGCTCAGCCACCGGTCTCCTCCTGAGCCTGCGCCGTGTCGGGACGGTCGCCGGTCAGTGGCCAGGCGGTGGCGAAGCTGTCGCGGTCCAGGAGCAGGTTTCGGACCACCCTGGCCGCCTGCTGGGCCTCGGTGGCCTGCCGCTCGAAGCGGGAGGCGGTGATCCGGTGGCCGCGGCGGCGGGCCGGCTCGGCCAGACGGCTGGCCAGGGCGGCCCGCTCCTCCAGGCTCCGCAGGGCGATCCAGAGTGCCGCCTCCAGGGACTCGCTCTGACGGGTGATGAGGCTCTCGGGCGACCAGGCATGGCCGACCCGGCAGCGGAACCGCTCCATGCCGCCGTCCTGGATCGCCCAGAGCACGCCGTTGCAGTCGGGACAGGAGAACCCGGAGGGCTCGCCGGGGTGGCTGCTTTCCACCGCGTCCAACGAGAACTGCTCCATCTCGACCTCCATCTTCATGTCGGTCGGAGCCGGCCCGGGCGGTTCTGTGGCCGGCTCGCTGGCCAGCCGGGCCAGCAGCTCCCCCATGGCCGCGGCGGGCAGGACATGGTCGACCGCCACGTGTTGCAGGGCGTTGTCCGGCATGCCGGAATACAGGGCGTCCGCCGGGTCCTGGACGACGGCCAGACCGCCGCGCGACTTGACCGCCACCAGCCCGGCCAACCCGTCGTCCAGGGCCCCCGACAGGACCACCCCCACCACTCGGGTGGCGTACTCACGGGCGGCGCTGCGGAACAGTGGGTCGACGGCCGGGCGGTGGCCGTTCTCCCGCGGCCCCCGAGCCAGGTGCACATGACCGGGCCGTATCAGCAGATGATGATCCGGGGGCGCGACGTAGATGCGTCCGGGCTCGATCGGCTCGCCGTCCTCGACGTGGCTGGCCGGCAGCGGGCCGCTCCGGCCCAGGATGTCGGGCAGGGCACTGGTCCCGGTGGGCGGCACATGGAGAACCACGAACACCGCCGCCGGCAGCCGGGCCGGCACCGAGGCGACCAGCCTGACGAGCGCTTCGACGCCGCCGGCTGAGGCGCCGACGACCACGATGTCGTGGTCCGGCATGGATGTCCTCCTGACCAGTGGAAGCACGGCGGTCGACGGTTCCCGGGCGACGCCGGCCGATGAGATTGGCTGACCAGCCTACTGCTGCGGTCCATGATGCGCGCTGTGGCGGCTCGTCGTCCATGAAGGCTCGCATACCTGCCGAGTTGGCCGCTGGTCGCCATGCTCGGAGATCGGTAGGCACAGGCCGACCTTGAGACGCTGCGGGACTTGCCGCAGACCGCACAACCACACCGACTCGCTGATCCTTGCGAGCACCGATGCGACTGCTCGGCGAGGTGGTCTATCCAGGCGACGAACCGCTGGGCTGGATCGTCGGACCCCAGCAAGGCAGCTGACTGACGGTCACTGACCACGGCGCTCACCGCTGGATCCTGGCAAGCAGGGGAAGGAGCTTCGCCGGTCGTGGAGCCGATGATCTGGTGGACCCGCTGGTGGCTCAGGCGCAGGGCCTCGGCGATCTCCCGCAGCGACCCACCGGCCGCGTGCGAGCGTGGCGCCGGAATCTCCATTGCCTGACAACCGAATGGGTTCGATACTGACGAGGTGATGCGACCCTTCGGCTGACGCTGAACTCCCGGCGCACCTCCGCCAGGGGACCAGACGGGTGGACCGGCTTGGCACCCGCCGGTCGCTGCTGTGCGCCGGCGTCGACCCGACCAAGGCTCGGCCCCGGCCCGAGCGCCGCCTCCTGATGGGGCTTCGGCCCCACCGTCACCATCGGTCGATGACGCGGGAGGAGCACCCCATGTCGAACGAGAACGCCGAGCTGATCCGACGCGCCTATCAGGTCTATGCCAGTGGTGACCTGGACGGGATGCTGGAGTTGGTCGACCCGGACCTGGTGTGGACCTATCTGGATCCTGCCCTGGAGCCCCCGACCCCGCAGGTCTGCCACGGCCGCCAGGAGCTGGAGGAGGTGCTGCGGCACTGGGCCGAGCACGGACTGCGGGTCGAGCTCGAGGAGGTCACCGGTGCCGGCGAGCTGGTGATGGTCGGTGTGCGGACGCCAGGGGTCGACGCCCACCATGGCCGGCGCGGGAACGACCGGGCCTACGGCGTGTTCACGGTGCGCGAGGGGCGTATCGTTGCCCTGCGCGACTGTCGCGACCGGCATGAGGCCCTCCAGGTTGCCGGAATCCGGGCATGAGCCGACGCGGACGACTCGGCTTTGCCGCGGCGTGTCTGCTGGTATTCGCCCTGATCGCCGCCCTCTTCACTTGGGGACTGCCCTCGCTGGGGCCGTCGACCAAGACCCCGGCCACCGTCACTCCGACCCCGGGGGTGATCCGACCGGCCGGCCTGGCCGTCACCGACCTTCGCGACGTCGGCCAGCTGCAGGCGCAGTTCAACGACGACCAGGGGATGCCGCGGCTGGTCCTCGCCCTAGCCCCGACCTGAGGGGAGTGTCTAGCGGGCGCCAGGTGGGCGGCCGAGAACATCCTGGAGCGCTACCAGGATGCCCCGCTACGGGTCTATGTGATCTGGGTCAAGCGCTGGGCCCTGGACACCCGGGAGGCGATCGACGGAGCGGGGATGGTCGACCTGCGGGTGTCCCACCTCTGGGACGCCGGCAACGTCATCGGCCAGGGCTTCCTGGACCGGTTCGGGGTGACCTTCGGCGGGCTGGACTACGACTTCTTCCTGCTGTTCGACCGCGAGGCGACCTGGGATGCGACGCCGCCCCGGCCGGTGGCCTCTGGCGCCACGGTGATCGATGACAGCGACCGGCTGGCCGAGAGCGCGGCCGCCCTGCTGCGCTGAAGACCGTCCTGGATCAGCCGGCGCGGTGGTGGCCACCACCATAAGGACCCGCAGGCATCTGGCTAGCCCAACCTCCCGCCGCAGCATCGTCCGGACCGAGGCGGCATCCAGCCTCGGCTCCCAGCATGGCCGTGGCCGGTCAGCTGCGGCCGGCCGCCTCCACTAGCGTCTCGCGGATCCAGCGTTCCTCGGGTTGGCCGGCGAAGCGGTGCTCCAGCCGGTACAGGCGACAGCCAACCAGGTATTCGGTGACGGGTTCGCTGCCCGGCTCCACGTCGCGGCCGTCCACCCGCACCGTCGGCGACCCCGGAAACCGGGCCCGCTCGGCCGCGGCCTGGTCGACGATCACGCTCGCGCGCAGCTCACTGTCGATGCCGAGCTCGGCCCGGACCCGCTCCACCAGCGCCAGCGTCCCCGGGTAGTGGGGGCAGTCCTGGACATACAGAACCTCAATCACCGGGCGGCGCCCCAGCCGACCCGTTGTCGTCATCGGCTGGCCCCGCCCACCCGCCTGCCAAGCATCGGGCCCCGCCTAGGCTGGCCGCCGGCCGGCGCGGTGCTCCAGCTGGTCGACGGGCCAGAAGAAGGCACAGCCGACCTGGTCGTCTCGGCCAAGCAGCCAGTTGGAGGCTGCCAGGACCTCGCAGCCGGCGTAGCCGCGCAGGGCGGCCAGCCACATCGAGGCCCCGTAGAAGATCAGGGCGGCGTCGCTGGTGGGCTCCAGCAGGTAGAGGACCAGGACCATGACCAGGTTGAGGGCGTGGCCAACCGGGCCAGTGGCTTCCAGCCGGGCCGGGGTGCGTCGGGCCCGAAGCCACTGCAGCCCGACCAGAACGGCCGGGAAGCCCACCAGGCCAAGGACCCAGGCGGAGAGGTGGAAGCCTCGGGCTAGGTGACCCTGGATCACGCTGCCAAGCAGTAATGCTCCGACAACGATCCGGGCGGTGGTCCCGAGGGCTCCAATCTTGCGTTGTCGAACGGCCGGAAGCTTGGTGTTTGTTGCTGCCATGGCGCTCACCTCGTCGTATCGCGTGACTCTTCCTGGCGATGTGGCCCTTGACGTCCAGTACCGACAGACGCCGGGGTGCTTCTGAGCACCGTAGACCTTCCACTACACTGGAAGGTCAAGGGGGATTTGACGATGCGTATCGGTGAGCTCGCCGAGCAGGCGGGCATCTCCACCAAGGCCATCCGCTACTACGAGCAGATCGGCATCCTGACCCCGCCGGCCCGCACCGCCTCGGGCTACCGCGCCTACGACCAGGCGGCCCTGGGACGCCTCGGGTTTGTGAGGGCCGCCCAGGCGGTCGGCCTCACCCTGGGCGAGATCCGCCAGATCATCGCCTTCCGTGACAACGGGCAGGCACCCTGCGCGCATGTCACCGACCTGTTGCAGCGCCACGCCGCCGACCTGGACGTGAGGATCCGGGAACTTCAGCAGCTGCGTGGCGAGCTCGGGGAGCTGGCCGAGCGGGCCACCGCCCTCGATCCAGAGCAGTGCCCGCCCGAGCGGGTGTGCCACATCATCGCCCGATAGGCCGCCACCATTGGTTCCGAACCCGGGACAGGTCGGGACTCTGGCGTGATGTTGCCGCCACCGATGGCCGGATACGACCTCGCTGTCGGTCGGGGTCATGGAATGGTGAGCCAGTGGGCGGCGGCTTGAGTGTCGGGGTGCTCAGGTCCTTGTGTGGCCTGCAGGATCGTGTGAGCACGCTGCAAATGGATTCGGGCGCTGGCCAGCTCACCCTGCTCGCGGAGGATGAGGCCGAGATGGAGCAGGGTGAAACCCACTGACGGGTGGTGGGGACCCAAGGCGGCCTCGCCGATGGCCACGGCCCGTTCCAGGTGCGTGCGGGCGGTCGCCAGGTCGCCCTCCTCGCGGAGGACGCGACCGAGGCCACGGTGGATATCGCCGATCTCGGGGTGGTCAGGGCCCAAGGCGCCCTCGGTGATGACCAGGGCGCGTTCCAGATACGTGCGGGCGCCGGCCAGATCCCCCTGCTCGCGAAGCGAACTGCCGAGGCCGGTCAGGGTCGCGCCGACCTCGGGGTGGTCGGGGCCTAACGCGGTCTCCTGCAGGATCAAGGCACGCTCCAGATAGGCGCGGGCGCCGGCCAGATCCCCCTGGAAGCGGAGCAAGATGCCGAGGCTGCGGAGGCTGCCGGCCACGGCTGGGTGGTTGGGGCCCAAGGCGGTCTCCTGCAGGATCAAGGCACGCTCCAGATAGGCGCGGGCGCCGGCCAGATCATTCTGATCGCGGAGCAAACGACCGAGGCTACGAAGGCTTCGACCCACGTCAGGGTGGTCAGGGCCCAAGGCGGTCTCGGTAATGGCCAGGGCGCGCTCAAGGTGCGCGCGGGCGCCAGCCAGATCACCCTGATCGCGGAGCAGGATGCCGAGGCGGTCGAGGGTGACACCTACCTCGGGATGGCCGGGGCCCAAGGTCGCCTCCTGCAGGATCAAGGCGCGTTCGAGCGGCCCGAGGGCTGCTGGGTAGTCGGCTCGATACCACAGGTAGGTCCCGGCGCGCTGCAGCAGGCTGGCGGTGGCGGCCGAGGCAAGCCCGCCAGATTGGGCATGGTCGGCGGCGGCCAGCATGTGGGGCAGCAACTGAGCGCAGCGCCGCCAGTGGGCCGGATCACCCAGCTTGCTGACTGGAGGAAAGGCGCTGGCCAGCAGTTCGACCGCGGTCGTGATTAGCACCTGGTGGTCTTGCTCGGCCAGCTGGGCGCGCACGACTTGTTGGACTAAGCGGTGTACCTGGATCCCGACTTGGTCGCGGGCGACCAGCGAGTACCGGTAGCATGCTCCGGCCGCTTCCTGCACCCCCGCCTCACCGTCCTCGGCCGTTACGGTGGCCAGCGCCGGCGGCAGCCGCTCAGGTGCGGCGGTGAATAGCTTCAGTGGGATCGCCTCGGACGCCAGGAAGGCGCACAGGCGCAGCAGCTCGAGTCCGGCGGGCGACGTCTCGGCTAGGCGGTCGGTGCTCAGCTGCCAGGTCGTGTCCACCTGGCCCTGGTAGGCGATCGGGCGGCCCTTGGCCAGCAGTTCCCCCCGGCGTCGACGATAGGCAGCCAGGTACGCGGTCAGCGGCATACCTGTCTGCTCCAGGTAGGCGGCGGCCTGCTCCAGCGCCAGTGCCAGGTCGCCGAGCTGCTCGGCCAACTCGTCGGCGCTGACGTGGTCCTGGTGGGGCGTGCGCCGCAGCAACAACGCCACCGCCTCGGCGCGGTCCAGCACATCGACACGGATCGGCTGGGCGAACGCCCCCCAGGCCGGGTTGCGGGAGGTCACGAGCACCCGCCCGCCACTCCCACCCGGCTGCCAGCGGGTAAGGTCGTGAGGCTGCTCAGCGTTGTCGAACACCAGTAACCAACGGTCTCGTACACGCAGGACGTCCAGCACCGCGGTGGCCAGCTCTTCCTGGTCGGCCTGGGACGCAAGGCCAAGCTCGGGAGCGAGCCGGGCTAGTGTGGCCGGGATCGTCAGGGCGTTCTCTGAGGGAATCCACCAGACCAGGTCGTAGTCCGCGGCATACCGGTGGGCGTACTCCAGCGCCAGCTGGGTCTTGCCCACCCCACCCAGCCCGTACAGCACACCGGCCAGCACCGCCACTGGCCGGCTGGCGCCACCGTCACCAGCGGTCAGCTGCTGGCGGAGGCGCGCTAACAGCGCCTCACGGCCGGTGAAGGTCGGGTTGCGGGGCGGCAGGTTGGAGACCGCCGGACCGCGACCCGGAAAGCTCGGCCTGGCTGGCAGGCGGGCGGCTGGGGGGAAGGCAGGCGGCTGGGCGGGCTTACGCCGCCCCTGCTTCAACCCCTGCAGCAGCTCCTGAGCAGCCGCCTTGGCGTCGAGGCCGACCAGGTCGACATAGATCCACGGCTGCAGCAGGCGAGGCAACGGCACAGCCTCGACCCGAATCACCAGCAAGCTCATGCTGTGGGGCCGGTCGTGGACGAATGCGGCGGTCCATTCGTCGCTGCCGTAAACCGACTCCAGGTAGGCAGCCGACACTACGGCGAGGGTCCGCTCGGCGGCGTCCAAGGCGCGGCGCATCTGGACGACAAAGTTCTCACCCGGGCGGAAGTCCCAGGCCTGCACGGTTACTTCATGGCCGGCCGCCTCGAGTTGCCAGGCAATCCACTCGGCCCAGGCGGTATCGGCACCGGTGTAGCTGATAAACAGCCGCACGCCTCTCGCCTCCGTTGCCATCGGCGGCCCGACTGGAACGACCTACAGGCCGTCATGCAGGCTAAGAGCAGTCAACGCAAGGCGGCCGCAACGGTCAAGACGCCGGCGATTGCCCTGCAAGCCATCACCCCGGCTGGATGCCGGGCCGAACTCCTGGCCGGCGAGCTATCCCAGATCAAGCGGCCAGCCGCTGCAGGCTCCACGCGGTGGCCGAGTACAGCTCGCCCTCGGGCTGTATGTGGCCTACAACCTCGCCGCCGCCCTGGCCAGCGTCCCGGCTGGGCGGCTCGGGGACCGCCGGGGCGCCGTCCTGGTCCTGGTCTTAGGCGTGGCCTTGTTCGCGCTGGCAGATGCCGGGTTCGCCGCCGGCCTCACCACGGTGCTGGCTCCCCGCGGGTGGCCTTTGGCTACCTGGTGGCGTGGATGCTGATGGCCGTGGTCGCGTTACTTGCGGCACGGCGCAGTTCGGTCTGAACGCCTCGATAGAGCGACCCACGCCTTCGGACGGACCACGGTCGCCGCCGCACACCCCCGGTTACTTAGACGCCGTTTCGCTCCCTAGATTCGGTGTGGGACGATCGCGTCGTTGATGACGTGCATCCGGTCTTCAGTCTGGCTGCTGCACCGCCTGGGCCAGCTCGGCGACGGCCTGGCGGATCTGGCTGGTGGCCGGGGGGCGGATCTTGCCCTGGCCGATCAGCTCGTCGACCTTGCGTTCGAGCTCGGCCACCTTCTTGGCCGCGTCCTCACCCTTGCCGTTGCCCCCGCCCTCATCCTCGTCCTTGCCGTCGTCCTTGGCCTGGTCCTTGGGGTTCTCCTGGAGGCCGTTGGCGAGGTCGTCGGCCTGGTGCAGTAGGTCCTCCGCCTCCTGGTCGACGGTGCCCTGCTGGCGGGCCGCGGTGATCACCGCGGTCAGGTTGGCCAGCGCCGCGTCCACACCGGTCGCCGATGGCGCTGGCGGGGTGGTCGTCGAGGATGCGCTGGTGGCCGGTGCTGCGGTGGGGTCGGCTTCGCGCCGGGCGGGGGTGCCGGCACCGTTGGGCCACAGCAACGCGACCAGCAGCCCGATTACGAGCGCCGTCCCCGCCACCGGGAGCGCCTAGCGGGGCCATCCCGGTCGCCGGCTGCAACCGGGGACCGCCGGGCCGGTCGCGGCCGGCAGGACCCCGGTCCTGCCGGGCAGCCCTGGGAGCGGCTCGGTGGGCAGGGCGCCGCACGCGGGCTGCCCAGTCCGGCCGCCACGGCATCCCCGGCCAGCACTTGCTCGAGGGCGTCCTGCATGTCGGTGGCGCGCTGGTAGCGCTGGGCAGAATCCTTGGCCAGGGCGGTCAGCACCGCCGTGTCCAACCCCGGGTCGACCTGTGGGTTGCGCGCCGAGGGCGGCTCGGGCGGCTGGTGCAGGTGCCGGCTGGCGACCGCCACCGCGGAGCTGCCGGCTCCCGACCCGAACGGCGGGGTGCCACAGAGCAGCTCCTACAGCACACAGCCCAGGCTGTACAGGTCCGAGCGACCATCCACCGGCCCACCGCCGGCCCTGGCCGGCCCGCAGCTCGGCCAGGCTCTGGCCCGCCACCTGCCGCTCCAGCACCCGGTCGGTGGCCAGGTACACCCGGGCCATCCCGCCCACCCCAAGCAGCGAGCCCAGCCGGTAGCGGCCATCCAGGATCCGTCCCTCCAGCTCCATCACGCCCAGACCCTACCGGCCAGTCGCCAGCCACCAACGACACGCCCGTGGGCACGACCAGCAGCGGCCCCCTCCGTCCGAGCTGGCCACTGGCTGCCGGCGGCCTGCGCAGGAGTCCCGGTCTTGATGGCGCCCCCGGGACGGCTTAGCCGTGGCGGCCGGCCACGCTGAGCAGGACCTGCAGGTCCTGGGAGGTTGCGCCGGCGGTCAGGACCTGTTCAGCCGCTTCCAGCCATCCCAGGGTCACCACCGCCAGGGCCGGGGTGGTGGGGTCGTTGAGGTCGATCACCTCGCGGAGGCGAGCCGCCTCCGCCCCAACCAGCGCCGGCCCCCGCTCCAGCAGCGCCAGCAGCCGGACAGCGAGGTCGGTCGGGAGCCAGCCGGTCAACCGGATGAGCTGGCCGCGCGGCACGACCTGGCCACGCCGAAGCTCGGACAGCGCCGTCCACAGCCTGGCCTCATCGGCCGGGTCCAGCTGCTGCAGGGGAGGGCCGGGCAGCCGCTTCGGGTCCACCGGAGCAGCCCCTCCGCTGGCGGTCGGCACCGACCGGGCAGCCCAAGCTGCAGCAGCGCCTGCCGTGCCGGGGATGGGGTCGCCTCGAGGGGTTTGCTCGCCACCGTTGGACGGCGCTGGCCTGGTCTCGACGAGCGCCTGGACGTGGGTGGCGGTGGCGGCTTGGCGGGGCAGACCGACGTGGAAGGCGTAGGCCGCCGCCAGCAGGCTGGCGCCGTCGGCCTCCCACAGCGGGCCGGCCACCAGCTGCTCGGTGCTGGCGCGGGCCGCGAGGGCCTCGGCGGCCTTGGTGACGGCTTCGTAGTCGGTCTGGCTGGTGTGGTCGTGGTCGACGAGGTCGGCCATGCTGCGGAACAGCTGGGCAGCTGGGGAGATGTGGTTGGCCATGGTGCGCGCCCCCCTTGACCATGGGGATGGCCGGGACCGGATGTGCTTGTCGGGCAATCAAGTTCGTGAAGGTGGCTCGTGGTTGGACGGGTGCTGGGGCGCCCGGGGCCGACCGTCCATCCCATGGCCTGGGTCGGCACCCGGGGCCGCGCCAAAAGCAGCCGGCCTTCAGCGGACGCTCTGGCCTGGCCGTCCGAGGAAGGGGACCGTCGGTCGGCCACGGCTACAAGAACGTCAAGGGACAAGGAACCGTTACGACGTAGGACGGGCATTGAGGTGGTGGACGTCGTACTCAGGCTCTACCGCACCGTAACGGCAACCCTGGGCCCGGGGTCTTACTAGGTAAGCCCGACGGCACGGGAGTGGGCGAACGACCAGTCGCAGCATGATCGAGGAGGCGAGGAAGTTGAGCCTTGGCGTCAGCATCTTTCTACTGGTAGTCGGCGCAATCTTGACCTTCGCGGTGAACGTGAGCGCCTCGGGATTCAGCATCAACACCGTCGGGATCATCCTCATGATCGCCGGGGCGCTTGGCCTGGTACTTTCGCTGCTGTTTTGGAGCAGCTTTTCGCCCTATCGGCGCGGCAGGACCGTGGCCGGCCCCGACACGGTGGTCGAGGAGCGGCGCATCGAACGCGACCTTCCCTAGCTCCAACTCAGGCCGACGCATTACGCGGCTCAGAGCATTCGGGCGCAGCATCGCCATCGGCAGACCTCCCAGGTCCGGGAAGGGAAGGGCGTCCTGATGCTGAGCTTCGCCCGTCCGGGCACCGGCATCGCGGCCACGTCGCCGACCAGCTGCCCTAAGCTGCCCAGCAGCGGCCCTCCGCCACGGCCCGCGTTCAGACTGAGCTACTGGCCGCAGCGGGCCCGACACAACGCGGGGCCGCGCCGCGGGCGTCGTTCAGGCGGCCCCGAGGCCGCCGCGCTCCACCACCAGGCTGTCCTGTCCCCGAGTTGTGGCGACGCATCATCGCTTCTGCCACAGTTTGGCCTTCCCGAGAACCTCCTCTGGGGTTCGCCCCTTGGTCCAGCGGCCGGTGTGGACTCGCTCGGTGTTGTAGTAGCGGAGATAGCGGTCCAGGTCGAGCCGCAGGCCGGTCTGCTTGGGGATCAGGTAGCGGGCGAAGGCCGGCTTCCAGCACTCGTCCAAGATGGTCTGCTGGACCCGCTCCACACACCCGTTGGTCTGTGGCCGACCCGCTCGAATGAAGCTGTGCCGAGCGCCCAGCTTGGCGATGGTTTGGGCGAAGGCGGCCGAGCGGAACTCGGAGGCGTTGTCGCTCATGACCCGCTCCAGCTTCCAGCCGCGAGCGGCCAGGTCGGCCGCGGCCCGGCGGGCCAGGGCGCTGGTCCAGGTAGCCGAGGGATTGCGGCGGGTCACCTGCAAGGTGGCCCAGGTGTAGGCCGAGGCGACGTCGATGGCGGTGTACTGCCACACCGTGCCCTTGGTGCCGCTGAGGCGGCCGATGCAGAAGCAGTCCAGCTGGACCAGCTCACCCGGGTGCTCCACGTTGAGGTGCCGCTCGGGCGCTGGCTGCGGCCGCTCAGGGCCCGGTGGGGCGGCGTAGCCGGCGACCAGGCCATAGCGTCTGGCCCGGGTGTTCAGGCCGTGGCGGCGTAGCACCCGCCAGATCCCGTTGGTCGACAGCCGGATCCCGCCCCAGTTGGGCCGGGCGAGCTCGGCGGCGATCCGGGCCGGGCCGAAGCCGGGGTGGCCCAAGGCGAAGGCGACCACCCGCTGCTCGACTAACGGGCTGGTGGTATTGGCCATGCGTGGTGGCCGCCGCTCCCGCGGGCGCAGGATCTCGGGGCCGTATCGGTCCAGCTGGTGCTTCCAGCGGTAATAGGTCGAGGGGTGGATGCCCATGGCCCGGCACGCCGCCCGCACATTGCCCAGCTCGGCGGCCATCGCGAAGACCCGTAGACGGAAGCGGTACAGCAGGTCATCCTGCGTCACGGCGACGCGTCCTTTCTCCTCGACTTGGTCGTCAAGGCGAAGGATGCGTCGCCGTCTTGCGTCAGTGGGGGACGTGCCCCGGGGTGTCGCTACATCTCGGGGATAGGACACACCAGGCGGAAGTTCTCAACCGCCCGCTGGACCTGCTTGTCCGGGTCCTTGAACAGCTCGGCGACCAGCTCGCCGGCCTTGCCCCCGGCCGTGGCCGCTGGCCTGCTCGCCGAGGGCATCGACGTGG
>Ga0081538_10005022_pt1 | contig 12046 bp, 12 predicted proteins | sample TabmetS5T2R1_FD_71022 | JGI IMG/M metagenome (GOLD analysis project Ga0081538, IMG submission 71022) | Tabebuia heterophylla rhizosphere microbial communities from the University of Puerto Rico - S5T2R1 | ecosystem: Host-associated > Plants > Roots > Rhizosphere ... | reverse complement strand
GCCGTTTCGGTGACATAACGCCAGTAGGCATCCTTCTCGGCGAAAGGCCAGCGAAAGATAACCTCCTCTATCTCGAGTTCGGCGAAGCCGGCCCCAACCACCAGCTCTCGGATACGCCCCGCATCGGCCATGGCGAAGGCGCTGGGCGCCTCAGGGTCGGGCGGCGGAATATGTCCTTGTGATTGCAGTACTCCGCCCACGAGCGAGAGAGCCGGGTTGCGTTCGCGGGCAGCCCAGACCGAGAAAGCTAGCCGACCTCCAGGACGCGGTAGCGCCACATTGAACCGTGGTCAGGCTGCACACTCTATCTCCAATAGCCATCGTGGCCTGCGCCCGCGCCACCTGGGTAACTCGGCTGGAGGTATTGCAAAGGCCAACAACTCCTCCATCGTCCAGCGATGATCCGTAAGCCCCGCTGCTATCGCCGGAGTGCGCTCTGCTCCTAGACTTCGATGTGCCCACACGAAATTGTAGCAACTGCCCACCAGCCACATCCCCCACTCAAGCGTGCACCGCTTATGCGCTCCGGCTCGGGTGCGACGTACCAAAGGAGCCAGCCTGGCCCGGAAGGTGGCGTTCAGACGCTCGATGTAGGAGGTGTTGATCAACGCTTGTATAGAACGCTGGGTCCCGATCACCCGAGAAATCACCTCTGCCTCACGGCCAACGACCACACGCCGGAGGACCGGTAGAAGAGGGTGTCCCTGATTTCGGGGAAGGTTCGCTGGCAGCGCTTGCATTGGTAGCGGCGTTCCTTCTGAGAGTGGATCACGACGTGATCCTCGCCAAGACGGCCGTAGGCACGACAACGAGGATTGTGACACCATTGTTGGCGCGGGTCCATGCGGATACACATCCCTTGTTTGGAGGTCAGAGACCAAACAAGGATGGCGCAGGACCCGCACGTAGTTCAACTCAGCCTTCGTCCACGATTCCATGGGGCGCTACCAGGGGTGTGCAGGGGATTGCAAATGCCGCATATGTAGAGGGGATTTCTTTCTCCGGCTTGCTGAGTGTTGCACCGTATTGCGAACCCTGTGGTGTCAGAGTGGTGTCAACGCCATTCGTAAGTCCTCTCGCCATCACACTGCATCGAGAACTGCTCCTGACCCGCGCAGCGCATGGAGCATGACCTCCAGGAGGCAGCCATCCGGCCGCTACTCTATCTTGGTATCGGCAAATTTCCGATACCACTTCGTCTACGAGCTTAGGTGAAAGGGGACTATCGCCAGCAGTTCGAGTAGCTGAGAAGCTATCCTTTGCTTCGCCGCATTCGTCCAAGCAATAATAGGGATGCTACCAACAAACGTCGCCTATTCGAGCGACGGTCTCTCCTCCTCGGTGTCCAGTTCCTCTGGCTGACACGGACCGCCCATCACGGCCTCAGTTTGCTCGACAAACTTTACAAGCAGGAGCGTTCCCGGAGACAAGTTACCGGGTTGCGGTCTCGGGCTAGTGCTAGTCCTTTGGGACGGCTCTTTGGGGAACGCCGAACTAACCAGGCGCCTCAAGGTCGGCCCGCCTGAACAGGCGAGCAACAACCACGTCCGTCGAAGAATGGAGGAGGATCGAGGCGGCTACGACCAAGGCGATCAGATGAAACATCTCCTCGGAGAAGTTGACGCCGGACTCCAAAACGAGTAACCCGTAGACCACCGACGCGAAGCCCTTGGGACCGAACCAGGCCGCTGCGACAAACTCTGGCAGGTTGATGCGAGCTCCCAAGAAGGACACCGCCAGGGCCACCGGGCGAACCACCATGAGCGCGAGCACGGCGAAAACATAGCCGCCCAAGCCGATGTCCATAAAGAATGTCGGTGAAATCAGGGCGCCGAAGACGAGAATGGCAGCGAGCTTCAAGAGCTCCGTGAGAAGCTCGCCGAAACGGTGGAAGGCGTCCTTGAACCGCGGGCTGACGCTGACCACCGTTATACCGGCGGTGAAGGCGGCGAGGAAGAGGTTGGCGTGGGTGGCGTAGCCTAAGGCAAGCACGAGCAGCCCCACGGAGAGGGCATACAGGGGCTCGTACTGCGGAGAGAGGTCGAACAAGCGGGTGCGCTCCAAGCGCAGGGCGAAGTAAGGAACGATAACCCCGAGGGCGATTCCCAGCGCCAGCTCCCCGAGCAACACGCTGGCTTCGAGGTCCGTGCGAGGTGGAGAAACCGCTAGCAGCACTAATACGATGGGCAAAGCCAGCCCATCGTTGAGCCCGCTCTCGACGTTTAGGAGGCGCCTAAGCCTTAAGGGAACCTCTTCACGGCCCACGAGGGCCGAGGCGAAGACGGGGTCGGTGGGGCTCAGGACGGCCCCCACCAGGAACGACGCGACCCAAGGCAATCCGGCCACAACGTGTGCGAGGAGGGCTGTGAGTAATAGCGTTAGCGGGAGACCCAGCAGGAGGGCGCGTCCCGGCAGGCGCCAAGCATAGGTGAGGTCACGCACGCGGAGGCGCATCCCGTCGGTGAATAGCACGGCGAAGAGGGCAAGCTCCGCTAGGCGGATTGTCAGGGGATCTTCAGGGCGGATCGTCAGGGAGTTAGCAACGCCTCCGACCAGAAAGCCGACTACCAAGAAGAGTACCGCCGTGGATAGTACAGTGCGCTCGGCCAGCCCCGAGAGAAGGACCGCCGCAAGCAGGGTTGCGGCGAAAACGAGGAAGAGAACCATAGGCTAGAGTTTACCCCTACCCGGCGCCTAAGAGTCATTGCAACGCCTAACAGAATGGCGTAACGGATCGGGTAGGAGTACGTCTAAACCCATCGTAACAGTGAACTGTGAGAAGTGATCAAGCTAAGGTTGCCCGAGCAACCGCCCAGATCTAAAGATGGTAGGCTCCGCTTAGACGACCGGTCGGCGCTGGTTGGCAACAGCTCCATTTTAGAGCTTCTCTCACCAGACGTGTGCATCTTCTTCGCGGTCCTCCGCCAAAGCTTTCTGCTCCTTCTTAAGCATCCTATCTAAGCCACACCTCTGAGCCACTCGAGTCCTCCGAGACCCACTCCCAGACCAGCGGCTCGATCAGATCGGTTCTCGGGTTTTAGCCGCGGCTTGCCCAAGCCGGTACCGGCACCCCGAACGCGCGGTTGATAACCCATCCGGCAACGGTGAGGATCGCCACGCCGACCATGATCATGGTCATCTCGATCGGCTTCGTCAGCAGGCCCAGGCTAATTATGAGCACGGTCGCTCCCGCTGGCGGGTGGGATGCCCTAAGGAGGAGCAACAGTGCCCCCGTGAGCGCCAGCGAGAGCGCCGCCCCTGCTCCTCGCGATGTCGGCGTTCGTCCTCTCCTACCCGTTCGCCGTCTCTTCTGCCGCAAGCGCGGGTTCGCCGGTTATCCTCGACCTGGGATCTCCTTGAGGTGCAGTCGGCTCCTTCCTCTTGGATCAACAAACTACCCATAACTCGTAGTCCCGGGCGAGGCGTCTCTTGTCCTCGGGATGTGCGGCGTCTGCGCCACAGCCGCTAACCGTTCTTGGCGCGGCGTACGACGATGGCCGTGCGGCGGAAGCCGACGACCTCGATCTCCGTGCCGGGAGTGAGGGCTTCTTCGGCTTTCTCGGGGAACGCTCTCCACAGCTCGCCATGGACGAAGACCATGCCGCCGGAGGGACTGGTGACCGGCTTTCTCACCACGCCGACCTCCCCGACTAAGCCCTCCCTGCCCGTCCTCACCCGCAACCGGCTCGTCCGCAGGACCGCCAGGCCCAGCCCTACAACCGCGAGCACTGCCAGGACCGCCGGGATCACCACGGCGTAGACGGGGACCCCGAAGCGCTCCCTGAAGGTCAGGGGTTTTTCGACCAGTGTCGCACCCTCGGTGCGGAGCGTGATACCCTTCGGCTCCACCCGTTCTCCGTCAGCCGCCTCAAGGACCGTCTCGAGGTCCGGCTCGACGTATTCGACCACCCCGATCTCGAGTGCTTCTTCGGCGTGCGCTGAGGCCGCCTCTCGGACGGCAGCCTCTGCCCACTCCTCGTTGCGACCATGCGCCTCCGCTAGTCCCCTAATGAGTGCGACGGCGTCGTTGGTCACCTTCTCGCCTAAAATTCCCGGAATGTCGCGGCCGAACACGTCGACCACGGCAGCAGCCCCGATCGTGGTCTGCGGTGCCATCGCCGCCACGTCGCTCGCCATGACGACGAAGGTGCCCGCGCTCGCCGCCCTCGCTCCCTGCGGGCTGACGTAGGTTATTACCGGCGTACCTTCTGCATTACTCGCCGACTCGACGATCCTCTGGGTGGGGTCCAAGCGCCCGCCCGGCGTGTCGAGCGTTATGACCACGGCCTGCGCCTCGGCTTCTTCGGCCTCGGAGATCACGCGCTCCACATACCCGGCCGCCCGCCCGTCTATCTGTCCGTCCAGTCGGGCGACGTAGATCTCCGCCGTGGCGCTCCGGCCTCCGGGTGTTCCGCACCCCGAGAGAAAGAGCGCCACGCCGAGAAGAAGAACCAAACAACGTTTCATACACCGACGATTCTACTACCGATACCGAGGGCGAAGGGTCTGCAGGATCACACTCTGGGTTTGCGGGCACGAAGTCCGAATCGTCCAGCCTCACCAACCCTATCCCTGCGCGTGATGGGTGTGTCATAGCACACCGCCTCCTCTCTCGTAACCCCCCAGATTCTCGGGAACCTTCAGGATTGTTCTAAGCAACGGGTATTGGATGTGTGTTTGAGTAGCGTTAGAGTTTTCAAAGGAACGCCCGCTGGGTGAATGAAGCAGCTGTGAGGACGCGATGTGTGCTTCCTTAGCACCCCTCGTCGAACGCTAGCTTCTCATCGGCTCCATCCTCGAGTGCCGGACGCCGAGCCCGCATGCGACGGACGAAGTGTGCCGGCCGTTCGAGGGCGGCTACCACAATGAGGTCTTCGAGCAGGATCACAGATCCCACAAAGCCAAAGACTCTAAACTCTTTCGCGAGACAACCGGAGGCGGAAGGTCGCCCTCACATCCTTCGCGCTCTCGGCCACGAGGTCGCCACCCTGGGCCCGCGCGACCCGATTCGGGCGAGCTTTAGGGCATGATGTCGTTCCCGCTGGCATGGGCCCCGGGCGGTAGGCGGCGCTTCGGCTAAAGGTCCCATGGGCCAAAGAGAACTAGCCGGAAAAGAACCCCGACGTGTCCCATACCAGGAGGACGCCCTTGCTCGTTGGGTCTTTCGTCACGCTGATCAGCTTCCAGCTCTGGCGCGCTCCCTCGTTGATCGCCTCTTGCAGGGCCGTCTCTGGGGAACCCCCTGGGCCAACCTCAAGCGCCGCGTACTGAGCGTAGTAGCGCTCGGCCGCCGGACGCTCTGCGGCCTGCCTCTGGTGCTCGGTCATGTCTGTCCTCCAATCTTTGGGTCAATCCGTCGCGTCTTGCAGCGTTTGTGCTGTTTCCTCTAGGACCTTCTGCGAAGCCATCACCCCCAGGCACGCCGCGCCGCCCACAGTACTAACACGACCCACAAGTACAAGCCATTCCTGCTAGGATCCGTTCTTCCAAAGTCATCGCCTCTTTCAGGAAACGGTATTGCCTCAGGGATAGGTAGCCCGCACCGCCAACGCTCCGAGCAACCCTGCTCCCAGATATACTGCCATCAGAGCCGCGATCACCAGCAGCGCCACCCCTGCCCACTTCAGCACCAGCGACAGCGCTGCAGGCTCGGTTCTCGCCTTCCGCAGCGGCCCCGCGCCTTGCTCTGTCGCCTCGTACGAAGCTGTGCATGGCCCTCTCGACATCGTTGGGGAAGTGTCTTCAGCGGCCAAAAGGTTCGTACCCCCCCATGTCGAGGCGGTCGGCGGTGCGGTCGGTGTCGCTGTACGGAGGCGAGGCGTAGTCCTCGCTCTGGTCGCTGGTGGACGGGGGCGCTACCTTGGTGTCGAAGGGGGCTGGACCGTCCACCTTCTCCGTCCTGCCCGGCTCGATGGTAACCCGATGCTGCGTGACTTGCGTTACGGCCTCAACTGGTACCAGGAAGCGCTTCTGCCCTATCCCCAGGAAACCCCCTGCGCCCACCTCCAGGAAGCGCACCTCGCGCTCCTGCCGGTCGATGTAAAGGTCCTCCACGCGGCCTATCCGCTGCCCTAGTGGGTCGTAGACGTCTTTGCCGCGGAGGTCGTTCTCAGGGTTTGCGGGCACGAAGCTCGATTCGCCCAGCCTTACAAGCCCTATCCCCGCGCTTGTTGGGTGCATCATCGCCCAACGCCTCCTCTCTGGTGGCTCCTTGGGTTCTCTTGGGAGCCTTTAAGATGGTTTTAGGCCACGGGCATTAGAGGTGTGTTTGAGTGATATTAGAGCTTTCAAAGGACCGACGCGGCGCTCGTGAGCTGATCTTCGGAGAACGCTCCTTCCACGCAGTCGGGTGAATAGGGGCACGATCAGGATATAGGTCCAGTGCCTACTCAGTTCTGTGAACTGTGCGTGCTACTACGCGCCCCATTGGGCCCCTAGCGGGCACGTAGCTCACTATCTCGCCTACCTTGAGGCTCCTGAATCCGCTGCCCACTATGTCGGTGTAGTGGACGAAGATATTCTCACCCCCGTCGTTAGGGGAGATGAAGCCGTAGCCCTTCTGCTCGCTGAACCACGTTACCGTTCCCTTGGCCATGCGTCCAACCCCTTCCGTAGAATGCCCTGTTGAGTACTTTCGTGTTCACATCTTCACAGGCGCGCTGGTGCCGAGAGGTCGGCCAAGCCAGTCATTAGCCCGCACAGCAACGTACGAATGGGAGGTTTGCACCAACATGGCCGTCTCGAAGCCGTCTCGGGGTACAGATCCCACCGACTCTAGTCGGCCTGGGCGTGGACCAGCGAACACCTCCCAGCTCTCGACCTCTGTCGCTCCGTTCCAGCTGGCGTAGAGCTTGAGCTTGTCGTCGGGTCCTTGCTCGACCGCTACGGCTGGCTCGTCGGTGGGATGTCCGCTCCATGGGAAGCGAAAGGCCCTGTAAGACTCGCCGTCGGGCGGGAAGCGAGCTTCGAAGAGTAGCTCGCCTTCATGGGAGAACTCGGAGATGAAAGGCCCACTGCCCCAGCCGATCAACACGTTGGAGTTGGGCAGGAGCTGCATGTTTCCCTGGGAGGTGGAGAGACGCTTCTTTGGCGAGGTGTACTCGCGCACCAGCTTGGCACTCATTTTCTCCTCGTCGAGCTCTACCACCATCCCTCGCGACCGATCGTGCACCTTGGGGTGGGCTCCATTGTCGAAGATTGTGATGGTGCCATCTCTCTGGCGCCTGGCGTCGTGCTGGAAGGCGCTCTGGGTACCGGTACCCATCTCGAAGTCGCTCTTCTTGCCGTCCAGCCGCCACATGATCTCTCCGCTCTCGCGCTCTACCTTGTAGACGGTCCAGGTATTTCGGGCGCAGATGAGCAGGTTGCCGTCGGGCTCTACATCAATGGAGTTGATGTGGAAGTAGTCGTAGAGATGATCGGGATGTTCGGACGGCTCGATGTAGGACTCCTCGATGCCGACGTGCTCCAGGCTGTGCCACTCGAAGATGACACCTCCGCTCTGGATGTTCACCTCCTGGACGATCCCTTCCCAGGCAATGCCATCCTTCGGGCCGCCGATCGGAGAGAGGTCCGTTCGCGCCGGGGCGTAGGCCACCAAGAGCGCGGTGTCCTCAGGGGTGATGAGGAACTCGTGCAAGTCCCCACGGTAACCGTTGCCCGCCCGCACCCTTGCTATCTCGCGGTAAGAGCCATCGAAGATCACGTACTCGCCGATGCCGTGCCCGGCCGTGACCTTGCCCTCCCACCAGGTGAGCACGGGTCTGCCTTTGTAGTACTGCATCTTGAAGTCCCTTGCTGACCTGTACTTGCCAAACCACACGAGCTCACCTTGGTCGTCGATTATCATTGGACCGTGCTCTCCGGCTCCTTCCTTCAAAGCAGCGAAGATGTAGCCGGGGGCGGTGTCGTCGTGCTCTTGCGTAGTAATCATCTCGAGTGCGGCCGGACTCAGGTCGAGGCGAGAATGGAAGGCCCAGACGCCGTCTTCAGACGGGAGCGAGGCGCTTGGCAGCGGCCAGACCTTCGGGGCCCGCAAGCGGTTAGACCCTGGGATGTGCAAGGTCGTGAGCTTCGAGGTGCGCCCGAGCAGTTCGCAGCCTACCGTGTTCGTCAAGGCTAGGTAGGCGGCACCGGCGCTTAGCGCTGTAAGAAACTGACGTCGTGTTAACCTCGTACCCATCGCACAAACATGAGCCCTCGGTATTAGAGAATCCTCAGAGACAGATTAGAAGTTTCAAATCTTTCGGCGGGATGAGAACCCACACCGAGTTTGCGGCATATGACCGGAGCAGAGCGAAGCCGAGCCCGATCAAAAGTGTGTGAAGGCATAGGACCCGATTACAGAGAAGATAAGCCCTCAAGATCTGGGACGCCTCTTAGCAGGATTAGAAGCCTCAGAAAACCAGAGCCTTTCCGCTCATTCACGAGGCAAGCGGAGGCGGAATGTCGCTCCCCCATCCTTTGCGCTATCGGCCACGAGGTCGCCACCCTGGGCCCGCGCGAGATCCCGGGCGATGGCGAGTCCCAGGCCCATGCCTCCGCCTCTGCCGCGGGTGCGGGAGGTCTCGGCCCGGTAGAAGCGGTCGAAGACGCGGGGTAGGTGCTCGGAGGAAACGCCGGGGCCCGTGTCCGTCACGCTGGCCTCCACCCAGCGGTCGTGGAGCCTACCGGCCACGGCGATGCTCCCTCCAGGAGGCGTGAACCTGACGGCGTTGTCGAGGAGGACACCGATTATCTGTCCGGTTCTCTTAGGATCTCCACGGGCCGGAAGCTCTCCGGGGACCCGGACCTCGAGCCGGATCTCTTTAGCAGCCGCCCGCACCCCGAAGCGCTCTGCCTCCTCCGAGAGGACGGCGGTGAGGTCGAAGGGCTTTTCGGACACCTCAAGTTTGCCGGCGTCGAGCCGGGCGACCAGAAGGAGATCCGAGAGGATCGCGCTCATGCGGTCAGTCTCGACGAGCGCGTGCTCCACCAGTGTGCGGTCTTCGTGGTTCAACGTCCCGCGGTAAAGCACCATCTCTGCGTCCGCCCGGATCAGGGTGAGGGGGGTCTTGAGTTCGTGTGAGGCGTCAGCGACGAAGGCACGCTGCTTCTCAAAGGATTCACGCGCCGGACGCATGGCCCGGCCGGCCATGTAGAGGCCGCCGAGGAGGGCCGCCCCAAGACCCCCGAGCCCCAGGGGGAGCAGGACGAGGACGAGCCTGCCGATCGTCTGTTGCACCCCCTTGAGGGAACGCGCATACTGGATGACCCCCACTACCTCGCCCGAATCTTGGCGCATGGGTTTGCTCACGACCCTCACCCTACCCTGCGGCCCGCGGATCGTCGCGGAGACACCCTCGTCTTGCTCCAAGGCCTGCTCGGCGAGTTCTTTGGAGGGGAGGCCCAGTGTTCCAAGGGTCGCGGCGGTGGGATCCCTGTCTGTGACGTGCCCTTCGGGGTCGAGGGCGACCCAACTGTACTCGGCTGAGCCCTCAGCCAAGACCTCCCTGCGGTCACCGTCCAGCAGATTTCTCTCCAGGTCCTTGGCCTCCTGCGTCAGCAGTGTGTCCTGCTGGTTGGTCAGCTCACGCGAGAAGCCGACCACTGCCGCCGTGGCCAGAACTAGTAGGATGAGCGCAAAGATGCCCGCGTAACCCATCGTCAGGCGCCAACGCATTCTTTCTAGCATCACGTTTTCTCTATTGATTCTTGCCCTTGAGACGAGCCCTGTCCTGGGTATTCTGGTCTCGGGTCGAAGGTATATCCTGTGCCGTGCACGGTTCGAATCCTAGAAGGTCCTTCGCCCGCGTCGAGCTTCTTGCGCAGGTAGTGAATATACAGGTCGACCACGTTGGTGTAGGCACCCGTGGTGCCGCCCCAGACGGTGTCGAGCAGCACCGATCGGGTGAAGACCTGCCCCGGTCGCTGCATCAGGGTGGCGAGCAGAGCAAACTCCTTGGCCGTAAGGTCGACGCGCTCTCCGGCGCGTCTGACCTCGTGGCGAATCGGATCTAGCGCGACATCGCCAGCTGTCAGGACTGTCCCCTCCGTTTCAGGCTCGGGTGGCCTGCGCGAGAGGGCCCTTACCCTCGCGAGGAGCTCGGGGAAGGCGAACGGTTTGGGAAGATAGTCGTCGGCCCCGGCATCCAGGCCCTCGACGCGGTCTTCGACCTGGGCGCGGGCTGTAAGCATCAGGATCGGAAAGCGAACGTCCGCCGCCCTGAGTCTTTTCACGACCTGGACCCCGTCGAGGTCGGGCAACATCCAGTCGACCACCAGCAGGTCGAAATCCTCGCTCAGGGCTCGGGTGAGTCCCGAGCGGCCGTCGGAGACCGTGTTGGCGGCGTACCCTTCCCTGCCTAAGACCTCGGCGAGAAGCCGGGCCAGGTGCTCTTCGTCCTCCACAATCAGTATCCGCATCATTATCTTCTGGAGCAATCCTACCCCACCACGGTGCGGGGAGCACCGCTCCTTTGAAAATCCTAATGGCGGCCAAACGCCGCTCCAATCTCTAGTCCCCAGACTATTAGGAGTACGGGATCGGAAACCAGAGGTCCAACGTGAAGGAGTGATGTATGGGGCTCATCAGCTGGATAGTCATCGGGGCGATCGCGGGGGTGGTAGCCAGGCGGATCGTGCCTGGCCCGGATCCTGGTCGCTTCATTGTCACCGTCATCCTGGGAATAGCGGGGGCCTCCCTGGGGGGCTTCGTCATGAGCTTACTCGGGGGATCCGGAACGACGAGCTTCGACGTCTGGAGCGTGCTGGTAGCCACGCTGGGCGCGGTCATGTCGCTGTATCTCTACTCTCTGCTCGTCAGCAGAACCGCTTGAGGCGAAAGCGCGAAGGGGTGATTGATGATGAATGCTTCCCTGACGAAAATCTTGCTGGCCACCGACGGCTCACGAGATGCTACTCTCGCGATGCGGGCGGCGGCGGACGTCTCCTGCAAGACAGGTGCACAGTTGCATGTGGTCCACGTCATTCCGGACGTACTGCCCCCGTCTAATCTCGGCTCGACGATATTCGACGAGGACTCCCGTCAGGCCGAGGAGGAAGCCAGAGAACTACTGCGCAAACAAGGATGGCAGGCACGGGTCGATGGAGGAGAAGTCGCGGGGGAGTACCTCAGGGAAGGCAGGCCGGCGCACGAGATAAGCACCCTCGCCGAAGAGCTCAATGTCGACCTCGTAGTCGTCGGCAGCCGAGGGGCAGGGTGGGTGAAGCGTCTGGTTACGGGTAGCGTATCGGAAGACCTGGTGCACAGGGCTTCATGCCCGGTCCTCATCGTGCGCGGCAGGGAGGACGCGTGGCCTCCGACGAGGGTCGTAGTAGGCGACGACGGCTCAGAAGTGGCCGAGAGGGCAGATGTCCTCGCGGCAGAGATTGCCAGCCTCTTCGGGGCCGAAGTCCTCCTGGTGCGAGCCTACGAAAATCCGCCTGAGCCGGTGGGAGGCTGGAGCGCTCAGGACCGCTGCGAACTCGACGAGGCCCTAAGCCGGCGCCGGGAGGACCTCGACGAGCGGGCCGAACAACTGGCGGCGCTTACGCACCGCCGCATCGGGACCAGGTTGACCGAAACGAAGCCCGTGCACGCCATGTCGTGGGTGGCTGGCAAGAGGGATGAGGGGCGAACGCTCCTCGCGGTCGGTAGCCGCGGGCTAGGTGCCCTCGATCGTGTCCTATCTGGTAGCGTCTCGACCAAGGTGCTCAGGGTGGCGCAAGGCCCGGTCTTGGTCGTGCCGTCCGAGAATGTTTCGACGCGGTGAGCGCGGATGACTGAGGACAAGCAGACGCAACAGAACCGATGGCCGCCGGTAAGGCGCCCGGCTTCGAAGTGGTGGCTGTTGGCGAAGGACGAGAATTGCAGGGCGGGGATATTCCTCGCCGACTGCGGCGGCGCGCAAGCATTGCCGGTTTTCAGCGGCGAGGACGAGGCGGAGATGTTCGTGTGGCTCGGAGGCGCGTTCGAGGACGGCTGGCAGGTCAGGGAGACCTTCGCAGGGGAACTCGTCTCTATTCTCTACGGGCCCTGCGCGGGTGTGGGGAGGGTGGCGCTCGA
>Ga0081538_10005021_pt1 | contig 12047 bp, 10 predicted proteins | sample TabmetS5T2R1_FD_71022 | JGI IMG/M metagenome (GOLD analysis project Ga0081538, IMG submission 71022) | Tabebuia heterophylla rhizosphere microbial communities from the University of Puerto Rico - S5T2R1 | ecosystem: Host-associated > Plants > Roots > Rhizosphere ... | reverse complement strand
CGCCATGCAGTCCCCACCCGGCATGAATGTGCTGCCGGGGATGACGGCCACGGTCGCCCTCACCTACTGCCGCGCCCGCATCCTGGACGACCGCATCCTCGTGCCGGTCTCCGCGGTGTTCAAGGACGCCACGGGGGAGCCAGTGGCGTGGGTCATCGGGCCGGATCACACCGTCTCGCGCCGCCTGGTGAAGCTCGGCGAGGCGACGGGCGGCCGGATCGAAATCGCGGACGGGCTGCAACCGGGCGACCGCATCGCCGTGGCGGGGGTGACGTTCCTGCGCGACGGGATGCAGGTGCGGGATCTGGGCGACGCACTCGGAGGCGGCCAGCTATGAACCCCGGCGAATTCTCCGTCCGCCATGACCGCGTGCTGTACGTGGCCATGCTCTTCGTCCTCGTCGGCGGCTTCGTGGCCTATCAACAGATGGGCCGGCTCGAGGATCCGGAGTTCACCATCAAGGAAGCGCTGATCATCACCCCCTACCCCGGGGCCAGCGCCGCAGAGGTCGCCAAGGAGGTCACCAACCCGATCGAAAGCGCCGTGCAGCAGCTCGGCCAGCTCAAGCGGGTCGATTCGGAGTCCTCGCGCGGCATGTCCGTGGTCACCGCCGTGATCCAGGACCGCTTCCACCGGGACGCGATCCCCCAGGTCTGGGACGAACTCCGTCGCAAGATCGCCGACGTCCAACCGCAGCTGCCGCCCTCGATCCGCGGCCGGTCGACCGTGATCGACGATTTCGGCGACGTCTACGGCATCTTCCTGGCCATTACCGGTGAAGGCTACTCATTCCCGGAACTGCGCCGCTACGCCGAGTTCCTGCGCCGTGAGCTGCTCTTGGTGCCGAACGTCAAGAAAGTCGAACTCTTCGCCGCCCAGCAGGAGGTCGTGTTCCTCGAAATCTCGCGGCAACGGCTGGCACAGCTCGGCATCACCGAGGAGCAAATCTACAGCCACCTGCAGGCGAGGAACGTCGCCGCCGATGGCGGCCGCGTACGCGTCGGGGATCAGCACATCGCGCTCGCCCCGCGAGGCGGTTTCGAGTCGGTCGACGACATGCTCGGGCTGGCGATCGGGTCGGAGCAGACGGGCCGGCAGCTCTTCCTCAGGGACGTCGCCTCGGTGGAGCGCGGCGAGCAGGACCCGCCGCGCCGTTTGCTCCGGTACGACAGCAAGCCGGCCATCGGCCTGGGGATCTCCACGGCGCAGGGCGGCAACGTCGTGGCCATGGGCGAGGGCGTACGGCGAACACTCGAGGACCTGAAACCCTACCAGCCGCTCGGCATCGAGATCGGCGAGATCAACTTCCAGCCCGAGGCGGTCAGCGCCGCTACCAGCGAGTTCATCTTCAATCTCGGGAAGGCAGTCACCATCGTCTTCGTGGTGCTCCTGTTCGCGATGGGCCGCAAGACCGGGCTGATCATCGGCCTGGTGCTGTTTCTCACGATCATGGCGACGTTCATGGTCATGTACCTGAAGGGCGCCCTCCTGATGGAGCGCATCTCCTTGGGCGCGCTCATCATCGCGCTGTGCATGCTCACCGACAACGCGATCATCGTCATCGAGGGGATCAAGGTCCGTATCGAGGCCGGCGAGGACAAGCTTACGGTGGTCCGCGAGGTGGTCGCGGAAAACCAGTGGCCGCTCTTCGGAGCCACGGCCATCGGCGTCATCGCCTTCGCGGCGATCGGCCTGTCGGAAGACGCGACCGGGGAGTATACCAACTCGCTCTTCTGGGTCATCCTGATCTCGCTGAGCCTGAGTTGGATCTCGTCGGTCACCGTCACGCCGCTCCTGAGTTACCTGTTCTTCAAACCGATCGTTGGTGGGACATCCGGCAACAGCGATGCGTACAGCGGCCTGCCGTTTCGGCTGTACAGGCGGTTGCTGGTTCTGGCGCTGCGCTTCCGCTGGGCGGTGGTGGTTCTTTCGATTGCGGCATTCGCCGCGGCGTTGTACGGCTTCACCTGGGTCAATCAGAGCTTTTTCCCGCCCGCAACCCGGCCGCAATTCATGGTGGATACCTTTCTGCCATCCGCCACCCACATCCGTGACTCCGAGGCGTTCGCCACCGCCGTCCAGCAGTACATCCAGGCGCTGCCCGGCGTTACCCACGTCACGGCATTCATCGGCGGCGGCGGTCTGCGCTTCATGCTCGTCTACAGTCCGGAAGGGGAGAACCGCGCCTTCGTGCAGTTCCTGGTCGACGTCGACGATTGGCGGAAGATCGACGGGTTGATGGCCGACATCCAGAGGCATTTGGACGAGCAGCACCCGAACGCCAACGCCGTCGCCGAAAAGTTTCTCCTGGGCCCGGGCGCGGGCGGGCGCATTCAGGCGCGGTTCCGAGGCCCCGATCCCGCACAACTGCGCGCACTCGCCGATCAGGCGAAGCGAGTGCTCGTCGACGACGGCGGGGCGGTGCTCGTGCGCAGCGACTGGCGCGAGCGTGAAAAAGTCATCCGCCCCGACCTGCTCGAGCTCCAGGCACGCCGCAACGGCATCACGCGCGCTGAGGTGGCTCAGGCGCTGGAAAGCAGCTTTGAAGGGCGCGTGGTCGGCTTCTACCGCGAGCCGGGCGGCGCCGGCACGGGCGTCTACCCGCAGGAGACGCGGCTGCTGCCGATCATCGCCCGCCCGCCCCTGGCCGAGCGCGAGGACGTCTCGGCGATCAACAGCCTGCAGATCTGGAGCCCGGTGGCCGGGCGGATGATCCCCATGAATCAAGTCACTGCCGGCGCCGAGGTGGTCTGGGAGGACCCGATCGTGGTGCGCCGCGACCGCTTCCCGACGCTCACCGTGCACGCCGACCCGCGCTCCGGCCTGCCCAGCCAGTTGTTCAACCGGGTGCGCTCGAAGATCGAGCAGATCGGGCTGCCGCCGGGCTATGCGCTCGAATGGGGGGGTGAGTACGAGGATTCCCGAGACGCCCGAGCCGCCCTGGCCCGGCCCCTCCCTTACTTCCTGGCAGTCATGGTGTTCATCGTCGTGTGCCTGTTCAATTCGATCCGCACCACGGTCCTGGTCTGGCTGGTCATGCCGCTGGCGGTGATCGGCGTGACGACGGGGTTGCTGCTGACGGGCATGCCGTTCGGGTTCATGGCCCTGCTCGGGGTGCTCAGCGTGGGCGGCGAGCAGATCAAGAATCAGATCGTCGTCCTGAGCAAGGTCCTCACCGAGCGCGACAAGGGGAAGACGCCCTATGAAGCGATCCTGGACGGGGGCGTCAGCAAGATGCGACCGGTGTGCATGGTCGTGTTGACGACCGTCCTCGGGATGATCCCCCTGCTGGTCGACCCGTTCTTCGGGGCGATGGCGGTGTGCATCATGTTCGGGCTGACGGGCGCCGCCGTCCTGTCCTTGATCGTGACGCCGGTGCTCTACGCCATCTTCTTTGGCATCCGCGAGCCGGCCGCCGCGGTGCCGGAAGCACAACCGATGCGGCAGCCCGTGGAAGTGAAGGGGACGTAGCTGCGGAAGGTTGAGTAGATTCACTGCGTTGTTAATTTCGGAAACTACACCATCGGACTCGGGACGAGGCGCATCATCCGGAGGCAGCGTTGATGGTCGTCTGGTGTGACGCCCCTACCGTCGAGTGGTCACGAGGTATGCTCTCGCCGGAAAATCGGCTGAGCGGATGCCGCTCTACGCCAACTGTTTGTTGTTGCTAAAGAGATCGGAAGGACAACCCGGATGCTCGGACTACGTTCGACTGGTCGCTCGATTGCCAGCTCCGGGCTCGGTGGATTGCTCGGGGGGATGGCAGGGGCGGCAACCGCGGTGCTCGTGACCGAGCTCATCAAGCGGATCTTGGCCGTCGTGTCCAGCCAGGACCTCTGGGGGCTCATCGTCGTGCCGCTCGTCGGGTTGGCGATCGCCGTGCTGGTATTGCAGGGGTACGGCCACGGCAGAGCGCTGCAGACCCTGGCCCCGGAGCCGGCTCGCCCGCGCCCGCGCGGACGCTGGTCGCTGAACTGGAAGAACCCCCGTGACGTCATCCGCGCCGACTTGACCGCCGATGTGCTGGCGACGGCGGGGGAAGAGGAGCGATTCCCCTGGCGCCTGGCGCCGGTGCGCGCCATTGCCATCGTTGCCACCGTCGGTCTGGGTGCGCCGATGGGGACCGAGTCGCCGGCAGCGCACCTCGGTGTGGCCGCCGGGGTTTGCCTGGCGGATCGCGGTCGCTGGTGGCGCCGACTCACCAGGCCCGCCGCCGTGGGTGGTGGGGCCGCAGGCGTGGCTGCGCTGATAGGGATCCCGCTCGTCGGCACCGTGTTCATGCTCGAGCTCGGTCGGCGGCGCCACGTCCCCCTCAGCGCGGAGCGGGTGACGGCAGCGCTGCTGGGTGGGCTGGTCGGGTGGGCGATCAATGAGGCGTTCAACCTCGACCTGATCCGCCTGAACGTGCCTGAGGTGGCACCGGGTGATCTCCTCACGGCCCTCACCACGGCGCTCGTTGCTGGGGCGAGCTCAGGGACAATCGCGTGGCTCACCGGTGCGGCGATCTACCGGGCGCGAGGGTGGCAGGCCTTCCCGGGCTTCCGGCTCGTCGCGGGCGGTCTCGCCGTGGCCGCCGCGACCATCGCCATCGCGACCATCGCCACACCGTCCGCCGCGGTTGGCCCGGGCGCTGGAGCAGCGGCCTGGGCGGGGACCACCGACGCCGCCGCGGTCACGTTGCTGGCCGTGGCGCTGCTGCGCGCCGCAGCTTCGACGGCCGCGGTGGTGGCGGGAGGGTGCGGCGGCATCTTCGTACCGTTCCTCGCCATCGGCGACATCGCCGGCCGGGCGTTCGCACCGGCGTTCGGGGTGCCGAGTGATCTCGCCGGTTCGGCCGGGGCAGCGGGCGGCATCGCCGGCGGCTACCGCCTGCCGTTCACCGCGGCGACGATGGTGCTCGGCCTTGGCGGTCCATATACGGCGACGCTGACGTGCCTGGCCGCGGTGGGCGTCGCGACGATCGCTGGCGTGGGTGCGGCTCTCGCGCTCGATCGGCTCACGAGCCTCCGTCCAGCGGCGACGGCCCGCCAATGTTAACGTGAGGTGATCCTGCCGAAAGTCGGGCTCCTCATGCGCGGCGCGGCCATCTCTGGAGCGAGTTGCCCGATGCGCCATGCTATGCAGGCGCGGCCGGGAATCACGATCACGGCCGTGTTGGCGGCCACCGCATCCAGCGATGCGCGCGCAAAGCGCTCCGGAGGGTACGGATCGCCGAGGAGCGACGTGAAGAAGCGCCGCATGTTGGGCCGCCAGACGGCTGGAAGATCCACAGGGTTCCCGCGGTCGAGAAGCGGGGTCTCGATGGCGCTGAGGCACAGCACGCTCACGCGGACGCCGTAGTCCGCCGCTTCACAGCGCAGGCTTGTCGAGAGGCCAACGACGGCATGCTTCGAGGCCGTGTAGGGTACGGCAAACGCGGTGGGTCCCAGACCTCCGAGAGAAGCCACGTTGACGATGTGGCCTGACCGCTGGCGTACCATCAGCGGGTACGCGGCCATGACTCCGTTGACGACACCGCGGAGGTTTACGTCCAGCACGCGGTTCCAGTGAGCGTCCGTCAGCTCGTGAATCTCGCCAGCGATCCCGATTGCCGGCGTTGTTGAAGAGGAAATCGAGCGCCCCCCGCTCGGCGACGACTCTGGCGACCAGCGCGCAGAACCGCTCGCCATCACGGACATCCAGACCCCGGCCCGAGCCGCCAACGACAGCGGCCACCTCATTAGAGTGTCGTGTTGATCCATGGGTAACTAGGGGCATCGCAAAGGATGTTCAAGAACGCGCACATCAATCTGTCCTTGGAGGGCTGAGGCATGATGGCTGCTGTGGTGAAAGAGCGGCTCCAATGGGTGCGCGGGTTGTTGAAGCGTACTTTCAACCGATCCAGAGGCCTAAAGGTCGCCTGGCTGGGCGGTATCCTCCTGCTCATCGGCCTCCTGGTCGTCTTCTCCGATCACTCCCCTAACCTCGCGCACGTGCGGGTCGGCGTCCTCTCGGCGAGCCCGCAAGGGAATTACCATGCGATCGTCAACACCCTCAGCGCGGAGGCCCGGCAGCAGAAAGGACGCATCGACAACATCCCGTCGGCCGGCTCGGTCGAGAACATCTCCCGGTTGGTGGCCAGCCGGACCTCGTGTGACGTGCACTTCGCCCTCGTGCAGGAAGGCCTGGACTGGCCCGCCGGCTCCTCGCTCGAGCTCATCGGCCGGCTGCCCAAGGCTGAGTCGCTCGTTTTCCTAGGTCCTCAGGCCGATCGGATCAAGGTGCTGACGGATCTGCGTGGCATGCGCATCGGCATCGGACCCATCGGCAGCGGCACGGAATACGTGGCACGCCAAGTGCTCGCGCCGCTCGCGGAGCTGAACCTCATCCTGGAGACCCAGGGTATCGATGAGCAGCTCGTCAAGCTCGAGCGCGGCGAGCTTGACCTCGGGGCTACGGTCATCAACGAGGACGCGCAGCTCGTTGCCGAGGCGGTGCGTGACCGCGGGCTCCAGATCCTGAGCCTGCCGAACGCCGACGCCTTGGCTCGCCGACTCCCCTTCAAGCGAGTCGGGCGCATCGTGGCTGGGCAGTACGACCCAGTGCGTGTGCTCCCGGGTGAGGCCAAAGACGTGCTCCAGGTTGACACCTTGATCGTCGGCAACCGCTGTGCGCGCTGGTCGGCCACGAAGGGGTTCATCACGGTGCTGGCCAGGGTCTTTCCGGACTTCGTACGCTATAACCGGGACACGTCCAACCGGAGCGGGCTGCCCCTCGCCCCAGCTGCTCGTAGTTACTTCGACGACGACGGTCCGGATATCCTAAGCGTCCATGCGCCCCGGGTCGGAGACATCATGCCAACGGCGAGCTGGGTCCAACTCATCCTCGGGGTCTCGCTCCTCCTCAAAGCGAAGTCGATGTGGCATCGCTTCCGTCTGCGGCGCATCTACGTGAACCGGCGCCGCACCGAGAGTGCGATCTCGCTCCTGTTTGGCTCGGGAGTCACAGTGGGCGAAATCGCCGCCATGGCGCCGAGCGAGAAGCACCGCGGGCCGGAGACGCGGGCGCAGCTGGAGACGATTATAGACCAACTGGCGACGGTATTGGAGCGGTCCCGGCAGCAGTCGCAGTCGGTGCTTGTGCCCATGGGTGAGGAGATAGACTATTGCGACCAGGAGGAGGACATCGCCAACCTCCTGTTTGCCCTCCGCGCCTTCCGCGACCGTCTCGGGCCGTAAGGAGAGGGTCCTGGCAGAGGGGCCACCTCCAACAGCCTCCGTGGCGAGGAAGAACGGTACGGCGGCCCCGAACAGCTATGAGAACGCGTAAGGCATGTCCCTTTCGGCCGCGAGTCTCATGTGTGAGGAGACCATCACAAAGTGGGGGCTAGCTGCATGTATGCGGCTTCCCCGAAGAATTGGAGAAATTTTTTACGCTAGCATGTCCTGCTCAGTTGTCGAACGACGTCCTCCCTCTTGATCACCCTCCGTTGCCTGACGTGTGGTCTCGTTTGGTCAAAAAACTCAAACGAACTATTTTACCAGAGTTTACGGTCTCACCATTGCGCGATCCTCATCTTGCATTTCATCGCACTATAGCCCATACTCCCTACCAACGAGAGGCAAAGATTGGGGTGGAATGACCCATGGATTGGAAGCAGCGGCTTGGGCATATGACGGGCTCCGTCGAGGAGGAACTCCGCCTGCGCAACGCGTATCTGGCCGCGGAAAACCGCATCTTACGCCACCAAATCCAGGCACGACGGGTGCGGCTGACCGATGCGGAGCGGAAGACCCTTGCCGAGATGGGCCAGAAGCTGGGTAGGCAGGCACTGGAAGAGATGGCGAGGGTTGCGAAGCCTGATACCATCCTCGCCTGGCACCCCACGCTCGTGGCCCAGAAGGGTGACGGCCCGAAGCCGTGCAAAGCTGTCGGGCGTCCCCGCATGGACCAGGAGCTGGAGGCCTTGGTCGTACGGATGGCCCACGAGAATCGCTCCTGGGGGTACGACCGCATCGTCGGCGCCCTGGCCAATCTGGGGTACACGATCAGCGACCAGACGGTCGGCAATATCCTCAAGCGCCACGGCATCCCACCGGCCCCTGAGCGCAAGACGACCGTGACCTGGAAGGCGTTCATCCGTATCCATAGGGACGTGCTGATGGCCACGGACTTCTTCACCGGAGACGTGGGGACGTGGTTCATGCTGGTGATCGCTTCTCTCGTCTCTGTCATTCGCGTCGGTCGTCGCACCATATCTGTCCCGGTCACGGGTGTGCTGGCATGTCTCCATACGTGCGGGATGTTGCCGATCCCATGGCGGTGTCCTGATGGGCATGCCACCGTGGACACATGGGTGCGCTCGGTCGTCGAGCAAGGCCTGTCGTGGCGGCTTCTATGTGGCGAACGTGGCCGACGACCTCTCCTCTCAGCGTTCGAAACCCCTAACCGCCGACCAGACCTCCCGCAAGGCATGGGCACGATGGTGTGCATGCCGCCTGTCAATCCCCATCCGATACGGGATGGGCCACAACGACTCGACAGACTGCGGAAGCATGACAACCGTGAGGCCGCATGAAGATGTTGGCCGGATGAATCACGATGGCTAAGCACATCGACGTGATTTACACGAATGGCGTGTTTCGTCCCGCGGAACCTTTGGAGCTGGAGCTGGAAGAAGGCCAACGTTTGACCTTTCTTCTTCCTGAGCCTGGTCCTGAGCTGGAGCCATTCGTTGAGGACGAAGACTTGAGGCAGTGGTGTGCCGCGCAGGCAGGTGAGCAGGTTCCTAGCTTAGAGGACGTTCGGCAGACGCTCTCCACTATTCCCGGGTCGATGGCCGACATCGTCATTGCAGAACGGGATGAGCGCTTCTAGATGGCGCACACCTTCATTGATACGAGTGCGCTCGTCAAATATTATCACCCAGAAGACGGCACACAGGCGGTGACACGGTTCCTCGAGGAACCCGGTACCCGCCACTATCTTTCCCGTCTCAGCCTCGTCGAGACGGTCAGCGCGTTCGCGGTCAAATTTCGTCTCAGGCAGATCGACGACCAGGGGTTTGATGATCTTCGTCGGCGCTTCTACCATGACATTGGTCAGGGTCGTTTTCGGGTAATGCCCATCACCACGGCAAGGTATCAAGAAGCCACGCAGCTGATCGAGAGGCATGTTCGGATCGGGCTACGGACGCTGGACGCCATACAGCTTGCCGTGGCGTTAGCGTTGTCCCAGCAAGGCGTGATCGACCATTTCGTGTGCGCGGACCAAAGGTTGTGTGACACAGCCATTGCGGAAGGCTTATCTGTCACCAATCCGCGTGATCAGTAATGCTCTGCTCTGCCTCAGATTGCTGGGCCATCATTTCCTTTGGCTGCCTTTGAGGTGAGTCAGAAGAGAAACGGTGCTGAAAAGACACGTTCGAATATTTTGACCATTCGGGCTACGAGCTGGCACATGCCGAATTCTTCCGCCAAGGCGAGGGCCTGCCGGTAGTGATGTGCGGCTGGCTCGATCTCCGGAGAGTCCTGATGGGCGGCGATCTCCCCGAGGAGCCGCAGGCCCACGCCTGGTATCCCCGCTCCTTATGGGCACGGGAGAGGTCGAGGGCACGGCCGTCGAGTTGTACCGCCTCCTGCCTGCGGCCGCCCCGCAGATAGGCCTCGCTCACATTGCTTACCCGCAGCGACTGACCACCCATGGTCCCCGTCGCGCTCCCCAGCGGCTTCGCCTGCTCCAGCAGCGGCAAGGCCTCGGTGACACGACCGACCAACAGCACGGTAATTACACATGAGCCATTCATTTTTCGTACCGTTTCGTACCGACACGCGGCACCGGCGGTAAAATGGGACATCGAGAGGGAGGCTCGCGATGCTAAGGAAGCTCCTTCTTGTAGTCGTCGGCGCGCTCGTCGATATTGCTGCTGACGTTTGTGCCGCATCCCAGTCGAGCCATTGGCCGTCGGTCTTGTTGATCCGTAGTTCCTTCGACAAGGGTGCTGTGGAGGCCGGCGCGCCGATCACGCCGCATTTGCCAGAAGGCGTCTCCGCGCAATGCGTCCTGAGCTATGCGCCCAGCGATCGCGACGCTTTGTTCGATGTATTCGCGCCCGTCGATGCGGAGGCGCCGCTGCCCGCAGGCGTGTGGGTGCATGGCGGCGGCGTCATCGCCGGATCGCGTACGGAGATGTCCGGCTACCTGCAAGTGCTCGCCGCGCGCGGCTTTGTGACGGTCGCCATCGATTATTCGCCCGCGCCGGAGGCGCGCTCGATCGCGTTTCTGACAGTGCAGGCAAACTGGGAAGTGCTCAGCGCCGGTGACTGCTCAGCCGGAGGAAAGGCATGTTGAAAACCATTGCGATCACGCGCAGCGGCGACCGCAGGGCGCGTGATGGCATGCCCTTGGAATTGCAGGAATACGTCTCTCGGACTGTGCACAGAACACTCGCTCTGTGCACAGTGCCCATGTGATCTAGCACCGAAAGGGCATGTCTAGCAAGGTGCTATATCTACATGAGTTACATCATTATTACTTAATTCAAGCCGAGCCGGATGTAATCAAGTTGTGATTAGCTAATCCTAGCTCATTCTCATTTATTGTTAGTCAAGCGACGCTTCTATTCTCACATAATCCAAGTCGTAATCGGCGATGTAATCAAGCCGAGCTGCGGATAAAATCAATTCGCTACACATAGGTTAAGATGACGCCGCGCTCGGCCATGAGCTCTTCGACATCCCGATAGCTGAGGCAGAAGCGGAAGTACAGCCAGACGCCATGGCTGATGATCTCGGCCGGGAAACGATGACGCTTATACGGATTGGGTGCAGGTAGTGAGTTCATGCGGCGAGTATGCCATATGAAGTGCGGGCGGGAAAGTGGAGAGGTTTATTTGACAGTGCCCACGGGGGGACCTACACGATGAGCTCACAAGGGAGCCGGGCGCAAGAGGGGGCGGTGGCAGCGGTGGGGGCTACGAGCCTAGTCTTCGCATCATTCGGCCTGACGGCGGTCCGGAAGTGGAAACTCATGCTACGCCCGTCGTTGGTGTTAGCGACACTCTTAGTCGGGCTTTGCCAGGCGAGCCTGGGGCAAGACTACGACTTAGCAGCGCCGGGCTCAGAGTGGCCGGAGGTGCCGGTCAGCGGCGGGGTCACGCTGTTTCAGAACGTCCGCATCTTCGACGGTAAGACTGCCGTGCTATCGACCCCTTCGAGTGTGCTGGTCAGAGGCAACAGCATTGAGCGCATCTCTACGAGCCCGATCACCGTCGACACGAATGCCGACGTCCAGGTCATTGCGGCAGACGGGCGGGTGCTGATGCCAGGCCTCATTGACGCGCATTGGCATGCGTTCATGGCGGTGACACCGAAGCCGCTCCTCATGACCGCCGACCCCTCCTACGTCCATCTGTTGGCGGCGCGACAGGCGGAAGCGACGCTGATGAGGGGTTTCACCACGGTGCGCGACCTGGGTGGCCCCGTGTTCGGCCTCAAGCGCGCCATTGACGAAGGCGTCATGATCGGTCCGCGCATCTATCCCTCAGGCGCGTTCATCTCGCAAACGTCAGGACATGGAGACTTTCGATTTTCCTTCGAGGTGCCGCGGACGCTCGGCGGTCCGCTGAGCTACTCCGAGGTCGAAGGCATCGCAGCCATTGCCGACAGCCCTGACGAGGTCCGACTGCGCGCGAGAGAACAGTTGCGACGGGGCGCGAGTCAGATCAAGCTCATGGCCGGCGGTGGCGTCGCGTCACCCTACAACCCCATCGAATCGACCCAGTACACCGAAGCGGAGATGCGTGCGGCGGTGGAGGCGGCCGAAAACTGGGGCACCTATGTGACCGTACACGCCTATACGCCGCGCGCGATCCGACAGGCCGTTGCCGCGGGCGTCCAGTGCATCGAACACGGTCAGCTCATCGACGAGCCCACCGCCCAGTTGCTGGCGGAGAAAGGCATCTGGTGGAGCTTGCAGCCGCTGCGGGATGATGAAGACGCGTCGATGTTGCCATTTATGACCCCGGTGTCTCGCCAGAAGGCACTGGAGGTGTTCGCCGGCACGGAGAA
>Ga0081538_10005020_pt1 | contig 12050 bp, 13 predicted proteins | sample TabmetS5T2R1_FD_71022 | JGI IMG/M metagenome (GOLD analysis project Ga0081538, IMG submission 71022) | Tabebuia heterophylla rhizosphere microbial communities from the University of Puerto Rico - S5T2R1 | ecosystem: Host-associated > Plants > Roots > Rhizosphere ... | reverse complement strand
CCATCGAGTAGTCGAAGCCCGCCGGCTTCTCGGACTCGGCGAAGCCGGGCAGGTCGAGCGCGATCCCGCCCGTGCGCTCGAGGAACGGCAGCCAGTCCCAGCCGCCCGTCGGCACGCCGTGGACGTAGAGGATGGGCGTCTCGGCCGCAGCCTCATGCCAGTGGATGCGGAGCCCTGCGATCCGCTCGGTGCGCTCGCCGGTCATGCCCGCGACCCCCTCGCGACGATCCAGCCGGCGCGGGCGAGCGCGGGCGGGGAGAGGTACCTCGCCACGCTCATGCAGCGGCCGCCGAAGGCGGCGAAGTGGTCGGCGGAGCGGCCGTCGAGTGCGGCGGCGTGGTACATGAGCCGCTCGAGCGGGTTCAGGGGGCGGCCGGTCGAGAAGTCGGAGGTCACCAGATGGTGGGGGCCGAGCCGCGCGCGGTGGCGGCGGCGGTAGCGGCGGAGGGCGGCGTCGAGCGCCCGCTCGTTCGCGAGGTGCGGCGCGACGGAGTCGGCCAGCATCTCCGCGGACAGCAGCCCGAACGCCACGCCGACGCCCCACAGCGGGTCCGAGGCCATCGCCGCGTCGCCGGCCAGCGCGAGCCCCGGGGCCGCCACGCGGCGGGTGACGTTCGGGATCGAGACCTTTCCCATGACCGGCGAGACGCGCCGGGCGGCCGCCAGGTCGGGGCCCTCCGGCAGGCCTGCAAAGGCCCGCTCGAAGCTGCCCTCCATGTCGGCCTTGAACTCCGGCAGGCGCTCGGCAGACGGCATCACGCACAGAACCGTCACGCCGTCGTCGTTCGGGAAGGCGTAGACGACGTCGGGCTCGAGCATCCACATCTGCGAGACGCTGCCGGTTGCGAGCGTCAGGTCGCGGTAGTGGGCGAAGAAGAGGAAGCGGTTGTGCGGCCGGACGCGGGCCGGCAGCTCGGCGAGGTCCGCGACGCGCGAGCCGCGGCCGTCGGCGCCGACCACGAGCGGCGCGGCGAGCTCCACACGGTCGCCTGACCGCGTGCGCGCGACGACCCCGTTCACGCGCTTCCCGCGGCGCACCAGCTGGTCGACGGTGTGGCCGAGCAGCAGCTCGACGCCGTCGGTGTCCGCCGCCATCCGCCGCAGCATCGGGTCGAGCACCGACCGCCGCAGGTTGTAGCCGTGCCGCGGGTACGGGAAGCCGTCGGCGAGCGGCGGCCTGACCCAGCCGTAGCGGGTATGGAGGTGGATCTCGTTGGGCACCGCGCCTGCGGCGCGGATCGCGTCGGTGATCTCGAGCCGGTCGAGCACGGGTACGGCGGCGCCCAGCATGAAGTGGGTGCAGGCGACCTTGTAGGCGTCCGGGTCGGGGCTGCGCTCGACGAGCGCGACCCGGGCGCCCGCGCGGGCGAGAAGCGTCGCGGTGGCGCACCCGGCGATGCTGGCGCCCACCACCACGGCGTCGTGGCTGTGAGAGGGGGTCATGCCCACCAGACGCCCGGCAGCACCGCCTATTCCGCGCGGTAAGGCCCCCTCGCCCTTAGGTAAGCGAGCGGACTGCCGGATGCGCTCCGGATGCCCGATGTAAGGGGTCCTCGCACGGGCCAGACTGGCTGCAAATGCTCGATCTGGAGGTCCCCATGACGTCGCTCAGCATCCGCATGGCCACGCCGTCCGACGCCGACGCGCTCGCCCGGCTGGCCGCGCTCGATTCGAGCCGCGCCCCGCGCGGCGCGGTGCTGCTGGCCGAGGTTGGCGACGAGCTGTGGAGCGCGATCTCGCTCGACGACGGCAGCATCGTCGCCGATCCCTTCCACCCGACCGGCGAGCTCCAGTTCCTGCTCACCGAGCGCGCCCGCCAGATCGACCGCGCGCGGCGCCCGCGCCGCGGCCTGATCGCCCGCCGGCGGCGCGAGTCACCCGCTGCTGCGTAGGGCGGCCGTGCCGGCGCAGACCTCGTGGATGAAGCGGGCGGCGCTCTCGAGCGCCTCGGTCGCCTCAGGCAGGAACGACCAGAAGAGGTGGAAGACGTGCGTCGCCACCGGGTAGAGCTCGAGCCGCGCGTCGGCTCCGTGCTCGCGCGCGCGGGCGGCCAGCATCTGCGCTTCGGCGCAGTACGGGTCGCCGGTCGCGGCTTGGATGAGCAGCGGCGGCATGCCGGAGAGGTCGGCGCCGAGCGGCGTCACGAGCGGGTCGTCGGGCGGATGGCCGGCGAGGTAGGCGTCGACGAAGCGGCGCGCGGCCGACGGGTCGGCCGGCTGCGGCTCCTCCGCCTCCCGCTTGACGTGGACCGCCGCGATGTCGACGCCCGGGCACAGCAGCACGGCGCCGGCCGGCAGCGGGATCTGGTCCTGCTCGAGCCTGAGCAGCACCGAGCAGGCGAGGCCGCCGCCCGCCGAGTCGCCGGAGAGCACGATGCTGCCCGGCTCGACCCCACGGTCGAGCAGCCAGCGGTACGCGCTCACCACGTCATCGATCGCGGCCGGGAACGGATGCTCGGGCGCGAGCCGGAAGTCCGGCACCAGAGCCGTGGCGCCGGCCGCCAGGGCGACCGCTCCCGCCAGGTGGCGGTAGCCGAAGGCCGAGCCCAGCATGTAGCCGCCGCCGTGCAGGTGCAGCAGCCACGACGGGCCCGGATCCGGCGGGGTCAGGAGCAGCGAGCTGACGCCGCCCGCGCTCACCGGCCGGACGCTGACCTCGGGCGGCGGCGAGAACTCGGCGTGCAGGGCCTCGTAGGCCTCGCGCAGCTTGTCGACCTCCGCGCCCTCCGCCGTGAGCTCGGCGAGGTTCTGCCACATCTTGTTGCCCCGGCTCGCGAGCTCGTCGCCGACCGACTGGGTGATCGACACCGCCTCATCGACGTCCGTGAGCACCTTGCGGGCGCGGTCGAGCAGCGACTCGCCGGCCAGCGTCAGCTCGACGCGGTGGGTCGTGCGCCGCAGCAGCTGGCAGCCCAGCAGCTGCTCGAGCGCGCGGATGTGGCGGCTCAGCGCGGGCTGCGAGAGGTAGAGCTGCTCGGCGGCGCGGCCGAAGTTGAGCTCTTCGGCGACGGCGACGAACGACCGCAGGTGCCGCAGCTCGATCGCCTCCGGGGCTCGCGGGAAGGCCAGTACGCGTCCGGGCTCTTCGGGCATGTCGGAAGTATCGCGGAGCGATCGTGGAGGCCTCATGTCATTCCTGCATGACGGCGATAAGCGATTGGCCTTTCCCTTTCACGCGCGGACGGCCGACGATGCCGGCATGCCTTCGAACGCATCGCCGATCGCCCTGGACGCCGAGCTGCGGCTGCGAGGCGGCGTCGCCGTCCAGGTGACGTGGCCGCCCGCCACGTCCCAGCCGCCGGCGCTGCTCGTCGTGCTGCCGGGCGCGAGCCAGGGCGCGCCGATCTGGCGCGAGCTCTGCCTGCGGATCCCGGCCGTCCTGCTGTCGGTGCCGACGGCGGGCATGCGCGAGGCGCGCGAGGCGCTCGAGTGGGGCGCCGACCACGCGTCGGAGCTGGGCGCCGACCCCGGCCGCCTCCTGCTCGCCGCCGACCACGGCGGCGCGGGGCTCGTGGCGGCGCTCGCGCGCCACGCGCGCGACCGCGGCTGGCCGCCGATCCGCCGGCACGTCCTCATCGACCCCGAGCTCGAGCCCGAACGGATCGACGAGCTCGCCGGACTTCTACGCGACCAGGGGAGGTTGCAGTGACGACCATGCAGGTGTACTTCTCGATCGCCCGCGAGATCGACGCGCCGCGCGAGCAGGTCTTCCGGGCGTGGGTCGCGGAGCGGCTCGCGCCGGACGGCTACCGCGAGGTGACGATCCCGCGCCGGCTGGTGTTCGCCACGGAGCCCGACGGGCTCGCGATCGTCACGTTCGCCGAGCACCACGGCGGCACGGTGGTGGCGTTCGAGGGCTCGGCCGACGAGGACGACGTCGACGCCGCGGAGGCCTACTGGCGCTCCGTGCTCAATGGACTTGCGGATCAGGTCGCCGGCAGCCACTCGCGCGGGAACGCGGGCGGCATCCGGCCCGGGTAGTCCGGCGCGAGGCGGCGGGCGAGCCCGCCCGCCGGGCGGGCGTCGATCAGCGGCTTGAGGTCGTCGTGCGAGCGCAGCAGCGCGAGGCTCGTGGCCACCTGGTAGTCGGCGACGTTCGGCGGGTCCTTCCCGAGCGTGCCGGCCGCGATCCAGCCGTCGACGCGGTCGAGCAGCTCGGGGAGCGCGGCGAGGTCGTCCCGGACCGCCTCGTCGCGCGAGCCGTGGTCGCGCGCGAGGATCCTGATGATCAGCGGCGCGAGCGGCCGGGCGAGCGGTGCGGGGACGATCAGCTTCGAGCCCTCGAGGTAGCTGTCGACCGCCTCGGGGTGGCGCGGCAGCGCCCAGTACACGAGCCGGCGGCCGAGCTGCTGGAAGTCGCCGTCGCACCAGTCCTCGATCGCCTCGACCTCGGCCCGGGCGCTCGGGTCGGCCGGCAGGAGCGGCGGGAACGGGCGGGCCGCGTCCAGGGCCCGCGCGATCGCCTTCGTGGTCTGCAGCCGCTCGCCGTCGAGCACGACCGCGGGCACGGTCGTGCCCGGGAAGCGCAGGACCCGCAGCATGCCGCGGTGGAACCACTGCGGGAGGTCGATGCGGCGGTAGGGGACGCCCTTGGCCTCGAGCATCAGCGTCGTCGCGTAGACGGGATGCGAGGCGGGGATGCCGTAGAGCGTCGCGGTCATCGGCGCGCCGCCGCGACGCGGTAGAGCTGCAGCCAGCCGGGCACCAGCCCGCGGCGCTCGTACAGCCGGCGCGCACGGTCGTTGCCCTCCATCACCCCGATCATGAGGTCGTGGACGCCGCGCCGCGCGAGCTCGGCGTCGACTTCGTCGAGCAGCGCGCTGCCGAGGCCCTCGCCCCGCGCCCGCTCGGCGACGACGACGGTCCACACCTCCCCGTAGCGGTCCTCCAGCGCCCACGAGTCGTCCGGGCCGTGGTGGATGCGCACCATCGCGTAGCCGGCCAGGCCCGCGTCGTCCTCGGCGACGAGCGCGAAGCCGCCGTCCTCGAAGGTCTCGACGTAGCTCCGGCGCCGCGCGGCCCACGACGTCTCGTCGTCGACGAACGGCTGCACGCGGGACACGCGGGCGTGATGGTGGTGAAGCTCGAGCCACAGCGGGCGCAGCTCGTCGATGCGGTCGGGTCCGGCGAGCGCGATCGTGGGCATTGCCGTTCGAAGTCTGGCGGATCAAGGGCTCGGGCGAACCACGCGCTGCCGACGTTCGCCGGCGGCACGAACCGGCGAGACTCCCCAGGTGCGGGCGCGTGCGCTGCTGGGAGCCGCCGGCTTCGGCCTGTTCTGGGGTGCCTGGGGCGCGGCGCTCCCGCTCGTGCAGGCCCACGCCGGGGCGAGCGACTCCGCGCTCGGTCTCGCGCTGGTGTGCATCGGCGCAGGGGCGCTGGTCTCGATGCGCCCGGCCGGGGTGCTCGTCGACCGCGCGGGGCCGCGCGTCGCGTCGCTGGTGATCCTGGCCTTCGCGGCCACGACGGTCCTGCCCGCGCTGGCCACGTCGCCCGCCGCCCTCGCCGGCGCGCTGCTCCTGCTCGGCGCCGCCTCGGGCGCGGTCGACGTCGCGATCAACGCGGACGCGGCACGCGCCGAGGCGGCCGGCCGGCCGGCGATGAACCTCACGCACGCGCTGTTCTCGGCCAGCGTCGTCGGCGCGAGCCTGCTCGTCGGCCTCCTGCGCACGCTCGACGTAGGCGTGCTCGGCGTCCTCGGGTGCTTCGCCGCCTCGCTGGCCGCGATCGCGGTCGCGCTCGCGGTCATGCCCGCCGGTCGCGCCGCGCCCGCCGCGCCGGAGCGGAGGGCGTCGCTGCTCCACATCCCGAAGCCGCTCCTGATCCTGGGCGCCCTCGCAGCGGTCGCGTACCTCGTCGAGAACGCCTGGCAGAGCTGGAGCGCCGTCCACCTCGAGAGCGACCTCGACGCCTCGCCCGCGGTCGCCGCCCTCGGCCCGGCGCTGTTCGGCGCCTCCGCGGTCGCGGGCCGGCTCGCCGGCCATGCCCTCGCCCACCGCGTCACCGAGCGCCGGCTGCTGGCCGGCGGCGCCGCGCTCGGGGCCACCGGCACGCTCCTCAGCGCGCTGGCGCCCACCTCGGCGGTCGCCCTTGCCGGCATCGCGCTGGCCGGCGCGGGCACGTCGGTCTGCGCGCCGACGCTGATCGGCCTCGCCGGCCGCCTGGCCAGGCCCGGCGAGCGCGGCAGCGCGGTCTCCGCCGTCATCACGCTCGCCTACTTCGGCTTCGTCGTCGGCCCGGCCGCCGTCGGACTCGTCGCCGGCGCGACGAGCCTCCCGGCCGCGCTGGCCGGCGTCGGGGTCGTCGCCGCCCTGCTCGCCGCCTGCGCGCGCTTCGCGCCGGTCCCGGCACGCTCCTGACGGCCGATCGGCAAACCCGCTTGACGGCTCGCTCGCCGGGCGGAAGGCTCGCGGCCATGGCGGTGCCGACCCCCGAGCAGTACGCCGAGATGCTCGACGCCGCGCTCGCGCGCGGCTACGCGTACGCGGCCGTCAACGTCACCTCCTCGCAGACGCTCAACGCCGCGCTGCACGGCTTCGCGCAAGCGCAGGCGGACGGCATCGTGCAGGCCACGGTCGGCGGCGCGAAGTACCTCGCCGGCGGCGGCGATCCGGCGGCCGGCGCGCGGGCGCTGGCGTGCCTCGGGCGCGAGCTGGCCGAGCGGCACGACGCGCGGGTCGCGCTCCATACCGACCACTGCCCGCCCGAGCACGTCGACGACTTCCTGCGGCCGCTGCTCGCCGCCTCGCGCGAGCGCGTCGCGCGCGGCGAGCCGCCGTTGTTCAACTCGCACATGTTCGACGGCTCGACGCTCCCGCTCGAGGCGAACCTCCGGATCGCCCGCGAGCTGCTCGACGAGTGCGCCGAGCTCGGCATCGTGCTCGAGATCGAGTGCGGCGTGGTCGGCGGCGAGGAGGACGGCATCGGCGGCGACGTCGAGCACGAGCGCCTCTACACGACCACCGAGGATCTGCTGCGGGTCGCCGACGAGCTCGGGACCGGGGAGCGCGGGCGCTACCTGCTCGCCGCCACGTTCGGCAACGTGCACGGCGTCTACGCCCCGGGCCACGTCAAGCTGCGTCCTGAGATCCTGCGCGCCGGCCAGGAGGCGCTCGGCGACCGCCCGCGCTTCGCGTACGTGTTCCACGGGTCGAGCGGGACCGCCCCCGAGCAGCTCGCCGAGGCGATCTCGTACGGCGTCGTCAAGGTCAACGTCGACACCGATCTCCAGTACGCGTTCACGCGCGCGGTCGCCGACCACGTGCTCACGCACTACGACGGCGTGCTGCGCGTGGACGGCGGGGTGGGGGACAAGCGCGCGTACGACCCGCGCGCCTGGGGCTCCAAAGGCGAGGACTCCATGGCGGCGCGGGTCGTCCAGGCGTGCCGAGAGCTGGGCTCGGCGAGTCGCGGCCTGGGCCGCTAGTTGACGTTCCGTCGGCCCAGCGGAGCCCGAACGCGACGCTCCGGCCATTGCCGGGCTCGCTCACGCGGGACAGCATGCGGGCCATGACCGCCATCGACGCCCTGGCCACCGACGAGCTTCAGGACCTCGCGCACCGCCACCTGCTGATGCACTTCGCCCGCAACGGCGCCTACGGGCCCGGCGGCAACCGGCTGCTCGTGCTCGAGCGCGGTGAAGGACCGTACGTGTTCGACACCGACGGCAAGCGCTACCTGGACGGGCTGAGCTCGCTGTTCTGCTGCCAGATCGGCTACTCGTTCGGCGAGGAGATGGCGTCCGTGGCCGGCGAGCAGCTCTCCACGCTCGCGTTCAACACGAACTGGGGCACCGCGCACCCGCCCGCCATCAAGCTCGCCGAGGCGCTGGCCGAGCGCGCGCCCGGCGACCTCAACCGCGTGTTCTTCACCTGCGGCGGCTCCGAGTCCGTCGAGGCGGCCTGGAAGATCGTCCGCCAGCACTACCTGGCCAAGGGCGAGCCGCAGCGCACGAAGGCGATCGCGCGCGAGATCGCGTACCACGGCGTCACGCTCGGCGCCCTCTCGTTCACCGGCGTGCGCCCGATGAAAGAGCCGTTCGGCCCGAGCCCGATCCCGGTCGTGCGGGTCTCCAACACCAACCCCTTCCGCCACGAGCTGGAGAACGACCCGGCCGCCCACTGCGCCCAGCTCCTGGAGGAGATGGAGCGCACGATCGTCGAGACGGGGCCGGAGACGGTGGCGATGATCATCGCCGAGCCGGTGCAGAACGCCGGCGGCGCGCTCGTCCCGCCCGAGGGCTACTGGGCCGGCCTGCGCCAGCTCGCCGACCGCTACGGGATCGCCCTCGTGGCCGACGAGGTCATCACCGGCTTCGGCCGCTTCGGCGAGTACTTCGCCTCCGCCCGCTACGGCCCGGCGCCCGACGTCGTCACGCTGGCCAAGGGCCTCACGTCCGCCTACGCGCCGATGGGCGCCGTCGTGGTCTCCGACCGCATCGCCGAGCCGCTCTACGAGGAGGGCCGGATGCTGCTGCACGGGATCACGTTCGCCGGCCACCCGATGGCCGCCGCGATCGCGCTGCGCAACATCGAGATCTTCGAGCGCGAGGGCGTGCTCGAGAACGTGCGCGCCAACGAGGACTACCTGCGCGAGCGGCTCGAGGAGCTGATCGAGCGCGTGCCGATCGTCGGCGACGTCCGCGGCGAGGGCTTCTTCTGGGCGCTCGAGCTGGTGCGCGACGAGCAGCTCACCCGCTTCAGCGCCGAGGAGCGCGAGCGCCTGCTGCGCGGCTTCCTCGCCGGCCGGCTGCTCGAGGAGGGCCTGATCGCCCGCCCCGACGACCGCGGCGACGCCGTCCTCCACCTCGCCCCGCCGCTCGTCTGCGGCCGCCGCGAGCTCGACGAGCTGGTCGAGAAGACCGAGGCCGTGCTCACGGACGCGTCCGAGAAGTTCTTCGTCAGCGGCTAGTGGAGCACGACGCCCACGGCTGGTGGCTCCGCGAGGCGGGCGGCGCCGAGCCGGTCGCGCCCGCCTCCGGTGACCTCGGCGCCGACGTCGTGATCGTCGGCGGCGGCTACGCCGGCATGTGGACGGCGTGGAACCTGCTCGACCAGGGCGCCGAGGTCGTCCTGCTCGAGGCGGACGTCTGCGGCCACGGGCCCAGCGGGCGCAACGGCGGCTTCTGCGAGACCCTGTGGTCGAACCTGCCGTCGCTGCGCGAGCGGTTCGGGGACGAGCGGGCGCTGGCCGCCTGCGAGGCGTCGTCGGAGAGCGTCCGCGCGATCGGCGCCTGGTGCGAGGCCGAGGGGGTCGACGCCTGGTTCCGCCAGTCCGGCTTCGTCGAGACCTCGACCAGCACCGCGCAGGACGCGGTGATCGAGGAGATCCTGGCCGCCGCGGCGGCGGTCGCGCCCGGCAAGGTCGAGCCGCTCGACGCCGCGGCCGTCCAGGCGCGCTGCGCCTCGCCGCGCTTCCGCCGCGGCCTGTTCGTGCCCGACGACGCGACCGTCCATCCCGCCCGGCTCGCGCTCGGCCTCCGGCGCCGCCTGCTCGAGCGCGGCGCCGCCCTTCACGAGGGCTCGCGCGTGCGCGCCCTGCGTGCCACCGGCCCGCGCGCGGTGGTGGCCGAGACCGACCAGGCGCGCGTGCGCGCCGGGGCGGCGATCCTCACCGTCAACGCCGCCACCCGCGCCGTCAAGCCGTTGCGCGGCCGGCTGTCCGTGACCTCGTCGCACATCGTGCTCACCGAGCCGGTGCCCGACGTGCTGGAGGAGATCGGCTGGACCGGGGGAGAGTCGATCACCGACGCCCGCACGTTCCTGCACTACTTCCGCACCACGCCCGACGGGCGCATCCTCTTCGGCTGGGGCGGCGGCCGGCTGGCCTTCGGCGCCCGGCTCGACGGGCGGATCGAGGTCGATGCGCACGTCGCCGGCGAGGTCCACCGCCACCTCGTCGACTACTTCCCCGCCCTGCGCGGGCGCGCCATCACGCACGCCTGGGGCGGCCCGATCGATGTCTCGCCCAGCCACCTGCCGCAGATCGGCACGCTCGAGGACGGGCCGGTGCACTACGCGTTCGGGTTCACCGGCAACGGCGTCGGACCGTCGCATCTGGCCGGGCGCGTGCTGGCCGGGCTGGCGACCGGCGCCGGCGACCGCCGGCTCGCGCTCGACGTCGCCGGCTCGCCGGTCCCGCCCGAGCCGCTCGCGTGGCTCGGCGGCATGGTCGTGCGCGGCGCCTTCCTGCGCGCCGAGCGCCTCCAGGCCGAGGGCCGGCGGCCGGACCCGCTCACACGGGCGGTGTGCGCGGCGCCGCGGGTACTGGGGATCCACGTCTCACGCTGACCAGCAGGACCGGCGCCACGGTCGCCGCCAGCGCGGCGGCCGCGACCGCCAGCGCCCCGTAGCTCGCCACCGCGATCGCCGGCCCGGACAGCGCGCCGCCGGCCGCCGCCGCGATCCCCATGCTCAGCTCGCCGACGCCCTCCACCCGCGGGCGCTGCACGGCCGCCACCGCGGAGACGAGCAGCGCGCTGCCGGAGATCAGGCAGGCGTTCCAGCCGACGCCGAGCAGCAGCAGGCCGGCGGAGAGCACCGGGACCGAGCCGCCCGCCGCGGCCGCCAGCAGGCCCGCGGCGAGCAGCACGCCGCAGCCGCCGAGCGCCACGCGGCGCGGGCCGACGCGGTCCGCGAGCCGGCCGCTCAGCGGCGCCGGGGCGAACATCCCCGCGATGTGGAGCGAGATGACGAAGCCGACGAGCGTCAGCGAGTGGTCGTGGTGGCGCATGTGCACGGGCGTCATCGCCATCACCGCGACCATCACGAAGTTGGCGGTCACGATCGTCGCGAGCCCCGCGCGCACGGTCGGCGGCTCCAGCAGCTCGGTCAGCGCGGGCCGCGGCCCCCAGGCGTCCTCGACCGGCTCGTCGTGGGTCGCGAGGCGCAGCGGGTCCGGGCGCAGCAGCGCGAGCAGCACGGTCGCGGCCGCGACGTAGGCGACGGCGGCGAGCACGAAGAGCCCGGTCAGCTCCGGGAGGCCGGCCGCGTCGGCGGCCTCGCCGGCCGGCTCGAGCAGGTTCGGTCCGGCCACCGCGCCGAACGTGGTCGCGAACACGACGAGGCCGATCGTGCGCGCCCGCCGTTCGGGCTCGCTGAGGTCGGCGGCCGCGTAGCGGGCGAGCATGACCGCCGTGTTGCCGGCCCCGAACAGCAGGCAGCCGACGAGCAGCAGCGGCAGGCTGGCGATCGCCCCCGCCCACACGCACAGGGCCGCCCCGGTCGCGCCCGCGAGCAGCGCGGTCGCCAGGCCCGGCCGCCGCCCGGCGCTGCGCGAGAGCCCGGAGATCGGGATCGCGGACAGGGCCGAGCCGGCCACGAGGAGCGAGAGCGGGAGGCCGGCGGCGGCGTCGGTGCCGGCCACGTCGCGCGCCAGCAGCGCCCCCGCGGCGCCGCCCGCCGCCTGGCCCAGCCCGCCGAGGACCTGCGCGGCGATGAGGACGCGCAGGAGCCGGGAGCGGGTGGTCACCCCGCAAGTATTGCGGTCACGGTTCGAACCCCTCGAAACTCGGCGTGAGGCCCCGGGGCGATCCGGGTATCTGCTCCGGGACCTCGAGATGCCCGACACCGTCCTGACCTTCGAGCGCACCTCCGCCGCGCCCCGCGAGGCACGGCTGTGGGTGCACGCGCACCTCGGCGAGCACGAGCGGCGCGACGACGCGATGCTGCTCGTCTCCGAGCTCGTGACCAACGCCGTCAGATACGGCCCCGAGGAGCAGATCCGCCTGATCGTCTCCGACGACGGCGAGCGCACGCGCTTCACCGTCCACGACCTCGGCCTCGGCCCGCTGCCGGCGATGCGCGCCGAGGACGACCCCGAGCCCGGCGGCCACGGCCTGCGGCTCGTCGACGTGGTCGCCGACCGGTGGGGCGTCGAGCGCGGAAGCACCCGGGTCTGGTTCGAGCTCCACCGGTGATGTAGGCTGTCGCGCGCATGTCGCGCCGGCTTGACCTCCTCCTTCTCCTCCCCCTTCGGGGGGAATAGCGCGTGGCGGCCGCGAAGCCGCGAACCCAGCACGAAGGAGCAGGTCACGAAAGCCGAGAAGGAGAA